>UMHD01017370.1_pt1 | contig 173178 bp, 141 predicted proteins | sample 1965461 | NCBI WGS metagenome assembly UMHD01 (sample SAMEA4836091, study PRJEB28245) | human gut metagenome | biome: gut microbiome; material: fecal sample | place: Denmark | collected 2008 | reverse complement strand
TTTTTTCCCTTTGGGGAATGCCTCGGCTTTCTCTTAGGAGGCGGACGCTCTATCCTACTGAGCTACAGAAACAAGAATTATAAATGTTTCAGCCGGGTCAGCAACAAAAATATTATACTATATTTTTGCTGCTTTTTCAAGACGAAACACATACTTGCGATTCCGCAGTTTACGTCAGGAATTTTCCATTGTGAGTACCTGATAAATTCTCTTATAGGCTTTTTCATAGGTCCAGCAGCAGCCTTCGACATTGTTGTAGTATTCATTATTTTTTCGACAACATATTCTAAATCGTTTTCTGTCATGAGTTTGTATTTCATCGTACACCTCCAATGTTAAAAACAGTAATCTGCCAAAATCCAGAGGTCATTATATCATATTCCGATGGGAAAGGAGAAGAGAGTCTTACAGCAATGAATTAAAATAAAAAAAGAATCTCGGCAAAGCAGTCGAAAGGCTGTGACGCAAAGCTACAAGGCCTGTAAAATGGCAGCCAGCTGCGTAAATATGGAACATTTCTTATAAAATAAATAGGGAGAAATGACTGAAATGCACAGTAGGAGAATCTAGGGTGCTTTTTTATTGCCTGCGAAAAGAAAATACGAGAGGAGGAGTTTGCATTTTCCCGCCATCCGGCGATCACCGCATTTACGAGCATGAACGTGGAGACACCGACCATCGTGGCGTATCTGTTTGACCACCCGCTGTATCTGGTGGCACTGATTGCAGGTGTGCTGCTGTTCTGCTTGCGGAGGATAATGCACTGAATGCAGAGGTTGCGACGGAGCTGCTCGGAAGCCTCAGCCTTGTCGTGGACTGGGCGGAGAATGGTTCCAAGGCCGTGGATCAGTTTGAAGCGTCGGATCCGGGAAGCTATTTTGCGATCTTCATGGATATGCAGATGCCGGTGATGGATGGCATCGAGGCGACGAAAAAAATTCGAAACAGTGTGCGTGAGGACAATGATGTTCCGATTTTTGCGATGACAGCAAATACCTTTGCAACGGACCGCAAGCGGTGCGCGGACGCGGGCATATTTCGAAACCGGTGAATTTAAAAGAGATTCAGACGACGCTGGACGAGAAAGTGCGGACGGCATGCGCCGGATAACGGGACGGATTAATAACAGAAAAATTTGGAGAAGGGGCTCTACTGCTTTGGATTGCAGTGGAGCCTTTTTATGGTGTATCATAGGAAGTAAAAGAAAACAGGGGAGAATCACGGAATGGAAATTGCAGAAAATATCACATGGACCGAGGAACTGGAAAGGCTGGATGTGCTTCTTTCGCAGGGGCAGTTCGAGCTGCTGCTTCCGGGTGAGCGGTACGGGGGAGGAGAAAAGGAGATCTGGCTTGTCTATCTGATGAACGATGCGGCAGAGAGCTTTCTCGTTTTTCATGACGCGGAGCTGACGGGAACGTATCAGAAGGAATACGAGGGAGAAATAGATGCCGCACTGGAAAAAGACGGGGAGCAGTACGTTCTGATCGTGCGGCAGAAAGAGACGGTGTGCACGCTGTTTTTCAGCCGCCTTTCACTGGAAGTGCATCTGTTTGATTACGGAAAAACGGGTCATTTCTGGGTGGACGGATACGAGTATCTGCGGCAGATTGAGTTCCGTATTGCGATCCTGCGGGACAAGCTGGAATACCTCGGCGAGGCGTTCTGCACCGAGGAAGAAATGCGTCTGGCATCGCTGGCCAATTTCCCGCCGCTCAATTTCTGCTGCTACCCGGCCGTGCCGGATCAGTATCTCGTACCGTCATGCCCGTGGTGGGAAGCGACGGAAGAGGCAATTACGGAGATGAAAAAACTGGCATCGGAGGCAGGCGATAAAGTGCTGCTGTGGTATCTTGCACTTTATGAAAAATGGCAGGGAAAACTCCTCGCAAAACAGATCGCAAAACTGCTGCATACGAGCCGCCACGCGAAAGTCGTGGATTTACTGGAAAAAAAACTGGCCCGCGAAGCACAGAATTATCCGAAACGACGCTTCACCGGCGAAGAAGGAACCCAGATCCGAAAAATCCAGGAGCAGGCAATGAAACGGAAAAAGATACTGGAAGCCGAAGGAAAACGCGCATCATTGCTGCGCGAGGAGCCATTCTTTTATGCACGGGATTCGGTGGAATATAAGGTCCATCTGATGATCTGGGGAACGAGAGGGAAAGAGCGGGTTGTGGAGGTTGAGACGTTTAAAATTTCCAGAACGCAACGGCAATGATCAGCTCCTTTACGGATGAGCCGGAAGTGATTCAGTTTTAATACCAGTAGACAAGAAGTCCCCCGCTTCTAAAGTGGTGGGATGAATTGTTAAAAGAAACATAACGGCAGTGGCGGGCGGAGAGAAATCGGTATCCTCCACAGACATGAGGCAAGTCACAGTCGAACTATTTTCGACATGTCAGACTCCGTGAAAATACCGACTGTGAATTGAAACAAGGGATAAGGTAAAATAGAAAGCGCTTATTTGAGGCGGGAATGAAATCTCAAATAAGCGCTTTTTCTATACGCTGCCGCCAAGTCAGGCTGCGGGCAGTTTATAATATTTCGATGTATGCTGGCGGTAGAGCAGCAGCAATCCGCGGATGCAGAGCTCGATAGCCATGGCGATCCACATGCCGCGCAGGCCGAGCGGGGTGATGAGAAGCACCGCGAGACCGAGGCGGATGACCCAGATGCTGCCAAGGTTCAGAAGGCTTGGCACAAACGTATCGCCTGTTCCGCGGAGGGCTCCGGCGGCAACGATGGAAGCGCCGAAAAACGGCTCGGCGAGCAGTTCGATGCGGAGTACCTCGGCGGCAAACGAGCGAACCTGCGGGTCAGGAGTCAGAATGCTAAAGACGAACGGACAGAAGATCATCATCAGACCTCCAGTGATGGCCATCAGGACTGCGCCCATGGCAATACAGATATTTCCGTAGCGTTTCGCCAGCTTGTAATTTCCGGCGCCGTAGCTTCTGCCGACGAGCGTTGTCGCGGCGGAACCGATGCCGTAGCCTGGCATGTAGCAGAGGCCTTCGGCGGTGACGGCGAACGAATTGGCCGCAATCGCAATGGAGCCGAGCGGGGCAATCAGCATGGTGGCAGCAACCATGGCGCTGTTCATCGCGATTTCCTGTACGGCAACCGGCACACCGATTTTGAATGCAGTTTTCAGAATTTTCGCATCGAAAACCGTTTTTTCCTTCCGGCGGAGACGCAGCCGCGGATTGCGGACACAACAGAACCAGGCACCCGTGAGGCTGATGACGGCGCAGGCCAGCATCGTTCCCATACCGGCACCCATGACACCGAAAACCGGAATCAAAAGAGCATTGAAAATGACATCGAGCACGCACATAACGGCATTTAAAATACTGGGTGTCACCATATCACCGCTGCACTGCAGGAAGGACGACATCAGCGAGTTGAGCTGGGAAAACGGAAGCATGATGGCAAACATCATAAAATAGAGCGTGGCATTCTGTCGGATCTCCTGCGCACCGCCGAGCCACCCCGGCAGCGGATGACTGATCAGAAGCCCGATCAGGCACAAAACAGCCGACACAACAAGCGCGGACGCGATGCCATGCCGCACAACATCCCTTGCCTTCTTGTCATGATTTCCCCCGATCTGATGCGCTACCTGAACAGAAAAACCGGCTGAAACCGCATAAATCGTACCGCTGAGGAGCCACGTCGTCGACGAAACCAGTCCGATCGCCGCCGAAGCATTCGCCCCAAGCGCGCCGACCATCGCGGAATCAATGTATTGCATCGCAATCGTAGTAATCTGTGTAAGAATCGCAGGCAGACTTAATCGCCCGACCTGCTGAATCTGCGGTTTCAGTTCAGTCCAGTTTATTCTATTCATCATTTTCTCCAGAACATGTATTTTATCGTATGGTTTTTCTTAAGAATGTAAAGATAAATGCGTATTTTACGCTAACATGTTTTGAAGAAAGTGTCAATCAAAAACGAGGTTTAATTTGACTTTTTTCTATGCGTATTAGGCATAGGGGCGGAGAGGATTCGAATTTAATTTTCCGGCGGAAGGTTGTTCTTCGCAGCGGGGTTCGCCTGGGTCGTGTTGGTTGCAGTCAGCAGGGAATCTGTCGGGGCGACCGGGCTCATGAGGACGCGGCCGGTTCCGCGGTAGACGTTGACGAGGCCTTCGCCGCTGACGGCGGAGCCGACGAGGGTTTTGGTGGAGCGCTCTACGGTGAAATCAAGGTTGGAGGACCAGCAGACGGCGAGGTTTCCATCGATTTTCAGTTCGTCGTTTTCGAGTTCGACTTCGATCAGCTCGCCCTCAGGTACGTTGCTTTCGAGGGCAACGGCGCCTCTGCCGACGAGGCTCAGATTGAAGAAGCCTTCACCGCCGAGGACAGCGGAGGAAATACTCTTGCGGGCGGTCAGTTTGTTTTTGACTCTGCCGTCGCAGGCGAGGAATATGCCGTCCTCAATCGTCATTCCGGAGGAGCCCCATTTCTCGACATCCACAAGAATGATGTATTTGTAGGTCGGTTCCAGCACGAGATATCCGTCGCCAACGTACTCCGGTTTTACGGCAGATTCCTTTGTCATGGCGCCTTTGATGGCCTTTCCGAACAGGTCGCCGATCCCTTTGATTCCGGCGGTCGCCTGTACATGGCCGCCCATCCACTGCATCGCACCGGACTGGATAATCGCGGAGTGCTCCTTGTCCAGTTCAATGACAACCTGGCGGCGGCGCACATTCATTTTGCTCATGTAATACTCCTCCATGGCAGTCATCGGCGAGACGCTGGAATCCTGGAGATATTCCATGACGTGGAAATTTTCGATGGATTTGGTGAATTTCCGGTTTTCGTTTTCGAGATTTAAAATTTTCATAGGCACGTTCCTTTCTTTCATTAAGAAGAAAAATAGTGATCCGTCTTGTTTCTTTTATTATACAGGAAAGAAAGCAAAGAGCACAGAAAAATTTAGAAAAAAAGGAAATCTGGAAATCATGTTGTCCATTTTTCAGCGGAGTGATAAGATAAAGTTCAGAAAACGCAAGCAGTACGGTCAGAGGAGGAGTTTATTATGAGTACAATTACTGTCAGAGATGCAAAAATAGAGGATGCTGCACGGATTCTGGAGATTTATGCTTATTATGTAGAATACACCGTCATTTCTTTCGAGTGGGACGTGCCGTCTCTGGAAGAATTTGAGAACCGCATGCGTGATATCATGAAAAAATATCCATACCTCGTCATCGAGCAGGATGGAAAAATCGAAGGTTATGCATACGCACATGCCTTTGTCGGCCGCGCCGCATACGACTGGTCGAGCGAGCTGACCATTTATCTCGATCACAATGCAAGAAAAGGAGGCCTTGGCCGGAGACTGTATGAAGAGCTGGCGGACCGCCTGAAAAAAATGGGCATTCTGAACCTCTACGCCTGCATCGGCTATCCGCAGGTCGAGGATGAATATCTGACGAAAAACAGCGCCGAGTTCCATGCGCATCTCGGATTCGAACTCGTGGGAACCTTCCACAACTGCGGCTACAAATTCGACCGCTGGTACGATATGGTCTGGATGGAAAAAATCATCGGCGAGCCGCACGCGGGACAGCCGGCAGTAAAATCATATAGTGAGATAAAAGAATGAGCACAATAACAACGTATACAAGAAAACATTTTGACCCTGTGCATCCCGCTCCGGAACTGCTCTGTGTGGAGGATTTTGCGCATGCGCTGCCGATGATCTGCCGCGGAAACGGCCATGTGACGACGTTCTGGTCAGTGGGAGAGCACTGCATCTGCTGTGCGAAAGAGGCGGCCGCGCGCGGCTATTCCCGGCGGCTGGTGCTGGCGTGCCTTCTGCATGACGCGAGCGAGTGTTACATGTCGGACGTGCCGCGGCCATTAAAACAGGAAATGCCGCGGTACCGCGAGATCGAGGACCATCTGCTTTCGGTGATTTATGAGAAATATCTTGGCAGTGATCTGACGGCGGAGGAGCAGCGGATGATGAAACAGATCGACAATGATCTGCTGTGGTACGATCTGACAAATCTGCTGGAGGAACCGCAGGCGGGGGATGCGCCGAAACTTCACATCACGCTGGACTACACGGTGCGGCCGTTTGCTGCGGTGGAACAGGAGTATCTGGAATTATTCGAACAGTATTGGGAGACGGGCGATGAGAGAGGATAAAAACGAAAACCGCTGGGACAAGCTGCTTCAGATCCACACAATGGGGCGGGATGACAGCCGGTCGGATCTGTACCGGTATCCGTATGAGCCGACCCCGTACTGCGTGCTGGAGCGGATGGCAAACACGGGGATGATCCGAAAGGGAAATACGCTGCTCGATTACGGATGCGGAAAGGGCCGCGTAGATTTCTTCTTATCGGCGCAGACCCGGTGCCAGTCCATCGGTGTGGAGTATGATGACCGGATTTATGCGAAGGCAATGGAAAACAAAAAGGCGGCGGCCTCTGGTGCTCGGACGGAGTTTGTGCTGGAGAGCGCCGAAAATTTTCCCGTTCCTGTGGAAGTGGACCGGGTGTATTTTTTTAACCCGTTTTCGCTTGAAATCTTAAGAAAAGCGATGGCAAGACTGCTGGAATCGTACTACGAAAATCCGCGGGAGATCCAGCTGTTTTTCTATTACCCGTCGGATGCCTATATCTCGTATCTGATGACTGTGCCGGAACTGGAATTTCTCGATGAGATCGACTGTATGGATCTGTTTCCGGGCGGGGACAGCCGGGAGCGGGTTGTGATTTTTACGATTCAGGAATAAAAAGTTTTGTAACAGCAAAAACCGTGTGGAATACAAAAAAGCATGAATTATATTTGACGAAAGGGCGTTTTTATGAAATATCAGGTAATGCGAATTGAGGAAGACCTTGATTTCGGCTGTGAGGAGCGCGGTGCCGACGAGCCTGTCATGGCAGTTGTTGTTTTGAAAGATGAAAACGGAACAGAATCGCGCATCCGCCAGGAGGATCAGATGCTGTATGACTGGAACATCGAGGAGGGCGACACCGTTATTCTGAATGAAAACGGCGAATTGCGAAAAGTACTCTCCGGTGATTGGACGCAGAATTGCAATTCGAAAAATGTAGATACGACAAAATTCGTCAACATGATGCAGGTTGTCAAAGCCGGAAAACAGATCGACTGGATCTGCCCGTTCTGCGGCGGAAAAGTAGAACGACTGGAGCAGGAAGGCGGAAAAACCGTGATCGGATGCACATCGTGCGATATGCGGATTCAAATAGAAAATTAAACGATTTCGGCCTTTAAGGCCGAAAGAGAAAGGAAACACAAATGGTAAAACCAATTATGAGAGACGTTCTCTTCCTCGGACAGAAATCCATCCCGGCGACAGAGGAAGATCTGCAGGTGGGAAGAGATCTGCAGGACACACTGGCAGCAAACCGCGAGGCATGCGTCGGCATGGCGGCAAATATGATCGGCGTGAAAAAACGCATCATCATCGTAAACGCCGGATTCCGCGACATCATCATGTTCAACCCGGTGATCGTCCGCAAAAGCGGCCCCTACGAAACAGAAGAAGGTTGCCTCTCCCTGCCAGGCGTGCGGAAAACAAAGCGGTACCAGAACATCGAAATCGAATACTACGACTGGAATTGGAAAAAACAACGCCAAAAATTCACCGGCTGGCCAGCCCAGATCTGCCAGCATGAGATGGATCATTTGGAAGGGATACTTATTTAGATCCTACAGCAGACAGGAGGACGGTATGACAGACAGAGAATGAATGGTAAAAGGAATCATTTACAACCCGAATGTGGAAGATCCGGCCAAAGAGCAGTCCGGCTATATGGAGCGTCTGTGGGAGTTCAACCAGCTGAAGCCGTCAGAGGGAGACAAGAAAGTCAAATATATGAAGGAAACTTTCGCAGAAGTCACCATCGGCGAACACGACCGCGAGTATTTTTACCGGGACGAAAAAATCGACGGGGAGAATCTCAAATAAATCGGGACAAATTTCGAAAATATAAAATTTTTGTAAAATAATGTCGAAAAAACGATTGACAAGTGGCGAAAAGAAACATATGATAATACCTGTCAATATACATATTCGGCAATAGAGGCGCGAAGGCTAAGAGTAGCTGTCCTGAGACAACGGGGTCTGGGACGGGCAGGGAAAGGAGCATTCGCCGAAACGGGGCAGTTCCCGAAAAACTGTCTGTGTTGGGGTACAGTCGAACAGGCTGTGCACTCTCACCGTACTGGTGGAGGAGCTATTGCTTCATGAACGTAGATTTAATGGAGCAGTGGTGAAGACCGCTGCTCTTTTTATTGTACTGCAGTTGGAACCGTGACAAAAGGTTCCAGGGGTGGAAATCTGTTTGGTTGGAGAACGAAAGACGAAACGGGTGTTACAGGATACGTCTGAAGAAAACTGTTGCCGGAAAAGAAAAAAGGGAGGATTTTGACATGATAGCATTTCTTAACTGGCTGGACGGTGTCCTTTGGGGCGTGCCGCTGATCGCGCTGATGATTCTGACCGGTCTGTACTTTACCGTTCGTTCTGGATTTTTCCAGTTTCGTCACTTTGGCTGGATTATGAAGAGAACCGGCGGAAAACTGTTCCAGAAAGAAGACAAAGCAAGTGAAGGAAAGGGTATGCTTTCCTCGTTTGAGGCGATTTCGACCGCTATCGGCGGTACCGTAGGATTCGGTAATATCGCCGGTGTTGCAACTGCAGTTGCAGCAGGCGGCCCGGGAGCCATTATGTGGATGTGGCTTTCGTCTCTGCTTGGTATGATATTAAAACAGGTTGAGGTTACCCTCGGCTGCTACTACCGTCACACCAACGAAAAAGGTGAGTACTACGGCGGTCCGACTTACTACATGGAGTGCGGACTTGGCGAGGAGCGCCACTGGGGCAAGCTGTGGCTGATCCCGGCGCTCATCTTCGGCATCGGTATTTTCTCCACCTTCTTCGTAACCTCTTCCAACCTGACCGCATCTCAGGTCGTAGCCGGTGCGTTCGGTATTGAGAATATCAATCTTGGAAGCTTCAAAGTAGAAGGCGTTATCGTGATGGGCGTTCTGCTCTGCATTCTGACCTATGTCGTTACAAGCGGCGGTACGAAGAAAATCGCAAGTCTGTTCAGCAAGCTCGTTCCATTTATGAGCGTTCTTTATATCTTGATGGGAATTGGCATGATCATCATCAACATCAACCGCGTTCCTGGCGTATTTGCAGCCATCGTAACAAACGCATTTACCGGAACAGCAGCGATCGGCGGTTTTGCCGGCTGCGCAGTCAGCGAGATTATCCGTGTGGGTATGGCGCGTTCCGTATACTCCAATGAGGCTGGATGGGGTACTTCTCCAATGATCCATGCTTCCGCAAAAACACCGCATCCGGTAGAGCAGGGTCTGTGGGGATCTTTCGAGGTATTCTTTGATACCATGGTTATCTGTACGATCACCGCACTTTCCGTTATCTTAAGCGGAAACTGGACCGACGGAACGAACGGCGGAACACTTGCTTTAAGTGCATTTGCAAGCGGATTCGGCAAATTTGGAAGCATCCTTCTGGCAGTCATCATGGTCATTTTTACTGTAACGACTTCCGGCGGATGGTTCACCTACTATCTGGCAATTCTGGAGCATCTGTATAAAAAAGAAGGCAAGATGAAAGATATCGTCATGAAAATCTTCTACGCAGTCCGCGCTCTGCCGGGCGTACTGTGGACGATCTATCTGGTAAAGACAAACAACCAGGGCTTTATCTGGACTGTCGTTGATATCACATCTGCGATCCCGACCTTCGTCAACGTAGCAGTGATCCTGATTCTCTCGAACCAGTATTTCAAACTGCTGAAAGACTACAAAGCAAGAAACTTCGGCCAGGGCACGGTAGACAAGAACGCCTGCCTGTTCTATGAAGAGAAAACGAAATAAAAAATATTCAAAAGCGAATCCAGACACGCAAGAGAATAGCGTGTCTGAATTTGTATATTGCGCAAATGGGCAGAAAAGAATAGAATCAAATTTAGATGACAGTAGGAGGATAATGATATGAAAACAATTTACAAAAACGGAGCTGTCTACACCGGAAAACTGCCGCTTGTCGAAGCGTTTGCAGTAGAAGACGGCAAATTTGTTTTCGCCGGAAGCAGCGCAGAGGCAGATGCCCTTGCAGCAGCCGGCGACAAAGTTGTAGACCTCGGCGGAAAATTCGTCTGCAGCGGTTTTAACGACAGCCATATGCACCTTTTAAATTACGGAAGCTCCCTGCTGAAAGCGCAGCTTGCCGCACATACCGAAAGCCTGGAAGATATGCTCGCCTGCCTCGACACCTTCCAGAAAGAGCATCCGCGAAAAGACGGCGCATGGCTGATGGGCCGCGGCTGGAATCAGGATTACTTCACGGACGTGGACCGCATGCCGAACCGCTACGATCTTGACCGCGTATCAACTGAAGTTCCGATCTGCGCGACGAGAGCGTGCGGCCACTGCCTCGTAGTCAACAGCAAAGCGCTGGAACTCCTCGGCGTCACCGCAGATACCCCGCAGCCGGAGGGCGGAGAGATCGGTATGGAAAACGGTGAGCCGGACGGAAGATTCTTCGACAATGCAATGGAACCGGTTTACGACAGCATTCCGGTGCCGAGCAAAGAGGAAATCAAAGATATGATCCGCAGCGCCTGCAAAGCCCTGAACAGCTACGGCGTCACCAGCAGCCAGAGTGATGATTACTGCGTTTACCGCGCCGTTCCGTGGCAGACCGTCAACGAAGCATACAAAGAACTCGAGGATTCCGGCGAGCTGACCGTCCGCGTTTACGAGCAGAGCAACTTTACCGATCTGGAATCCTTAAAAGGTTTCGTTGAGGCTGGAAATGTGACCGGCATCGGCACAGACCGCTTTAAAATCGGACCGCTGAAAATGCTCGGCGACGGCGCACTCGGTGCGAGAACAGCATTCCTCAGTCGCCCATACGCAGACGACCCGTCCACCTGCGGAATCCCGGTATTCACCCAGGAAACCATGGATGAGATGATCGGCTACGCCAATGCACACGGCATGCAGGCTGCAGTTCACACGATCGGTGATGCGTGCCTCGACCGCGTGTTAAGTGCCTATGAAAAAGCCCTTGCTGAAAACCCGAGAGAAGATCACCGCCACGGCATCGTGCACTGCCAGATCACAAGAGCCGATCAGCTTGAAAAAATCGCGAAAATGCATCTTCACGTTTACGCACAGAGCATCTTCCTCGATTACGATAACCATATCGTAGAGGAGCGCGTCGGCAAAGAGCTTGCGAGCACAAGCTACAGCTGGAAGACGCTGATGAATAACGGCGTCTCCGTCAGCAACGGAACTGACTGCCCGGTAGAGCTGCCGGATGCCCTCGCCTGCATGCAGTGCGCTGTCACAAGAACAACGCTGCGCGACCATGTCGGCCCGTACCTGCCGGATCAGAAATTCACCGTACAGGAAGCACTCGACAGTTACACGATCCGCAGTGCCGAGGCAAGTTTCGAGGAGAACGTGAAAGGCCAGATCGCAGAAGGCATGATGGCAGACTTCGTCGTACTGGGTCAGAATCCGTTTGAGGTGGATGAGAGCACGATCAAAGACATTCCGGTGTGCCGGACGTATCTTGCTGGTGAACTGGTATATGAAGCATAAAGATATAACTCAAATGAGCGATAAATGTCAAATGAAAATTCATACAATGAAGGGAAAAACGTGAAATAAGATAACCTGGAAATAGTATGGAATAAAGGCAGAAACAGAGGAGAACCTCCTGCGGCGATAAACGGTCGCAGGAGGTTCTTTTTTGATCCTGATAGGACCATACGGTCGTAAAAGAATCGAACAAATGGTTGCATAAAAGGGCGGGAATGTGCTATGATAAAGGAAATTTTACGAAAGGAAAAAACAGACAAATGCTTGGAAGAACACATTTTTTTATTGGAACAGCAGCGGCACTTGCTGTTTTACAGCCGCAGACGGTTCCCGCGCTTGTGGCCGGTGCCGGGGCTGCCGCGATCGGCGGTTTGATCAGTGACATTGATGTCGGCACTTCACAGGCGCACCGCGATGCCGATAAGATTATTACGGCAACAGTTGCAGTTGCGGTGCTCACAATTCTTGCGGAGTATAAACTGAATCTTGGAATTTACCGCCGCCTCACAAGCGACAGCAGCGTGCTGCGTCTCCTCACCGGAACGGCAGCATTTTTGCTGATCTGCGCCTATGGGAAACAGCAGCCGCACCGCTCCTTCATGCATTCATTTGCGGCGCTGGCATTGCTGACGGCGTGCGTGGACATCATCTACCCGGATGCGTCCGCTTATTTTGCCGTGGGCTTTCTGTCCCATCTGGTGCTCGATTTTTTCAACCGGAAACCGGAAAAGCTGTTCTGGCCCTGGAAGAAGGGATTCTGCCTCGGATTCTGCTCAGCACGGGGACTTGTGAACCGCGCACTGCTCGGGTGCGGCATGGTATCTCTTGCTGTAGTACTGGTGCTCTCGGCGCCTGCAGGGCGGCTGATGGCTAAAATCATGCGGGCAATTTACGGATGAGATGGGATTGACAAAAAGATAACAAGACAAAAGAAGAAAAAGCAGGAATTTTTCGGTGTTAAAGTTAATATTTTATACATTTTATAGTAGGATTTTTGATTAAAATGATGTAAAATAGAAAACAGAAATCCGGCGTCCGTAATTGTTTTTGAAATGAACGAACAGGGAACCGCCGGCCCGTTACCGCAGCCGATTGCGGAGCGCAGCGCAACCGACCACAGAGATTAGAGCACAACAGGCAATACAGGAGTTAGTATGAACGAAGAAATGAAAAACCAAACAGAACAGTTACCGCTTTTAAAAGTACACATGATGGGAAGTTTTTTCCTGGAGTACGGCGACCAGCCGATTTCCTTCCGGAAAACAATGGCAACAAAATCGATGAGACTTCTGCAGATTTTCCTCTATAACAAGGACAATGGAATTTCCAGAGGAAGACTGTTGGAGAGCACATACGGAAGAGAAGATGTGGCGGACGCGGCAAACAGCCTGCGTGTCGGCGTACATCGCCTGAAAAGAAGCCTTGTCGAGGCAGGACTTCCGCAGTTTGAGTACATTTATACACAGAAAGGCGTTTACCACTGGACCAGCCCGATGCCGGTCGAGGTAGATGCGATTGATATCAAAAATAAGATCCTGGAAGCAGGAAAAGAGACGGACGAGAAAGCGCGCATGGATCAGATGATCGAAGCACTGGAGCTGTACACCGGAGAGTTCCTTGCAGATTTCGGCGAGGAAGAGTGGGTACAGGCGGAGCGCGCGCAGCTGAAAAAAGTATATTCCGATGCACTGAAAGAAGTAAGTGAGTATCTTCTGAAAAACGAGGAGTTCGATGAGCTGCAGAAACTGACTTCTGTTGCTTCCGAACTGTATCCGTTCGACGAGTGGCAGGCAGTCCAGATGCAGGCGCTGATCGGCCTGGAGAGATACAAAGAGGCCATGAAACTGTACGAGCAGACCTCGAAACATTACTTTGAAGAGCTTGGCGTTACACCGAGCGAGAAACTGGTGGAGCAGTACCGCTATCTGGGAAGCCGCATGGGCAGCAGACACCGCGTGATCGAAGAGGTACAGGCAGATCTTCAGGAGAGCCCGGGAGAAAAGGGCGGAGCATTCTTCTGTTCCCTCGCCGGATTCCGTGACTGCTACCGACTTGTTTACCGTATGTCCGAGCTGAACGGACAGATGCCGTGGCTGATGCTGTGCACCATTACAGACGGAAAAGGTTACCCGGCAAAAGGCGGTCCGCGCCTTGACCGTATGTCCGAAAAGCTGCTTGAGGTAATGAAACGCAGCCTGCGTCATTCCGATTTCTTTGCAAAATACAGCCCGTCCCAGTATGTGATTCTGCTGCAGGGCGGCAGCCAGAGAGGATGCGAACTCGTCTACAAGAGAATCAGCGAGCGCTTCTCCGAGGAGAAAAAAGGCTGGGCAAAGAATCTGAAATACAGTGCACTGCCGGCAATTCAGACCGAAAAAGAGCTTGAGTTCTTAGAAGGAGACGATGTTTTATGATTCGCGTACAGCTGCCTGGAAGATTCCGCATGTACGATGAAACACGCTGCCTCAACGAGGAAGCGATTCATTCCCCGATGATCACAAAGCTGCTGGTTTATATGATCTGCAACAAAAACCATATCGTAACACTGGAACAGTTAACCGAAGCACTCTGGACGGATGAGAAGAGTGAAAATCCGTACGGAGCACTGAAAAATATGATGTACCGTCTGCGCGGAACGCTGCGGAAGGTATGGCCGGTTAAGAGAGGATCATGCCTGCTATATGAAGGCTGTCATGGAACTGACGAAAAGCCTGGAGCACCGCAGACCGCAAAGGAAAAGTACAGGTTCTCAGTGATCTAAAAGAGCTTTATCAGGAACCAAGAGAATTAGAAAAAATAAATTAATTTTTAAGTTGACAGCAGACTAAACAAATAGTAACTTTAAGCTGTGATGAAACGAGCTTAAATCCAGAAAAAGTCTGCTGTCTTAAGTTAAATAAAGTACAACAGACAGGGAGGATAACAAACATGAGTTACAGAGAAGTATATGAAAAATGGTGCAATGATCCATATTTTGATGAGGCATCCAGAGAAGAGCTGAAAGCACTCGAAGGAAATGAGGCAGAAATCGAAGACCGTTTCTACCGTCAGCTTGAGTTCGGTACCGGCGGACTCCGCGGTGTCATCGGAGCGGGTACCAACCGCATGAACATCTACACCGTACGCCAGGCAACCCAGGGCCTTGCCAACTACATTATTTCCCAGAACGGACAGGAAAAAGGCGTAGCCATCGCACACGATTCCAGAAGAATGTCTCCGGAATTCGCACGCGAAGCAGCACTCTGCCTGAATGCAAACGGAATCAAAACGTATCTGTTCGAGTCCCTGCGTCCGACACCGGAGCTTTCTTTTGCTGTCCGTGAATTCGGCTGTATTTCCGGTATCGTCATTACCGCAAGCCACAACCCGAGAGAGTACAACGGATACAAAGTATACTGGGAGGACGGCGCACAGATTACACCGCCGCACGACAAAAACATTCTCGCAGAGGTAGCAAAAGTAACCGAGTTTTCTGCCGTTAAAACGATGGAAGAAGATGATGCAAGAGCAGAAGGCCTGTTCCAGGTCATCGGAACCGATTTTGATGACCGTTACGTTGCAAAATTAAAAGAGCAGAGCATTCATCCGGAAATCATCAAAGATGCGGCAAAAGATATGAAGATCGTCTACACACCGCTTCACGGAACCGGAAATGTGCCGGTACGCCGCGTTCTGCGCGAGCTTGGCTTTAATCAGGTTTACGTTGTAAAAGAGCAGAAAGTGCCGGACGGAAACTTCCCGACGGTGGCTTACCCGAACCCGGAAGACGAGAAAGCATGGACACTGGCGCTGAAACTGGCAAAAGAAGTAGACGCTGACATCATCCTTGCAACCGACCCTGATGCAGATCGTCTCGGCGTTTATGCAAAAGACAGCAAGACCGGCGAGTACGTAAGCTTCACCGGAAACATGTCCGGTATGCTGATCGCAGAGTATATTCTGCGTGAGCGCACCAAGAACGGAACCATGCCGGAGAACCCGGCACTCGTTGAGACGATTGTTACGACCGATATGGCAAAAGCAATCGCAAAAGCTTATAACGTGGCACTGATCGAGGTTCTGACCGGATTCAAATACATCGGCGAGCAGATCAAATTTTTTGAGCAGAGCGGTGCACACAATTATGTATTTGGTCTGGAAGAGAGCTATGGCTGCCTGGCCGGAACATATGCAAGAGATAAAGATGCCTGCGTGGCAGTTATGATGCTCTGCGAGGTTGCTGCATACTACAAACAGCAGGGCAAAACACTGTGGGATGCCATGGTGGATATGTACGAGGAGTACGGCTACTACAAAGAGGGTCTTGCAACGATGACCTTAAAAGGTATCGACGGTGCAAAAGAGATCCAGACCATGATGACCAACTTCCGTGAGAACCCGCCAAAAGAGCTGGGCGGTTTCCAGGTTCTTGCCGTACGCGATTACAAAGCAGATGTACGCCAGGATCTCGTAAGCGGAGAGAAGAGCGCGACCGGACTTCCGTCCTCCAACGTTCTTTACTATGAGCTGGAAAACAACGCATGGTGCTGTGTGCGCCCATCCGGTACTGAGCCGAAGATCAAATTCTATTTCGGCGTAAAAGGCACATCCCTTGAAGATGCAGCCGAGAAACTGGAAAAATTAAAAAATGCAATGGTAACTGCTTAAACGCTGTGTGATATAGAAACAAAAAAAGGCCTCAGCCCGGCGGGTGAGGTCTTTTTGTACAAAAATCGGCCCGGCGGATCAAGCTTACCTGAAATAAGGAGAAGAAAATGGCGATTTTATATTATGATGAGAAAAAGCTTTTTCAGTTAAATACAGAGAATACGACGTATGTGATCGGCCTGAGCCCGGAAGGCTACGTCGGACATGTTTACTACGGACCCCTTCTGCACGGAGAGCCGGATCTGTATCCGCTCCGCATGGATGAGCCGCCGTTCACCCCGTCCGTCAATAAGAGAGAGAAATCTTCGTTCCTCGACCGTTTTCCAATGGAATACCCGACCGGAGGAGTCGGCGATTACCGTGAGAGCTGTCTGAATATAAGAAATGCACAGGGCCGTATGGGATGTGAGATTTTCTTTGATTCCTATGAAATTTTCAAAGGAAAACGCCCGCTGACCGGTCTTCCAGCTTCTTTTGGAACCGAGGACGAAGTAGAAACTCTGGAAATCACCTGCAAAGATCCTGTTCTTGATCTTGTTGTTGTCCTTTCCTACTCTGTTTTTACAAAAGAAAACGTTATCACCCGAAGTGTCCGCGTGAAAAATGAAGGCAGTGAAGCGCTGAAGGTAGAGAAAATCTACAGTGCCTGCCTCGATATGGACAACGAAGACTTTGAGATGCTTTCTCTTCATGGATCCTGGGGAAGAGAACGCCACATCCAGCAGGGTGCGCTCCGTTACGGAAAACAGCTCGTTTCCTCCGGAAAAGGAGAGTCCAGCCATCAGGAGCACCCGTTTGTGGCCCTGGTGACACCGGGAACGGATCAGGAGCGCGGCGAGGTTTACGCAATGCACTTCGTATATTCCGGCAACTTTATCGGACAGGTGGAAAGATGCCAGTTTGATACCGTTCGTATGGTCATGGGTATCAACCAGGAGGAGTTCTGCTGGAATTTAAAAGCCGGCGATGAATTCCAGGCGCCGGAGGTTGTTATGGTCTACTCTGCCGAGGGACTTGGCAAAATGACGCGTTCCTACCATGCATTTTATCGCAGACATATGATCCGCAGCCCGTACAACCACAAAAAACGCCCGATTCTGATTAACAACTGGGAAGCAACTTACTTTGATTTTGATACCGATAAACTCCTCGATATCGCAAGAGAGGCAAAAAAAGACGGCATCGAGATGCTTGTTATGGATGACGGCTGGTTCGGAAAACGAAATAAAGACGATTCTTCCCTCGGTGACTGGGTTGTCAACGAAGAGAAGATCAAAGGCGGCCTGAAAAATCTGGTTGACAAAGTGAATGAAATCGGTCTTGAATTCGGTATCTGGTTCGAGCCGGAGATGATCTCCCCGGACTCTGATCTCTACAGAGAGCACCCGGAATGGGCGATTCAGATTCCGGGAAGAGAAGCGACTGAGATCCGCTGCCAGTACGTGCTGGATCTCTCCCGCCCGGAAGTGCAGGATTATGCGTATGAATGTGTGGCAAAAATCCTGCGCAGTGCAAACATCAAATACGTGAAATGGGATATGAACCGTCAGTTAAGCGACCTGGGAAGCACCTACCTGGACAAAGATTCCCAGCAGGAGCTGTTCCACCGCTACGTGCTCGGTATGTATGCGATGCAGGAGCGTCTGATACAGGAGTTCCCGGATCTGCTTCTGGAGAACTGCTCCGGCGGCGGTGCACGTTTCGATCCTGGAATGCTTTACTACAGTCCGCAGATCTGGTGCTCCGACGACACCGATGCGATTGAGCGTCTGGAAATCCAGGAGGGAACAGCCCTCATTTACCCGCTCTGCTCAATGGGTGCACACGTCAGCGTATGCCCGAACCACACGGTTGGCCGTGTAACTCCGTTTACAACGAGAGGCCATGTGGCACTGGCCGGAACGTTCGGCTATGAGCTTGATATCACAAAACTGCCGGAAGAAGAGAGAAAGCTGATTCCGGAGCAGACCGCAATGTATCACAAATATCATGAACTGATCCGCGAGGGAGAGTATTACCGTATTCTTTCCAGCCGTGAAAACCACAGATCCGACTGCTGGGCAGTAGCATCGGAGGATAAAAGCGAAGTGCTTGTGACCTACGTACAGGTGCTGGCACAGGCAAATATGCCGTCCCGCAAGGTTCGCCTGCGCGGCTTTGATCCGGCGAAAAAATATCGTCTGGAGGGAACCGATGAGGTTTACAGCGGCGAGATGCTGATGAATGCCGGTTTCCGGATGAAAGATTTCTGGGGTGATTTCGTCAGCAGACTGTATCACTTTGTTGCAGTAGACTAAGGAGCAACGGATATGGCAAAAGTAAGATTGGCAGATATTGCAAAGGTGGCGGGCGTCAGCGCCGTCACCGTGCATAACGCGATTACAGGACAGAAAGGGGTCAGCGATGAGATGCGCGCCCGGATTCTGGAAATTGCAAAGGAAATGGGGTACCGCCAGCCGGGAAGCGGAGCGAGAAATACACAGGGAAAAAGCCTGCGCTGCATCGGAGTGGTGATTCCGGAACGGTATCTGGCAGAGTATACGACATTTTACTGGAAAATGTATCAGGAGATGGCACTGGCGGCGACGGAAAAGAGCTGTATGGTGACCGTGGAGATCCTGAAACAGGAGATGGAAGATGAGATGATCGTGCCGTGCATCGCCAAGGAGCAGACCGTCGATGCACTGATCCTTATGGGAGACACGAGCCGCGATTACATCCACTATCTGAAGAAAAACGTGGATCTTCCGATCGTATTTCTGGATTTCTACGACAATGAGCTGGCAAAAGATGCCGTGATCGCAGATAACTTTCACGGAATGTATCTGATGACGGAATACCTGTATGAGCATGGCCTTACCAAGCTGGCTTTTGTCGGTTCGATTCATTTTTCCAGCAGTATCATGGATCGGTACTGCGGTTTTTCTAAGGCTGTTCTGGAACACCGCGATGTGACACCGGCGGAATGGATTCTGGAGGACCGTGATGAGCGGGGCCAGATCGAAATTCATCTCCCGGAACAGATGCCGGAAGCGTTCGTCTGCAACTGCGACCTGACCGCCGGCCTTCTGATGCTCGAGCTGGAAAAACGCGGCATCTCCGTGCCGGAGGACGTTTCCGTTGTCGGCTTCGATAATTACCTGTATCCGGGTTTCCCGGATCTCAAGATCACTTCGTATGAGATCAATACGAAGGCGATGGTAAAAGTAGCGCTCGAAAAAGCGCTGAAGCAGATCCGCGGCGCGGCATCCGGCAAAAATATGGAAATTGTCTCCGGACAGCTGGTGCCGAAAGAGAGCGTAAAGCTTTGATTTTTATAACTGAATTATAAATTAAGAAACGGGGCATTTTGAAATGCCCCGTTTTTGTACATATTACACAACAAAGTCACTTAAAAATTGACAGTATCTAACGGAACTTATTTTTTAAGTAATTTCCAGTTGAAAAATTAATCATCTATGTTAAAATTAAGCTAAAGGACTGGGCGTGAGGGTGATAAAACACGGCGGTTCGGAGAAAAAAGAATGAAAAAACAAGATTCTGTCCACTAACAGAAACTTAAAAAAACAAAGTACAACTCATAAACAAACAATATTTTTCATGGAGGTTTCAAAAAATGAGCGAAGTTAAAATTATTGGAGATGCTGTCAAAAATATGCCATGGCAGGAAGGCCCGGCTGAGTTTTCCGGTGCACCGGTATGGAGATACAGCGAGAATCCGATCATCGGAAGAAATCCGGTGAAGGAAGTAGCAAGAATCTTCAACAGCGCCGTTATGCCGTACGGCGACGAGTTCATCGGAGTATTCCGTGGTGAGCAGACAAACGGAATCCCGTACATCTACCTTGGAAGAAGCAAAGATGCGATCCACTGGAATTTCGATGAGAACAAAATCCAGTTCGTTGACGAAGAAGGCAAACCGTTCATGCCGGTTTACGCATATGACCCGCGTCTTGTAAAAGTAGAAGATACCTACTACATCATCTGGTGCCAGGACTTCTACGGTGCAGCCATCGGAATGGCAAAAACAAAAGATTTTGAAACCTTCGTACGTGTGGAGAATCCATTCCTTCCATTCAACAGAAATGCCGTTCTCTTCCCGAGAAAAATCAACGGCAACTTCGTGATGCTGTCCCGTCCAAGCGACAGCGGCCACACACCGTTCGGTGACATCTTCCTGTCCGAGAGCCCGGATATGCTGTACTGGGGCAAACACCGCCACGTCATGAGCAAGAGCCCGGAGTGGTGGGAGTCCTTAAAGATCGGCGGCGGCGCAGCTCCGATTGAGACCAACGAAGGATGGCTGCTGTTCTACCACGGTGTAAGCGGCACCTGCAATGGCTATGTATACAGCATCGGCGGCGCAATCCTCGACAAAGAGAATCCGTCCATCGTAAAATACCGCTGCCAGAACTTCCTTCTGACACCGGAAGAGTGGTATGAGGAGAGAGGCTTCGTTCCGAACGTAACCTTCCCGTGCGCAACCATTCACGATGCAGAGACCGGAAAGATCGCGATCTACTACGGCGCAGCCGATACGTATGTAGGACTGGCATTCACAACCGTAGATCTGATTGTAGATTATATCAAGAAAAACAGTGTCGTACGCGAGTCTGACACCGAAATTGGAAGAAGATAAGAAAGAAGGAAAGAAAAGATGCAGTCTTTGGCAAAGGAAGTAAAGCAGGAGCTTACTGGACGGATCGTTCCGTTCTGGGAGGGCTTAAGAGATGAGGAATACGGCGGATTTTACGGCTATCAGGACTTTGATCTGAACGTGCAGAAAACGTATGAGAAGGGCTGCATCTTAAACAGCAGAATTCTCTGGTTTTTCTCGAATGCGTACCTGACCTTAAAGGACGAGAAGCTGCGCGCCGATGCGGAGCATGCGTACCGCTTTATGAAACAGGCGTGTGTGGACCGCGAGTACGGTGGCGTGTTCTGGTCTGTCACCTACGACGGAAAACCGCTCGATACGACAAAGCATACGTACAATCAGGCATTTGCAATTTATGCGCTGTCTACGTATTTTGATGCGACGGGCGACACCGAGGCGCTGGAGCTGGCAAAATCGCTGCAGCAGATCATCGAGACACACTGCACCGACGAGTACGGTTATCTCGAGGCATTTACCCGCGATTTCAAGCCGGAGAGCAATGAAAAGCTCTCGGAGAACGGCGTCATGGCAGAGAAGACCATGAATACGCTGCTGCATGTTTTCGAAGCATATACCGAGCTGTACCGCGTGACAAAGGATCCGTTTACCGGTGACCGTCTCCGCTTTATGATGGATCTCTTCGCGGATAAAGTATATAACAAAGAAAAAGGCCGTCAGGAAGTATTCTTCGACCGGACATGGAATACGCTGATTGATCTGTATTCTTATGGCCATGATATCGAGACTTCCTGGCTGATCGACCGGGGTACAGAAGTGCTCGGCGATCCGGCTTACCGGGAAAAACTGCTGCCGATCACCGGAGAGATTGCGGAAAATATCTACAACACGGCATACAAAAATCATTCGCTGATGAATGAGTGCGAGCGCGGTGTGGATGATACCACAAGAGTCTGGTGGGTACAGGCAGAAGCAGTCGTTGGATTTTTAAATGCATGGCAGAAAAAACCGGAGGAAACAAAGTATCTCGATGCGGCAAAAGACATCTGGGGCTACATCAAGGAATATGTGATCGACAAACGAGAGGGGTCTGAGTGGTTCTGGTGCGTGAATGCAGACGGAAGCCCGATTCATGAGCCGATTGTAGAACCGTGGAAATGCCCGTATCACAATGGACGTATGTGTATGGAAGTAATTGGGAGGTTAAAAGATGCTGAATAAACAGTATTATGTGGAAAAAGCCAAGGTAGACCGCCTTGTGGCAAGAAAGAACACAAAAGCAGATTTTTACAACGGTATTTATGACCGCTATGAGTATCCGGTGCTGACAAGAGAGTTCGCTCCTGTTCACTGGAGATATGATCTGGATGAGGAGACGAATCCGTACTTTATGGAGCGTCTCGGCATCAACGCTGTGATGAACTCCGGCGCGATTTATCTGAATGGAAAGTATTATCTCGTTGTCCGCGTGGAGGGCAATGACAGAAAATCTTTCTTTGCTGTTGCAGAGAGTGATACTGGTATCGACGGATTCCATTTCTGGGATTACCCGGTTGTGCTGCCGGATACCTGCGCAGAGGAAACCAACGTTTATGACATGCGTCTGACCCAGCACGAGGACGGCTGGATTTACGGAGTGTTCTGCTCTGAGAGCAAGGACAAAAACGATCCGGATCTGTCCGCGGCTGTTGCTGAGGCTGGTATCGTAAGAACGAAAGACCTGAAGACCTGGGAGCGTCTGGACAACCTGAAAACCTTACGTTCTCCGCAGCAGAGAAACGTTGTTCTGCATCCGGAGTTCGTAGACGGAAAATATGCCTTCTACACCCGTCCGATGGATGGTTTCATTGAGACCGGAAGCGGCGGAGGAATCGGCTTCGGACTCTGCGATGATATCACACACGCTGTCATCGACGAGGAGAAGATCATCAGCAAACGTATTTATCATACCCTGACCGAGTCCAAAAACGGTGCTGGAGCAGTGCCGATCCGAGGTAAGAAATGCTGGATCAACATTGCACACGGTGTAAGAAATACAGCAGCAGGCCTTCGCTACGTTCTGTATGTCTTCGGTACCGATCTGAACGATCCGTCCAAAGTCATTGCAGAGCCGTCCGGTGTATTCCTGGTTCCGCTTGGAAAAGAGAGAGTCGGAGACGTTTCCAACGTTGTATTTACAAACGGCGCGATTGCGCGTGAGAACGGAGAGGTTTACATCTACTATGCATCCTGCGATACAAGAATGCATGTAGCAACCACCACAATCGACAAACTCGAGGACTATCTGTTCAACACACCGCAGGATCCGCACAGATCCCCGGACTGCGTAAAACAGAGATGCGAGCTGATCTCCAAAAACCTGGAGCTGCTGAAAAACGAGAAATAAAAGCGTCCGCTGCGGCGCATGAAAAAAGGAGCTGTTCTCTTTACGGGAACGCTCCTTTTTTCATGCATATTATTTGTTTTTGGGTTTCTGATCGTCGATGGAAGTTAAAATTCCATAGAAGAGGCGCGGTGCATCGGGATCTGTAAAGGTCATGAAAACCTGGAAAGTGTTTCGAGAAGAACCGAAACGTCAACGGGTTTCGCGATATGGGCGTTCATGCCGGATTCCAGTGCTTTTCGGCGGTCCTCTTCAAACGCGTTTGCCGTCATGGCGACAATCGGGATTTCCCCGCGTTTTCCCGGGAGTGCACGGATCGCTTCTGCGGCCTGATAGCCGTTCATGTTCGGCATCTGAATATCCATCAGAATAACATCGTAATAATCTTCTGGTGCGTTCTGGACTGCTTTTAAGCAGAGGGCGCCGTCTTTTACGTGCTTGGCGTGAATGCCGTTTTCTTCCAGAACGGTGAGTACAATTTCTGCATTCAGGTCATTATCCTCGGCAAGCAGCACGCGTTTTTCGGAAAGCGTCTGCAGGGACTGCTCGAAAATCTCGTCTTTATGCTGGTGAGCCGCAAGCTGTTCTTCGGTCGGAAGTCCAAACGTGAGGCAGACCGTAGTTATTGTTCCGACACCGAGTTCGCTTTCCACATCGATCGTTCCGCCCATCAGATTCACGAGGGATTTGACGATCGGAAGGCCGAGGCCGGTTCCGGTGATGTGGCTTTCGGTGGAGGAATGTTCTCTTGTAAATTCTTCAAAAATATGCGGCAGATACTCTTTGCTCATGCCGATGCCGTTGTCCTTCACGGTGATGCGGTAGGAGGCAAAGCCCTTCCTTGGTTCCGGTGTCTCTTCGATTTTTACGGAAATTTTTCCGCCCTCCGGCGTATACTTGATGGAGTTGCTGATGATATTCAGCAGAATCTCCCGTATTTTTGTCCGGTCGCAGAGGATGGCATCGTGTTCCACAGTGTTGTAACAGAGATAGGAAAGCTTTTTGCTTTTTAACGAAGGCTCAAACACTGCATTCAGGGAATGGATCAGCTCGCTGTAGCTGCCGAGCTCGATTTTCAGCGAGGCCTTACCGCTCTCAATGCGCGCCATCTCAAGCACGTAGTTGATCAGGGAGAGCAGAAAACTGCTGGAGGACTTGATTTTTGCAATGTAGTCGACCGCGCGGTCCTTCTCGTCGATGTGCTTTTCCAGCAGATCCGAGAAACCGATGATGGCATTCATCGGGGTTCGGATGTCGTGGCTCATGTTGAACAGAAAACGTGTTTTTGCTTCGTTGGCAGACTGCGCTTCCTGTACGGCTTTTTCCAGTTCTGCTGCGTGAACCTCGTCTCTATAGCGGCGCATCTGGAACTGCAGAAAACCAATAGAGGTAAGCAGGGAAAGGATGAGCCCGAGTGCAAAGGAAACAAAAACCTGCAGCGGACTGAGCCAGCCGTTTTTCGGTACAATTTCAAAATGCCAGGTGTCGTTCGGCACGGTGCAGAGAACTTCCATGGCATCGGAACGCCGGGAATTGCCGGAGTGTGCGATGGAAACGTGTTCGCCGGTGGCCGGAGAAATTTTCCAGAGTTCGTAGGTGTAGCCGGCTTCTTCCAGTGTATCCAGTTCAATTTCGTTCAGAAACGATTCCCAGTCGAGAACGAGAATCGAAAAGCCCCAGAAAGTCTGGTCACCGTTGGCATCGGTGGTATAAATCGGGTCAAAGAGCAGTGCTCCGATGTCGCCCTGCTGCAGCTCAAACGGTCCTGCAATCGTGTATTCGCCGCTCTCTTTGGCAAGGCGTGCTTCCTGTTTCCGGGCAGGATGCTCGAGCATGTTAAGTCCGAGTGCGGCTTCGTTTCCACTCATCGGATAAATCAGTGTGACAATGCCGTCCTTTGCAAGCTCATGTGCTTTGATGACATTCTGGTCGTCCTGCATCAGCGAGGAGAGGACGGAAAACTCTTCGTCATCGACGGTATAACCGGCTTCAATCATGTGTTTCATCAGATTGGATTCGGCAAGATAATGGTTTAACTGCGATTTCACGCGGCCGATGGTCGTCTGTGCGGTATAGTCAGCTTTCAGCTTTGCTTCCTTTAACTGATTCTGATACAGAAAAACGGCGCAGAGCTCGGCAAGAAAAAATGTAATAAAAAACAGCAGAAGCGCCTGAAATCGAATCTGTTTTTGCGTTAATTTTGTTTTCATATCGGATGCTCATCTAAATTCGTAATATTTCCGGCTTTTTCAGGTGATTTTTTTGAGTAAAAACGAAGGCTGGAGTTAAAAATATTATATCGGATTTACCCTGGGATTTCAATAAAAGAAGCGTTAAGTTTGAAAGAGAACAGGATGAAATGAATGGGAAATGTAATGCACAGGAAGAAAATTGCCAGAATGGGCAGAGAATGGAATTGCCAGATAGTTGCTCATTATATCAAAATCATTTATAATAGGGACAGACGACACAGAATGAAGGATTGACAATACAATGGACTATGTGATTTTTGACCTGGAATGGAACCAGTGTCCCTATGGAAAAGGAAAAGAGAACCCGAAGCTGCCGTTTGAGATTATTGAGATCGGCGCGGTGAAGATGGATGGTGAGCGGAATGTGGTGGGAACGTTTCACCGGATTGTAAAACCGGTGGTCTACCAGCATCTCCATCACCGGACGCGCGAGGTCGTCGGACTGACAGAAGAGGATCTGCAGAACGGAATCCCATTTGCGCAGGCCGTGCAGGAATTTTTTGCATTCTCCGGCGGTGCGTGCATGTTCGGCACCTGGGGACCGGGAGACCTGACGGAGCTCCAGCGGAACATGAAATTTTATAACCTCCTGTCGCTGATCCGCGGGCCGATTCATTTTTACGATGTACAGAAACTGTTCGCGATCCAGTACGAAACGATGAAGAGCCGCCGGGCGCTCGAGTACGCCGCCGACTTCCTCCATCTCCCGAAGGACGAGCATTTTCATCAGGCGCTTTCGGATGCAAAATATACGGCCGACATTTTTGCACGCATCGATATGGATGTTGTGCTGGCGTACGACTCGATCGACGTATATCAGAACCCGAAATCGAAAAAAGAGGAGATCCACGCCGTCTATAATGGCTACACGAAATTCATCTCCCGCGAATTCGACACAAAAGAAGAAGCCATGCACGACCGCGAGGTCTGCAGCACGCACTGCTGCATCTGCGGGAAAACGGCAAGAAAACGCTTACGCTGGTTTTCGGCCGGCGGGAAAAACTACTACTGCGTAGCCTGGTGCTCGGAGCACGGATATTTGAAAGGCAAAGCCCGCATGAAACATTCGGACGAAGGAAAACTCTTCGTCGTGAAAACCATCCGCATCAGCAGCGAACAGGAGGCGGGGGAAATCCGGCAGAAGAAAGAGAACCTGCGGAAGAAGAGGAATCAGAAGAGGAAAGAAATGTAAGAAAGGCAGAGGAAATGGAAACGGGATAAAAGGTTTCATTTCTTCTGCCTTTTTAATTGGAAAACAGAGCGGGATCGGTTATAATAAAAAATAATGGAACGTATGAAAAGAGGAGGCGCAGAATGGGAGCTTATTTAAACAGTCAGACACCGTATACCCTGTATCAGAGTGAGAGCCGCAGCCCGTATTTTGTGGATAAAACAATGCTGCTGCAGGAACTGTTTCCCTATGTGGCTGCAGGGAATCGCCATCTTTGCGTCACAAGGCCGCGCAGATTTGGAAAAACAATTGCGGCCAATATGATCAGCTCGTTTTTTCAGAAGGGTATTGATTCAGGTGAACTTTTTGACCGGCTTAAAATTTCAGAAGCGGATGACTGCCAGAAATACAAAAACAAGTATAACGTCATTCGGATTGATTTCAGTAAAATGCCGAGAAACTGTGAATCTTACCGACAGTATATCGAGCGTGTGGAAGAACTTCTGATCAGTGATCTGCGGGAAGCGTATCCGGATGCAAAAACCAGTGAAACAGATGCGATTGGAGATATTCTGGAAGAGATCTTTCAACAGTATCATGGCGAAAAATTTATTTTTGTTCTGGACGAATGGGATTTTATTTTTCACAGGGGATTTATAACAGAAGCGGATAAAGCAAAGTATGTGGCATTTTTAAGTAATCTGCTGAAGGACCGTCCCTATGTGATTTTATCGTATATGACGGGAATTTTGCCGATTGCGAAATATTCCAGCGGATCGGAACTGAATATGTTTGCGGAGTTCACGATGGTAAATTCACCAATGTTCGGAACATACTTTGGATTTACAGATGACGAAGTGGATGATTTGTATGAAAGGTACTGTAGAGAATGCGAAAAACAGAGAAAAATAAAAAATGTGACGCGAAAAGGTCTGCGAGACTGGTATAACGGTTATTATACAAAATCGGGAGAGCGGGTATACAATCCACGCTCCGTTGTTTTTGCACTACAGTTTAACAATCTGGCAAATTACTGGACCAGCTCAGGTCCATATGATGAAATTTATTATTACATTCGAAATAATGTATCCGACGTCAGGGATGACCTTGCACTGATGGCAGCAGGAGAGTCAGTTTCGGCAAAAATACAGGAATATGCGGCCACTTCCATGAACCTGTCTACGAGAGATGAAATTTACTCTGCGATGGTGGTGTATGGATTTTTAAGCTATTTGAATGGAAAAGTGTCTATTCCGAACAGGGAATTGATGGAGAAGTTTGATGAGCTGCTGATGAAGAATGAATCTCTGGGATATGTATATCGTCTGGCGAAAGAGTCCGAGAAAATGCTGAAAGCGACTCTGGCGGGAGATACGCATACGATGGAAAAAATTCTGGAACTGGTGCACGATACGGAAGTTCCGCTGCTGTCGTACAACCATGAGACAGAATTGTCAGCCATTGTCAATCTGGTATACCTGGCTGCGCGTGACAGTTACCGGGTAGAGCGTGAGGATAAGGCGGGAGTTGGGTATGTGGATTTTATTTTCTATCCATATGATCTGACCGCAGATGGAATTATTCTTGAACTAAAAGTAGACCACACTCCGGAAGAAGCAATTCAGCAGATCAAAGACAGGAAGTATGCATTAAAATTTGTGCCGCGGCTTGCAGAACAGAAAAAGTATACAGGAAAAATACTGGCTGTGGGAATTGGGTATGAAAAGACGGAGAAAAAGCACAGGTGTAGAGTGGAAAGCTTAAATTGAGTGCTTGAGAGGTAAGAGAACTATCGATAAAAGCAGGTTTGTCGGTAGTTTTCTGTTATAGAGAAGAAATGGGGGCAGAGCAATGAAAACAATCCATAAAATTTCCGGAATTTTTCTGTGGTGTGTCGTTGGCGTGTTTCTTGGAAAGAGCGTTTATACGTATTATGACTACACAGCACACCCCGGTTTGTATGAGACGTGGTCTGCACCGTGGTATACAGGGATTCTGCGGGATGGCGTAATTGCGGCGGTTCTGATTGCGGTGACGCTGGCGGTTCGGTGGGTGATTCAAAGAAAAATGAGGAAGGAATAGAAGGCGATGATTTTTAAGAGACTTGGCTTGATGAGGAGTCGTTTTTACGGAAAGAACTGAAAGAATAAGAAAAGACAAAAGGACGAAAAACAATGGCAAAATTATATTTCCGCTACGGCGCGATGGGCAGTTCGAAATCTGCTAATATTTTGATGGTTCGCTATAATTATGAGGAGCGCGGGCAGTATGCTGTCCTGTTGAAGCCGCGGACGGACAACCGCGACGGAGAACATGAAATCAAGTCCCGCATCGGGCTGGAGGCACCGGCGGAATATGTGGATGAATTTTTAAAAGAAATTTCAGAGACCTGGAGTGCAGACAGCGGGGAATACCGGTATCACGGAAAGAAAGTGGATGCGGTTCTTATCGACGAGGCGCAGTTTCTTTCTCCGGAGGAAGTTGATACGCTTTCGGACATCGTGGATTTTTATGGGATTCCGGTTCTCTGCTACGGTCTGCGTGCGGACTTCCAGACACATCTGTTTCCGGGTTCGAGAAGATTGATGGAAATCGCTGACATCATCGAGGAAGTCCCAACGGTCTGCTGGTGCGGAAGACGGGCGCAGTGCAATACGAGATACGCAGACGGAAAAATCGTTCGGGAAGGCGCGCAGATTTTCCTTGGATCGAACGAGAGTTATGTGGCGCTTTGCAGGAAACATTATAAAGAAGGAAAGCTGTGGAAGGAAGATGAGTAAGATAACAATATATGAAGTACAGGAGAGAATGCCGCGGATGGAAACGCTGGTGGAACTGTGGGAAGCTTCCGTCCGTGCGACACATCATTTTCATCGTTAATAGGAGCTTCTTTTGCAACAACATCCATTCGTATCAGTTTATCAAGAATATCCACAAGAGCAGGTCCGCTGGAAACATTTGATTGCTGCAATATAATCTTTTCTGGGATAATACTCCGTTTTGCACCATGCTTTTTATCGCTGGGGAACATCAGAAAAAGGATATGGAAAAAAGCCGATGGAGATGTTTTTGATTAAAAAACTTTAGGAATAACAGCAGGGGAGAGTGAAATGAAAAAAATATTTTTAATGAGGCATTCCATCCCGGAAAAAGGGGATATGCCGAATGAGCAGATTCCTCTATCGGAAGAGGGAAAAGCGCTTGCTGTATCAAAAAGAAATATATTTTCAAATGTGGACAGATGCTTTTCTTCACCTTATCGGAGAGCAATGGAAACGGCTGAATTCATCGCAGATCACCCGGTCATTGTGAAGGAGCTGCATGAAAGAACGATCGGGGATGCCAGGGAGGATTTCTGGCTGAAACAGTATGAAGATCACGATTTTCGCAATCCGGGCGGGGAATCGTTAAATCAAGTGAAGGTGCGGATGAAAACCGCGATCGATTCTATCGTCGGACAGATGGAAGAAGGAGAAACAGCACTCGTGGTTTCTCATGCGACGGCGATCTGTGCATATTTGCTTTCTTACTGTGAAATTGAAGTGAAAGATGCGGAAAACAAAGTAAGAAAAATATCCTTCCATGGAAAAGAAATCCTGAATGGCAGATTTCAGCCGGCAGATGGATTTGAAATCCTTTTTGAAAACGATATTTTTTCGGATATTCGTGTTATGGGGAGAGAAAAATGAAAACATTATATTTGATCGGCGGAACGATGGGCGTTGGCAAGACGACGGTAAGTCAGCAGCTGAAAAAAGATCTGGCGAACAGCGTTTTTCTTGACGGCGACTGGTGCTGGGACGCCGATCCGTTTCAGGTGACGGATGAGACGAAAGAGATGGTGATGGACAACATCTGTTATCTGCTGAATAACTTTCTGCATTGCAGCGCTTATGAAAACGTTATTTTCTGCTGGGTGATGCATGAGCAGAGTATTGTTGATGAAATCGTCAGTAAGCTGGACACGGAAGAATGCAGAGTGATTAAAATTTCGCTGATCGTGGATGAAGCAAATTTGCGGAAGCGGTTATTATCCGACATCGCAAATAAGATTCGTACGGGAGAGATTATGGACAAAAGCATTGCACGAATTCAGATGTATCAGGTACTTGATACGGTAAAAATTGATACGAGTAATAAGAGTGTCTGTGAAATTACAGAGGAAATTGCAGCACTTTAAGATCAAAAAACAAGGAGCCAAACCAAAATGACCGAACGAATCATAGACAATGAACTCCGGCTGATCCCATATTACAGGAATGACGAGGCCTCTCTTCCGTGGTATCAGGATCTGGACGTGTGTAGGCAGGTGGACAACCGGGAGAAGCCGTATGATGTGGAGCTGTTGCATCGGATGTATGATTATCTTACCGCGCACGGTGACTGCTATTATATAGAATATAAGGGCGTGCTGGTGGGAGATGTTTCGCTGAGAGAGAATAGTGAAATCGCTGTCGTTGTCTGTAAAGAATACCAGAATCAGCATATTGGAAGACGGTGCGTTCTGGAGATGCTGAAGCTTGCAAGAGAAAAGGGAATGGAGCGGGTAAAAGCCAATATTTATTCTTTTAATGGACAAAGCCAGCGCATGTTCCAGTCGGTCGGATTTGAGAAAACGGCGGAGGAATGGTATGAGTCTAAGCTGTAAGTGATTGCAGAGAAAGAGAGAAGAAATGAACATAAAATACAATCAGCTGTGCATTAGAAATGCCGAAAAGAAAGATTGTGAACAATTAGCCGTCTGGTGGAACGATGGAACCGTCATGGCCCACGCCGGATTTCCAAACGGGCTTGGGACAAGCGCAGCGGAAATTGAAAAACAGATTGCCGACGACAGCGATGAAACAAGACGAAGACTCATCATAGAATACAACGATGTGCGAATCGGCGAAATGAGTTTCTATGTATTCGAAAATCATCGATATGAAATCGGAATCAAAATCTGCGAATCCGATTACCAGGAAAAAGGCATTGGAAGAGTTGTACTGAGCATGCTCATAGAAGAATTGTTCCGCATGGGAGCCAACGTTATTTTTCTTGATACCAACCTCAAAAACACAAGAGCACAGCATGTCTACGAAAAACTCGGCTTCCGCAAAACCGCAGTCCATTACAATTCCTGGAAAAATCAGCTGGGGGAAATGGAATCTTCTGTCGACTATGAGCTGACGGCGGATGAGTTTTGCAATCTGAAATAGAAATTGTAAAATAAATGAGGGACGAGTGTAAAGAAAGTTCGATGGGAGAAAGAAGTATGGTATCTTTGACATTGTCTAAAAAAGAAATGGGTTTTCACTGGGTAAGGTTTATGCCTGACAGGACTTGCTCGTTTCTTTTTTTGCTTTATAAACGATTATAATTTATCCATTGCGGCAGTGTTAATGTAAAAACAGCAAGTCCTCTTGACAATGTGATTAGCCTGAACTAACATGAAGCTATAAGAAACATAAACGGTAGTCTGAGGAGGAATGTGAGATGCTGTTGTTGCAAAACATATTATACTGTCTTCTGTTTATTCTGATGGTAAAGTGTCTGGTAAGAAATGATGGAATGAACTGTGTTTATTTTTACCCAAAGGAATATATAGAAGAAGCCGATAAACGTGGACTGATCGACAAAGATGCGGTCATGAAAAAAGGAAAGCAGGTTATGATTCCATTTTGCATCATTTTGTTCGTGGTGCTGATCGCGATCATTTTTGTCTGGAATAAAGTCACCGATTTCAAGACGGCATATCTCCAATCCTACCTCTTCCTTGTGGTGATGAACTGGTTCGACGGAATTATGCTTGACCGGGTGTGGGTTGGACACAGTAAAATATGGGAGATCAAAGGAATGGAAGGGATTCCGTACATAAAACCATGGAAAACCGTGCTGACAAAACGAGGCCTGGCGACGATTCTGTATCTGATCATTGCACTTGTGACAGCTGGGATTGTAGTGCTGGTTGGGAAAATCTGTTAAGAGACAGCATTGAAAAAAAGAGAAGAATATTATATACTACTCATGAGTAGTATTTTTGCGTAAGGGACTTTCGGAATATATAGGAAGTTAAATATCTCTGTTTTACTGGAGCAAATCAGTAAAACAGAGATATTTTTATGCCGCAGGCGTACCAAATTTGATTCGAAAAATTTTTGGCATTGAGAACGAAGGGCGGAGACGGTATAATGGAAGCAGAATTTTAACATCAGTAGACAAGAAGTCCCCCGCTTCTAAAGCGGTGGGATGAATTGTTAAAAGAAACATAACAGCAGTGGCGGGCGGAGAGAAATCGGTATCCTCCACTGACATGAGGTAAGTCACAGTCGAACTATTTTCGACATGTCAGACTCCGTGAAAATACCGACTGTGAGGTTCACACAACAGAAAAGGTATAAAACATGAGATATCAGATCAGAAATGCAAAAGTACAGTTTGGCGCGGATACGATTTTAAACAGTGTGAATTTCGAAATTCACGATACAGAAAAAATTGCAATTGTCGGTAGAAACGGCTGTGGAAAAACGACGCTGCTGCGGCTGATTGCCGGGGATATTGAGATGAGTAATCTGGACAGCGACGAGACCTGCGGGATTACAATGAGCGGAAAACAGAACATCGGTTTTCTGCGCCAGATTAATTTTACCGATGGAGATGTGCCGGTAAAAGAGGAGCTGGAGAAGGCTTTCTCAGAAGTCTTTGCGTGCGAGGCACGAAAAAAGGAAATCGAAAAGCTGCTCGCCGAGACGGAAGATCACAAAAAGCTGCTGGCGGAGTACGATTTTCTGGAGAGGAGAATCGAGAGTCTGCACGGGTACAGCTGGAAAAAAGATATGGAAACGATGTTCCAGAAATTTGGTTTTGCGCTCGAAGATCTGGAAAAACCGATCGGTGAATTTTCGGGCGGACAGCAGACAAAAATTGCCCTAATTCAGCTCCTCTTACAGCGCCCGGACATCCTGCTTCTGGACGAGCCGACCAACCACCTCGACATCGCTGCAGTGGAGTGGTTGGAAAATTATCTGAAAAGCTACGAAAATGCCGTTATCATTGTATCACATGACCGCATGTTTCTGGACCGCGTGATTGATGTGACGTATGAAATCGAATACGGTGACATCAAACGGTATCCGGGAAATTATTCGGCATTTGTGAAACAAAAAGAAGAAGCACAGATCAAACAGGAAAAAGACTATGAAGCGCAGCAGAAGGAAATCGAGCGTCTGACGGCGTGGATTGAAAAATGGAAAAACACACCGACAAAAGTTGCGGCCACCCGTTCGAAACGAATGGCGATCGAGCACATGGTAAAAATTGAGAAACCGCGGCGGTTTGACACGAGGACATTCCACGCCTTATTCTATCCGGTACGCGAAAGCTATACGGATGTGCTCACGATGAAGAAACTGAAAATCGGATACGATACCGTCCTGAGCGAGGTTTCGGCCGTCATCAAAAAAGCAGAACGGATTGTGATCATCGGAGAAAACGGAAAAGGAAAATCGACGCTTCTGAAAACCGTTGTGGGCGAAATCAATCCACTGGGCGGAAGTTATCAATTTGGAAACCGCGTGGATTTTGCCTACTTCGATCAGCACAAAGCAGTCAACCAGAAATTCGACCCGGAGCAGACGGTGCTCGACTATTTCTGGAGTCTTTATCCGAACCTGCTTCGCAACGATGTCCGAAGCGCACTGGGAGCCTTTCTGTTTTCCGGTGAGGATGTCGAAAAGAAAATGGGGCAGCTCTCCGGCGGTGAAAAAGTGCGGCTGGAGCTCTGCCGGATTTTCTATACGAAACCGAATTTCCTGATCCTGGACGAGCCGACGAATCACATGGATCTGGCGGGAAAAGAAGCGCTGGAAAAAATGCTGACCAGCTACGAGGGAACCGTTTTGTTCGTATCGCACGACCGTTATTTCATCAACCAGGTGGCAACCGGTATTCTGGAGTTCGGCGAGAGCGACGTACAATTTTACGAAATGAATTATGCACAGTATCTCGAAGAAATCAAACGGCAGACGCCGGGCAGAGAAACGGGAAATGCGGGAGGAGCTGTACGAAAACCGGCCGACGTTCCGACGCTGGATGATGTGTTTGACAAAAAGAAATATTATAACCCGGGAAAAATTCTGTCCCGCTTAAAACGGCAGCTCGAAAAATACGAGGAGCAGCTTGCGGAGAGTGAGAGCAGAATGTCAGAACTTCAACTGGAAATGATGGACCCGGAACTTTCCGCAGATTACGAACGGCTGATGGAGCTTCAGACGAAAATAGACGAAGAAAATCAGACACAGGAATCCCTGCTGGAACGCATGATGGAAACGGAACTGGAACTCGAAGAGATGGAAACACAGGACGAATAGAGAGGTGAGTACCATAGAAAAGATAGATCAGTCTAAAAATGGACTATCATGAAAATGAAGTTTTTCTCGTTTTAGGATATTCGGTTTGTTATATTTTGTAAAGTATTCTGCACCCATGACTGGTATGCATTCGTAAGCGGGGCTGAAATCTTTCGGATAAAAAAGTCAAATTTTGTTGACAACCCCGAAGACATTTGATAGTATTTATCAAGTAATGTAATATTCCATGAGGGAGTAGTTAGCACGAATGTGTGATTTGTCAACATTCTGATTATAAGAAAAGAGTATAATCTGGCAAATCTTAAATAATGAGACTCATGTATATCGATGAATCACCGGTGTATCGCATATCGGATGTTCCTTGATATACATGAGTCTTTTTTTGCGGATAATGAGTAAAACCTGCTTCTGTTAACGATACTATTTTGGAATATATGCTTGGAAAACAAAGGAGGAAAACATGGAAAATTTCATCAACAACGCCCCGTTTGCTCTTGTGCTTGTCTGTCTCGTCATCGGTTTTGTCCTGCTGATCAAAGGTGCGGACTTTTTCGTAGAAGGAAGCTCAAGCGCAGCAAAGAGACTGCACGTTCCGTCGATCATCATCGGACTGACCATTGTTGCCATGGGAACATCACTTCCGGAGACCGCGGTCAGTGTATCGGCTTCACTTACCGGCAACAACGAGCTCGCAGTCAGTAATGTCATCGGTTCCAATATCTTTAACCTGATGGTTGTCATCGGTGTCTGTGCCGTACTGACCACCATAGAAGTTGCAAAGGAAACCATCAAAAGAGACATCCCGCTGTCCCTGATTTGCGCCGGACTTTTAATGGTTTTAGGAATCAGCGGACTCGGCGATAAATCCGGTATGATGCTCGGTCACCTGGACGGTGTGATCTTAATTGGATTCTTTGCAGGTTACATTGTCTACATGGTTCAGATTGCCTTAAAGGCAAACCGCGAAGGAAAAAAAGTCGAAATTGAAGGCGGTTCCGACGAGGATATCAAGCTGCTTTCCGTTCCGAAGAGTATCGTGTTCATCGTCGGTGGAGCAGTCGCCATTGCAGTCGGCGGAGATGTGACCGTAGATGCCGCAGCGAGAATCGCGGGCGATCTCGGAATGAGCCAGACTCTGATCGGACTGACCATTGTTTCCATCGGAACTTCCCTTCCGGAACTCGTAACTTCTATCGTTGCTGCGAGAAAGAATGAAGTTGATATGGCACTTGGCAACGCGATCGGTTCTAATATCTTCAACATTCTTATGGTACTTGGCATTGCATCCGCAATCAGCCCGATGGCCATCATTACGGAAAATATAATTGATTTGTGTGTATTGATCGTATTCACGGTATGTGTATGGATTTTTGCAGGAACCAAAAAGAAAATCGGAAGAGTCGAAGGTTTCTGTATGGTCGCATTTTATGCCGCATATGCCATTTATATCATTATAAGATAAGGGGAATGGAAAATGGTGTTATTTCTAAAGGTGTTTCTTACCGAGTTCATCGCAGAGATGGGCGATAAGACGCAGCTCATGCTGATTGCGCTTACTTCGAAGTACAAGCTGAAAGACATTATCCTGGGAACCGCAGCCGCGATTCTGGTACTGAATGGAATGGCGGTTCTCGCAGGCGGCCTCGTCAGCGAATTCATTCCGGACTGGCTGATTAAGACGATTGCAGCACTCGCATTTCTTTACTTCGCAGCATCCACCATTTCCGGTGATGATGACGAGGAAGAGGAAGAAGGCGGCAAATCCAAAATTCGGTTCGCACCGCTCGCCGTTTTCTGTACGTTCTTCGTAGCAGAGCTCGGAGACAAAACACAGCTTACCGCAATCACCTTTGGTGCAAATGAAGGTATGGGATCCGCATTCGTTGTATGGATCGGATGTTCTCTCGGACTGTTCGCAGCGGATATTCTCGGAATGCTGGTCGGCTACCTCTTAAAGAGCAAGACACCGGATGGGCTGCTGAATACACTGGCGTTTGTCATCTTTTCAATTTTCGGTGTATACACACTTTACCAGGGACTGAAACTGATCAGCGCAAGCGTCTGTCCACTGCCGGTATGGCCGGTACTGATCGCAGCAACGGCTGTTTTTGTTGTTGTATGTGTCTGTCTTTTTGTGAAAAGAGAGAAGAAAAAAGCAAAATAAAAACTGCGTGCCGCATACTCATGATTTTGATGAGAAATGCGGCGCGTATTTTTTATGCGGCAAAATGAAAGTTTACCATTGAAGCATTTATAGGGTATAATATTTTGTAACTATTCAGAGCCCCATCTCGCCATATGAAATTCCAGAAAAATAGCTCATTCATGTAAACATGATTCGCGATTTTTCTTCCATTTCGCATGGCTCTGAATAGTTACAATATTTTCAAATCATTATTTACGAGGATGAAGGATAATAACATGTCTGATTTTAGTATCAACGAAATGCAGGAAATGCAGAAAGCGGGAAAAATGCGGACTGAAAAACAGAAGACCGGAATTGTATGGGATTCTCACAGGAGGACGAAAGTGAAAAACCGGAAGCTGCGTGGGAAAATCCTGTCCTTGTGATAGTCAGAGGGATCAAGTATAATGAGTCATATAAAATGTTGACGGGAGGGATTTGCATGGGAAGTTATCTGAATCCGGGAAATGAAGCATTTGCGGTTGCATTAAATTCTGAGATTTATGTTGATAAAACAGGACTGCTGACTTATACGAATAAAGTCATGAACACTCTGCAGGGATATATCTGCAACAGCCGCCCGCGGCGGTTTGGAAAATCAATTACGGCAAACATGCTCACCGCGTATTACAGCAAGGGCTGCAGTTCGAAAGAAATGTTTTCCGGGCTGGAAATCAGCAGGGCAAAGGATTTTGAAAAACATCTGAATCAGTATGATGTGCTCCACTGGGATATCCAATGGTGTATGGAACCGGCAGGCGGACCGGAGCGGATTGTTTCTTATATCTCAGAAAAAACGATTTCGGAGTTAAAAGAATATTATCCCCATATCCTTCCAGAAGAAATCCGGTCACTGCCGGAGGCGCTGTCGCGGATCAACGCGGCATCCGGGACAAAATTTATTGTGATTATAGACGAATGGGATGTTCTGATTCGTGACGAGGCGGCGGATCTCAAAACACAGGAAGAATATATCAATTTTCTGCGGGCGATGTTCAAAGGGACGGAGCCGACAAAATATATTCAACTGGCATATCTGACAGGTATTTTGCCTGTAAAAAAAGAAAAGACACAGTCGGCGCTGAACAATTTCAAAGATTATTCGATGCTGTATGCCGGGCCGATTGCACCATATGTAGGTTTTACAGAAACAGAAGTTCAAAAACTATGTGAAGTATATGGTCAGAAGTTTGAAGAAGTCAAACGATGGTACGACGGTTATCAGATTGGGAAATATCATGTATACAATCCAAATGCCGTTGTGAACCTGATGCTCGAAGGCGAATTCCAGAGCTACTGGTCCGGAACCGCATCCTATGAGGCGATTGTTCCGCTGATCAATATGGATTTTGATGGCCTGAAAAGTGCCGTAATCGAAATGCTTTCAGGAGATCATGTTCCGGTTGATGTTACCTCTTTTCAGAACGATACCGTTAGCTTCGCCAATAAAGACGATGTGCTGACGTATCTGATTCACCTTGGATATCTGGCCTATGACCGGACATTTAGAACTGCTTTTATTCCGAATGAGGAAATCCGTCAGGAATTGATTCTGGCAACGAAAAGGAAAAAATGGAATGAGTTGATTGTATTTCAAAAAGAATCAGAGCAGCTTCTGAAAGATACAATTCAGATGAATGGAAACGCAGTAGCAAAAGAAATTGAAAAAATTCACAGGGAATATACTTCTGTGATTCAGTATAACAATGAAAACTCACTCAGCAGTGTTCTGTCCATTGCCTATTTGAGTTCCATGCAATACTATTTCAAACCAATCCGCGAATTTCCCGCGGGTCGTGGATTTGCAGACTTTGTGTTTATTCCAAAGCCGGAGTTTCAGAATTATTACCCGGCGCTTGTTGTGGAACTGAAATGGGACAAAAGCGTCAGAGCAGCATTAGATCAGATCAGAGACAGAAAATATCCGGAGTCTGTTGCATGCTATGCAGGGGAGCTTTTGCTGGTGGGAATTAACTACAATGAAAAAACAAAAGAACATGAATGCCGGATTGAAAAGTATGAAAAATAAGGGCATATTTCAATTTCAGTTTACAGAGATAAAAGAGTATGGATAAGATAGAGATATATCATTATTTAAAAAGGCAAAATATAGCGTATGAAATTACGGAACATAAGGCAGTTTTCAATATGGAAGAAGCAGATGCTGTTGATTTGCCGTATCCAGAGTGGGGCGCTAAAAATTTATTTGTTCGCGACGATAAAAAACGTAATTATTATTTGATAACGATGAAAGGGAACAAGCGAGTAGATTTGAAAGCGTTTCGCAGGCAACGTGGTCTGCGTGCACTTTCTTTTGCAGCTGCGGAGGAATTATTTGATATTATGAAACTGATACCCGGTGCCGTTACGCCGCTTGGTATTCTAAACGATGCCGAACACAGAGTTCAAGTCTTCATGGACGTGGAATTTGTCGGAAATAAAATTGGTGTTCATCCAAATGATAATACAGCAACCGTTTGGATGCAGGCTGATGATTTAATGAAAATAATTCAGAAGCATGGAAATACTGTGGAATACGCATGTATATAATCGAAAGGTATTGCTAAAAAGTCTGAAAAAAGAAAAATTCACAAACAAAAATGGTTCTCATTCTGCACTAAATATATTTACCGAGTATTCCATGACAGATCCCGGTGATCTGGCGGAATATTTTGGCTTCACAGAGCAGGAGATATCTGCCCTCTGTGAAAAATATGAGATGAGTTTTGAAGAAGCAAAAACGTGGTACGATGGTTATCAGTTGATTGCGCATCGGCAGACTGGAGATGAAATTTATTCCATGTATAGCCCGAAATCTGTGGTAGAAGCCATGCTGCGCCACAAATTCGGAACCTATTGGAACCAGACGGAAACGTATGAGGCCTTAAAAATTTATATTCAAATGGATATGGATGGCCTGAAAGATTCTGTGGTTCGAATGCTTGCCGGTATCAATTATAATAAAAAAACGAAGAAACATGAATGTGTTATTGAAGTAATGCAAAAATAAAAACGGAAGTCTCATGTCTGCGCAGTAAGGGTGGTGGATATGGGACTTTTTGGTAAAGATAAATAAAATTTATGGAGGAAACAGAATGATTATTGATTCTTATGATATCAACAGCGAGCCGATTGTAAAGCTGGAGAATTTTTATGGGGAGAAGCAGCATCTGGTAAAAAAATGTATGGTAATTTTTTCAAAAGTAATATATGAATACATGCTTGAAAAATTCCCATGCCGACAGATTGCAGAAGTAAGAGCATGCAATGGAAATATACCGGTTTGGACTCTGCCATATGAGGAAGAAACGATTGCTTTCTACCTGACACCAATTGGTTCCGCTCTTGCAGCAGGAACGATTGCCGAAGTCAATCATTTAACAGGAGCATCCGTCTTTATCATGTTTGGCTCGTGCGGCAGTCTGGACAAAGAAGCAACCGATGGAAAGTTTATTCTCCCAACGGAGGCATACCGGGGAGAAGGACTGTCCTATTATTTTGCAGAACCGCAGGACTACATAAAAATAAAAAACACGGACAAACTGGCGGAATTTTTCAAAGAAAGGAAACTGCCATACGTTCAGGGGCGCGTATGGACGACAGACAGTATGCTTCGGGAAACGGTAAATCTTGTAAGAAAACGAAAAGAAGAAGGATGCATTGCCGTGGAAATGGAACTCGCAGGCGTTCAGGCGATCAGTGATTTTTATGGATTTGAACTGTATGATTTTCTTGTTGCGGGAGATGTGCTGATCGAAGGAAACTATGAAACGGATGGATTATCTGCCGCTAACCACGATCTGGACAAGCTGTTTCTGGCGCTGCAGATAGCGAAAAGTGTATAAAATTACAATGTTTGAGGAAAAAGAAATATTTCAGAGCCGTTTGCAGAAACTTTTAGATAATACGAAAGCGGGAATTATGTATGGAGAATGGAATGACAATGGGCGATTGCTTACGGACGAATAAATTAATCATTTTAAGAGGAAATTCCGGCAGTGGAAAAACAACTATTGCAAAGGAATTACAGCAAGTGTTCGGAAATAATACAATGCTGATCTCGCAGGATGTTATCCGAAGAGATATGCTCAAAGTCAAAGACGGAGAAAATACAAAGGCGCTGCCTCTTCTGGAAGAACTTCTGCGATATGGAAGAAAACACAGCGAGATTGTTATTCTGGAAGGAATACTGAATGCGGAATGGTATCGTGCATTATTTGAGCTGGCAGTAGCTTTATATGGAAAAAATATATACGCATATTACTTCGACATCCCCTTCGAGGAGACCGTGAAGCGCCACAAAACAAAGCCGAACTGCAATGATTTCAGTGCAGAAGATATGCAGAGATGGTGGAACGAAAAAGATTATACATCCGTTCTGTATGAAACCAGAATAACGGCGGATCAGGACAGAGAAAGCATAGTTCGTGACATCTGTCAAAACATAATATCCAATGGAAAATAATTGCTTCGGACAGGGAATGATCTTTGTTCTGCCAGAGAAATATGATAAAATAGAAACAGAAATAAATTTTTGCAAGCCTGTCGGTGGTAAAGGATTTAGGAAGGAGCAGACCCATGAAATCAGTAATTTCCATTGGAAATCAGGATTTTATATCCATCAGAAAGAATAACTGTTTTTATATCGATAAGACGGATTTTATCAGGGAATGGTGGGACAATCAGGACAGTGTTACTCTGATCACACGCCCAAGAAGATTCGGCAAGACCCTGAATATGAGTATGGTCGAATATTTCTTTTCCGTAAATCATTCCGAATGCAGCAAATATTTTGAAGACCTTGTCATCTGGAAAGAGGAAAGATTTCGTAAGCTGCAGGGAACGTATCCGGTGATTTCCCTCAGCTTTGCAGATATCAAGGCAACCACATATGAGACTGCAAGAAGAGCGGTAATTCGTAAGCTGGTAAAATTATATAGTACTTTTGAATTTGTCAAATCCAGCAAAGTATTAAATGAAAAAGACCGCGCCTATTTTGATTCCGTTGAAGAAAATATGTCGGATGATGCGGCAGCAGTAGCTGTCAATTATCTGTCCGATTATCTGAGCCGCTATTACGGAAAAAAGGTGATTATTCTTCTGGATGAGTATGATACTCCTTTGCAGGAATCGTATATTCATGGGTATTGGGAGAATCTTACTGCGTTTATCAGAAGCCTGTTCAATTCCACATTCAAAACGAATCCCTATATGGAACGGGGACTGCTGACAGGAATAACAAGAGTCAGTAAAGAATCTATCTTTTCCGATCTGAATAATCTTGAAGTTGTAACAACAACATCGGAAAAGTACAGCGGCTCGTTTGGCTTTACAGAAGAAGAAGTCTTTCATGCGCTGGAGGAAAATGGGCTGTCCGATGAAAAAGGAACCGTCCGCTATTGGTATGATGGATTTTCCTTTGGAAAACGGAAGGATATTTACAATCCGTGGTCCATTACAAAATATCTGGACACGGGAGAATATGGAACGTACTGGGCAGACACCAGCGGAAATATGCTGATCTCCAATCTGATCCGTCGAAGTCCTGCAAAGATCAAGACGGAAATGGAAGATTTATTAAACGGCAGAGTGATCTGCACAGAATTGGATGAGCAGGTTATTTTTGAACAGCTTGGCAGAAAGCGGGGAGCCATCTGGAGTCTTATGCTTGCGAGCGGATATCTGAAAGTGGATCGGTACGAAATGGATAACCGAACAGGAAAGCGCCAGTATGATTTGAAAGTGACAAATCATGAGACAATGCTGATGTTTGAACAAATGATAGAGGACTGGTTTACAGAAGAAGATTCTGCATATGGCAATTTTAAAGATGCTCTGCTTGCCGGAGATCTGGATTATATGAACCAGTTTATGAATCAGGTAGCACTTCAGACATTCAGCAGTTTCGACACGGGCGGAAAACCATCAGAGGAACTCGAACCAGAAAGATTTTACCATGGATTTGTCCTTGGGCTGATTGTTGATCTGGCCGGAAAATACAGAATCACTTCCAACAGAGAAAGTGGATTCGGAAGGTATGACGTAGTAATGGAGCCATTGAAAGAAAACCTGGATGCGATCGTAATGGAATTTAAGGTTCAGAACACATCAAAAGAAAAGTCGCTGGAAGAGACGGTGGAGCATGCACTTCGTCAGATTCAGGAAAAACAGTATGACACAGAATTGCTTGCCAGAGGAATCGCAAAGGAGCGGATCAGGTATTATGGATTTGCGTTTCGGGGGAAGAAAGTGTTGATTGGAAATTAAAATGAGAGAAAATATGAAAATCAGAAAAGCAGAACTGAAAGACCTGTCCAGAATTGCGGAAATTTTCGTGTTCAACAACCGAATCAATTATTTCCCGATTTTTCACGAGGAGGCCTATTCCTTCGGTGAAATGCAGGTAGTCCCGATGATCGACCAGTACTTTAAGAAAGAAGAAATCTTAAACCGCATCTATGTCTACGATGATGGAATTATAAGAGGTTTTACAGAAATCAACGGAACCGAAATCTGTAAACTATACGTAGATCCATGTCTGCAGAACAACGGAGTCGGCCACGGGCTGATTACCTTTGCAATTGAAAAGTTTGACGCAGACCATCTATGGGCATTGGAGAAAAATACGCGTGCCATTGCGTTTTACAACCGCCACGGATTTCGGTGGACAGGAACGAAACAGCTGGAAGCAGGAACGACAGAATATCTGCTGGAATTAAGACGATGAGAGCACGACGTGTTTTCTGTCCTTCCTGCAAAAATTAAAGCAGGAGAAAACGGTCTTGTATTTTAACCGACTCAAGCAAGTAGCGAAGCGGATTGCGAATATCCGCTTTACTGAAGCAAAAATAGCCGAAAAGCCTGTTCTACCGTATCGGTCATATTTTCTGCCGCATTTTTCACATCCATAGCTTCTTCGAGTGAAACGACGCTCCGCAGAATCGGGAAAAAGGCATCAATTCCGGCGGCGTTGCATGCAGATGCATCTTTTGTAACACAGCCTGAGAACGCAAGGACAGGTTTGCCGTATTCTTTTGACAGTTTTGCAACTCCAATCGGCGCTTTTCCCATCACGGTTTGCCCATCGAGCTGTCCCTCACCGGTGATGACAAGATCAGCGTCTCTCACATCATCACGAAGTCGGGTTTCATCCAGTATGATCTGAATGCCGGGTTCCAGTGAAGCAGAAAGAAACGTCTGAAAAGCAAATCCAAGTCCGCCCGCAGCACCCGTTCCGGGAAATTCCGCGTCAACGTTCGGGAATGTTTTCCGGCAGAGTGCGGCGTAGGAGGCAAGCGATGTGTCCATACGTTTGATCATGACAGCATCCGCGCCCTTCTGCGGTCCGAAAACGGCGCTGCAGCCGTTGGAACCGCAGAGCGGATTCGTTACATCGCAGGCAATATGGAAGGTGCATTCCGAAAGTTCCGGCAGAACGTGATCTGCCGTAATCGCGGTAAGAGATTCCAGTCCGACAGCACCAAAAGGAACCTGTTTTCCTTCTGCATCGAGCAGTCCGAAACCGAGTGCCTGTAGCATACCAATACCGCCGTCATTTGTGGCACTTCCGCCGATTCCAATGATAAAGCGGTGGCAGCCATTGCGGATGGCATCGCAGATAACCTCACCGACACCGTACGTTGTGGCGTACAGCGGATTTTTCTCATCGCCGTGTACCTGTGTAATACCGGCAGCCCCCGACATCTCGATAATGGCGGTCTGCGTTCGGTCGATGATGCCATACGGGCAGATAACCTGCTTTCCGGCAGGACCGGTCACCGAAACGGAGACAAGCCGTCCGCCAAGACCTTCGGTCAGTGCCTGAACGGTACCTTCACCGCCATCGGCAAGCGGGCGCACAACCGTCTCCACCTTCGGATCGACACGATAAATCCCGGTGGCGGCCGCTGTTCCAGCCTGCAGAGAGGAAAGGCTTCCTTTAAAAGAATCAATTGCAATCACAACTTTCATCATTTTTCTCCTGATTTCAAATATTTTTCAATCCGACACTCATGCACCTTCGTCTTCTTATCATAATTAACACCAACCAGCAGAATATCCCCTGTATAAGATGCAATGGAAGCCGGGTAATGCTGTCTTTTAATCTGATCCAGTGCCGTTTTCGCATTCTTGTTCCATTTCAGTTCTACTACAAGCGCCGGAAAATCGTATCGGTATTCCGGCTTTGGCAGAAAGACAAAATCGGAAAAACCGCGCCCGGTCGGAAGTTCACGAATGGGTTTGAAGTAATATTGCATCGTACTTAAATAAGCAATCGTGAGGACACAACTGAGCGAATTTTCATTATGATACTGAATCACGGAAGTATATTCCTCATGGACCTTTTCAATTCCGGCAGCGACAGCATTTTCATCCATATCGAGCGTAGCATCTAAAAGATCCGCAGATTCCTGCTGGAAAGCGAAAAGTTCATTCCAATGATTGGAAGTCACCGCAGTCAGAAACTCCCTGCGGATTTCTTCGTTGGGAATATATGCCATCTGTGTCTGCTGATTGTAGGCAAGATAGCCCAAATGAATCAGCAGCGTCAGAACATCATCTTTATTTACAAAGCTGACCATGTCATTTTTAAAAGAGGTAACCATGACAGGAACTGCGGCGCCGGAAAGCATCTCCAGAATTGCTGTTTTCAATCCGTCAAAATCCATATTGATAAAAGGAACCATCGAGTCGTATGTGCTCGTTTCCGACCAATAGCTTTGGAATGTCCCATCCAGAAGCAGACTTGTCACCGCGTTTGGATTGTATACATGGTAATTTCCAAGCAGATAGCCGTCGTACCATCGTCTGACTTCCTCAAAATTTTGTCCGTATTTCTGACAGAGAGCGGAAACTTCATCTTCTGTGAATCCAATATAGGAAGCCAGCGGGCCTGGATTCAGCATGGAATACTGATGAAAATTATTTAAGGCAGACTGCGTTTTCAATTTTTTGATCGGAAGAATACCCGTGAGAAACGCAAGCTGGATATATTTCGTCGGTTCCGTCCCTTTGAACATTCCACGAAGAAAATTAATGTAATCATCCTGAATTTTCTGGTTGGAGGCCTCATCACGAATCAGGACATCCCATTCATCAATAATAATCACAAATTTCTGTCCGGTCGCCTCTTTGATCCGGGACAGAGCGTCGGGAACGGTGGAAACTTCCGGCGGAAGCTGATCTGCATAGATGGTACGCAGCTCGGCCAGTGTACATTCTGTAATGTAGGCCACAATCTGTTCCGGATCGCTGACATTCGAAAGAAACCACTGGATGTCCAGATGAATCACATCGTACTGGTTCAGATGCTTCTCAAAGTCTGCCGTCTGGCTGATCGCAAGGCCAGAAAACATCTTTCTGGAATCACAGCCCTTGCTGTAATAGGCCGCCAGCATATTTGCAGCAAATGATTTTCCAAACCGCCGCGGGCGGCTGTTGCAGATATAGCCCTGTATGGTGTCCAGAACTTTGTTGGTATACGATAAAAGTCCTGTTTTGTCCACATAGATTTCAGAATTGAGAGCAACCTGAAATGCACTGTTGTCCGGATTCACAAATCTTCCCATGATTTCACTTCCTTTCCGTTTTTTGATTATACCCCGATTTTACCATTCCCCCATCCAAATAGCAACGCACACCCCCGAAAATCCCGTAAAATCGCGGAAAAGAACCGATAAAATATGCTTTCCACTCTTGACAACGCTTACAGCCCCTAGTTATAATAAGGCATGAAAAACGATGACGAAGACAGTAGTCTGCGCGTGAACGGTCTGTGGAAAGCGAGCCGGGGATGGTGGGAGTCCGGTACAAGTAGCGGCAGGTGAACATCACTTCCAAGTTGCAGTTCTGAATCTGCGTACCCGGCGCATAAAATATAGAAAACCGGAGAGCAGTGGTAAGAAGTTGCCGGTTGTTCCCCGTTACAGGAAATGCATATGATAGTATGTAACAGGTGGTTACGATAAGTACAGCTTTCGTCCTATTACAGGGCGGGAGCTTTTTCTTATTTTACGCGAGCAAATCAAACGAGAAACTTAAGTTTCAGGAGGTACAAGCATGTACAAGAAAGTTTCAACCGACATGAACTTTGTCGAGAGAGAAAAACAGGTTGAGAAGTTCTGGGAAGACAATCAGATCTTCGAAAAAAGTATGAAAGTGCGTGAAGGAAATCCGTCCTACGTGTTCTATGACGGACCGCCGACCGCAAACGGAAAACCGCACATCGGCCACGTAGAGACCCGTGTTATCAAGGATATGATCCCGAGATACCGTACCATGAAGGGTTATCAGGTGCCGAGAAAAGCAGGCTGGGATACCCACGGACTGCCGGTAGAGCTGGAAGTTGAGAAAAAACTCGGTCTGGACGGAAAAGATCAGATCGAAAAATACGGCGTAGAGCCATTCATCGAGCAGTGTAAAGAGAGCGTATGGAAATACGAGGGAATGTGGGAAGACTTCTCCCATACCGTTGGCTTCTGGGCTGATATGAAAAACCCATACGTTACGTATCATAACGATTACATCGAGTCCGAGTGGTGGGCATTAAAAGAGATCTGGAAGAAAGGTCTTCTGTACGAAGGACACAAAATCGTTCCTTACTGCCCGCGCTGCGGTACCCCGCTTTCTTCTCACGAAGTAGCGCAGGGATACAAAGATGTCAAAGAACGTTCTGCCGTTGTCCGCTTTAAAGTAAAAGGCGAGGACGCTTACATCCTGGCATGGACCACCACACCGTGGACCCTTCCGTCCAACGTTGCGCTCTGCGTCAACCCGGATGAGGATTATGTAAAAGTAACAAGCAAAGGATATACCTATTATATGGCAGCCGCTCTGGTAGACACCGTTCTCGGTGAGGGCGCTGAAATCCTGGAGCATTATCAGGGCAAAGATCTTGAGTTCAAAGAGTACGAGCCGCTGTTCCCGTACGCTGAGAAGAGAATCGGAAACAAAAAAGCATACTATGTAGTCTGCGATACCTACGTAACACTGACCGATGGTACCGGTGTTGTTCATATCGCCCCTGCATTTGGTGAGGACGACTCCAAGGTCGGTCACAGATACGATCTTCCTTTCGTACAGTTAGTAAACGAAAAAGGTGAGATGACCGAGGAAACTCCGTGGGCAGGTACTTTCTGCAAGAAAGCAGATATGGCCGTTCTGCAGGCACTCGAGGATAAAGACCTTCTGTTTGATGCGCCGCTGTTCGAGCACAGCTACCCGCACTGCTGGAGATGCGATACTCCGCTGATCTACTATGCACGTGAAACCTGGTTCATCCGCATGACTGCAGTAAAAGAGGATCTGATCCGCAACAACAACACCATTAACTGGATTCCGGAAAGCATCGGAAAAGGACGCTTTGGCGACTGGCTGGAAAATGTTCAGGACTGGGGACTTTCCAGAAACCGTTACTGGGGAACTCCGCTTCCGGTATGGCAGTGTGAATGCGGCCATCAGGACTGCATCGGCAGTATCGAGGAGCTGAAAGAAAAAGCAGACAACTGCCCGGATGACATCGAGCTTCACCGCCCGTACATCGACGCAGTGACCATCAAGTGCCCGAAATGCGGTAAAGAGATGCACCGTGTACCGGAGGTTATCGACTGCTGGTTCGATTCCGGATCCATGCCGTTTGCACAGCATCACTATCCATTCGAGAACAAAGAAACCTTCGAGAAACAGTTCCCGGCACAGTTTATTTCCGAGGCTGTAGACCAGACACGTGGATGGTTCTACTCCCTGCTTGCAATTTCCACTCTGCTGTTCAACAAAGCACCGTACGAGAACGTTATCGTTCTTGGTCTGGTACAGGATGAGAACGGACAGAAGATGAGTAAATCCAAAGGAAATGCCGTAGATCCGTTCGACGCACTGCAGACTTATGGCGCAGATGCAATCCGCTGGTACTTCTACACCAGCAGTGCTCCGTGGCTGCCGAGCCGTTTCGCAGGAAAGACCGTAGTCGAAGGACAGAGAAAGTTCATGGGAACCCTGTGGAACACCTACGCATTCTTTGTACTGTATGCAAACATCGACAACTTCGATGCAACAAAATACAGTCTGGAGTATGACAAGCTGGCTGTTATGGATAAATGGCTGCTGTCCCGTCTGGAATCCACTGTAAAAGCAGTAGATGACAACCTGGCAAATTACCGTATCCCGGAGGCAGCAAAAGCACTTCAGTCCTTCGTAGATGATATGAGTAACTGGTATGTACGCCGCTCCCGTGAGCGTTTCTGGGCAAAAGGCATGGAGCAGGATAAGATCAATGCTTACATGACCCTGTACACCGCACTGGTTATTGTTGCAAAAGCAGCAGCTCCGATGATTCCGTTCATGACCGAGGATATCTATCAGAACCTCGTAAGAAGCATCAATGCAGATGCACCGGAAAGTATCCATCTGTGCGACTTCCCGGAGGTTCACGCGGACTGGATCGATCCGAAGATGGAAGAGGATATGGCAGATCTGCTGGAGATCGTCGTTATGGGACGTGCCGCAAGAAATACCGCCAATATCAAAAACCGTCAGCCGATCGGAACCATGTACGTGAAGAGCGAGTTCCAGCTTTCCGAATTCTACAAAGAGATCATCGAGGACGAGCTGAATGTCAAAGAAGTTGTATTTAAAGATGACATCGCAGATTTCATCAGCTACAGCTTCAAACCGCAGATGCGTACCGTAGGACCAAAATACGGAAAACTCCTGAACAAGATCAAAACAACCCTGTCTGAGCTGGATGGAAACAAGGCTATGGCAGAGCTCAAGAGCACCGGCGAACTTAAACTTGACATCGATGGACAGGAAATTGTATTATTAGAGGAGGATTTGTTAATTGACATGGCACAGATGGAAGGCTATGTATCCGAATCCGACCATACAATCACCGTTGTTCTGGATACCAATCTGACTCCGGAACTGATCGAAGAAGGCTTCGTACGTGAGCTGGTAAGCAAAATCCAGACTATGCGTAAAGAGGCAGGCTTTGAGGTTATGGACAAGATCCGTGTATACGCAAAAGACAACGATAAGATTGTAGACATCATGAAAAACCATGGTGATGAAATTAAATCTGAAGTTCTGGCAGAAGATATCGTGACCGGAGAGACAAAGGGCTATGAGAAGGAGTGGAATATCAACTCCGAAAAGGTTACCATGGCAGTAGAACGTATCTAAGATTATTTTTGGATGTGTTTTCACGACGATCATTAATATGAAATTGGCCTGCGAGCGGGGAGAAAAACAAGCTCTCCGCTCGCAGACTGCTATTAAGGAGGACGCAGATGTTAAACGCCGAGTTCAAAAAAGAAACTTTTAAGAACAGTGTGAGAGAGAATGTAAAAATGCTGTACAGAAAGAACCTGGAAGAGGCTTCCCAGCAGGAGATTTACCAGGCAGTCTGCTATGCAGTAAAAGATGTTATTATTGATAACTGGCTGAAAACCCAGAAGGCAATGGACGAACAGGATCCGAAAATTCTGTACTATATGTCCATGGAGTTCCTGATGGGCCGTGCACTTGGAAATAACCTGATCAACCTGACTGCATACAAACAGGTACAGGAAGCTCTCGAGGAAATGGGACTGAACCTGAACCTTCTGGAGGATCAGGAGAGAGATCCGGCTCTTGGAAACGGCGGTCTTGGCCGTCTGGCAGCATGCTTTCTGGATTCTCTGGCTACCCTTGGATATCCGGCGTACGGCTGCGGTATCCGTTACAAATACGGTATGTTTAAACAGCAGATCCGCGACGGTTATCAGGTAGAAGTACCGGATAACTGGCTGAAAAACGGCTATCCATTTGAGCTGAAACGCCCGGAGTATGCAAAAGAGGTAAAATTTGGCGGATATGTGGCACAGGAGTACGATGAAGCTACCGGACGCGTAAACTTTGTACAGAAGGATTACCAGTCTGTCAATGCAATTCCTTACGATATGCCAATCGTAGGATACGACAACGATGTTGTAAACACGCTGACCATCTGGGATGCAGAGGCTATTCAGGACTTCTCCCTGGATTCCTTCGACAAAGGTGATTACCACAAAGCGGTTGAGCAGGAAAACCTTGCAAAAACCATCGTAGAGGTTCTGTATCCGAACGACAACCATTACGAAGGAAAAGAGCTGCGTCTGAAACAGCAGTATTTCTTTATTTCTGCAAGCGTACAGAGAGCAGTTGCAAAATATAAAAAACATCACGATGATATCACAAAGCTGTATGAGAAGGTTACCTTCCAGCTGAACGATACTCACCCGACCGTAGCCGTTCCGGAGCTGATGCGAATCCTCATGGACGTGGAAGGCCTTGGCTGGGATGAGGCATGGGAGATCACCACAAAGACCTGCGCATACACCAACCACACCATCATGGCAGAGGCACTCGAGAAATGGCCGGTTGACCTGTTCTCCAGACTTCTTCCGCGTATCTATCAGATCGTAGAGGAGATCAACCGCCGCTTCCTGATCCAGGTAAGAGAGCAGTACCCGGGTGATGAAGAGAAAGTCCGCCAGATGGCAGTGATCTACGACGGACAGGTTCATATGGCCCGTCTGGCTATCGTAGGCGGCTATTCTGTCAACGGTGTTGCACAGCTTCATACCGAGATTCTGAAAAAACAGACCTTAAAAGACTTCTACGAGATGACTCCGGAGAAGTTCAACAATAAGACGAATGGTATCACACAGCGTCGTTTCCTGCTTCACGGAAACCCGCTCCTGGCTGACTGGGTAACCGAGTACGCCGGAGACGGCTGGATCACCGATCTGCCGAAGATCGAAAAGATCGCTAAGCTGGCAGATGACACCCAGGCACAGAAGGAATTTATGGAAATCAAATATAAAAATAAAGTTCGCCTGGCAAAATACATCAAAGAGCATAACGGCATTGATGTAGATCCGAACTCTATTTTTGACGTTCAGGTAAAGCGTCTGCATGAGTACAAACGCCAGTTTATGAACATTCTTCATATTATGTACCTGTATGACCGTCTGAAAAAGAACCCGGATATGCCGTTCTACCCAAGAACCTTCATCTTTGGAGCGAAAGCTTCCGCAGGCTATGAGCGTGCAAAAGCAATCATCAAACTGATCAATTCCGTTGGGGATGTCGTAAATAACGATCCGACCATCAAAGGAAAGATCAAAGTTGTATTTATCGAGGATTATCGTGTCAGCAACGCAGAGCTGATCTTTGCCGCTGCTGATGTTTCCGAGCAGATTTCCACCGCAAGTAAAGAGGCTTCCGGTACCGGTAACATGAAGTTCATGCTGAACGGTGCCCTGACTCTTGGAACCATGGACGGTGCAAACGTAGAGATCGTTGAGGAAGTTGGAAAAGAGAACGCCTTCATCTTCGGACTTTCCGCAGATCAGGTTATCGAATATGAGAACAACTACACCTACGATCCGATGAGCTACTTCATCCACGATCAGGACATCCACAACGTAGTGATGGATCTGATCAGCGGAAGATACTCAAACGGCGACACCATGATGTTCCGTGATCTGTATGACTCTCTGCTCACACCGAAGAATGCTCCGCGCCCGGATATGTACTTTACCCTGGCAGACTTCAAGTCCTATGCGGCAGCACAGGAGCGTGTTGAGGATAAATACAGAAATACTTCTGCATGGGCAAGAAGCGCGATCCTGAATACCGCACACAGCGGCAAATTCACATCCGACCGTACCATCCAGCAGTATGTAGATGATATCTGGCATCTGGACAAGATTACTGTCAGAAAGTAATCAGAATCAAATATAAGTAGTTAGGGGACACCTGCTTTTCCGGGGAAAACCGGAGGGGCGGGTGTTCTTTTTTTGATGCCCGCTGGAAGGATCTGCATCCCGAAAAATGCCTGCAAAACAGGCATTCTTTTGACATTCTACGGGGAGTGTGGTACACTGTTCGTGTCTATGAACTAAAACAATCTGAAATGTATTGAGGTGAAAAGATTGGATAAAGCTGAATATCAAAGCCGGCTGGAAGAGCTGAACAGTCTGGTAAAAAAAGAGGACTATGAGGGGGCACTTGCAGTTGTAGAAGCCGTTGATTGGCAGCGTGTCAAGAGTCTGCGCACGCTCGGCATGGTAGCGGATGTCTATGAGGCGAACAAACGATATCCGGAGGCGAAGAAGATTCTGCTGATGGCGTATGACCGTTCCTCCATCGGAAAGGGCATTCTGTACCGCCTGGTAGAGGTCTCCGTAAAAATGAAAGACTTTGATGAGGCGATTGACTTTTACAACGAGTTTGAAGCAGTCGCACGTCACGATAATTCCCGGTATCTGCTGAAATACAAGATTTTAAGAGGACAGAAAGCGCCGCTTGAGGAGCAGATTTCCCTTCTGGAGGAATACAAAGAGCGGGAATTTACCGAGAGATGGGCATATGAACTGGCAAACCTTTACAGCAAAGCCGGAGAGACGCAGAAATGCATCGATGCCTGTGATGAGCTGATCCTGTGGTTCAGCGAGGGCAAATATGTGACAAAGGCAATGGATCTGAAAATGAAGTACGAGCCGCTGTCACCGTCCCAGCAGATCAAATACGAGCATCGTTTTGACTACAAAAAGAATGAAGAGCCGTCCGAGGATCCGGAAGCACTTGAAGTGCGGTTAGCCGGAGAGAGCGGAGCCGGTGAAATGGCTGCGACGAAAGAGCCGGCAGAGACGCCGGAAGTAAAACCGGTAAACGGCGGTGTGATGAGCCAGTATGTGGCCGGTGAAGAAGAAAAAGAAGCCGGTTCGCCGTACGAAGCATATGAGAAAACACAGCAGGCCGAGGCAGATGCAGAGCAGGTGCAGGAGTACGAAGCACTGCAGCAGACAGAGGAGCCGATCGAGGAGATTCCGGAAGAGCAGGCGTATGCAGACAGCACGCCGACGTACCTTGGAAATACGATCGATCTTCACGCAGAGCTTGCAAAGAGCATCCGCGATGTCTTCTCCTTCCGCGGAAAGAAACAGGAAGAGACGGCAGTCGAGGAAGAGACAAGCGAAGAGCCGGTACAGTACGAAGTAAAAGATCTGGAGCCGGAGCAGCTTGATGTAAACGTAGAGGTATCCCCGGATGCCAACACGACGATCAAGACAAGACCGCAGCCAAAACCGAAGGAAAAAGCCGAGCCGGTAATGCCGAAAGCACCGAAGCCGGAGAAGAAATACGAAGAGCCGGACCTCGAAGCACTGTTCCAGGAGACCGCAGCAAACCTGTCGGAGGAAGTTGCGGAGGAAGAAGCAGAAGAGCCAGTGGAACCGGCAGCAGAAGCCGAAACCGCAGAGCAGCCGATGGATCCGGAGTCCGAGACAGAGGCACGGGAAACGGCAGAGGAGCCGCAGGCGGAAGCTGAGCCGGAAGAAGATGCAGAACCGGCAGATGAAGCGGAAACCGAAGAGATCACAGAACCGGCGGATGAGGCTGAAACCGAAGAAGCTACAGAGCCGATGGATGAAGCTGAGATCGAAGAGATTATAGAACCGGCAGCCGAGGCTGAAATCGAAGAAGCAGAAGTTACAGAACCAGCAGTGGAAGCTGAAACAGAAGCAGCCGAGAAGGCTCAGGCGGAAGCCGAAATTGAGGAAACCGTAGAACCGGCGGAGACGCCGTCCATGGATACAACGGTTGTCATCCCGGATCTGAAACCGGCAGAGGAGACACGGCCGACCATCGATTTTAGTGAGCTTCAGGCAGCGCTGAACGCAGAAGTGCAGGAAGCTGAAAAAGCATCGGAAATCGAACTGCCGGACGAGCCGGAAACTGCGGAAGCAGAACCTACTGACGAGCCGGAAAGCGAAACAGAGCCGGAGACCCCGGCCGAGACTGAGCCAGCCGATCCGTTTGAGCCGGCAGGAACCCAGTCGATCGAGATTACCCCGGAGGAAATCGAAATCGAAGTTCCGACCGAGCCAAAGCGTGAGCGCGTATCCGATGCGACGATCAACATGAGCATCGAAAAAACAACGGATGCCACCGTTCAGCTGATCCGCGACAACATTCCGGAAGGAACTGTTGCGAAATCGATTGAAGAGGTGCTCCGCGAGGAGACGCCGGAGGAGGCAAGACTCCGCATCCTGAACGACACCCAGCCGGATAAGCTGAGTGATGAGCAGAAAGCGCTGTTTACTTACTTTGCGAAAGTTCCAGGCATGGATATCCAGATTCTGGATGCAATGCATGGTGTTTATCATTACGCAGGCGACCGTACTTCCCGTCATGGAAACATTGCCATTATGGGCGGATACGGTACTGGAAAAACGAAGCTGTCGGAGGATCTCGTCCGTGCAATCTGTGCTGACTTAAAACTTCCGGCAACGAAGATGGCCCGTCTGGATGCATCTGTTCTGAACAAAAAGGACTGTGCGCAGATTGTTTCAAAGCTGGCGGGAGGTTTCCTCCTGATCGAGCGTGCCGGTCTGATGTACCCGGAGACGATCGAGAAGCTGTCGCAGGCAATGGATTTCCGTACCGACAGTCTGGTTCTGATCATCGAGGATGAGAAGGTCAGCATGAGAGGTCTTCTGCGGAATTACCCTGATTTTGCGAAGAAGTTTGAGACGGTCATTTCGATTCCTGTTTTCACGAACGACGAGCTGGTTACGTTTGCCCGCACGTATGCACGTGAGAATGGATACAAGATGGACGAGATGGGTGTGCTTGCTCTGTATACACAGATTGGCAACAATCAGAAGGAGGGCGAGCCGATGACGATTTCACAAGTCAAAGATATGGTGGATCGTGCCATCGCCCATGCAGAAAAGGGAACCCGTAAATTCGGAAGACGCATGTCCAGAAAGCATACCGATGCGGACGACCGCGTGATTCTTTACGAGAAAGACTTTGAGTTCTAAATACATGGAGAATTTATGGAGAAAGTAAAACCGTGGCTCGGAGAGCCGCAGAATACAATAGCCGTACTGCAGAAGTACGGCTTTGTATTTCAGAAAAAGTATGGTCAGAATTTTCTGATCGATCCACATGTGCTGGATAAGATTGTAGCCGCTGCAGGTATCGGACCGGACGATTTTGTTGTGGAAATCGGACCTGGTATCGGTACGCTGACGCAGTATCTTGCGTATGCTGCGCGGAGTGTGTGTGCGGTGGAAATTGACAAGAATCTGATCCCGATTCTGGAGGATACGCTGTCGGATTATGATAATGTTGAGGTTATCAACAATGATGTTTTGAAGGTGGATCTGGCGGCGCTGGCGAAGGAGAAGAACAACGGACGGCCGATCAAGGTTGTGGCGAATCTTCCGTATTATATTACGACGCCGATTATTATGGGATTGTTTGAGAATCATGTGCCGGTGGATTCGATTACGGTTATGGTTCAGAAGGAGGTTGCGGACCGGATGCAGACGGGGCCGGGATCGAAGGATTACGGGGCGCTGTCGCTGGCTGTGCAGTATTATGCGGAGCCGTATATTGTGGCGAATGTGCCGCCGAACTGTTTTATGCCGCGGCCGAAGGTTGGAAGTGCGGTGATCCGGCTGACGCGTCATGAGGTGATGCCGGTGGAGACGAAGGATGAGAAGTTGATGTTCTCCATTATTCGGGCGTCGTTTAATCAGAGACGGAAGACTCTGGCGAACGGACTGAAAAATTCGGAGCTGCTGCATTTTTCGAAAGAGGAGATTGAGGCTGCAATCACAGCCTGCGGCTGGCCGCTTACGATTCGTGGGGAGGCATTGAATTTACAGGAGTTTGCGCGGTTGACGGATGAATTGTGTGAATAGAGGGGACGCCTCGCCGCCGCCCGTCCGCCCTTGCGTGATGCGCATGGCAGCGGTGGAAAAGCGGGGGAAAAACGTAGAAAAAATGGAGGTCTTTCGACAGACACCGGCATTATTCGCCAGGAAAGCCTGATGCTTTCCCAGCTCAGAATGCCTTGAAATCTGGTGTTGAGCACCAGATTTCAGTCTCTCGAAAGGCCTCCATTTTTTCTGGTTTTTCCTGCCCGCTTTTCCAATGCTGCCATGCCGCATCACGCAAGGACGGACGGGCGGCGGCGAGGCTGGTAGTGGGGGCGGGAGGGGAGGTCTGGATCCGCCCGGATGGGCGGATCGGCGTGAGATTGTTGTGAGGAAGATGGGAGAAAATGAGAAAAAGGCATGAAAAAAAGCACCGTTGGCGAAACAGTGCTTTCTTTCATTTTTATTTTTAAAGGAAGGAGAGCCGATTTTCTAATCGGCAATATGAAAAAGAAAATTGTGTAAATAATGTTGGCATTCATTATTTATGCTTTTAGTATACGGGTAAATTATGTTGAAAGCGTGTTCATGTTGTAAAAAAATCATGAACAAATTGTGACTATTCAGAGCCATGCGAAATTTCAGAACAAATTGCGAATCATGCTTGCATGAATGAGCACTTTTTTCTGAAATTTCATATGGCGAGAAGCCACATCAAGATGCAGCGCAGCGGAATCGAGATGGGGCTCTGAACAGGGACTTATTTCTGAGTTACAGGTCCAGCAGCTTAAAGGTGGAAATTCCGAGGAAGTTCCGGGAGCAGAGGCTGATTCCGCCCATGAGGACGGAGACATCCTGCAGGTGAGCCGGGAGGACGTGGAGGTACCAGCGGAGGCGGTTCTGGATTCCGGAGGTGATTTCGTCGATCAGACCTGGGATGTAGTTGGTGAAGGAGCTGTTGATGACGATGACGTCCGGGTTGAAGGTGTGGAGAACCGTGTTCAGGCTGATTCCGATGTAGTGGGTGAAATCCTGCATTACTTTGCGGGCGTTGGGGTTGCCTTCCTGGTAATACTGGATGAAGCGTTCGACGGAGACGTTTTCTAAGCCTTCGGCGGCGGCAAAATCGTTCAGGACGGCGGCTTCGGAGATGTACTGTTCGAGGCAGCCGTGGTTGCCGCAGGGGCAGGGCCGGCCATCGGGGAAGAGGATGGTGTGGCCGAATTCGCCGGCGTAGCCGTTCTGGCCGGTGTAGAGTTCGCCGTCAATGAGGATTCCCATGCCGACGCCTTCGTGGATGTTCAGGAAGATCATATTTTTAAAGTGCTCTGCGCAGGCGGCTTCGCCGATGACGGAGAGGTTGGCTTCATTTTCTACGATGACAGGAACCTGAAATTCTTCTTCGAGGTAGTTTTTCAGGTTGGAGTGTTTCAGATCGTAGTAGGGTGTGAATAAAACGAGGTCGTCGCAGACGACGCCGTAGATTCCGATGGAGATTCCGACGAGACCGCACGGGGTCTTGGGGAGGTCGGATTTGGTTTTGTGGAGGAGGGAAATCAGGTATTCCTCCAGGGAGAGGGATGGATCAATCGGGTATTCTTTTACAGTACATGATTTTCCCTTCAGATCTCCGGTGAGAATGGTGATCTTTTTTACGCCGAGATCGACAGCGATGATGGAACCGTAGCGATTATTAAAAGTAAGCAGAATCGGTTTTCGACCCATGGAAGTTTTTTCGGCGCTGCCGAGTTCTATGACGAGCTGGCGGTCGAGCAGTTCCTGGACGATGGTGGATACGGTTGCTTTTGTCAGATGCAGCATTTTCGCCAGATCTGCGCGGGAAAGCGGCGGATGGTTGGCGATTGCCTCGAGAACCAGGGCGCGGTTCATGTCTCGTATATATTCCTGATTTCCGGTACTCATAAAAAATCCTCCATTCTGCCGCATTGGCTGTACATCAATCTTAACATAAATGAGAGAGAAATGACAGGGAAAATCGGGGATGGGCAATACGAATAGAAAAATTAACGGAGAAAAACGATTTCTAGACAGAGTAGAGAGTAAGGGACAGAATTAGAAATAAAATATGTGATAAATACACAAAGAAAGTATAAAATAATTCTAAAAAATGTACAGATTCACAGAAGATTCACTGCGCGTTCATAATCTGTTCATAATTAATTGGTATAGTTATCTCAGTTCCAAAGGAACAGCGTGTATGCAATCACTACACAATTAAGATTTTTTCATAATAATAGCCCAGGCGCCGAGAGGTTCCTGGGCACTCCTCGTTTTTGGGGAATTTTTGATCTTGGGACAGACGGAAATCTGTGTAGACAGGGTAGTGATCTTTTTCTTGACTTTTGCGAGAAGCAGCCTTATAGTATAAATATAATAACAATTACTGTTATCGAAAGATACGAAAGGAAAAAAACTATGTCAACACTCAAGTATAGCAGACAAAGAGAAAGCATCAAAGTCTGCCTTCAGGGGCGAAAGGATCACCCGACCGCAGATATGCTCTATACCGATGTACGGAAAGAATTTCCCAATATCAGTCTTGGCACAGTATACCGGAACCTGTCTCTTCTTTCTGAATTAGGAGAGATCAAGCGTCTTACAACAGGAGATGGCCCGGACCGGTTCGATGGAGATACTTCCACGCATCACCATTTCATTTGCAGAAAATGTCACTGCGTGACAGACCTTACAATGCGTGACATCAGCGAAATCAAGAACGTAGCAGCGGAAAATTTCAGAGGTACGATCGAAGATTACTCTGTGAATTTTTACGGCATCTGCGAGAACTGCAAAAATCACCCGGGGAACGTATAGCATCCCCAGGAAGAAAGAAAAAATTAAAAATAGGCATTGACAAAAAGGGAAGCTTATGTTAAAGTAATATCAGTAACAGTTACTAATATCAAAAATAAAAAACTGTTATAAACCACAAAATTGGAAATGATAAAATTAAATACACAACAAAAAGAAAGGAAAGAAAGACTATGAAAAAATTTGTATGCAGCGTATGTGGATATGTTTATGAAGGAGCAGAAGCACCGGAAGTCTGTCCGATCTGTAAAGCACCGAAAGAGAAATTTATCGAGCAGGGCGAGGATCTGACCTGGGCAGCAGAGCATGTAGTTGGCGTAGCATCCGATGTTCCGGAAGATATCAAAAAAGACCTGAGAGCCAATTTCGAGGGCGAGTGCTCTGAGGTTGGTATGTACCTGGCAATGTCCAGAGTAGCATTCCGCGAGGGATATCCGGAAGTAGGTCTGTACTATGAAAAAGCAGCTTACGAAGAAGCAGAGCACGCAGCAAAATTCGCAGAGCTTCTCGGCGAAGTCGTAACCGACAGCACCAAGAAAAATCTGCAGATGCGTGTAGAGGCAGAGAACGGAGCAACCGCTGGCAAAACAGATCTTGCAAAACGTGCCAAAGCCCTGAATCTCGATGCAATCCATGACACCGTGCATGAGATGGCAAGAGACGAAGCTAGACACGGAAAAGCATTCGCTGGTCTGCTGGCTAGATATTTCGGTAAATAATCAGGAAACCTTTTTGGGGGGCGGAATAAAATCTGCCCTCCTTTTTCCGTTGTTTACAATTTTTACTTGGGATTGCGAACTTGTTTCGAATTACCTGTTGTTTACAAATGAACATAGAAAGAAAAAGCGAGGTTTTCACCATGGAAAAACAGACAGGCTGTGTCCACATCTACTGTGGGGATGGAAAAGGAAAGACGACTTGTGGTATGGGACTCTGCACGCGTGCGGCAGGGTATGGATACCGTGTTTTGATTTATCAGTTTATGAAAGATAACAGCACGAGCGAGCGGAAGGTGCTCTTACTGTCGCCGAATGTGACGTTTGTGCCGGGGCAGGACAAGATAAAGTTTTCGTTTCTGATGACACCGGAGGAGAAGGCAGAGCAGAAACGGTATTATGAAGAGCAGTTTCAGAAAGTGACAGAAAAAGCAGTTCGGGAAGAATACGATGTACTGTTTCTGGACGAGCTGGTTTATACGATTGGAAGCAAACTGTTTGATGAGCAGCTCCTTCTGGATTTTCTGGATCACAAGCCGGAGAAGCTGGAAGTGATTCTGACAGGGCAGGGACCATCGGAGGCGCTGATTGAGCGGGCGGACTATGTTTCGGAGCTGAAAAAAATCAAGCATCCGTTTGACAAGGGTCTTGCGGCAAGAGATGGAATCGAGCGGTAACGCTGAAAAAACAAGAAAAAAGATACTGTTTTGCGGGGAAGATGATTCCATGCAGAACAGTATCTTTTTCTTGATTTTGCGGGCAATGAACCAAAATCTGTGATGGAACAAGTTTCTGGTGATTGCCGCGATAACCTGAGAAGTATCTGGAAGCCGCTGTAAGACAGAAAATAACGTTATTATTTCGCACCGCGATCCGCAATCATTTTCGTGGATTTCTTCACGCAGTACAGACATGTCGGTGCGATATAGCAGCAGGCGGCGAGCCACGCAGCCTGATCCGCAAAGCAGATTGCGGTGAAGCCAAACGCACCGACAAATCCCAGGCAGACAATCGTTCGTGCCAGCATCTCCATTACGCCGGAGAAAACGGCTCTTCCCGAGTAGCCAAGTCCCTGCGTTACCATACGGCAGACATTCAAAATACCAAGCATCCAGTAGAAAAATCCGAGGCAGCGCAGATATTTTGCCGAAGCGTTGATTGCTTCAAAAGCAGAGCTGACAATAAAGAGCTTTGTCAGCGGCCGTCCGAACAGAATCATGATGACACCCGCAAACGCACCATAGCCGACACCGACAAGCACACCCTGGCGGAGTCCCTGATGGATTCGCTTTGACTGGCCGGCTCCGAGATTCTGACTGCAGAAGACGGAAGCCGCGGTACTGATCGCATCAAACGGGCACATCATAAACTGTTTGATTTTCATAGCAGCTGTGAACGCCGAAACATAAACACTGCCAAGTCCATTATTCGCTGACTGCATTACCATACTGCCGATTGCCGTGATCGAAAACTGCAGTCCCGTCGGAATGCCCATTGCGAGGAGTTCCTGCGCGGCATCCTTTCGCAGAGTGCGGTTTTCCTTTGTCGGAAGCAGGAGCTTTACCTTACGGGAAATAAAAAACAGACATAAAAGTCCGCTGATCGCCTGGGCGGAAATCGTCGCAATCGCCGCGCCTGCGCACCCCAGATGCAGAATGATAATACAGAACAGGTCGAGGAAAATATTCAGAATTGCCGAAAATGCCAGAAACAGAAACGGTGTGCGGCTGTCCCCGACGGCGCGCAGGATGCTGGAAAGATAATTGTACAGAATCGAAAACGGAATTCCGAGGAAAATCACAAGCTGATATGCGTAAGCATCCGCGAAAATATCGGACGGAACCGACAGCAGGTGCAGAATCGGTGCACAGAGTAAACTGCAGAGTGTGGTCAGAATGGCCGCAATCAGGACAGCAAGTGCAGCACCATTAAAAATATAATCGCGCATTTTATCAAGCTTTCCGGCGCCGAAATACTTGGCAACCGGGACACTGAATCCCGTGCAGCTTCCCATACAGAAGCCGAGCACCAGAAACTGTACACTGCTGCTTGCACCGACGCTGGCGAGTGCCTCCGGGCCAAGTGCCTGGCCGACAATCGCCGCATCAATGATGTTATACGTCTGCTGCAGCAGATTTCCGATGAGAAGCGGAAAGGCAAACGAGAGCATCAGCTTTACCGGATTTCCCTTTACCATAGATGTTGCCATAAAAAACGCCTCCCCTGCTTAATATGCACGTGAATTATAAACGAGCGCCGTCTTATTCAGGTTCTGGATCATGAAATAGTCGGCAACGAGCTGGCCAATTCCGCCGGTCAGGTAGCCGAGCAGCGTCCACAGAAGAATGGCGGAACCGTTTTCCTCAATCATCACACCGTAGCGGTCGTAGGATTCGCGGTACATGCGGTTCGCTTGTTTGTAACGCCAGTAAACGCCGTAAATTCCACAGGTAACCCAGGACAGAAGCAGCACGATAATGTAGTTTGGGCTGTCTTCGCCGTCACCGTAAAAGATGGTGTTCAGGTCTTCCACATAAACATACCAGAAGTAGATCGAGTAGAGTCCGCACGTCAGAAATGTGAGCAGAAGATAGAACCAGAAACTGCGGTTGTCTTTTACATTCATTTGTAAATACCCCCTTTAATTAAGATAGAACCATTGTAGCACGCGCCCGAGAGAAGGGTCAATAGAAAGGAGCGGGTCGTGGTAATAAATGCGCCAGGCATAAACGGCGAGAAGCAGCACGACAAGCACCGTAATGATCCCCTTTTTAAAACGCCGAAGTCCCGCCGTCTGTTCCGGCCCGAAGAAGAGCCATATCCCTGCGGGCAGTACGGCATAGACGAGCGGATGCATCCGAAATGCCGCCCGAAAATGACCGGAGAGCATTAACAGTACCGCGCGGCTCATTCCGCAGCCCGGGCAGGAAATGCCGGTGGAAAACCGGATCGGACAGCCGATGCCTGTGAGGGTGATGAAGGCGACGTAAACGCCGAGGAGCAGGCAGAAGAAAAAGAAATCGCGGCAGCGTTTCTTCAGAAAAGAAAGATACGCGCTGCCGCGGCCGGGATCACGTTTCATGGAGTTTGGTGACGGCGTATTCATATAAAGCCTCCTTGCGCTCGCTGTCGGTCGTGAGAAAATGCGAGTACAGAACGTCAATCATAACGAGAATCGGGAACTGCGGAGAGATTGCGCCGCCGTTTTTCAGATGCTCTTTGACCGCAAGCAGCAGGACTTCATCGCAGAAGGCATCGTAATCGCTGGAGCTGCGGGAAGTAAAGAGAATGGTAGAGGCTCCCTTTTCCTTTGCGGCTCCGAGCGCACGCAGCACCTCCGGTGTCTGTCCGCTGACGGTAATGCCGATTGCAGCGCAGCTCTCATTGAGCAGAACGGCATTCATTTTCATGATGTGAATGTCGGTAATTGCTTCAATATCCACGCCTGCAAGCATAAAACGCAGCTTCATTTCCTGGGCGGAAAGTCCGGAGCTTCCAAGACCGTAGACATACACCCGACGCTTCGAAGTGAGAATATGGCAGATGCGGTCAATCTGCGCGCGGTCGGCGAGCGAGTAGCTTTTATTCAGCAGCTCCTGATACGTATTCAGCACCTGTTTGATGTGATCGTCCGTGCCAGGCAGTGCGGCGTTCAGGCCTTCCTGGTAACGGTAGACAAATTCGCGGTAGCCCGTGTAGCCGCATTTTTTCGCAAAGCGGGAGAGCGAAGCCTCCGAAACATAGAGCAGTTCCGAAACGTGGCGCGCGGACAGATCCGACTCGTCGGTATTATGAATAAAAAAATCTGCTACCGTCCGTTCCAGGGGAGTGAACGAGGGATAGACAGACTCAATGACAGGAATAATCGATTTTTCAAAGTGTTCCATGGAACGTAAGTCCTCCTGGTATCTGTAAATATCTGAAAAAAATTCAGATCAGTTCTTGCTTTATTGTATCACAGGCAGAGTGGTGAATCAACTTTCAATTGTGTGTGAATTGCACGGGAAAGCGGGCGGAAAAATGGAAAGAACTTTAATGACGTGAAAGTAATTTCTAAAATATAAAAATAGTTGAAAATAAAATCAACATAAATTATAATCAGAACAGATCAAAGAAAGAAGGCAAGACAATGATTATCAAAAACGGACGCGTATTTCAGGAAGACGGAACGTTTGCGGAAAAAGATCTTTATATAGAAGGAAAACGTTTCGTTTCCACAAAAGAAGAAGTGATCGATCAGGAAGTGATCGATGCGAAAGGCATGATGGTTCTGCCGGGACTGGTTGACGTACACAGCCACGGCGCTGCCGGACATGATTTTTCAGACGGAGACGTGGAAGGTTTAAAAGAGATCCTGCGCTACGAGAAAGCGCACGGCATCACCTCTTACTGCCCGACATCCATGACACTGCCAAAAGACGATCTGCTGAAAATCTTCGGAACCATCGAAGCAATCAAAGATGAGCCGGAAGCAGAAGTGATCGCCGGCGTCAACATGGAAGGACCGTTCATCGATCCGATCAAAAAAGGCGCACAGGCAGAGGAGAACATCGTGGCTCCGAACGCTGAGTTCTTCCGCGCATGCAATGCGGCGAGCGGCGGAAAAATCCGTCTCGTGACACTGGCCCCGAACATGCCAGGTTCTCTGGAATTTATCAAAGAAGTTTCCGATGAAGTCATGGTTTCCATCGGCCACACCACAGCAGATTATGACACGGCGCTGGCAGCCATGAAAGCAGGTGCACACCATGTCACCCATCTGTACAACGCAATGCCGCCGTTCGCACACCGCAACCCAGGTGTCATCGGCGCAGCATTTGACGATTCGGAGTGCCGCATGGAGCTGATCTGCGACGGCTATCACATTCACGGTGCTGTTGTCCGCGCGACCTTCTCCATGATGGGAAGTGAGCGCATGGTTCTCATCAGCGATTCCATGATGGCAACAGGAATGCCAAACGGAACGTATTCCCTCGGGGGACAGGCTGTCTGGATGAAAGACGGAAAAGCAACCCTGACCGACGGTGAGACCATCGCGGGTTCCGCTACGAACCTGTACGACTGCATGAGAAAAGCAGTTTCGTTTGATATTCCGCTGGCAGATGCCATTTTTGCGGCAACAAGAAATCCGGCACAGAGCATCGGTATCTACGATGAAGTAGGATCCATTGCACCGGGCAAAAAAGCGCATGTACTTCTGGTGGACGACGAACTGAACCTGAAACAGGTTATTATGTAATTTATTATATAGAAGAAATTTGGAGGAAAAACAAATGTTATTAATTGAAGCAAAAGATTACAATGATATGAGCAGAAAAGCAGCAAACATCATCTCCGCGCAGGTGATCATGAAACCACACGCAGTGCTCGGCCTTGCAACCGGATCTACCCCGGTCGGCGCTTACAAACAGCTCGTTGAGTGGTACAACAAAGGCGACCTTGATTTCGCAAATGTCACCAGCGTAAACCTGGACGAGTACAAAGGACTCTCTCCGGAGAATGATCAGAGCTATCGTTACTTCATGAACACCAACCTGTTCAATCATGTCAACATCAACAAAGAGCGTACCTTCGTTCCGAACGGACTGGAGCCGGACAGCGAAAAAGCATGTGCAGCATACAACGAAATCATCCGCAGCGTCGGCGGCATTGACCTGCAGCTTCTTGGACTTGGAAACAACGGCCACATCGGATTCAACGAGCCGGGCGCAGCATTCGAGAAAGAGACACACTGCGTTGACCTGACCGAGAGCACCATTCAGGCAAATAAACGTTTCTTTGAAAAAGTAGAGGATGTTCCGACCCAGGCATACACCATGGGAATCAAGAACATCATGCAGGCGAGAAAAGTTCTGCTGATCGTCAGCGGCGAAGGAAAAGCAGAGATCCTCGACAAAGTTCTGTACGGACCGGTTACTCCGCAGGTTCCGGCTTCCATCCTGCAGCTTCACAACGATCTGACAGTTGTAGCAGATGAAGCAGCAATGTCTGTGATCAAAGCAAACCACAGATAATTGTTACGATGAATGAAAGGTCCGCCGAATGGGGAGAATATGAAAAAATCCCCGTACGGCGGGCTTTTTTGCGGTTTACAAATTGATGTAAATGTGTTAGCATAAAACCAGTGCATAAAAACAAAACACAGTGACGAAGAGAGTACATCTGCATGTGCGAATTTACAGAGAACACCCCCGAAAACTATTCCGGTTTTGCAGGCTGAGAGGGGAGGAGGAGCGGCAGATCGAACATGGCTTCCGAGAGGCGCACCGAACCGTGAGAACAACAATCTGAAACGGTAAGGCTGCGACAGGTTCCGCCTGTTACAGCGGAGAGGTATAGCACATGTACCTGCAGAGGTTTCTGCCGTGAGGCAGGGACGAAAAGAAGTGGTATCACGGGTAAACAAACCTGTCTTCTTCCGACTACAAGAGAGCGGAATAAGGCAGTTTTTTTATTTGAAAGGAGAAATGAAAGCAATGGAAAAAATCAGACCAAAATATTATATCACCACGGCGATTGCCTACACATCCGGCAAGCCGCACATCGGAAACACCTACGAGATCGTACTCGCGGACAGCATCGCCCGCTTCAAACGTCAGCAGGGCTACGATGTATTCTTCCAGACCGGAACCGATGAGCACGGCCAGAAGATCGAGCTGAAAGCAGAAGAGGCAGGTATCACGCCAAAAGAATTCGTAGACAACGTATCCACCGAGATCAAGAGAATCTGGGATCTGATGAATACGTCCTACGACAAATTCATCCGTACCACCGACGCCGATCACGAGGCACAGGTACAGAAAATCTTCAAAAAACTGTACGATCAGGGAGATATCTACAAAGGATATTATGAAGGTCTTTACTGTACACCGTGTGAATCCTTCTTCACCGAGTCCCAGCTCGTAGACGGAAAATGCCCGGACTGCGGACGCCCGGTTACCCCGGCAAAAGAAGAGGCATATTTCTTCAAAATGAGCAAATATGCACCGAGACTGATCGATTATATCAACACCCATCCGGAGTTCATCCAGCCGGTTTCCAGAAAGAACGAGATGATGAACAACTTCCTTCTTCCGGGACTGCAGGATCTCTGTGTATCCAGAACCTCCTTCACCTGGGGAATCCCGGTATCCTTCGATCCGAAGCACGTTACCTACGTATGGCTGGACGCACTGACCAACTACATCACCGGAATCGGTTATGACTGTGACGGAAACAGCTCCGAGCAGTTCAACAAGCTGTGGCCGGCAGACCTGCATCTGATCGGAAAAGACATCATCCGTTTCCATACCATTTACTGGCCGATCTTCCTGATGGCACTCGATCTGCCGCTTCCGAAACAGGTATTTGGTCATCCGTGGCTGCTGCAGGGCGACGGCAAGATGAGTAAATCCAAAGGAAACGTGATCTACGCAGACGATCTGGTAGACCTGTTCGGCGTAGACGCTGTCCGCTACTTCGTTCTGCACGAGATGCCGTTTGAGAACGACGGTGTCATTACCTGGGAGCTGCTGGTTGAGCGTATGAATTCCGACCTTGCCAATACTCTTGGAAACCTGGTAAACCGTACCATCTCCATGAGCAACAAATACTTCGGCGGCGTTGTGACAAAGACCGGCGCAGCAGAAGAAGTGGATGATGATCTGAAAGCAGTCGTTACCGCAACAAAAGCAAAAGTTGCTGCAAAGATGGAAGAGCTGCGTGTGGCAGATGCGATGACCGAAATCTTTGGTCTGTTCAAACGCTGCAACAAATACATTGACGAGACGATGCCGTGGGCACTGGCAAAAGACGAGGCAAAGAAAGACCGTCTGGAAGAGGTTCTGTACAACCTGGTAGAGAGCATCACCATCGGCGCATGCCTGCTCGAGTCTTTCATGCCGGAGACCACCGAGAAGATCCTGGCTCAGTTGAATGCAGAGAAACGCAGCTACGAAGAGCTGGATCAGTTCGGACTGTATGTATCCGGCAATAAAGTAACCGATCAGCCGCAGATCCTGTTCCAGAGACTCGATGTCAAAGAGGTTATGGAAAAAGTAGAAGTGATCCAGGCAAAACAGAAAGCTGCCATGGCTGCTGCAAAAGAAGAAGAGGAAAAAACCGAAGAAGCTGTTGTAGATGTAGAGCCAAAAGAAGAGATTACGTTCGAAGACTTTGGAAAAATGCAGTTCCAGGTAGGTGAGATCATCTCCTGCGAACCGGTGAAGAAATCGAAAAAACTCCTCTGCTTCCAGGTCAAAGTCGGAAGCCAGACAAGACAGATCGTCTCCGGAATCAAAGCATATTACAAACCGGAAGACACCATCGGAATGAAGGTTATGGTTCTCACCAACCTGAAACCGGCCAAACTGGCAGGCATGATGTCTGAAGGAATGCTCCTCTGCGCAGAAGACGCCGAAGGCAACGTATGCCTCATGACCCCGGAAAAAGCAATGCCGGCAGGGGCGGAGATCTGCTGATGGATTAAAAGAAAAATAGAGTAAATAGAGAAATCCCTTTCCATGCGTGATGTGTGAGGAGGGATTTTTTGCGTTTTAAAAAGTTAAGGAAAACGTCATATAAAGATTCTGAATCTTATGATAATATAATGATAAAGAGAGAATATTTGAACGGGTTTATCGAATATGACAACAGGAAGGAGGAGCGTTGTATGAGAAAAATGCGGACGTTATTTCTGGTTTTACTTTGTTGCGGACTGTCATTGTATGCGGGGGTATCTTATGTGAAGGCAGAGGAAAAGGTTCCTTCTGATTACGATGCTTATTTGCAGGAAACAGGGATGCCAGAGAATGAGATACAAAAGCTGGATGAGCATGTGAAGCAGTTTATCGTCGATGATTTAAAAAATGGGGATGGAAAATTTGAGTATATGAAAATCGATGTAGGAAAACAGGCGATGAATGGAAGAGAGGAAGATTTCGAAGGGATTGAATTTTCTGCATCAGCCTTCAAAAATGGTTCGACGATTTATGTTTATCCAACGTATGAATTCACAGAGGATAAAAAGCCATGTGGAAACGACAGCTTTTCGTTTTTGCTGGGAGAGGCGATAAGACCGTATAAATTTGGCGGAACCTTATGGTACAAAAACAGCAAAATGAACGACTGGGAAGTCAGTGGAAATCTTGTCGCAAATAATCAACAGCTAAACGGCGCCAGCTATTCCGGAAGCCAGTTGGGAACATCAAATTCTGCAATGAAATTTATGGGAACCACATATTGCCATGCTACAGTGGGGACGGGGGATGATAACAGAATTTTGATGGGGTATTCGTATCAGCCGAAGAAAGCAAGGGTTGAGTTATTTGGATGGGAGCTTTCAGGAAGGCAGATGATTTTTGTGCTGGCGGGAGGAATTGTTGTGGGGATCGTATGGTGGTGGAAAGAGAAAGTTTTAAAATAAGTGTCGAACGTAAAATACAACCAAAAAGAAACACTATAATATAACCGAAGAGAGTAAATTTGTTGTTGAAAGCTGATTGTGAAGAGGATATAATAAAAATATGGGTGCTATCAAAACGGTAGGCGGTTAGTCCTTCGACAGAGGGTTGCTGAGTGCCGGTGGCACTCGTTTAGCAACGACCGAAACGAAGTGTAGACCTGTGACCCTCTGATTACATAGAAACTCGAAAGAGAATCTTTTGAAAGGAGGGCTAAGCCAATGAGTATTATGGACTTTCTTGCAGTAATGAGCTTCGGCTTAACCTGCTTTAGTATCGGATATACGCTTGGCAAGGATAACAATAAGACACAAAAATAACCGCCATACAGTCTGACAAACGTTGCGGTTATTTTTGCAAACTATATCGGACTAACCGTCTACCGGTAGCACTCTTTTTCAATATCATAGTATCACGCTTTTGTGAAAATGTCAAAAGTTCTTTTTGCTTTGTTTTGAAAAAAGTTTGGATGAGGAGATGAAACCAGATGATCTATGCTTACGATAAATTATATCTTTCTGTTGCTCAAAAAAATCTTGCCTGCATGCTGGATTATATGGTGAATAATTTAAAATATCCATTGGAAACGGCATGGCAGTGGTTTTGCATGAGTAATACAGCATCGCGGTTTGAAAGAGGTGACTGCTCTATAGTGGCTGGAAGATCGGGAGTTGAGATTGCATATGAAGTATTAAGGGAAACTGGAAAACCACATCCGAAACAAACACCTTCATATTCCTACAATCGAAGCCCTGAATACTGGATCGGCTGGGCACTGGCCTATTATCAGTGGAGTACTAGTTTATCCTTTGCGGAAATAAATCAGGCCATCCCTGTAACTGAAGTACGAATGCTTTACACACCATACCATGAAATGGATATACGCCAGTTTGTGGACAAAATGAATGAATTATATCGTGAAGCAAAACCGGAGACGAACCTGAAAGAATTGCGTACCTTTGCAAATTTAAGTCAGAGTGAACTGGCACAGCAATCAGGTGTTTCAGTTCGTACTATTCAGCAGTACGAACAGCGAAGAAAAGACATTAACAAGGCGCAGACAGAAACGTTGTTGAAGATTGCACGGGTGTTAGTATGCAAGGTAGAAGATCTGGTGGAAAAAGTTCCGATGTAAGAAGAAAAATGAAAAAAAGCAGAGGCCATTTCCAATGAGGAGGTGAGCCTCTGTTTTTGCGTGTTGGAACTGGTAATCATTTGAAGAAGATAACAAGTTGCAATTAAAATAGTAACAAAAAAGAAAAGGAAAATATAGGAAAAGTGCTGCATTGTCTGGGAAAAGCGGGATCAGATATAATAAAGAAAAAAGGGAAGAGATGAAAAGGGAAAGGAGGGCGTTGCATGAAAAGAAAATTGGGAATATTTTGGGGACTGGTTGGTGCTGTTGCAGTATCAGCAATGAGTGTTTCTGCATCAACATTCGAAACATTGCCGGATTCCGGAGACTATGAAAAAATTGTGGCGCTTGCAGATGAAATTGTGTCTTCTACGAATGGCGGGCCTGTTTACGACCCGTTTTCAGAAGGGGTGACGGTCGATGATATTGATTTCGACAATGCGCTGAAAGAGTATATTGACACGCCGCTTTTTACTTCCGAGCTGCTTTCTGTTTCGGAAGTCGAAACGGCACTGGAAGAGAGTGATTATATCTGGATTGTTCCGATCAAAGCTTATGGTCATTTGTATGAGGCGTGCGCAGTGAGAGCTGATGGAGAGGATGGAAAGCCGGGCGATGCGTGGCACATCAGCGGCACTCGAGGGTATGAAAATGACAATACACCTACCTATATCGAGCAGTTAAAGACTTCGCTTGCTGCAAATCCAGACGTTGCGTGGGAAGATTATCAGTTTCATCTGGTCGGTGGAGCAGATCCCATCCGTTTTCCGATCTGGATTGCAATGAATGAAAAAAGTGTAGAATATCTGATCCCGGGACGCGAAGATGCGGCAGGCTGTCTTACCGACAGTTCACGGGCGGAAAATAATACGAATGATATGTTTGTGAAGCAGACGGCATTTCCGGCATACAGCTATCCGTCGGTTGTAGCCGCTGTTGCAGATTCCACTTACATAGAGCTGGAAAATTCCCTCGGAGGAACTAGCTCGGTTCTTGATGTAGCGGCACAGCCGGGGAAATATCAGCATAAAATGATGTATCGTATGTTGATGACGGAGGGGGGAGTTTTAGCAGCGATCATAGTATTGGGAGTGGTAGTTAGAAGAAAAAGTAAGAGAGAAGATGCATGAAAATCCAACCTGCCTTGGCGTATGGAAAGAAGTCTTTTATATAAAGAAAAATGTAAGAAGAATTTTAAATAAAATCATAGATTTTCAGATAATTTAGGCGTAATATGAACTTACTAAAAGGTACGTGAACACAACAACAAGAGATAAATTGCCAGAAGAAACACAGAAGCAGAAAGAGGACGGCGATCTTTCCTATTTTGGAACAGGAGATACCTACACGGTAGACGATGACAACACAGAGGCTGGAATTTACATTTCCGCAGATGATAAGGCAGCGAAGGTAGACATCAACGTGCGGCAGTACATTTACCGTCCTATGATGGGAAATCATTCCGGTACGGTGGAAGTGTATGAGGAATCTGAGAGCCGAGAAGGGTATTAAAAGCAAAGGTTTTGCTAGAACATAGAAAAGTCTCAGTGAAAGTGAGGACAAAAAAACATAGAAGAGATGAAAAAATAAATGGGAAAAGGGAAATTATGAAATTGGTGTGATGATTCGGAAAAAAAGAGGGCATAGTTGCAGAGCAAAGGAAGGCTTCGGTTTACGCTGGGGCCTTTTTTACGCCTAAGATAATCTTATACGTTTAAAAGAATGAAAAATTACACTTTTATTGAAAAAAAATGAAATACGTTGTTTTGTACAAAGAAAAGCACACAAATATGTATATAATTTCTCTTGTTGTTGCAAGAAATGAGAATTTATAATAGAAGGAATGATAATATTTGTAGTTTTGTCAAAATAAATCAAAATGTAACCAAAAGTATTACGAGAAAATTATGAAATAGACAAAAAAATCGGGCAGTTGTTGTGGACGTTAAGAGAGAAGGAGTACGTACGCCAGATTTAGTTCAAGTTAGCAAAGAATTGATTAGTAAATATGTAGAAGAACGAGATATAATAAAAGTCAAAAAATATAACATATAAAAGAGGACTTATTGAGAAAAAATGAAACAAATGCAAGGAATTGGACAGCTACTGTGGAAACTACGAGAAAAAGAAGGAATACGCCAAAAACAATTATGCATGGGAATTTCTTCTTTGTCGAAATATGCAAGAATTGAAGCGGATCAGCAGGAAATAGATTTTTTCCTGATTGATCGAATTATGGGGCGATTAGGAAAATCAGTAGAGCGACTTACTTATATATTGCCGATGGATGTTTATAAAATTTATGAATTACGACAGGAAGTTCAACAAAAAATATGTCAAAGAAAATGGGAAGAAGCAGAACAATATCTGGATGAATATGAAAAGAACAAACGGGCAAAAGAACCATTGCATCGACAATTCATAGAACAGGAACGTGCGCAGATTGCGTGGCTGCGCGGAGAATCGGTAGAACTGGTTTGTGAGCATCTGGAAACGGCAATTCTACAAACAATGCCGGAGGCAGAAAACCAAAGAAAGACGGGAGTTTTAAGTGCTGAGGAATATAAATTACTTCTTTTTAGGTGGGAAGTCTGTCAAGAAACAGAACAAAAACGAGCCAAAGATGAAATTAAAGCGTTAGTAGAAGAAATTTTCCGAAAAAATTTTGAAAAGACAGAACGAGTAAAAATAATTTCGTACGCAGCACTTTTAATAAGTAAAGTGATAGAAGAGGGTGAAAATACTACATATATAAAAATGAGAACAGAAGAAGCGCTGGAAGCGTTAAGAGACGAAGGAAAGCTACTTTATATGCCGGAAATTTTAAGTCAGTATATACGAATTTTAGAGAAAGAACAGTCAAATGCGGATTTTATTGAAATATTACGTCAGGAACAAAAATGCATATTAGAGGTAGAACATGATTATAATGTGTCGTTTGAGAATTATCGTTTGTTTGAACATGTAATTCGGAATTTTGAGGTGGATGCCGAATTAATTCGAAGAACGAGAAGAGCATCCAAACTCACACAAGAATCGTTAAGTGAGGATATTTGCACACAGGAGACACTGGCGCGGATAGAAAACGGAAATCAGCAGCCGCGAAGTGAAAAGCTTTGGCAAATTATGGAAAAAATGGATAGAAATGGAAAAAGAATTGAGACAGGAATTCAGGTAGAAGAATATGAAATATTAGAATTAAAAATAGAATTTTCAAAATATATGCATCGTAAAGAATATGAGAAAGCGGAAAAAATACTTTTTGAGATTGAAAGTAAGATAGATCGTAGTGAGCCAGAAAACAAACAGTATGTAGAAGTTGGAAAAATACAATTAAAATATCATAAACATCTAGGCAATTCAGAAGAACTTGTACAGCAACTAAAAGCATTGTTAGAGATAACATTGAAATTTGAAGATGTATATAGAACAGAATATGTATTGAATCGCCAGGAAATCAGTGTTTTGACAGAAATAGCACTTATTTATTGGGGGAAAAAAGATTATCAAATGGCGTTGGAAATCTATCACTTTATAGACGACAGATATAGTGATAGCTGTATAAAGCCAGTATTTCATATGTTAGATTGGAATATGAATATAGCGAATTATGCAAGAGCACTGGATGAATTAAAATATTTTAAGGAGGCTATGTGCACATGTCAAAAAGCTGTTCAGCAGATGCTGTATGCAGGCAAGGGTGCATCTTTAGGATATTGCTTGATGATTCAGGCGTGCATTATGGAAGAAGAAGGAAAAGAAGTATGTAAAAAATATTTTAAACAAAACTTGAATCTGCTCAAGCTGTATAAAATGGATGCAGATTACAAGGTAATGAAAAATTATGTAGAGGAAAGAAATTTGTTAAATTAATGATCATTATCATTTGGAGGGAGTGGAGCTGAAGTTGTTGAAAATGGTGGAAATTTGGGTGCAGGAATAGTAATAGTTATATGAGAAAATATTAGGAAGATAAGTAATAATTTTTTGAATGTTTTTTTCATAGAAGATCTCGCTTTCGTTAAGTAAAATAATATATCTATAAAATATATGAAAAAAAATAAAAAGTTTATGATGTTAGATGGTTTTTTTTATTTTCATTTAACATCATAAACTTTTTGGGCTTTTAAGTGTAATATAAGACTATAAAGAAATGTGAAAAACTGAATCCAGGCTTTAAATGAGCCTAGGCTAACAGGCAAAATGAAGGAAGGAGAAAAGTCCAATGCAGAAGAGAATTAATAGCAGTGATTAATTTTGCAAATCGAAAGAGAGGGAGTTATTTATGCAAGAAAGATTGAAAAATGCGTTAACAGCAATCGGCTTCTGTATGTTAGCTTTGGTGATGACTAGTGTATTTGCTACAACAGTAAAAGCAGAAACAAATGCAGAATTAAAAAACAGAGTGTATGAAGAGGTTTTAAACAATCACATCACGAATGAAAGTGACGTAATTAAGGTTGCAATTGAACAATATCAGGAAAAACAGATGAAGACCCGCGCCATTGATGCAAAGCCGGATGATTATTTGTCAATCACACAGGTAGTGGATGAAAATGGCAGCGAGCAGGATATTATTTCAACGGGTTTGTTGATTGTAGACGAGCATCAGCAAAGAGTAGCAATCACTGATATTGTAAGCAATACGGGGCAGCTTAGCCAGTACAGCATTTATGCAACCATGAAAGTATCCGTGACAAATGACCGTCAGGCATTAAAGGTACGAATTAATTGGTTTGAAACAACACTGAACTACGGAACCTCTATGAAAGCAAGTAGTTTAATGCAGACATCCAAATATTCACCAGAGGTGGGATTCCAGTATGATGATATTACAAAAACAATTTCAAATCCTGCTGGAGGAACCCCATATCACTATACTCCAAATAATACGCAGATGATTACATATTCGACTTTAGAGTGTGGACGGTCCTGTCGTTCGTATATTAAAGCTGGAACCTCAAGTTTGAATATTGCTTATTGTGTTATATCTTCAGCCCCGGGAGGCCGCTGGGAGAGAGCTTAAGCAAAACTCGATTATCAGAACAAGCGAACTAATTGAAAATAGACGCTCCCCTTGCGTTATAGATACTAGGGGAGCGTTTTTAAATAGCGGTAGAGAATTTCTATAAGGGATGTTGTTGCTTTTTCTTTGATTTAAATCGAATGCATAAGAAAAATGTAAGAAAATTTTCACCAAACGTCATAGATTTTCAGAAGAATATATGGTAGTATAGGGCTAACAAAAAAAGTATGTGAAAAAAATAACAAAGCGGAAAGGAGATGCAGGTGTATGAATAAAAAATTAGCAGGTATTTTTGCAATGTGTGCTCTGTTGCTGACTGGATGTCAGGGAGCGAAAGAGAGCAGCAAGGAAATTACGCCGCCGGATACCGGATGGGGGAAAACGGTGGATGAAGTGCTTGCCGACTGGAATCTGGATCGGGACCAGGTGGAAATTTTCTCCGAAACTAACAGTGCAGCCGCGATCGCAGTAGATACAGAAGCCACTGTTTTCGGCGAGCAAACTTCCAGAGTCATGTTTCAGTTTATCAACCTCGATCAGACCGGAGCGACGGGAAAACCAGTATTGTGCGAAGTAGACATCACCTACCCGGATGATGCCGATATGGATACCGTGAAAAAAGAGATGGAAAAATCCTACGGAAGTTCCAAAGACTCCATTACCCGCTATGAGCTGTACCAGTCGCTGGGCGACGATCAGCTCCCGGAATATACTTACAAAAAAGCAGATCAGCTTGCCGTCTGGTCCGGCGAGAGCCTGAAAGATGCGATTCCTTCCGATAAGAGCACCGAATACGAAACTGCCTGGGAAGCATACCAGCCTGGCCTTACTGCCGACAACTGGGAGAGCTACACTGAACAGACAAGCATGGCAACCGCCGTATGCGCATCCGGCGCAGAAGCATTTCCAATGTTTGAAAAAAACGGTGTCAGCCTCGAAGCTTATCCGGGACTGGTATATGAGCAGGTGAAAAAGTAATATGAAATGTAACTATTCAGAGCCATGCGAAATGAAAGAAAATCGTGAATCATGCTTGCATGAATGAACGGTTTTCTGGAATTTCATATGGCGAGAAGCAACATCGAGATGCAGCGCAAGCGGAATCGAGATGGGGTTCTGAATAGTTACTATGAAATAAGAAAGTCATAAACTCCCGGCAGTGCCGGGAGTTTTTCCGTGCATAGGGAGAGGGAAAAGAGTGTGTCCCGGAAAAATTCATGATATACTGAAAAGAGAAAATTCAACTTTTGGAAGGTTCCCGGAATGTCTGTTTTGGAAGAGAGGTGATTTCCTTGAAACGTATGAAAAAGAGAAAAATCACTGTGTTAGCTGGAGTGATCCTTTGCGTGATTGCAGGATGTCTGGTAAAAAGAATGACGGCGGTGTATACACAGAAAGAAAATCCCATTGGTCCTGAGCGGGGTACGACAGATGTTTTCCTGACGGCAGCAGATTTCATCTCAGAAAAATCGGATCAGGAACTGCTGCAGGAAATCGAAACCTTTGATACGGACAAAGCCGAGATGATTTATCTTTATATCCCGGAAGACACCGGAGCCGGAATGTCCTTTGCGATCACGCGCGAGGATCATCCGGAGGAGATGGACGAAATTCTCTCGACCATTTACGGAGAAAAAATTTCCTGCCAGAAGCCAAAACAGGTATTCAACATGACAGAGAGGATTTTGTATGATTATAACTGGTATGTTCTGATCTACGATCATGAGATGAATCAGATGGCGCTTGTATTTCTGTATTCCGATGATGTGATTGTATACAATGGTCATGTACTTCAGACAACAGAAACGTATGATGAAAGCATTCGCCCGTGTATTTTAAAACTGAAAGAGGAGAATCAGGAAAAACTGAAAAGCGGAGAGGCAACACAAAGAAGGGTTGCGATTCCATAGAAAAATAGAGAAAAGCGTGCCTGGAGAACAGACACGCTTTTTAACGTCATGCAGAATGAAAAAGTCTGATGAATATTTGGAAGTACGATTTTAATTTGCACAATTCCGCTCACACAGGAACGCCAGCCCTTTCAGCAGAAGGTTCGGGTCATAGATATGAGGATGTAAAACGAGCGGTTCGACGAAGCGTGCCGCGCCGCCGGTGAGGATGAGGGTGGCGGGGGAGCCGAGTTCGGCTTCGATGCGCTGGACCATTCCGTCGAGCATCGCGGCCATGCCGACGATGGTGCCGGAGAGAATGCATTCTTCGGTGTTTCTGCCAATGATGCGTTTCGGGATCTGGAGGTCGAGCCGCGGGAGCTGGGCGGTCCGCTCGGAGAGGGCGCCAAGTCCCATATCGAGTCCCGGTGCGATGGCGCCGCCGCAGAAGACGCTGTTTTCCCGGATGACATTGAAGGTCGTCGCTGTTCCAAGATCCACGGTGATGACCGGCAGCGGATAATGTGCGGCGGCCCAGGCTGCATCAACGAGGCGGTCGCGGCCTACTTTTTCCGGTTCCGGGATGGAAAATGTCATGCCGAGATCACTTTCGGATGTGACGAGCAGCGGTTCTGTGCCGAACAGATTACGGACACATTCCTGCAGAAGCGTCAGAACCGACGGAACAACGCTGGAAATGATGACGCCCCGAAAGTCGGACGGGGAAAGATTCTTGTCTTCAAAAAGCTGCTCGATCGCAGATTCATACTGGCTGGCAGACCAGGTGTGGTTGATGTCAATCCGGGCTGTGAATTCGAGGGAATACGCTTGCTGCGGTGCGATCCGGACGCCGCCGAGCGTAACGGTTGTGTTCCCGATATCAATGGCTAAAATCATAAAAATACCTCGCGATTATTTTAAAAGTAGAGCTCTTTTGTCCTTTTATTATAAAGCCTTTTTGCATCAATGGCAAACAGGATTGGTTGTAATCTGTTTTTCTGTCTGCTATACTTAAAACTATCATAGGAAAAAAGCTGCTTCGAGGCAGCAGAACGGAGTTACAATGGAAAATCTTGACGGAAAATGTGTTGCACTTGGTGTGACAGGCGGAATTGCCGCCTATAAAATGGCAAATGTGGCGAGCGGTCTTCGGAAAGCCGGAGCAGACGTGCATGTCATCATGACCGAAAACGCGACGCAGTTCATCACCCCGCTGACGTTCGAGACGCTGACCAACAACCGCTGCGTGGTCGATACGTTTGCGCGTGATTTTAAATATGAGGTGACGCATATTTCGCTGGCAAAAGCGGCGGATCTGATTATGATTGCCCCGGCTACCGCCAATGTGATTGCAAAAATGGCACACGGCATTGCAGATGATATGCTGACAACGGTGGTGCTCGCAGCGAAGTGCAAAAAGCTGGTCGCTCCGGCGATGAATACGGCGATGCTGGAAAATCCGATTACGCAGGATAATCTGGCGACGCTGAAAAAATACGGTTTCGGCATCATCGAGCCGACCGTGGGAATGCTGGCGTGCAAGGACGTCGGAAAAGGAAAACTGCCGGACCCGGAGGTGCTGCTCGATTATATCGCGATGGAGCTTGCCCGCGAAAAGACGCTCGCTGGTGTGCGTGTCACCGTGACTGCAGGCCCGACGCAGGAATCCCTCGATCCGGTGCGGTATCTGACGAACCATAGCAGCGGCCGCATGGGATACGCGATTGCGCGGGAGGCGATGCTCCGCGGCGCGCAGGTAACGCTGATTTCCGGCCCGGTTTCATTAGCCCCGGTTCCAGGCGTTGCGATGCGACCGGTGACGACGGCGAAGGACATGCTGGAGGCGGTGCGGGAGACATTGCCGGAGACGGATATTCTGATTAAGGCGGCCGCGGTTGCTGATTACCGGCCTGTGACGGTGGCGGATCAGAAAATCAAAAAGAAGGACGGTGACATGAGCATTCCGCTGGAGCGCACCGACGATATTCTGGGATGGGTGGAAAAGAACCGTCATCCGGGGTTGTTTGTGTGCGGCTTCTCGATGGAAACCGAGAACATGGTGGAAAACTCGCGTGCAAAGCTGGAGAAGAAGCATCTGGACATGATCGCGGCAAACAATTTGAAGACAGAGGGTGCCGGCTTCGGTGTGGCGACGAATGTGGTGACGCTGATCACGAAGGACGGCATCAAGGAGCTTCCGCTGATGGGAAAAGACGAAGTGGCTGGCTGCCTGCTGGACGAGATTGCGGCACGGCGGTGATCTTATCGGAATCCGGCATATTTTTTCGTTTCCTGGTTGACGCGGGAAAAATGAATGCGTTATAATAAGCACAGGCGCAGCGGCGCACTTTACTTTTACGAAAACAACGAACGACAGGATAGATAAACGTGGAAACGGAAACAGGGGAAGGCTATGCAGAGCTTTCTTCCGTTTCTGTTTCGTTTTTTTAAGGAGAAATTCGGATATGATATTTGAAACACATGCACATTATGACGATGAGAAATTTGATGAAGACCGCGCAGAGCTGCTTTCCTCGATGCAGGAAAACGGGATCGGGCGTATCATCAATGTCTCGGCAAATCTGGAATCACTGGAAAATACAAGAAAACTGATGGAAGCGTATCCGTTCATCTACGGCGCGTTCGGCCTTCACCCGGATGAGGTGGGCGATCTGAACGAGGACGTGATGGCGCGGATGCTGGAACTCTGCCGCATGGAAAAGGCGGTCGCGGTCGGTGAGATTGGCCTTGACTATTACTGGGACAAGGAGAATCATGAGAAGCAGGAATACTGGTTCCGCCGTCAGATTGCGCTTGCTCGGGAAGAAAAACTTCCGATGATTATTCACAGCAGGGAGGCGGCGGCCGATACGCTCCGCGTCATGAAAGAAGAAAAATCGGAGGAGATCGGCGGCGTCATTCATTGTTTTTCCTACTCTGTGGAGATGGCAGAGGAATACCTGAAAATGGGATTTTATCTTGGCATTGGCGGCGTGGTGACGTTCAAAAATGCAAAGAAGATCAAAGAAGTGGTTCAGATGGCTCCGATGGAGCGCATTCTGCTGGAAACAGACAGTCCGTATCTGGCACCGGTTCCGTACCGGGGAAAACGAAATTCATCTCTGTATCTGCCGTACGTTGTGCAGGAGATCGCAGAACTCAAGGGAATTTCGGAAGAAGAAGTCATTGAGACGACAGAAAAAAATGCGGTCAGACTGTTTCGAGCAGAGGAATAGGAAGCGATACCAGAGGTGTTTCTTCTGTTTTATTTGTTCGGATCAATTCCGTCTGGCCGGACAAATTGAATAGGAGAAAGCGAAAATGGTTGATAAAACAATGATGGGCGACAAATGCGCCGAGCTGGTGCGCGCCGCGATGATCGGTGCGCTCGCAGTGACACTGGGAAACCCGACAGCCGTTTATGCAGCAGAAGAGGAAACGGCCGATCCGGGACAGATTGGAATTGAGATTGCAGGGGAAGCAGCCGTTGGGGCTGCTTCTTTTTGCGTGGAGGAAGATGCGGCGGAGGAGGCACCTGCGGAAGCGGAAGAGGTGACAGAATCGGAAGGTACGCAGAATGATGAGATGGAAGAGGAAAGTGGATCCGAGGGAAAAGAAGATGAGACAGTCCCGGAGGAACCGGAACCGCAGGAGCCTGACGGCGGAGAGAATGCAGGAATGACGGAACCGGGAAAAACGGGCGAGACAGAGCCAGAGGGGCCGGAAAATGCAGAACCGGGAGAGGCAGGCGAGACAGAGCCAGAGGAGCCGGAAAATCCAGAACCGGGAGATCAGGGAGACATGCCGGAAACACCGGGAAACAGTGAAATGGATGGACCGTGGCCGGGCGAAGGGGAAGATATTTCCAACGATCCATGGCCGGGGCAGGAAGAAATCGGCGGCGGAGATGGGGAGCAGATGGAACCGCCGGAGGAAGAAAACGGATCTGCAGGAAGTGATGATGCAGCTGGTGGGGACAAGACGGCAGAAGTCTCTTCGGATTCTGATTTATCACAGTCTGCGGAACCGCCAGCCGCCGAGGCTGAGCCCGTCTTTTCGGCAGAGCAGGAAGCTGAGCGCACGCGGGAAAGCTACAGTGAGTGGCAGGCGGCAGAAGCTGAAAAAGTCACGATTTCCCGTATGCCGTGGCTGTTTCATACGGTTGAAAAAACATATGCTATCGCCGATGTGAATTCCTGGCTTCACGTCCGCGAAGGAAAAGGCACAAATCAGAAAATCGTCGGAATCCTGCCGAAGGGAAGCCTCTGTTATATTTTAGCGGATGCGGATTCTGACTGGGTTTATGTGGAATCCGGCGATGTCCGTGGATTTGTCTGCGCGCGGTATCTCCTGCGCGGAGAAGAGGCTGAAAAAGAGGTAAACCGTTGGCAGGAGGAAAGTTTTCCCATGGCGGAAATGTGGGTGAAGCCATGGAATAATAAGGCGTACACCTATACATATGCAACGACGAGAACACTTCTTTCTTCTGACGAAGCGCGCGGCGAGGTCCTGCAGTACGCGAAAAAATTCCTGGGAAATCCGTACGTCTGGGGCGGGACGAGTCTTACAAACGGCTGCGACTGTTCCGGCTTTGCCCAGCAGATTTTTGCTAATTTCGGGTATACCCTTCCGAGAACCTCACGCCAGCAGGCGAAAGCTGGAACACGCATTCCGGTGCAGGAGGCAAAGCCTGGTGATCTGCTGTTTTACCAGCGGGAGAGCGGGTTTATTTACCATGTCATGATTTATCTCGGTGATGGAAAAGTAATCCACGCTGGAAGCGAGGCGACGGGGATTCTGATTTCAGATTTTAACTATGAGAAATCGACAGAATTTGCTGTGCGGGTGATTTCGGAGGAAATACGTGAGAGCAAAATAGAAACGGGAGATGTGGATAATGGGAGAAAAGAAGGAAACTCTGTGGATAACCAGACAACAGAAAACGGGAATGGTGGAAAACAGAAGGCGGGAGCAGAAAATGTGCAGAATACAAGTGCAGAAAACAGTACCGCAGGTGATCGGTTGGAAAGCGCTTCGGGAAAATATCTCGGCAATTTTAAACTGACCGCTTACTGCAACTGCGCCGTCTGCTGTGGCCGCTGGGCGGGCGGCCCGACCGCATCCGGAAAAATGCCGGTGCAGGGCCGGACCATTGCAACCGGCGTTCTGCCGTTTGGAACGAAGCTGAATATCGGCGGAAAAATTTACACGGTCGAGGACCGCGGCACGCCGTACGGCCACATTGATATCTATATGGAACGCCATGCAGACGCAGAGGAGTTCGGCGTGCGCTACGCGGATGTATATCAGTCAGAAGAAATCTGATAAAATTTGCCGATCACGGCGGCATGTGCATCCGTGCCGTGGCCGATATACGGAGTCTTTGCAATCGGGAGATCCGGTCCGGCCGCCTGGCGGACAAGCTGCGGCATATCCGGCGTCAGCTGGTCGCGTTCCATCTGGGAAAATGTTCCGAGGAGAATACCATTGATCTGTTCAAAGGCATGCATCATTTTCAGCTGGGACAGAAACGTAACCATCTGCGGAACGCCGCCGCCCATGGCTTCGAGGAGCAGGATTTTTCTGCGGAAATCCGGCTGAAAATCCGTTCCGGCGAGCTTCAGAAAACAGCGGATATTTCCGCCGATCATTACACCTTCCATGTGATCGCCCTGCAGAAATGTGCAAGGGAGGTCGAAGAGGCTGGGAGACTGCCCGGAAAAAGCGTTTTGGAACAGAGTGATCTGTTCGGCGCTGTGGTCGTACAGCAGATTTCGAACCTGATACAGCATCGACTCATTTCCAGTCGCAGTCGTGACAGCATTGACAATCGTCGTGAGATCACTGTATCCCCAGAAGCGCTTGCCGGAGGCGGCGATGACAGAAAAATCCAGATACGGCAGAACTTCATTCGCCATATCGCCGCCGGAAACATCAAAAATATCCGTGATTTCTGGGTCACAGTAAAGGTTCATCAACGCATCCGCCCGCTCTGCGCCCGTGCCGGAAAAGCCGGAACCGTTGTCGTAGAGGCAGGGGCTTAAAACAGGATCGAAGCCCAGCTCCCGCAGAATCTGACAGAGACGCGCCAGATCGGCGGAAAAGGAAGGATGCATGGGATTGGAGCAGGCGGTAATACCAATTTTATGAGACATAAAGATTCCTTTCTCGGAGTAAAACAAGGCAAAATCTGCATTTTCGTGGCACACCGGTACAGCTTTTTCTTTGAATTTGCAAAGCAGATTTAGAGATCGCCGGTGTTTGCAGAATGCCGTTTTGGACAAAAATTATAAAGCTTTGAGGTCATCAATCAGTGTCTGCACTTCCTCTTCCGTCGTTGCCCAGCTGGTGCAGAACCGCGCAATATTTCCGCCGTCCGCGGATTTCCCCATTGGCTCGAAAATATAGCGTTTTTCCAGAGTTTCCTTCTGCGCATCGGTGAGAATCACAAACTGCTGATTCGTAAAACTCTCCACCCAGAATGGAATCCCCTGCGCCGCAAATGCTTTGCGAAGTTTCATGGCAAGTTCATCGGCGCGGCGTGTCGCAGTGAAATAAAGATCATGCCCCAGCAGGCAGTGGAACTGCAGTCCGAGCAGCCATCCCTTTGCGAGGACAGCGCCGTTCTGTTTCATGTAGGCTTTGAACCGCTTTTTCAGCGAGTCAGCTGTAAGCACAACGGCCTCACCAAACAGCGCACCGCATTTCGTTCCGCCGAAATAGAAAACATCTGTGAGAGCAGCGAGATCCTCGAGAGAAACATCATTCTTTTCTGATCCAAGCCCGTATCCAAGCCGTGCCCCGTCCACAAACAGATACATATCATACTTCCGGCAGACCTCGTGAATCTTCGTCAGCTCCTGCAGCGAATACAGCGTTCCCTGCTCAGTCGGAAATGAAAGATATACCATCTTCGGCTCCGTCAGATACTCCGGCTCACCGCCTTCATAATAAGCCGCCGCACACGCCGCAATCTGTTCCGCCGAAATTTTACCATCCGTATTCGGCAGCTCCAGAATCTTATGCCCGGTATTTTCAATCGAAGCCGCCTCATGGCAGTTAATATGTCCGGTATCCGCCGCAATCACACTCTGCACCGGCGAAAGCGCTGCCGCCGTCACAATAAAATTCGCCTGCGTCGCCCCCGGAAAAAAATGAACCGCCGCATCCGCACAATGAATCTTCTCCCGAATCAGCTCCGCAGCCTTCTCACACCATTCATCCTCCCCATATCCACCATAACTGTTCCCATTAATAGCCCCCAGCGCCTCCAGAATCTCCGGGTGCGCACCGTGATTGTAGTCATTATTAAATCGTATCATCAGTTTATGTTCTCCTTAATTTGAATTTGAAAAATGCTGTTTCCATTATACGGCATCTGAAGGAAAACAGCAATTGGAGAACAAAAAGAGAAAATGCAAAAAAATGCAGAAGGAGGATTATGTCCGATATGGCGAGGACATAACGGCGGCCCCCAGTCTGAGAACTTGGCGAGGTTGATGATAAGTATGTTATCGGAACAGCTGAGATCCTGTCATTTCCTGAAAAAAAGGTATGGAAACCAAAACAAAGAAATGCGTCAGGAATCCAAATGAATGGCAGGAAGTCCGACACAGTCGTAGTATCTGAGAAGTCTGTGAAAGCAGATGGAGAAAAGGACTGTGCACTTTATAGCTTCAAGGACGAAAGAACTATGCAGACGAAAGAGAGCTGATGGACATGGTGAATGAGTTACTTGGAAAACAATATAATATCGCGAAAGCAAACAGAACTGACAGAAAGGTTCAGAATCTTGCAGGGAAGAAGCGCGTATCCGCGCAAGATCTAAGAAACAGGCGTATCCGCCGATATTTTGTTTGCCGCCTAAAGCGGTCTGAAGCACGTGACTTTAGTCATGTGAGGTTCAGTTCGTATAAAAACAGTATCGGAAAATAAGAAAAGAACCGACAGAGAAATCTGAGAACTAAACTAAAGATTTCCCCGCCGGTTCTTTTTCTATGCATCTATTTTCATCCATTATATATTTCGCATTGACTTTTTATATACCGATTGGTATAATGATAACAGAAACACACATAAGAAACCTGCAAAATCCAACAAAATTCGTCAAAATTGCCAAAAACTCACGCAATTCGACCATCACACACAAAAGCAGACTTCTTAAATACAAAATCAACAAAAGCATTTTAAACCAAAACAAATGCCAACTCACACGTAACAAACAACCACCCAAACACACCGCGGCCAGGCGAACTCCAGAGAGCGTCCCTTCCGCAACAAAGAGGATTCAAAATGGACAATCGTCAGCTAATCATGAACTCAGCTCTGACCCTCTTCTACGAAAGCGGGTACGACGCCGTCGGTGTTCAGCAGATCGTAGACTCCGCCGGAGTATCCAAACCAACCCTGTACTATTACTTCGGCAGCAAACAAGGCCTCCTCGAAGCCCTGCTAAACGAGCACTTTCAGCCCATGGAACAAAAACTCATCGAAGCCTCCGAAACCGGGAAAAACATCCCCGAAAAACTGTACCGCATCGCGCGTGCCTTCTTCAACGGAGCCTCCGAAGACCCGAAATTCCATATGCTGATGATGGCACTGTTCTATTCCGGAAGAAAAAGCGAAGGCTTCCGCACCGTATACCCAATGATTGACCGGTTCTATCACCTGTGCGTCGACGTCTTCGACAACGCCAGCGCCGAACTCGGCAACATGAACGGCCGTCAGGAACAATTCGCCGTAGGCTTCTCCGGAATCCTGATGCACTACCTGATGATGACAGCAGGAGATCAATCCGATCTTTCCAACCTCGTCGTCCGGGACGAAGAAGTCTACCGTCTGGTACACCAGTTCATGTATGGAATTTACTCATAACCCAAAAACAAGGAGGACAAACAAAATGGCACCATGGTATGAAGAGGCAGAATTTTATCACATCTATCCGATCGGACTGACCGGTGCGCCGAGGAAAAATGAATCGGAAGAAACCGTACACCGCTTTTCCACACTGGAACAGTGGCTTCCGCACATCGCAGATCTCGGTTGTACCGCAATCTATATCGGCCCCTTGTTTGAATCAACCACACATGGATACGACACAAAAGATTACAAACAGGTAGACCGCCGCTTAGGCGACAACGCGGACTTTGCCGCATACGTAAAAAAAGCCCACGAACTCGGCATCAAAGTCGTCGTAGACGGTGTCTTCAACCACACCGGCCGCGAATTCTTTGCCTTCCGCGACATTCAGGAAAAAAGAGAACAGTCCCCGTACTGCGGATGGTACAAAGGAATCTGGTTCGGCGGAAACACCTGCTATAACGACGGATTCTCCTACGAAGCATGGAGAAACTGCTTCGAACTCGTCAACCTGAATCTCCAGAACCAGCAGGTCCGCGACTATCTCCTTGATGTCATCGACTTCTGGATCGACGAATTCGACATCGACGGCATCCGTCTCGACTGCGCCGACTGCCTGGATTTCGGCTTCATGGAGCAGATGCGCGCACGCACATCCGCCAAAAAACAGGACTTCTGGCTGATGGGCGAAGTCATCCACGGCGACTATGCGCGCTACATCGGAGACGGCCAGCATCTGCTGCACAGTGTCACAAACTACGAGCTTCACAAAGGACTTTATTCGGGACATAACGATCATAACTACTTCGAAATTGCACATACGATCCGCCGCGAATTTGACGAAAACGGCGGCATTTACAAAGGAAAGAAACTGTACAGCTTCGTTGACAACCACGACGTAGACCGTCTGGCCAGCAAGCTGAACGTAAAAGAAAACATGATTCCAATTTATGCGCTGCTGTACTTCCTGCCGGGCATCCCGTCCATCTATTACGGATCGGAATTCGGCATCGAGGGAAGAAAAGAAGGCGGAAACGACGATCCGCTGCGTCCGGCGCTGAATCTGGAAGAACTGGAGAAAAATCCGCCGGCAGAAAAACTTCCGGCATGGATCAAAACATTATCAGACGTCAGAAAAAAACATCCTGCAGCACGAACGGGAAGATACCGCGAACTCATGCTGACCAACCGCCAGTATGCCTTTGCACGCCTGGATGAGACAGACGCTCTGATCACAGCAGTAAATAATGATGAAAACCAGAGTGCGGGAGTCTGGATTCCTGCATCTTGCGACGGAACATGGAAAAACGCGGTAACCGGAGAAGCCATTTCTCCGGAAAATGGAAAACTTTTTGTTGAAGTACCTCCGTGCGGCTGTGTTCTGATTGAAAAAGAAGCATAAAGGGGATTTTTTCTATGAAGGAAACTGCGAAAACAACGGCAAAAACAACAGCAAAAACCAGAAAAGCGCCAAAAAAACCGGCGGGCTATCAGCCAAGATTTTCTGAACTGGATCAGTACTTATTTGGCCAGGCAACCCATTACGATATTTTCCGGAAAATGGGTGCGCACCTGGACAAAAAAGACGGCAAAGTAGGAGCCTGGTTCACCGTATGGGCTCCGCATGCGGCGGAAGTATCTGTCATCGGCGAATTCAACGGCTGGGATGCCCATGCCAATGTGATGCGGAAAGTCGGCGAGGACGGCGTTTATGAAGTGTTCATTCCGGGCGTGACCGAGGGAATGATGTATAAATATTACATCCGCACACCGGACGGAAGAGAACTGTACAAAGCAGATCCATACGCATTTGCATCCGAAAAACGGCCGGGTACCGCGTCAAAAGTAGCGGAAATCGAAGGCTACCGCTGGGGTGACAGCGAATGGCTGACGAACCGCAAAAAATTTGACGTTCAGAAATCCGCGCTCTCCATCTACGAAGTGCACCCGGGCTCCTGGATGAAACATCCGTGGTCCGAATCCAACCCGGACGGATTTTACAATTACGTTCAGTTCGCACATTCGCTTGCCGATTACGTAAAAAAAATGGGCTATACCCACGTAGAGCTGATGGGAATTGCAGAGCATCCGTTTGACGGTTCCTGGGGCTATCAGGTAACGGGCTATTACGCACCGACCTCCCGCTACGGAACACCGAAAGAGTTTAAATATCTTGTTGATTATCTGCATAAAAATAAAATCGGTGTTATTCTGGACTGGGTACCGGCACACTTCCCGAAAGATGCGCACGGCCTTGCTGATTTTGATGGCCAGCCGCTGTATGAGTACGCCGACCCGAGAAAGGGCGAGCACCCGGAGTGGGGAACGAAGATCTTTGATTACGGCAAAAATGAAGTGAAAAACTTTATGCTGGCAAATGCGCTTTACTGGGTAGAAGAGTACCACGTAGACGGTCTCCGTGTCGATGCTGTTGCTTCGATGCTGTATCTCGACTACGGAAAAGAGCCGGGCCAGTGGGTGCCGAACAAGAACGGCGGAAATGAAAATCTTGAAGCCGTCGAGTTCTTCAAACACCTGAATACCCTGGTGCGCGGACGAAACAAAGGTGTCATCATGATTGCCGAGGAGTCCACAACGTGGCCGAAGGTAACGGGAAGCGTAGAGGACGGCGGCCTGCATTTCTCCTACAAATGGAACATGGGATGGATGCATGACTTCCTCGATTACATGAAGCTCGATCCATACTTCCGCAAATACAACCATAACAAGATGACCTTCGGCATGACCTATGCATTTTCCGAGAACTACATTCTGGTGCTCTCGCACGATGAGGTTGTCCACTTGAAATGCTCGATGATCAACAAAATGCCGGGCGATCTGGAGGAAAAATTCCAGAACCTGATGGTAGGCTATGCTTTCATGTTCGGGCACCCGGGCAAAAAACTTCTGTTCATGGGACAGGATTTCGGACAGCTCCGCGAGTGGAGCGAGGAACGCGAGATCGACTGGTTCCTGCTGGCAGATGAGGGGCATCAGCATCTGCAGACCTTCTTCAGTGACCTGCTGAAAATGTACCGCAAGTACCCGGCACTCTACGCGAACGACTGCGGCTACGAAGGCTTCCAGTGGATCAATGCCAACGACGGCGACCGCAGCATTTACAGCTTCGTCCGCTGGTCACCGACAGGAAAAAACAACCTGTTGTTCGTCTGCAATTTCACACCGGTCGAGCGTCCGGATTATATGTGTGGCGTACCGCGCAAAAAACAGTACCGCCTGATACTCGACAGCTCCGATATGAAATACGGCGGCCCGACCGAAAAACGCCAGGTAGCCTACCGTGCCAAAGAGGGAGAATGCGATGGCCAGCCATATCGGATTGCATATGCACTTCCGGCGTATGGTGTGGCGGTGTTCAGCTTCTAAAATAAGATAGCTACTAATTTTCATTAATATCATGACCGGCAGAGAACGAAAGAGATTTCTTAAATCTGTCGGTCATTGTGTTTTGTGTTCGAAGGAAAAGAGGTGTTGATTTGATGAAAGAAGAAAGAAAAGAGCCGATACAGATTCCGCACATCCAGACAATCAACGATCACATTTCCTATCTTACACCGACAGAACATCCACTTTCGGCAAATGTTGTGATCATCGAGGGTGATGCATTTTTCTGGGTATATGACGTGGGAAATCATCCTGCGGTTTCAGAAATTCTGCAGAAAAAGTCAGAACAGACAGGAAAAGAAATTCGGGTGATTTTATCCCATTTTCATCCCGACCATATCGGGAATCTGTCGGAGATTTCGTGCGAAGCGGTTTACCAGGGGAAAAATACGTTTCGTTATACAAAAACAGGAACTGTGATAGAAGAAGATACGTGGTTTCAGGACGGTGACGTGTGGTTACATTTATTTCCGATTCCATCGAGTCATGCCAAAGGATCGCTTGCATTGGAAGTGGATGAGACGTGGTGCTTTCTCGGGGATGCGGCATATGCGACGCAGAAAAACGGACAGACCGTTTATAATGCCGAGCGCCTGCTGGCAGAAATCCGAGTTCTGAAAAACGTGCGTGCGCCGCATTTTTTCCTAAGTCACAGCGAACCGTTTCAGCAGAACAAAGAGGATGTGCTGGAATGGATGGAAGCGATTTATGAGAAACGGAAACGAGATGAATCATATATAAAAACACCCCAGCGCTTATGACAGGGAGTCCTTCGAGGCTGAATCAGTTATGCCACTTCGGCAATTCACTTTCTTTCACCGAAACTGATTCAAGATCCATATTTGACCAATATGAGCCGATATCTGAACTTGTGAAGTATTCAAAATTGCCCGTGGAAGATTTCAGCTTTCCGTTCTTGACTCCATTGCAGACATAAACCAGTTCGTAGTTTGTCCCATCCGAAAGGTTAAATCGAAAACTGGTCACATCTGCGCCTGTGATTTCCTCGACTTGTTTGTCTGTCAATGATAAGTTTTCAAACATATGATACAAGTCTGTTATATCAGTTTTTGCAACGACTATTTTCTTTTCTGCTGATACCGGTGCTCCCGCATAGTGGTACATTTCGATATTTTCAACATCTCCAACTTCAAAAGGAAAGTCGATATGGACCGTTTCTTTGCTACAGCCGACCAGTACCATCATTAAAAGCAGAAAGGATATCAAATTTGTCGCTTTTTTCATATCATTGCACTCCTCGTCATGTTTTTGACAGGTCAAGAGTTCAAAAATCCTCTTGCAAGCGAGCTTGCATTAGCTTTTTGAGCCTGGTATCATGATGATTTGAGTATATCATAGTTTAACCGAATCAAACAAGTCCCCTGCTTCCATTGCGCGAAGCAATAAGCAGGGGGGTTGGGACTTACTTGATTCGGTTAAAAAAACAAGGGAGATGAAAAAATGAATGAAATTATAGCTTTACAGAAATATGAAAACGAAGCACAACTTGCAAAAGAGCTGATTCGAGGCTTTTGGCTGGCTCATGGTGATTATGTTATAACCGACGAAGAGGCCGCGGAGAATCTTGCTGCCTGGACAGACAAAGGGCATGTGTTTTATTTTATCTTAAAAGAAGAGATCCCCATTGGATTTGTGCATCTCGGAAGCCGCGGGGCGGAAGTTGACTGGATCGAAGATCTTTTCGTACTTCCGGAATACCAGGGAAACGGATACGGAAGTCATGCGATTGCGCTGGTCGAAGCCGAGATAAAAAAGTATTCTGAATCTGTCTATCTTGAGGTAGCTGCACGAAATTTTGGAGCGATGAAACTCTATCATAGATTGGGATATCATTGCCTGAACACTGTGACGTTACGCAAAGATTTTCAACCGGAGAATTTTGAAGTGATTCGCAGCGAAGAGCTTTTGGGGTATCCGTTGGAAGTTAAGAAGTATATTAAGTAGAATCTCACGCCGATTTGCGCAGCAAATCCAGACCTCCCCACCGCCCGCCTCAATGTCAGCCCGGAAGTGCGTCTGTGTCGTCTGGGACTGTGCCCCAGGGCACAGTCCCAGGCGGCGCAGGTGCACTTCCGGGTGTCCGTTTTTTAAACAACCGCAACCCCCGCCATCCCCAGTACCGCCGCAATCGCAAACAGCACCAGCAGATGCACCGGATAAAACGCATAAAACGGATACTTCAGATTCAATCCTCGTTTTCCGTTATAAAAATGCACCGGGATCATCGCCAGAAAACAGGTGATTTCATTCAGGCTCAGCAGCGTAAGTACGGCGCAGCCAATTCCAATACAATACATCTTATTGTTACGCAGGTTATACATCAGAACAATCGTCAGAATTCCCATCGCACTGTAATCGGTTTTCAGCAGTGTAGCAACAGTGCATGCCGCTACGATCACCAGCAGTTTTCCAATGGAAACTTTCCAGTTGGCTCCCCGCCAGTTTGTACCGTCCTGATGCGTTTTTTCATCAATCTTCTGCAGGAAAATCATCATCACAAGGCCGATAAACAGAGTGAAAAATACATTCTGATAATTCAGATAAAACGGTTTTCCCGCAAATGCAAGGTCAAACGGAACTTCTGAAACCAGTGCGAAAATACCAAGATTCAGAGCATACTTTTTCACATCATGTGTATGTAGAAATCCCTCAATTAACAGAAAACAGAAAATTGGAAAACTGATTCGTCCGATGGCACGCATAATCATGTCCGCGTAATAAATCACAGCTGTGTTTCCTGTGGAGAGAAATGATGCGCCTCCGTCCGAAGCGTTCACCGCATCCAGAAGACCACGGGAAATCAGGATTCGGTCGAAAAGTACAGCTGCAGTGTGGTCGATCAGCATACAGACCATCGCAATGATTTTCAAGGTACTGCCGGGAATTTTACCGGCGCTTTTTACGGGTTTCGCAGTAGTAGCTGCCATATAAAACATCCTTTCTGGAACGCAAACGAAAGGCAGACTGTGCAAGCCGTCTGCGGATCAGGTTCCTGTAACGACAAACAGCAGAAAATCCTGCTGTTTTGCCAGAGTTGTAATACTATGATTATACGTTCTGAGGAGGTTAATGTCAAAGAAAAAACAGTTCTGAAATAACGCAGAGTATGGTAGAATCTGCCAGTCGGGTAAATGAAAATAGAAAGCGTCTCCGGGCTCATCCCAAAACGAACGGGGCAGCGTACCAATTCGTAAACCAGAATTGGTACGCTGCCCCGTATTTTAAAATACATCCAGGTCTTTTCCGTTCACGACATATCCGTCATACCCTGCATCCCGGATTTCATCCAGAATCGCGGCATCGCGCCATGCCATCTCGGCGGCAAGGTTTTTGTGGTTATCCTGTACATTCATATGGTAAATCCGGTGATACGTAACGAGCAGTTTCGGATTTGCCTTTTTTGCAACACCGGCAAGATCCGTGCTTAACGTATGCACTTCCCGGTGGTATTTCTGCCATTTTGGTTCGCGGCAGGAGATTCCGGCGGCGTATTCCACTTCGTGCAGCAGGATATCACAGCCTTTCGATTTTTCTGCCACGAGATCCAGCGGAGCGGTATCGCCGGTAATGACGATTGTGCGGTCCGGTGTGGTGAATTTATAGCCGTAGCATTCCAGTGTTCCGTGGCTGACCGGAAAAGCCTCCACCGTAACCAGGTCATCCCGGTAGACAATGCCGGATTCAATTTCTGTTACCTCAACGCGGTAGCCGGATTCGTTTGCTTTTTCGAAACCGTGAATTCGGAAATCAATGTCGGTTTCATAGGCCTGTAAGATATGATCGGTCATGTGCTGTAAGCCCTTTGGCCCGAAAACTTTCAATGGAACCGGGCGCTCCAGCACCCACGGAGTGAAAATCAGATCCGGGTACCCTGCGGTATGGTCTGTGTGAAGGTGCGTACAGAAGGCAACGGTCAGAAGATCCGGCCGCAGGGCATCCACGCCGTTAAAATAGGCGGCTGAGGCCTGGCGGACAACGCCAGGGCCAAAATCTACCAGATAAGCACGGTCACCGACCACGACAGCGGAGGAAGGTCCGTTGGCATTCGGACACGCATTTGGTGTGCCGGTTCCGAGAAGAACAAGTTTTGTCTGCATTCTTTCTCTTTTCCTTTTCTTTTTTTGTTTCTGTTTCTGTTTATGATTTTCTGTTACGATTTCTGCTTTTGCCTTATTTCTCTTCTTTTGATTCATTGTTTTGGGTTTCCGGAAGATGCTTAATGGAAATTCCGGTAAATCCATAGAAAATACTGAAAACCGGGGTCAGGTAAAGCAGGAATAAGTACGGGAAAAATGCCGACCATGCAACACCAAGTGTGCCGGCCATGTATACGCCGTAGCCATGCCATGGAATCATAGGACCAGCCATAGTTCCGGAGTCTTCGAGGCAGCGGGAAAGAATTTCCGGTGCAACCTTGCGCTCTTGAAAGACAGGTGCCATCAGACGGCCGGTCAGAACGTGTGCCATCGGCTGGGAGCAGCTGATGAGGCTGGTCACGTAACCGACAATCATCGTTGCCAGGATCATACTTCCATCGCTGTTGATTCTCTTTACAATCGCTTGAAGAATGTGATCCAGTACACCGAGTTTTTCCAGCATGCCGCCCATGCCGACAGCAAAGCAGATAATGGCTACGTACTGGAGCATGCTTCCCATGCCGCCGCGGTTTAAGATGGATTGTAATACCGGTTCTTCGATTGTGGTTGTGTAACCGTTGTAAGCTGTGCGGATGATGCCCTGCAGAGTATCGTGCTGCACAAAATAGGAAACAAATCCGGCAGCGAAGCTGGAAAGACCAAGTGCAGAGATCGCATTTACTTTGCAGAGGAGCAATACAATAATCAGGATGGCAGGGATCATGGTAATCCATCCGAGCCGGAATTCATCGTTTAAAGCATCGATGTAAACGGTAATGCTTCCCTCGGTATAGCTTCCGCTGGTCTGCTGGAAACCGAGAATAGTAAAAAGAATTAAGGTAATCACATACGTTGGAAGGGTGGTCCAGAGCATCGAGCGGATATGATCGCCAAGTTTGGCATCTGCAACGGCCGGAGCAAGGTTTGTGGTATCGGAAAGAGGACTTAATTTGTCACCGAACATGGCACCGCAGATGACAGCACCGGCTACCATGCCAGGATGGATACCCATGGCGTTTCCGATCGCCATCATGGCAACACCTGCGCTTCCGACGGAACCATAGGAAGTACCGGTTACAATACTCAAAATGGAGCAGAACAGCAGCGTCAGAGGCAGCAGCCAGGACGGGTTAATCATTTTTAAGCCCCAGGAAATGATGGTGGCAATGGTACCACTCTGCAGCCAGGTGCCGATCATGACACCGATGGCCATCAGAAGGCAGAGCGTCGGGACGACCATACGGATGGCATCGTATGCGCCGGCAACAATTTTGGCGTAAGAAATACCGAAAATTTTACAAAACAGATAGATAAAAATCCAGCTTGCAAACAGGCCGATCATAGGACCGCCGGTTTTCAGGCGGATACAGACTGCGACGGATACGATGATCAGCAGCAGCAAAAGCAGTGACTGTGGCAGATTGAGTTTTTTTTCTTTCGTTCCACTCATAAAAAAAGTCCCCCATTCATAGGTAAAATGATTTGCCCATTCAACGCGTTAAAGTAGAAAAGACATGTAATATATTATAATGGTGAAATGCAGAAAAAGCAAGGGAAATCCCCTTGATTTTTTGTTCTATGGTTGCTATAATAGGCGTGAGTGTGGGGCGGAGGATAAACTTCGGCCCTTTTATAGCTAACTATAAACGGAATCAACAAGATAAAGAGGTTAAATCAATGACAAGAATAGACATTATTTCAGGTTTCCTGGGCGCAGGAAAAACAACCCTGATCAAAAAACTCCTCGGAGACGCGCTGAAAGGCCAGCAGGTTGTCCTGATCGAGAACGAATTCGGTGAAATTGGAATCGACGGAGGCTTCTTAAAAGATGCCGGTATCGAAATCCGTGAAATGAACTCCGGCTGCATCTGCTGCTCTCTTGTGGGAGACTTCGGCGCAGCATTAAAAGACGTTATCACCAAATATCACCCGGACCGCATCATCATCGAGCCGTCCGGCGTAGGTAAACTCTCCGACGTCATCAAAGCGGTAGACGGCGTAGAAAAAGAAGCAGGCGTAGCCCTGAATTCCGCAACAACCGTAGTCGACGTTATGAAATGCAAAATGTATCTCAGAAACTTCGGCGAATTCTTCGAGAATCAGGTAAAGAGCGCAGGAACCATCATCCTGAGCCGTACCGATAAAGCCGATACCGAAAAAGTAGAGGCAGCTGTAAAAATGCTCCGCGAACTGAATCCGGAAGCACACATTATTACCACACCGGTTGAAGTACTGGGTGGTAAGAAAGTACTCGATACGATGGAAGGTGCCATCATCAACCTTGCGCAGGTAGAAGAGGAAGAGCATCATCACCATCATCATGACCACGACGAGTGCTGCTGCGGCCATGACCACGATGAGGAGCATGAGCACCATCATCACGATCATGATGAGGACGAACATGAACATCATCATCACGACCATGACGGCGAGTGCTGCTGCGGCCACGATCACGACGAGGAGCATGAGCATCATCACCACGACCATGATGACGAATGCTGCTGCGGTCACGATCACGACCATGAGCATCATCATCACGATGATGCGTGTGGCTGCGGTCACGAGCATCACCATCATCATCACGCAGACGAAGTTTTCACAAGCTGGGGTCAGGAGACTGTGAAGACCTTTACCAAAGAGCAGATCGAAGGCATCTTAAAGAAACTTTCCGAGGATACCGCTTATGGTATGGTTCTTCGTGCCAAAGGTATGGTAGCAGGCGCCGATGGACAGTGGATCTATTTCGATATGGTTCCGGAAGAGTACGAAGTACGTGACGGAGCACCGGAATTCACCGGAAGAATCTGTGTCATCGGTTCCAAATTAGCAGAAGATAAGCTGGCAGAGCTGTTCGGACTGTAAAAATACAAAGTAGCTGCGAAAATTACGGTCCGCAGGGTACCTGTGAACTGTAGTGAAGCTGCCGCATCAGAAACAAAATCCGATGTGGCAGCTTTTTTCTTGATTTAGAGACAAAGCAAAAGGTACGCCCGGAATCTTAGCCGCAAAAGCAAGTGCAGAAAGATTCCGGGAGTACGTCAAAGACAACGGAGGTACAAAATGTACGAAGAAGACGAAGTAGAAATTCCGATTTATCTCATAACAGGATTTCTGGAGAGTGGAAAAACCTCTTTTATCAATTTTACCGTAGCACAGGACTATTTCCAGATCGACGGACCGACCCTTCTGATCACAACCGAAGAAGGTGAAGTAGAGTACGACGAAAAAGAACTGCTCAAACACAACACCGTCCTGGAAATCGTAGAAGGACCAGAGCAGTTTACCCTGGATTACCTGAAAAAACTGAACCGCAAATACCGCCCGGAGCGAATCATTCTCGAATACAACCCGCTCTGGAGCGTAAAAAAACTCGAAGAAATGGAACTGCCGCGCGGTTGGGGCATCGTACAGGAGATCGTGACCGTCGACGCAAGCTGCTTCCAGATTTATATGCAGAATATGAAATCCGTCTTCATGGAGATGGCAAAAAATGCGGATATGGTTATGTTCAACCGCTGTCGTCCGGAAGATCCGCTTCCGGCATTCCGCCGCAGCATCAAAGTAGTCAATCAGGCATGCGACGTTCTGTTTGAGAATGAAGAAGGCGAAATTGACAACATTTTTGAGGATCAGATGCCGTTTGATACCGATGCCGATGTGATCGAGATTGATGACGCCGATTACGGGATCTGGTATGTCGATATGGGCGACAACCCGGAGCGTTACGAGGGCAAGACTGTTCATTTCCGCGGTATGGTATTAAAGAGCAAGGATGTCGGAGCCGATTTCTTTGTTCCGGGTCGTATGGCAATGACCTGCTGTGCAGATGATACTTCTTTTATCGGCTATGTCTGCAAATGCGCAAGCGCCAAATCTCTCGTAATGGGTTCCTGGGTTGACGTGACTGCAACGGTAAAATGGGGCTATATGAAGGTTTACGATGGCGAAGGCCCGGTTCTGTATGCAAAAGAAATCAAACCGGCCAAGAAACCGGAGAGCGAACTGGTATATTTTAACTAAAGAAAAAGAACAATCATACATCAGACAACAGAGGGCAGGGAAAGTTTTTTCTGCTCTCTGTTGTCTGCATTGCAGGAGGAAGTATGTTTATTATAGTAGGTTTGGGAAATCCGACGCGCCAGTATGAGGGCACGAAGCACAACGTCGGATTCGACACCATCGATTACCTGATCGACGAATATCAGATCCCGTCTTCCGGTGCAGGCCACAAGGCGCTGTTCGGAAAGGGCATGATCGCAGGCCAGAAAGTCATTGTTGCAAAGCCGATGACATATATGAACCTGAGCGGTGAGTCCGTGCGGGAGCTGGTGAACTATTACAAAGTGGATCCGGAGAGCGAGCTGATCGTGGTTTACGATGATATCAGCCTGGCGCCGGGACAGATCCGTATCCGCAAAAAAGGAAGCGCGGGCGGCCACAATGGCATCAAAAACATCATCGCTAATCTTGGCACCGACCGTTTTATGCGTGTGAAGGTCGGCGTCGGTGAGAAACCGAAAAACTGGGATCTGGCGGACTACGTGTTAAGTCCGTTTACGAAAGACGAACGTCCCCTTGTAAATCTGGCGATCGAGCATGCGGCAAAAGCAATCGAGCAGATGCTGAACGGGGATGTGGACGCAGCTATGAATGAGTATAACCGCAAATCTGCAAACCCGGCAGAGTAAGGAAAATGAAAGCGTTATTAGAACCGATCAAAGAAATTGCCCGTTTTGACGAGCTGTTCCGTGATCTGAAAAAAGGAACCGCAGGTGTGACGGTGATCTCGGGCTGTCTGGAAAGCCAGAAAGCCCACATGATCGCAGGCCTCTCCGAGGATGCCCCGGTGCGGCTTCTGATCGCGGAAAATGAATTAAAAGCAAAAGAATTATATGAGGATTACCGGCTGTACGATGCGGAGACGCTGTATTATCCGGCGAAGGACCTGATTTTCTATCAGGCAGACATTCACGGAAATCTGCTGATCCGGCAGCGGCTTCAGGTGATCCAGGCACTTCTTGAGCGGAAGGAAGTTACCATCATCACCAGTGTAGGGGGATGTATGGACTTTCTTCTGCCACTTGACGTGTTCGAAAAACATTGCATCCATCTGCGCAATGACAGCGAACTCGATCTGGATAAAATAAGAAAAGAGCTGGTGCGGCTCGGCTATGAGAGTACCTTTCAGGTGGAGTCGACCGGCCAGTTTTCCGTGCGCGGCGGCATTCTCGATATTTATCCGCTGACGGAACAAAATCCGATCCGGATTGAGCTCTGGGGCGATGAGATAGATTCCATCCGAAGCTTCGATGCGGAGAGCCAGCGGTCGATTGAAAACCTCGAGGAAATCACAATCTATCCGGCATCGGAGCTGATTTTAACAGAGGACACGATTGCGCGCGGCGTAAAAGCTATAAAAAAAGAGGCGAAAGCGCAAAGCACAAAATTCCGCGACAAGATGATGACAGAGGAAGCGGCAAGGATCCGCCATGCGGCAGAGGAAATCTGCGATCAGATCGGCGAGGGCGAAATTCTGCAGGGAGCGGAGCAGTATCTTCATTATTTTTATCCGGAGACCGTCTCGTTTCTTGAGTATCTGCCGGAGAACAGCCGCATTTTCCTCGATGAGCCGAACCGCATCATCGAGTGTGCCGATGCGCTGGAAGCAGAATTTCAGGAGAGCGTGAGCCACCGTCTCAAAAAGGGATACCTCCTGCCGGGACAGGCGAAGCTGATGTGCAGTACGGCGGAGCTTGTGGCAAAACTGAACCGCTGCGGCTGTGTTGCCGTGTCGCTGATGGAGCCGCAGAAGGGCGAGTGGAATATCCGTGACGAGTTCAGTGTGACGGTGAAATCGGTTAATTCGTATAACAATCAGTTCCCGCTTCTGGTAAAAGATCTGAAATCCTGGAAAAAAGCGGGTTACCGTATTGTACTGGCGAGTCCGTCGCGGACGAGGGCGCAGCATCTGGCGGAGGACCTGCAGAATGAGGAGATTCCGGCCTTCTACAGCGAGAATGAGGAGCGTGTTCTGAAACCGGGCGAGGTCATGCTGATCCACGGCGCGGCCCGCAGAGGCTTTGAATATCCGATGCAGAAATTTGTGCTGATCACAGAGACGGATATTTTTGGAAAAGAGAAGAAGAAAAACCGGAAGAAATCGGAGTATTCCGGTCAGAAAATCCAGAATTTTGCGGATCTTTCGATCGGTGACTATGTCGTGCACGAGAGCCACGGTCTTGGTATTTACCGCGGCATCGAGAAAATTGAGATGGACCGCGTAACGCGTGATTATATGAAAATCGAGTATGCGGGCGGATCGAACCTCTATGTGCTGGCCACCCAGCTCGATACGCTGCAGAAGTATGCGTCCGGCGAAGCTGCAAAGGTGCCGAAGCTGAATAAAATCGGCGGTCAGGAATGGAATAAGACGAAAACACGGGTTCGCCATGCGGTAAAAAACATCGCACAGGATCTCGTGAAGCTGTATGCCGAGCGGCAGGCGTCATCCGGCTATCAGTTCGGAAAGGATACGATCTGGCAGAAGGAATTTGAGGAACTGTTTCCGTTTGAGGAGACGGACGATCAGCTTGCGGCGATCGAGGCGACAAAGGCGGACATGGAGAGCAAAAAGATCATGGACCGCCTGATCTGCGGCGATGTCGGATACGGCAAAACCGAGGTTGCAATCCGTGCAGCGTTCAAGGCAGTACAGGAGAGCAAACAGGTCGTCTACCTCGTTCCGACCACCATTCTGGCACAGCAGCATTACAATACGTTCGTTGAGCGCATGAAGGACTTTCCGGTGCGCGTTGATCTTCTGTGCCGGTTCCGCACGCCGGCAGAGCAGAAAAAAACGCTGGAGGATCTGAAAAAAGGACTCGTGGATATTGTCATCGGAACACACCGCGTTCTGTCGAAGGACGTAAAGTTCAAAGATCTTGGCCTTCTGATTGTCGATGAGGAGCAGCGGTTCGGCGTGACGCATAAAGAAAAAATCAAACAGCTGCAAAAAAATGTGGATGTTCTGACACTGACGGCGACGCCGATTCCACGTACCATGCACATGAGCCTGATCGGCATCCGCGATATGAGTGTGCTCGAGGAAGCACCGCAGGATCGTCAGCCGATCCAGACCTTTGTCTGTGAATACAATGAAGAAATGGTCCGCGAGGCGATTAACCGTGAGCTGGCGCGGGGTGGGCAGGTTTACTATGTCTATAACCGTGTCCAGTCGATTGCGGATATGGCGAACACGATTCAGAAGCTCGTGCCGGATGCAAATGTAGGCTTTGCGCACGGACAGATGAAAGAGCGTGAGCTGGAAAAGATCATGTACGGCTTTATCAACGGAGAGATCGATGTGCTCGTGTCAACAACGATCATTGAGACAGGACTCGATATTTCGAATGTCAATACCATGATTATCCATGATTCCGACCAGATGGGACTGTCACAGCTCTATCAGCTCCGCGGCCGCGTCGGACGGTCGAACCGGACTTCCTACGCATTTCTGATGTACCGCAGAAACAAGATGTTGAAGGAAGTGGCGGAGAAGCGTCTCCATGCGATCCGTGAATTTACGGAGATGGGAAGCGGCTTTAAAATTGCAATGCGTGATCTTGAGATCCGAGGCGCCGGAAATCTGCTGGGCGCAGAGCAGTCGGGCCATATGGAATCGGTTGGATACGATCTCTATTGTAAAATGCTCGCAGAGGCTGTCCAGGAGGCGAAGGGCATCGCACCGGCAGAAGCGTTCGAGACAACGATTGATCTGAATGTCAGTGCCTATATTCCGGACAGCTACATCAGCAACGAGTCTCTGAAGCTTGACACCTATAAGCGAATTGCGGCGATTGAAAATAAGGAAGAGTATGAGGACATGACGGAGGAGCTGACCGACCGCTTCGGGGAACCGCCGAAAAATGTACAGAATCTTCTGGCTGTTGCAGAACTGAAAGCGCTGGCGCACTGTGCGTATGTGACGGAGCTGAAACAGATGGGCGATTCGGTACGAGTCACCTTACAGCAGCATGCAAAAATCGATGTGGCGCGGATTCCGGAGCTGCTGCAGAAATACCGAGACGAACTGAAATTCCAGATGGAGTCGCTGGCGTTTGTCTACACGCCGCGGCGGAGAAATTCAAAGGAAAAGATCGATCTGCTGGAGAAGAGCCATGCACTGGTGGAAGATCTGCTGCAGATCACACAGGAGTGAAATACTCGCATAACCACAAGATCGTGTGAAAAAGGCGTGAACAGGGAAGAAAAAAGTTGCCCTGTATCAACAAAAAGGGTATAATAGGAAAAGCGTTTATAAAAATCGATGCAGGACCGGAAATTCGAACGTGTAAAAAGAAAAACTCTTTTTGAGCATACATTTCGCCCTGCATGAGGAGGAAGTAATGAAAAATTTAAAAGCAAAAGCAGTCTGCGTTATGCTGAGTGCTTCGATGGCAGCGATGGGACTGACTGGCTGCGGTTCCGACAATGTGGACGGAACAAAAACGGCAATTACTGTAAATGACGAGTCGATTACACTCGGACAGGCAAATTTCATGCTGAGATATCAGCAGGCAACCATGTACAATTATTATTCCAAGATGTACTCGATGTACGGAATGCAGATGCCGTCTGAGATGTACGACAAGGAAGGCGACGATGGAAAGACTACCGGGGAAACGTTCAAGGAGCAGTCTCTTGATACGATCGAAAAAGAGCTTCTGATGCGGCAGCACGCAGAGGAATACGGAATTTCCCTGACAGACGAGGAAAAACAGCAGGCGAAAGAGGCTGCACAGGCATTCGCAGATAAGAACGGTGACGATGTGATGAAAAAGCTGCACGCAACCGTTGAGGACATCCAGGATGCACTGGAGCTGTATGTTATTCAAACCAAAATTTATGATCCGATCATCGCAAATGTAGATACCGAGGTATCCGATGAAGAGGCAAAGCAGACCTCCATCAGCTACATCACGGTATCCACAGCAGGAACCGAGAAGGATGACGATGGAAAAACGATTGATTTGACGGACGAGGAAAAAGCGGCAAAGAAAGAAATCGCACAGAGATTCCTGGATCTCTTAAAAGAGTCTGAGGATCCTGCAGCCGCATCGTTTACCGATCTGCGCAAGGAGCTGAACGATCAGTTAAATGCGGAGAATACCGCAGATTCCACCGATTCTGCCGACAGCTCCGATGAGAGCAGCTCTTCTTCCGATGCTTCCGACACAAGCGCATCCGACGCTTCAAGCGCGAGCACATCGAGCAGTTCCGCCAGCGATTCCTCCTCTGAGGTTTCTTATCTGACCTCTTCCGAGACATCCTTTGGAACCGGATCGGAGAAAGACGATGACGATACCTGTTCTCTTGGAGATAAAGTAGCGGAAGAAGCAGCAAAGCTGAAGGATGGCGAGTATTATGACGGTGTCATCGAAGGCGACGATGCATATTATGTGATCCGTGTAGATAAAGCATTCGACGAGGACAAAACCGAGTCCAGAAGACAGACTATCATTTCCAACCGCAAATCGGATAAGTACAACGATACATTGGATGGATGGGTAAAGGAGAGCGATATCAAGGTCGCATCCAACTGGAAAAAACTTGAAGTAACGGACGCAGATCTGTATACGATGACAGTTGACAGCGCTTCTACAGATTCCACAGATGGAACCACAACCGACAGTACAACAACGGACAGTACCGCAACGGACAGTACAACGTCTGACAGCACGACATCAGGCAGTACCGAAACGACATCGACAAGCAGCACAGGCACTGCTTCAACGTCTTCAAGCACTGCAGAATAAAAGCATACGATACAGGACAAACGGCAGCCGGATCCGGGAGAGGGGTCCGGCTGCTGTTTGTGTCTGAAAATATTTTGGAACAAAAAAAAGAAAATAATAGGGAATTTGTAGAATAAATTGACAATAGTAAGAAGCTTATTTAAAATGAAATTACAACCAGAGTGTATCTCGCAAATTGCGGAAATAATTTTTCGGACACGCTCTAATGTTCAGGCGAAAACGATGTACCAGGAAAGAAGGTGGAGAAATGAAGAAGGCAGTAATTTCCGTACTTGTCGGTACAGCAGTATTGGCTTTCGTTGCGTGTGGAAAAAATGCTGCAACGGAAAACAGTTCCGATTCGGGTGTTTCAACGGTATCGGCATCCTCGCAGGTGGAAAATGGACAGAAAGCAACCCGTGTGAACCAGGGAACAAATTTGTCTCCGGGGTCACCGAAGAATATCCCGTCCGGTGGGGGGAACAGCTCGGGCAGGACACATCATTCGGAGACGCATCATTCGGAGACACATCATTCAGACGCGCATCATGATTGAGAATGTCGGGGTTTGCTGAACATTCATGAACAGAAACAGACGAAGGGGTATCCAAAACGGATACCTCTTTTTTTACTTGTCGGGAAAACAATACAATGCTATACTGAACATGAATTTGACGCGAAAAGCGCGGCAGGTTCAGAAAAAACAGCCGGGATTTGTCAGTATACGCGGACATGTGCTGCAGGTAACTCGGGCAGAATGGAGAAAAGAAAATGACAAGAGAAGAATTTGAACAGCTTGCCGGAGCAGGTGTCATTTTATTGGATGGCGCAACCGGATCAAATCTGACAAAAGCGGGAATGCCAAAAGGAGTCAGTACAGAGCTTTGGGTTCTGGAGCACCCTGATATTCTGGCAAATTTACAGAAGGCTTACGTGGAGGCGGGAAGCCAGATTGTCTATGCGCCGACCTTTGGTGCAAACAGATTGAAATTAGCGGATTATGGAAGAGAAAACGAGGTGGAGGAGCTGAATGCACGCCTGGTGGACATCTCGAAAAAAGCGCTTGCCGGAACAGGTGCGCTGATCGCGGGAGATTTTTCCACACCAGGAAAAATGCTGCAGCCAAAAGGCGATCTCTCTTATGAAGAGCTGCTGGAATCCTACACAGAGCAGGTAACAGCGGTAGCAAATGCGGGCGTTGATCTTCTGGTAGCGGAGACGATGCTGAGCGTAGACGAAACGTGTGTCTTTATGGATGCTGCACTTTCTGTCTGCGATCTGCCGATTATGTGTTCTCTGACGCTGGAAGCAGACGGTTCTGCCCTGTTCGGCGGAAACGCTGTGGAAGCAGTTGAGACACTGCAGGAAATGGGAGCATCCGCCGTAGGACTGAACTGCTCGGTCGGACCGGATCAGCTTGAGGCAGTCGTAAATTCCATGAAAAAAGTGGCAAGAGTACCGGTTATCGTAAAACCGAATGCCGGCCTGCCGAAAATCACGCCGACCGGTGAGGCAATCTACAGCATGGATGCGCCGACGTTTGCAAAATATATGAACATTCTGGTAGACGCGGGTGCAGGCATTGTCGGCGGCTGCTGCGGAACGACACCGGAGTATATTCGTCTGGTGAAAGAAATGCTGGATGCGAGAAAGTAAATCAAAGATTACAATTCGCAGGAAACTGTGAGATGTAATGAATTCCCCTGTTGCGGACAAAATCCGTACGGGGGAATTTTTTTGCAAAACAGAGTTCAACGATCTGGTCTGATGGACAGTCTGGGTGGAGAAAAAAAGATAGGAAGTCTGGAAAAAGACATGGAATTGTGGAGAAAAGTTTGGTAGAATACGTGTCGTGTGGAAAACTTTCTGCAAGAAAGGATGATGAAGGATGTATCAGAATTATATTTTTGATTTATATGGAACCCTGGTAGATATACATACGAATGAAAAGAAAGCGTATCTCTGGAAAAAAATGAGCCTGTTCTTTGGGATGAAAGGCGCCGCCTATGAGCCGAAAGAACTCCGGATGGCGTATGAGACAAAAATCAAAGAGCAGGAGGCTGCACTTAGAATGGAATGCCGCGGCAGCCATGTACCGGAAATCGACATTGCCGATGTGTTCCGGCAGCTGTTTGAGGATCAAGCTGTTTCGGTAACGGAAGAAGAAATTGCAGATCTGGCGAAAATGTTCCGTGCGATTTCGATAGAAGAACTGAAATTGTTCCCCGGCGTGCCGGAAATGCTGCAGCGTTTAAAAGACGCAGGAAAGAAGGTTTTTCTGCTGTCCAATGCACAGGCGCTTTTCACCGCGCCGGAAATTTCCCTGCTTGGACTGACAAGATACTTTGATGGAATCCTGCTCTCGTCAGATGCCGGTGTGAAAAAACCGGATCCGGCGTTTTATGAGATGCTGCTGAAGCAGTATCACCTCGATCCGGCAGAATGCCTGATGACAGGAAATGACGATATCGCTGACTGCCACGGTGCAGCCTCTGCCGGAATCGCAAGCCGTTACGTGGCAACGCGCCAGTCACCGAAAATCAATGGTCCGCTGCCGGAAAACTGTGAGAAGATCGCGGCGATTGCGGAGTTGTTCTGATTAAAGAGCATTCAGCAGCACTCCTGAAAAAATAATGCGAAAAAATGGGCTGTCGCACTACGTTCATTTTCTTAGTGCAACAGCCCATTTTGCTTATGTCAGGAAAGGAATCCTTCAGTTTTTCCGCATTCCTTTATTCCATCGGAATTTCCGATAGCAGGCATAAATCAGAACACTGCATACCAGCCATCCCGCCGGATAACCAAGTGCAATCGGAATGATGGAATCAAATATATGTGACATCACAAACAGGTAAATCTGGCGGAACACGACGAAGCTTCCGAGCATTACGATCATTGGTGTTCTGGTGTCTCCTGCGCCACGCAGGACGTTGGAATAAACCTGGTTGACGCAGCAGAGAATGTAGAACGGGGATAGCAGATACAAAAACAGGGTTCCGTAACGAATCACAGCTGCCTCCTGGTTAAACAGATAGACCATTTGCGGAGCGAAAATCAGCAGAGGAATCATCATCACAATGGTTACAAGCTCAGCAAGCAGGAATGCGGTTGTAGCACCCTTTTTTGCACGGTCAATGTAGCTGGCACCGACGTTCTGTCCGGTGAAGGTGGTCGAAGCAAGACCAACACTCATCATCGGCAGCATCATAAACTGGTCGATTTTCATGTAGGCACTCCAGCCCGCCATAACATCCGAGCCGAATACATTGATATAGGACTGCACGAAAACGTTGGAAACGGAAGTCACCATCTGCTGGATCGCTGCCGGCAGTCCGACGCAGACGATGCGGTACAGCAAAGACCAGTCCATGCAGAGCTTTTTCCAACAGATGCGGTATGGGCCGTCTGTTGTGGTCAGCACATACAGCGTCAGAACCGCCGAAAGGCACTGTGCAATAACGGTTGCAAGCGCCACACCCTCGATTCCCATGCCGAAGGAAACGACAAACAAAAGATCGAGCACGGTATTGACAACAGCGGAAAAAATCAGGAAATACAGCGGATGGCGGGAATCGCCGACAGCGCGGAGAACGCCGGAGCCCATGTTGTAGAACATCAGACCGGCAACACCGCCAAAGTAAATTTTAAGATACGTTGCCGACTCACGGATGACATCGTCCGGTGTGCTCATCATGCGGAGCATGTACGGCGTGATGAGAATGCCGAGAATGGTAAAGACAATGGAGAGAATAAACGTCATCACCAGTGTCGTGCTGACGGTGCGGCTGACCTTTTCATCCGCCTTTGCGCCATAATACTGAGAGATAATGACACCGGCACCGGTGGAAAGTCCCATGAAAAAGCCGATCAGAGAATTGATGATCGGACCGACGGAGCCGACGGCGGCGAGTGCTTCCTTGCCGACAAAGTTGCCGACAACGATGCTGTCAACGGTGTTGTAAAGCTGCTGGAAGAGATTTCCGGCCATCAGCGGAAGAGAGAAGAGAAGAAGCTGTTTCCAGATAGAGCCCTGGGTCATATCGCGGGCTTTGCTCTTTTGTACTGTTTTCGTCATAGTAGTCCCCTTTTTTACGTTGATTTTACCTTCTTTTTTATTATAGCACTTTGAAGTTGTGATGGAAATATCCATTTTTGACGTGATTTTCGGACTTTGTTGATATAAACAGCCGAAAATAAAAGTAAAAAGAATTGTTTCTGAAAAAATTGTCTGGTATAATAGGGAGCAGATGCGTAAATGCAAAAACAACAGATGCTTCAAAGACCGGTGCAAAAACGGAAAGATCAGGGGGATTTTGCGGTGGCTTTTTGGAAACTGCGCGTCACAGAACAGGATAGAAAGAAGGTAACTGAAATATGGGAGATTATTTTGTATGCAGTAAAACAGATCCGGTAGTAGAGACAAAGGCGGGAAAGGTACGCGGCTTCCGCCTGAATACGACATACGCGTTTCATGGAATCCATTACGCTGAGGCGGACCGTTTCCAGATGCCACAGCCGGTGAAACCATGGAAAGGAATCAAAAATGCGCTGGCATACGGCTATGTATGTCCGCTTTTAAAGCAGGATGAGCCGAACATGGAGGTGCTGGTACCGCATCGTTACTGGCCGCAGGACGAGCATTGCCAGAACCTGAATGTCTGGACACAGAGTCTTGATCCGGGTGCGAAAAAGCCGGTCATGGTATGGCTCCACGGCGGCGGCTTCAGCGCCGGCTCTGCGATTGAGCATGTGGCATATGAGGGGGATCACTTAAGCGAGTTCGGTGATGTCGTTGTTGTTTCCGTGAACCATCGGCTGAATATCCTCGGTTATCTCGATCTCTCGCCGTTTGGCGAAAAATACAAAAATTCTGCGAATGCAGGAAACGCAGATATGGTAGCTGCATTGCAGTGGGTACATGACAATATCGCGGCATTCGGCGGAGACCCGGAGAATGTTACGATTTTCGGTCAGTCCGGCGGCGGTATGAAGGTAGCAACGCTGATGAATACGCCGGCAGCAGACGGCCTGTTCCAGAAGGGTATCATCGAGAGCGGTGTTTATGAGGCAAAGGTTTATCAGAAAGAGGACGGAGACGGCACCGCGATTGTGAAGGCTCTGTTAAAAGAACTGAATCTGGACGAGTCCGAGGTGGAGAAGCTTGAGACGATCCCGTATTATGAGCTGTCAAATGCGTACAATAAAGTTGAGGCAGAGGTTGCTGCGAAAGGCTGCTATATCGGACAGGGACCGATGGAGAATGGCTGGTTCCGCGGAAATCCGATCAAGTGCGGATTTACGGATCACGCTAAAACGATTCCTGTGCTGGCAGGAACCAACATCGGTGAGTTTGATTTTGGACCGGTTGTGCCGGGAAAACATGAGATGAACCGTGAGGAACAGATTGCGTTCCTGACAAGAAAATATGGCGATGCAACGCCGGAGCTGATTTCTCTTTTTGAAAAAGCATATCCGGACAAAACAATTGCCGACCTGTGGTCTGTGGATACGTTCTTCCGTCCGGCAACGATCGAATTCATTCGTCAGAAATCGGAGTTTACAGAAGCGCCGACGTATTCCTATCAGTTTACCTATGAATTCCCGATCGATGGCGGAAAAGCCGCATGGCATTGTGCCGAGATTCCGTTCGTATTCCATAACATCGACCGCATCGCCGTATGCAATGTCCCGGGCGAAACAGACCGTCTGCAGGAGCGTATGGCCACCGCCTGGATCAACTTTGCCCGCTACGGAAGCCCGGAAACCCCATCCCTCCCGAACTGGCCGGCATGCACCCCAGGGGATGAAGCAACCATGATTTTCGACAGAACCTGTGAAATTCGCCGCAACTTCGATCACGAGCTGGTGAAAAAATTGGTGGAAACCGAGTATAACCCGATGACACCGGTTGTGGAAGACGAGGAAGAGGACGCGTTCTTTATTCATTAATTAATTGACTCATAGCAATCCCAGAAAAAACAGCCAGAATGTTTTGCCTCAGTTAAAAACATTCTGGCATTTTTCAACTTATGCTAAATTGAACTTAAGGCAAGAATATCGTATGATAGAGGTAGAAAGAGAAAGGCGCAGGTGGAATATGGGAGTTTATCTGAATCCGGGAAATGAAAAATTTGCAAAAGCGGTTCAGTCCGAAATTTATGTGGATAAAACAGGGCTGATCGAGTATACCAATCAGGTGATTAATACTGTGCAGAGATATGTCTGTGTCAGCCGTCCGCGGCGCTTTGGAAAATCTATGACGGCGGATATGCTGACGGCTTATTATGGGAAGGAATGCGATTCCAGAGAACTTTTTTCTGGATTGAAAATTTCTCAAAATGCTGTATTTGCACAGCACTTAAATCAATATCCTACGATTTTTTTGAATATGCAGGAATTTCTGAGCCGGAGCAAGGAAATTGGCCAGGTGATTGACCGTGTTCGAAGAATGCTGCTGCGGGAACTGAAAAACAGTTATCCGGACGTGGACTACTTTGACGATACGGATCTGGTAGAATCGCTGCAGGATATTTATGCGGCAACAAAACAGTCGTTTATCATTATCATTGATGAATGGGACTGTGTTTTCCGGGAATATCAGCAGGATAAAAAAGCACAGGAAGAGTATCTTGATTTCCTGCGGGATTTTCTGAAAGATAAGGTTTACGTAGCACTTGCCTATCTGACGGGTATTCTGCCGATCAAAAAATATGGAACCCATTCTGCACTGAATATGTTTGATGAATTTACAATGCTTGATCCAGGGCCGCTCGCAGAATATGTAGGATTTACGGAGCAGGAAGTAGAAGAACTCTGCGGCCGGTATCAGATGGATCTGGCAGAAATTAAAAACTGGTATGACGGCTATTCGTTCCCGGGAGAAAGTTCGGTTTACAGCCCGCGTTCGGTTGTCAATGCCATGCGATTCCGGAAAATCGGCAATTACTGGAATCAGACAGAAACATTTGAAGCACTACAGTGGTATATTGATCTGAATTTTGACGGCCTGCGGGATGACGTACTGCAGATGATGGCAGGGAAAAAGATTCCGGTGAACACGGGCAGTTTTACGAATGATATGACAACTTTCCGGACAGAGGATGATGTGCTGACACTGCTGATTCATCTTGGATATCTTGGTTATGAGGAACAGAATAAATATGTTTTTATTCCGAATGCCGAGGTACAGTCAGAATATGCCAGTGCGGTAACCGTTTCCCAATGGGGAGATATTTCAAAGGCACTGAAAAATTCCGCAGATCTTCTGCAGGCTGTGTGGGAAAAACAGGAAACACAGGTAGCAGAGGGAATTCGGCTGGCACATTTTGAAACGTCACAGCTTCAGTACAATGATGAAAATGCGTTGAGCTATACGATTTCACTGGCGCTGTATGCAGCACGGAATTTTTACACGGTTTACCGTGAACTGCCTGGGGGAAAAGGGTTTGCGGATCTTGTTTTCGTACCAAGAAAAAGATACCAGGACAAACCGGCGCTGGTTGTAGAACTGAAATGGGACAAAACAGCAGAGGGTGCGCTTGCGCAGATTAAGGACAAAGAATATTGCAGAAGTCTGGAAGAATATCAGGGAAACTTGCTTCTGGTAGGAATTAATTATAATAAAAAGACAAAAGAACATGTTTGCAGAATTGAGGAATATCAGAAGTAAAAGGGAGAGGAGGTATTATGAATATTGAAAATCGTAATATTCGTTTTACTTCAACGGTAATTTGCAGGATCTTTTTGGGGATTTGCTGTTGTTTTTTAGCTGCATGTTCCTCACAGAGTTCCCAAAATAACAGCAACATCTTTCTGTATGCCGTTGATTTCAGCCATTCCACCCTGTCGCCCGGGAATGTGAAATTTGATATGTCTATGGAAGATGTTTTGCAGAAGACGCAGCTTTCGGAAGATGATGTTGATACCACGTTAGGAGAAGCGTATCCGCGAATCATTCATTCGATCAGCATTTCCAGTCTGTCGGATGATATTCAGGAAATCTTTTCTTTTCAGAATGATCAACTGGTATCTGTGGAATATGCCATAACGGTTCCGGAATCTGAATTTCAAACGGTACTGCAGACGCTGGCTCATCAGGCGGCAGAATTACTTGAAGATTTGCTGGTGGGAGAGAATCAGATTCTTGAGGGAAAGACGACAAGGTGGGAAGATGAGCAGAAAAACAGTCTGATCCTGTCTTTCCCGGACACGGATACATCGGAAGAGCGCGTTATTTTTCTGGGCTTATACAGGACGAAGGCCTGATTCGGGACAGGATGAGTGGTGTCCTGAAATCATGTAATAGAAAAACCAGAGTCGGATGAGAATGTTTTCACCGGCTCTGGTTTTGCGTTTCCGGTAACGGTTTTGAGCGGTAAATGCTATGCAATTCTGCCGCGGGAATGGTATAATAAAACCAGTATGCGCCGCTTTAGGCAGGCTGCTTAGAAAGAGGATCGATGCATGTACACATATCTGATTGTAGATGATGAAATGATAGAGCGAAAGGGCATTCGGATGCTGCTTTCGCGGATGAATATCCGGGAGAATATTCTGGAGGCCTCCAATGGAGAGGAAGCGCTGGAGGTGTTTGAAAAAGAGAAAATTGACGTGCTTTTGACCGACATCAATATGCCGTTCATGGATGGAATTGAGCTTCTTTCCCGGATTCATGAGGAGTATCCGGGGACGGAAACTGTGATTTTCAGTGGGTATGATGAGTTTTCCTACGCAAAAAAGGCGATTTCCTATGGGGTTTCCGCCTATATTTTAAAACCGGTCAACCCGGAAGAATTTGAAAAGGTGGTTGGTGAAATCAACGAAAAGCTTGCAAAGAGTGAGCGTGAGGAAAAACGGAAGGACGAAAGTATGGAGTTTCTGCGGGAACATTTGCTGTATCTGATGGTCAATGGGCAGAGCCGCAACGCAATGCAGGAGAAAACACAGACGCTTCTCGATATGAGCTTTGTCCGGGATTTTTGCCGTATGGTACTGCTGGAGTGTGCCAACAACTATTTTGAACAGGTAAACAGCGAACAGATTGAAAAGATGCAGAGCGATTTGCAGATGCCGTTTCACTATCTGAACCTGAACCCACAGCAGTCCATCCTGTTTTTTAGCGAGGAGCCGGATGGCGGCTGGGAAGCGTTCGGACGGAAGCTGTACCATTATATTCGTGAAATGTGGGACCAGGAATGCTTTCTGGCCGTGTCGGGCGAGATCACGCCGGACGGTGAGCTTTACGATGCATTTGCACAGACGGAGCAGCTCATGGAGCGTCGCTTTTATCACACGGGAAACCATGTTTTTCTTCCTTTTCAGGAGGAGCAGTCCGAGGTGCTGGTGCAGATTGATGCTGAAATCCTGATCCGCCAGATCCAGCAGGACATTCGCATGAAGGATCTGGAGAGCCTGCGTGAACACTTTGACCAGTTCTGCGAGAAGTATGAACATCAGACGATTTTCTCCCAGATTTACATTAAGTTTATGTTTTCCAATCTGCTGAAAGAGATTTACGACAATCTCGAGAGAAAAGATGAGCGAGAGCTGGACCGTGAGATCGACGCCCTGTATCACAGCAGCAACATGGCCGGTGTGATTCAAGCGGTCCGTATGGGTATTGACCGGCTCGAAACGGTCTTCCGCGCAGACGGCGGTGTTGCGAAACGCAGAGAAGTCGAGCAGATTAAACAGTATATCCGTGAGAACTATTCTGACAGTGGCATGGGTGTTGACCAGCTTGCGCGCGAGGTTGGCATGACACCGAATTATCTGAGCAGCATTTTCAAGAAAAATACAGGAGAAAACCTGAGCCGCTACTTAAAAGGTTTCCGTATGGAGCGCGCACGGGAAATGCTCGAAAATACAAACGAAAAAATCGGCGTAATCTGTGAAAAGTGCGGTTTTGTGAATGTGTCCTATTTCTGTCAGAGCTTCCGCGAATATTTTGGAATCAGCCCGCAGAAATACCGGGATCAGGGGGAGTAAGATGACATCATTTGCCGCTAGAATAAAAAAAGCATTTTCAGATATGAAGGTACACCGGAAGCTTATCGTGGCTTACGTTCTCACAGGACTTTTCCCGATGTGCCTGATGTTCACACTGTTTTACACCCAGATGCGTCGTGTACTTGTCGAGCGTGAGATCAAAAATCTGCAAACCACCTTTGATCAGGCAGTGGACGATGTGAATACGGAGCTTGCGCTGCACCAGAGTATGTCGGACTATCTGGCATTCGACCAGACAATTGTTCAGATTGTAAAGGCAGAAGACAAAAACAGCTTCGAAGCATACGAGCGCATGGTGAAAGAGTTTGATCCGATGATGGATTCCTTAAGTTATTTTTACCCGGAAATCCGACAGTCTACGGTCTATGTGCGTGATTTCGTCATTCCGCACGGCACGTATCTGCGTCCGGCGCGGGAAATGGAAAATGATGAATGGACAGCACCGGCAGACAATGATGTTCACTGGTATGCTGATATGGATCAGGGAACGGTGACGCTGGTGCGGTCTATGCCGCTGATTGATGACGGAAAAGGCGGTTTTTTATACATTTCCATGGACTACAGTAAGATTTTTGGCTCCATGGAGCTTACAGTTAATGAGGATTACGGTGTTTTCGTCTACAATGAGGACAAAGAAGTGCTGTATGAAAATCAGAAGATGACCAGGAATGCAAAATACCAGATGGAATTTTCAGACTTTCAGAAGATACAAAAAAAAGAGAAGCAGAATACAGCGAACTACATTCTCCTGGAAAAGGAGATTGAGCAGAATGGATGGCATGCCGCGTGCTATCTGCCGAAAAAAGGCATCATCAGTCCGATGCAGCCGATTCTTCTGATGGTTCTTCTGATGTGGGCAGGCTGCGTTATTTTCTCTGCGGTCGTGATTATGAAATTCTCCGGAAACATGGCGCACCGCCTTGAAAAGATAAAAATGACAATGTCCGAGGTAGAAGAAGGAAATCTGGAAGTGGAACTGGTTTCTACAGAAAGGGATGAAATCGGTGATCTGACGCGTGGCTTTAATCAGATGCTGTCACGCATCCGTCAGCTGATTCAGGAAGTCTATGAGAGCCGCATCCGCCAGAAACAGTATGAGATGACGGCGCTCCGCGCACAGATTAACCCGCATTTTCTGTATAATTCCCTGTCGCTGATCAACTGGAAAGCGCTGGAAATCGGTTCGGATGATATCAGCAAGGCGACGCTGGCGCTTTCGCGGTACTACAGGACTTCCCTGAACAAAGGCAAAAATACGATGTCCATCCGCGAGGAGATCGACAATGTGCGTTCGTATCTGCAAATTCAGGAAATGTTTCATGACTACAGCTTTACGGTTAAAATGGATGTAGCGGAGGATATTCTGGATTACCGTACATTGAACCTGATTCTGCAGCCGCTTGCCGAAAATGCGATTGCGCATGGAATTGACCGGCGGCGCGGCAGTGAGCCCGGCGTGATCACAATCAGCGGACGGCGTGACGGAAATTGTGTGGTACTTTCCGTGGCAGATAATGGTGTTGGTATGGAACAGGAGAAAGCACAGACAATTTTGACGGAGAAGAGCAGCGGCTACGGTGTGCGGAATGTCAATTCCCGGATTCAGCTCGAATACGGAGAAGCGTATGGTCTTTCGATTGAGAGTGAGCCGGGAAAGGGAACAAAAGTGACGGTGCGGATTCCGGGCGTGGAAAGGGAGGTACAGGCATGATGCAAAAAAAACTTGCGGCAGGCCTTGCTGTACTGCTGGCAGCGGGAATGGCGCTGAGCAGCTGTGGAGAAAGTGGCGCAGCAGGAAATGATTCTGTTTCCGATGCTGCCGGAAATGAGGCTGCGGCTCTTACGGAAGCGAAAACAACGCCGTACGGACGTTACCCGGAAACCATCACGTACACGCTGGCAAAAATGACGGGTGTGAATAATTCCAATCTCCCGGAGGGAGAAACCTATGAGGACAATGCCTATACACGCCTGATCCGCGAAATCATTAATGTACAGAACGAGGATGTTTATGAAAACTACGGTGATACCTATAACGTTGGCATTTCTACCATGATTGCAACAGGAAACATTGCCGATATCATGGTTGTGGATCAAAAAACGATGAATGCCATGCAGAAAAACGATCAGCTTGCCGATCTTACAGAGGTTTATGCAAATTGTGCCAGCGACCGTATCAAGGATATTTATGCAAGCTACGGTGAGGAGATTCTGCAGGGCTGTACCTTTGACGGAAAGCTGATGGCATTCCCGGAAACCAACATTTCGGACGGTCCGAATCTTCTATGGGTGCGGAAGGACTGGATGGAAAAACTGGGACTTTCCGTACCGGAAACGATCGATGATGTGAAACATATTGCGTTGACGTTTGCAGAGGAGAATCCGGCAAACCAGGAGATGGGTAACATCGGTCTTGCAGTCAGCACAACTCTGTACGGCGGCACGGGCATTTCTTCGGAATACGGCATGAATCTTATTTTTGCCTCATTTGGTGCATATCCGGGAAGATGGCTGACGGATGCGGAAGGAATGCCGGTTTATGGTTCCGTTCAGCCCAATGTAAAAGACGCACTTGGCATGCTGGCCGACTGGTACCAGGAGGGCGTCCTTGACCGGGACTTTTTGATCCGCACACAGGATGACATTGCCGAGCTCATTGCCCAGGGACGCTGCGGCATTTTCTTCGCACCGTGGTGGGCACCGAACAACCCGCTCTGGCGCTGTCATGAGACGGATCCGGAGGCCGACTGGCAGCCGTTTCTGATTCGGACCGGGAAGGATGGAAGTGTGCGATACTGCAACGAAAAGCTGACCGGAAATTATGTGGTAGTGCGAAAAGGGTATGAATATCCGGAGATTGTGCCGAAGATTCTGTCGGTGATGTTTGATTATATGCGCTATTCCTACGATGATCCAAGGGGAGAATTTCAGCAATATTATACGGGAAATATCGATCCGACGGCACGCCCCTTAGCAATCAATCTCGACTATAATCAGGCACTGACGATCTGTTACGAAAATCTGCAGGCGGCACTGAACGGGGAAAAATCGGAGGATGAGCTGGAGATTTTGGAAAGATCGTTCGAAAAGGTATGCCGCGCCTATCTGGAGAACCCGAAAACAGCGAGTGCGGAGGAGTGGAGCGCGTATTTATCCCGTATCACAGCCTGCTCGCTTTTAAGCGACGAAAAGATTCAAAGAGTGAATACGATTTATCCGACCCGGACGAAGACCACAGAAACATATCGTTACACCTTAAAAGAACTGGAATCGGAGACCTTTTTAAAAATTATCCGGGGCGAGTCTGAGCTTTCTTCTTTTGACGACTTTGTAAAAGAGTGGCAGGAGGAAGGCGGAAATGAGATCATTCAGGAGATGATTCAGGAAAGGAAAAGCCTGAGTTCACAGGAAAATCAGAAGACAGAAGAAAAAGCCGAGCAGAAGGCGGAATAAAAAACAGAAGAGGAGGCAGGACGCACCGGAAAAACGGTGCGCGGCCTCTTTTTTTGTTGCGGAAAAGAATTCTGCAGATTGCGGAAATGATTTTCCGGATACGCTCCGGTGTAGAAATGTAACGTAGAAATCCAACATAGATCATAGATTCTTGATATTTCAGAAAAATCCGCCAACTGCTATAATAAAATCAATAAGAACGAGAGATACCAAGCAGCAAATGCGATATGACAGCAGACGTTCCAGAAAGAAAAATCATATAAGGAGGATTTTCAATATGAAAAAGAAAGTAGTATCTATTATGATGACCGCAGCACTTGCAGTTGGCATGCTGGCAGGATGCGGAAACAGCGACAGCGGTTCTTCAAATGCCGCTTCCGGAAACGATTCCAAGAGCACATCCGAGGCAGGAAGCACAAGCGCATCTGCTTCCAACGCAGCAGAGGAAGAGGAAATTACCACAACCCTTACCGTATGGTCTCCATCAGAGGATCAGGCAAGCGACAGCGGTGAGTGGCTGCAGACCATGTGCAATCAGTTTGCAGAGGAGCATCCATCCTGGCACATTACCTTTGATTACGGTGTATGCGCAGAGAGCGATGCAAAAGATACCGTAACACAGGACGTTGAAGGAGCAGCAGATGTTTACATGTTTGCAAACGACAACCTGACATCCCTGATCGCTGCAAACGGAATTTCAAAACTCGGCGGACAGACAGTTGAGGAGGTAAAAGAGAACAACTCTCAGGCAATTGTAGATTCCGTATCCGTTGACGGCGATATCTACGGTGTACCATTCACCACAAACACCTGGTTTATGTACTATGATAAATCTGCATTCACTGAGGATGAAGTGAAAAACCTGGATACCATGATCGCAAAAGACAAGATTTCCTTCCCGATTACAAACTCCTGGTACATTGCTTCCTTCTACGTAGCAAACGGCTGTACGCTGTTCGGTGAGGACGGAACAGACGAGGCAGCAGGCGTTGACTTCGAAGGCGATAAAGCAAAAGCAGTGACCGATTACCTGGTTGACCTGGTAAACAATCCGAACTTCGTATCTGATGCAGACGGATCCGGTCTTTCCGGTCTGCGTGACGGTTCTGTAAAAGCAATGTTCTCCGGTTCCTGGGATGCATCCGCAGTTAAAGAGGCACTCGGTGATAATTACGGTGTTGTACAGCTTCCGACCATCACCATCAACGGCGAGGAGAAACAGATGAAATCCTTCTCCGGTTCTAAAGCAATCGGTGTGAATCCGAACTGTGAATATCCGCAGGTTGCAGTTGCTCTTGCAAGATATCTCGGAAGCGCAGATGCTCAGAAAGCACACTATGAAATGAGAAACGTAGTTCCGTGTAACGAAGAGCTGCTTTCCCAGATCACAGACGATGCACTGGTAACTGCTCAGAACGATACCTTCAACAATACTTCTATCATCCAGCCGTTCGTTAAGAATATGAGCAACTACTGGACTCCGGCAGAGAATTTTGGTAAATCTCTGGTCAACGGTGAAGTTACCCATGATAACGCTGCAGAAATGACAGAGAAACTGAACACAAGCATGAATACTTCTGCAGTCGAGTAAGCAAGACAGGCACTGAAGTGTTCGGAAATCAACAGGATTGAAACCACAGGCATTGTCAGACACCAGGATTGACAATGCCTGTCTTTCGGAAAGGATAGATTATGGCATCATTGAAAAAACGCGCCAAAGAGTTTGAGACTCCCTATCCGGTGACAAAAGCCATCACAAAGGGCGATGCGGTCACGAAACTTTCCATGTTTGTCATGGGACTGGGAAATCTGGCTCACAAACAGATCGTAAAGGGTATTTTATTTCTGGCAGTAGAAATTGCGTATCTCCTGTTTATGATCGAAGGCGGTATCAACAATCTCTATCATCTCATCACCCTGGGCGGCCGTGCGCAGGAAGAGGTGTGGAACGAGGCCAAGGGTATTTATGAATATACCGGCGGCGATATGACAATTCTGTTCCTGCTCTACGGAGTAGCAACGATTTTTATTACGGTTCTCTTCTTTATGATCTGGCGTGTCAATATGAAGAGCGCTTATGAGGTAGAGTGTCGTGCAAAGGAAGGGAAACATATCAACACCATCAAAGAGGATCTGGAAGCACTCGTTGACAAGAGACTGCACTGGACCCTGCTGACACTTCCGATTCTCGGTATTGTGATTTTCACAATCCTTCCACTGGTCTTTATGATCTGTATGGCTTTCACCAGCTACAGTAAAGTCGGCGACCATCTGACGATTTTTCACTGGGTTGGACTGAAAAATTTCAGTACGGTTCTTGGCATGGGCAACTCGATCGGCAAGACATTCTGGTCTGTTCTTGGATGGACCCTGATCTGGGCTGTGCTCGCTACCTTCCTGAACTATATTCTTGGTATGATTCTTGCGATTGTCATCAATCGTAAAACAACCCGCATCAAGGGATTCTGGAGATTCTGTTTTATGCTCTCCGCTGCAATTCCGCAGTTCGTTTCTCTTCTTCTGATGCGTACGATGTTAAAGGACAACGGCCTGATCAACAACCTCTTGGTTCAGGCCGGTCTGATCAGCAGTCCGCTTCCGTTCCTGACAAATGCGACCTGGGCGAGAGCAACGGTTGTTATCATCAACCTCTGGGTTGGTATTCCGTTTACCATGATGCAGGTTACCGGTATCTTACAGAACATTCCGGGTGAGCTTTACGAGGCAGCCCGTGTTGATGGCGCAGGTCCTGTGACAATTTTCTTTAAGATTACGCTGCCGTATATGCTGTTTGTCACGACTCCGTATCTGATTACGACGTTTACGGGTAATATCAACAACTTCAACGTTATTTATCTGCTGACTGCAGGAGCACCGGTTCCGGTCGGAGCAACCGCCGGAAAGACGGACCTTCTGGTTACCTGGCTGTACAAGCTGACGGTTGACTTACAGTACTTTAACGTTGGTGCGGTTGTCGGTATTCTTACCTTTGTCATTCTGGCTGTGGTTTCACTGATCACGTACCGGAATACTGGTTCTTACAAGAACGAGGAGGGATTCCAATAATGAATAACAAAGAGAAAAAAACACACTCCATGAAAGCGCGTGGAATGATTTCCGATGTGATTGTACATGTGGTTCTGGCACTGCTTGCGATTGTGTGGGTGATTCCGGTTCTGTGGATTGCACTCTTAAGCTTCAGTACACAGAAGGGATCTTATGTTACCAGCTTTTTCCCAAAGGGATATACGCTTCATAACTATGTGCGTCTGTTTACAGATACGCAGGTGTTAGACTTTCCGCAGATGTTTAAGAACACATTTATCATTGCGGTGTTCAGTTGTCTGATTTCTACAATATTTGTGCTTTCGGTTTCTTACTGCATGTCGAGAATGCGGTTTAAAATCCGTAAGACTTACATGAACATCGCGATGATCTTAGGTCTGTTCCCGGCATTTATGTCGATGGTTGCTGTCTACTATATTTTAAAGGCAGTTGGCCTTTCGGAGGGATCGATGATCCGTGTGGCATTGATTCTGGTGTACTCGGGCGGTTCCGGAGCGGGATTCCTGCTTGCAAAGGGATTTTTTGATACGGTTCCGAAGGCACTGGATGAGGCGGCTTATCTGGATGGAGCAACGAGATTCCAGGTATTTACGAAGGTGACAATTCCACTGAGTAAGCCGATTATTGTGTACACGACTTTGAGTGCATTTCTGGGACCGTGGCTGGACTTTATTTTCGCAAAGGTTATCTGCAGGGCGAATGCGAAGTATTATACGGTTGCACTGGGTCTGTGGAAGATGCTGGAGAAGGAGTATATCGACAGCTGGTATACTTGCTTTGCGGCGGGAGCGGTTTGCATTTCGGTGCCGATTGCGATTTTGTTTGTTGTAATGCAGAGATATTATACAGATGGGCTTTCAGGAGCCGTCAAAGGATGATTTGTGGAGCAGCCGATGAGGGGTCGGCTGCTCTATTTGTGTGTGGGGGACGGATCTGACTCCGGCGCCGTGGCACCTGCCGCACAGACGGGCGCGGTGGCATCGGCGGGCGGATGATGACGTGTGGGAGGCGGTGGATTGAGGAACCGAGGCTATTCGACAGGAAATCTGATGATTTCCCGTCTCAGAGCCTCTTGACTTCCGGCCTGGATGGCCGTCCGTCATCCTCACTCCACTGCCTCCCACGCGTGCATCATCCGCATGCCGCCGATGCCAATGCGCCCGTCTGCGCGGCAGGTGCCACGACGCCGGAGCCAGATCCTGGGGTTGAAGGACGGGAGGAGGGGCTGGATCTGCCCGGAGGGCAGATCGGCGTGAGATTGTTGTGTGGAGAGGTGGGAGTGTGTTGGGGACGGGAGGAGTGGTCTGGATCTGCCCGGAGGGCAGATCGGCGTGAGATTGTTGTGTGTGGAAGGGGAGAGTGTGTTGGAGGACGGGGAGAGGGGCTGGATTCGCCCAGAGGGCGAATCGGCGTGAGTTTGTTGACTGGTGCGAAGTTTGGAGATAGAATGAAAAAAAATATTTTCGGAGTTTTTTGTGCTTGATTTTATGAAAACAGAAAAGTTTCGGGAAGATATTGTGTGAAATTTGGAGGTTTTTGGGTATGGATAGGATTCGACTGAATGCTTCGGAGTGGATGGATTTCCGGAGTGGAGAAAAGAAGTGTTTTTTGCTGACAAACGGACTGGGAGGTTATTGTTCGCTGACGGTGATGGGGAATGCGGCGAGGAATGATCAGGCGCTGTTAATGGGAGCATTGAAGGCGCCTACGGTGCGGGAGCATCTGATTTCGAATGTCTGGGAGACGTTGGAGGTGGATGGAGAGGAAACGGAGCTGTTTTCACAGGAGTTTGTGAATCGGACGCAGAATGTGGAGGGGTTTCGGTTTCTGGAAGGATTTGAGATGGGGAGTCTGCCGGTATGGTTTTACCGGGTGAAGGGGATTGAAATTGAGAAGACGATTGGGATGGTTCAGGGGGAGAATACGGTTCTTGTCCGGTATCGGGTGAGAAGTGGGAAGAAGGGGAGTTTTTCGGTTCGGCCGGTGATGCGGTTTGCGGCGAAGGGAGAGCAGCTGCAGGAGGGGCAGAATTTTGCGGTGGACCGGAAGTGCATTGCGAGTAATGGTGTGATTCTTTCTTATGGAACGAATGGGGAGCTTCAGATGGAGAAGGAGAGGATCTGGAGGGATTTGTTTTTTGAGCAGGATGCGCGGGATGGAAGAGATGGCATCGGAAGTGCTGTCGTGAATCATCGGATTCGGTTTGAGATGACGGGAGACGGCAGGGAGCAGGTCTTTTTTGTTGTGTATAGTCTCGCGGATGATGTGGATAAGTGGGATGAGGAAAGGATTGCGCTGTGGATAGAAGAGGAAGAGAAGCGGCAGGAGATGATTGCGGAAAAGTCCGGGATTTCTGATCCGGTGGGAAAGCGGCTGGCGGTGAGTGCGAGTCAGTATATTACGGAACGTGCATCGACAGGTGGGAAGAGTATTATGGCTGGTTTTCCTTATTTTGCGGACTGGGGGCGGGATACGATGATTTCGCTGCCGGGGTGCACGCTGGCAATTGGGGAGTATGAGGAGTGTAAGAGCATTCTTCGGACTTTTATGGCATATACAAAAGAAGGACTGATGCCGAACCTGTTTCCGGAGGGGGATGCGCTTCCGATGTATAATACGGTGGATGCGGCCCTTTTGTTTTTGGATGTGGTGTATGAGTATTACCTTGAAACAGGAGATCTGGAGTTTGTGTGCGAGGCGTTTCCGGTGATGGAGGATATTGTGTTCTGGTATCAGAAGGGAACGGATTTCCATATTAAAATGGACAGTGACGGGCTGATTATGGCCGGGGGCGGTCTGGAACAGGTGACGTGGATGGATGTGCGGATTGACAAGGAGCTGCCGACACCGCGTCACGGGAAGCCGGTGGAGATTAATGCGTACTGGTATAATGGTCTGAGGATTCTGGAAGAGCTGGCGCCGTTTGTCGGAAAGGATGGATCGGCGTATGGGAAGCTTGCGGAGCAGGTGAAGAAGAGTTTCCTCGAAAAGTTCTGGATGGAAGAGGAAGGATATCTGAAGGATGTGCTGAACGGCACGTATGAAGAGAAGCAGTTCCGATGCAATCAGGTCTTTGTGCTGGCACTTCCGTTTCAGATGGTGAGTCAGAAGCAGGGGCAGCGGATCTTACAGGCGGTCAAAGAAAAGCTGTATACGACAGCAGGAATGCGGTCATTGGAGATGGAGGATCCGGCATTTCATCCATGGATCGGCGGAAGCCAGCCGGAGCGTGACAGGGCATATCATCAGGGGACAGTCTGGGGATTTCCGCTTGGGGCGTATTTCCGTGCGGTGCTGAACTATTTTCCGAAGGAGGGAAAACAGGAAGTGCATCGCGGACTGGAGCGTCTTGCGAGCTGGATGCAGGAAGGATGCCTGTTTCATCTGGCGGAGATTTATGATGGTGCGGCGCCGGTGATGTCGAAGGGCTGCTATGCGCAGGCGTGGAGTGTCGGAGAGATTCTGCGAGTTTACAAAGAAATAGAGGGAAAGAAGATGAATGCGGTGGTGAAAAGAACGCCGGCGGAGTGGAAAAGCTTTTTTGAATCGGAAGAATTTGTGGAAAACTTTACGTACGAAGGAGATGACCTCGGTGTCTCGGTGAGAAAGAGCAGGGAATGTGATGAAAACTGGCAGATGCCGAAAAAGGATGAGCAGTTTGTGACAGAGTGGAAGCTCTGGGCGCCGACAGTAATGGAGGTTTCACTGGAGCTGTTTTCCTGCGGCAGCAGCCGTGAGCGCGGGGACCGAAAAATAGCCTCGATTGCGATGACGCGCGGCGAAAAGGGTGTCTGGAGCTGTGCAATGCAGGGAGCCTGGTATGGAACGTATTATACGTATCATATCCTGCACTCGGATGGTGTCTTTGATACGACAGATCCGTACGGCGTGGCTTCCGGTATTGATTCGGAGCGGAGCATGGTGGTGAATCTTGCAGAGACGGACCCGGCAGGCTGGGAGCAGGATGAAAGACCGGAAATCCGGCCGGAGGATCGTTGTGTGTATGAGCTTCATGTGAAAGATTTTTCGAGTGATCCGCATTCCGGTATTTCGGATAAACACCGTGGAAAGTTTCTGGCGTTTACGGAAGAAGGCACGACGCTGAACGGCGACGGGATTCATGCGACGGGGTTCGATTACCTGAAATCGCTTGGCATTTCTCATGTGCATCTGCTTCCTGTTTTCGATTTTGGCAGTGTGCCGGAAGATGATGCGGAAGCGTTCAACTGGGGATATGACCCGGTGCAGTACAATGTGCCGGAGGGATCCTATGCAACCGATCCGTTCCACGGGGAGGTACGTATCCGGGAAATGAAGGAAATGGTTCAGGCGCTGCATAAGGCCGGCATCGGCGTGATTATGGATGTGGTATACAATCATACGTACAATCTCGATTCGCCGCTTCAGAAAACAGTCCCTTATTATTATTACCGTGAATGGGAGGATGGCACGATTTCCAATGGCTCCGACTGTGGAAACGAGACGGCAAGTGAGCGGGAGATGTTCCGCCGCTTTATGGTTCACTCGGCTTGTTACTGGGCGAAGGAATATCATATCGACGGTTTCCGCTTCGACCTGATGGCGCTGCACGATACGGAGACCATGAATGCGATCCGCACAGCTCTGAACCGGATGCCGCGCGGTGAGGAGATTCTGGTTTACGGTGAACCGTGGAAAGCAGCGGCAAGCGCAATGCAGGAGGGATATTTCCCGTCGGATAAACAGAATATCGGAAAGCTGATGGATGGCATTTCCATGTTCTGTGACGATACGAGAGATTCCATCAAGGGAAGTGTTTTCATTGCCGCAGAGGGAGGCTATGTCAATGGAAAAGAGCGTCTTTCAGCAGGAATACTTTCCGCGACAGACGGCTGGCTGGACGGAAAAGGAGCCTATGAGCCGCGCAATGCGAGCCAGCTGATTCCGTATGTGTCGGCACATGATAATTATACACTGTGGGATAAATTAAAACTGTCCGATCCGAAGCGGAAGGAGGATGCGGAGCCGGATTTTGACAAGATGGATGAGCGGACGCTTTCGATGAACCGTCTGGCGGCGGGCATTGTGATGACCTGCAAGGGAATGCCGTTTTTCCAGGCGGGTGAGGAATTTGCGCGCACGAAGCATGGCGAAGGAAACAGCTTCAAATCGTCGTGGCAGCTCAACAAAATTGACTGGACACGCGCCTTAGAGCAGGAAGAGCTGGTGGACTATTACCGCGGACTTCTGAAACTGCGCCGCAAATTCCAGGCATACGGAACGTGCGAGCCGGACTGTAAAAAGACATTTTTCCGTGAAAACCAGATCGCAGGTTACGAACTGGAATACCCGGATGGCCGCGCAGTCTGCGTCTTCTACAATCCATGGGAAAAAGAAGCTTTGCAGAAACTCCCGGAAGGAAACTGGAAACTGCTCTGCGATGGAAAACGCTGTGCAGAGGATGGAGCAGAGATGAAAGAAAGCATGATGCTTCCGGCAAAATCGATGGTTCTGCTGGCGCGGGAGTAAAATTGTAAATTTTGTCCCTTTTTGTCGGAATGCTGTCTGCGGAAACGGGCATCGATCATTCTGCCAGGCGGCGAGAGGGAATCAATTGTTTTTCGTTTAACAGAAAAATGCACTGTGGAATTGTCCGACGACGTTCCACAGTGCATTTTTATGTTTATGTGAGCAATGAGTCAGGATCTGTGCTTACACGAGATCCTGGCGATATCTAAGAGTTCGGATCATTATTCGTCCACAACTTCCAGTACATCCATCGGACAGGCTTTCGCGCAGATACCGCAGGCAATACATTTGGAAGCCGGATTGCCCTCGGTTTTTACGATCAGGCCAAATGGACAGGCCTTCGCACAGGCTCCGCATCCCGTACATTTTTTCTTGTTGATCATGTAAACGCCCTTCGGGTTCTGGGTGATGGCGCCTTCCGGACAGGCCTCGGCACATTTACCGCACTGCGGACAGGCGATCGGGCGAACAGCCTTTTTCTCTACGATCTGCAGACATGCCTTGTCCGGATCAAATACCTTATAAAATGCCTCAGAACATGCTCCCACACAGGCAAGACAAGCCATACAGGTGCTGCCTTTTTTTACTTTCAGTTTTTTCATTTTGTTTTATCCTCCGCTTAAAGATGTTGTTTTTCCTATTTTACCATTTTTGAACTTTTTTCTCAATGATATTTCCGGAATTTGCCATCTTTTTCCTGCTTGCGGTTTTGCTTCCGTTTCGCATGGCTTTGCACAGATACAAAAAATCTTAAGAAAGCAGACGGAAAAAAAGCAGTGTTTCTTCGGAAAATATACAAAAAGAAAAATCAGAAATTTGTTATGATGAAAAGGAAGAATGTACTCTCAATCATCTCACAAAATCAGGCACAGAAAGATTTTTGGAGTACACCATAAGATCGGGAGGGGGATTTTTCATGATCCGTGAAAACAATACACTGGAATGGCAAGAGACAGCAGAACAAAAAAGAATGACACAAAGAAGGATAATACAAAGAAGAGAAAGAGCACGGAGACGAAAAAGAAAGGTATGGCGGATCCGCGGGCTGCTATTGCTGTTCGGCTGTCTTCTGCTTTTGGGCGGTGTGCGGCGCTTCCGGCAGAATCCGATCCAACGGTATGCAAAAGCAAACGGCATTTCAATGGATCAGTACCCGGAGGAGCTGTTGTCGCTTTACGAGAGAAACAATGAGACGGAGACGTTCGTCGAAGAATATCCGTTGAAAAAAGAGGAGGAGCCGGAGATTGACCTGAGCGACCTGTCATCCGCATCGGAGGTTCCGCTTCTCTTGCAGTGGGATCAGAGATGGGGCTATCACCGATATGCCGGTGAAGTGATGGGATTAAGCGGCTGCGGACCGACAGCACTTTCCATGGTTGCCATTTTCATGACCGGCGATATCACAAAAAATCCGCGCTGGGTCGCCGATTTTGCCTCACAGAACGGCTATGCCGTAGACGGCAGCGGAACCGCCTGGTCTCTGATGCTGGAAGGAGCCCGGCAGATCGGCCTTTCCAGCAAAGAAATCCCTGTGGAACGGGAACGGGTGGAAAACAACCTGCAGGCCGGAAACCTCATCATTGCCCTGATGGGACCCGGGGAGTTTACCAGCAACGGTCATTTTATCGTTCTTACCGGATTGCAGAATGGCAGACTGAAAATCAACGACCCAAACAGCAGAAAAAATTCCGAAAAAACCTGGGATATCGATCAGGTGCTGGAACAGACAAAAGCGGTATGGGTATATTACAAATAATAAAATAGAAGACATACCCATCAAAGCCTCCGAATACACTGTAAAAACAGCGTCTTCGGAGGCTTTTTGTGAGGGACTATATCGAAGAGCGTGCTGTGGAGACAGCAATTTACATGATTGAGACGAAAGCGACCGTACGGCAGACGGCGAAAAAATTCGGAGTGAGCAAAAGTACCGTGCATAAGGATCTGACATCACGTCTGGTACAAGTGAATCCGGGTCTGGCGGCAGAGGCAAGGAAAATTCTGGATGTGAACAAGTCTGAACGCCACATTCGCGGCGGCATGGCAACGAGAGAAAAATATCTGCATCAGAAGCAGAAGTGAACGAAAGTGAACCAAAGAAGCTCTTTCCTAATTGCCTCAAATAGGGTATGATAGAGAAAGAAAATTACGAAAACAGAGGGAATTTTATGAACGATTATATCCTGGAAGTCTGTGTGGACTCGGCGGAGTCGGCGCTTGCGGCGGCAAAAGGCGGGGCAAGCCGGCTGGAGCTGTGTCAGAATCTGGTGATCGGCGGAACAACGCCGGGTCCGAAGCTGTTTGAGGTGATCCGCAGACAGACAACCATTCCGATTCATGCATTGATCCGCCCGCGGTTCGGGGATTTCTGCTACACCCCATATGAATTAGAAGAAATTCGCGAGGAAGTTGCGATGTACCGCGAACTCGGTGCAGAGGGCGTTGTGATCGGCGTGCTGAAAGAGGATGGAACAATGAATATGACAGCGATGGAACAGCTGATGGAGGCGGCAAACGGCATGTCTGTGACGCTGCACCGCGCGTTCGATGTCTGCCGCGATCCGAAAGAAGCGCTTGAGCAGGCGGTATCGCTCGGTATGAACACCATTCTCACCTCCGGTCAGCAGAACAGTGCGGTAAAAGGAGCAGAGCTTCTCGCCGAACTGCAGCGCCAGGCGGCGGGACGCATCCGTATTCAGGCGGGCGGCGGTATCTGCGCGGATGCGATCCGCGAGCTGTATCCGAAAACCGGCGTGACCGCCTACCACATGTCCGGAAAAATCGAACTGGCGAGCCCGATGCAGTATCGGAAAGAAAATGTGAACATGGGACTTCCATCCTTAAGCGAATACACCCTCTACCGCACGGACGTCAAAGCCGTGCGCAGCGCGAGAGCGGTACTGGAAGAACTTTAAGAAAATAAAAAAAGAAAAGAAAAGGACATAACATTATTATGAAAGCAAATACCATCAGCGGCCAGCGGCAGTATGCGTTCGTCAGCCAGTTTAACTACATCCGCGAAGCCGGAACGGAAGGCGAAGAAAAAGCAGCCTGCCGGATCGAAAAAGAACTTTCTGAAATCGCAGAAAAATGGGGGCAGGGCGAATTGCAGATCCGCCGCGAGCCGTTCGAGATTGAGACATGGCAGGTTGACGAAGCTGTCTTTACGGTCACAGAGCCATATGAGAAAACATACACCGTCCGCGGCTGCTTCGCGGCAGCCAATACCGCTCCGGAAGGCGTGGAGGCACCATTCCTCTACGTAGAAAACGGCGACCCGGTCAGCCTTTCCCATGCAGAAGGGAAAATCGTCCTGATCAACGGCGGTGCCAATGCAGAAAACTATGAAAAACTGGAAAAAGCAGGAGCCGTCGGATTTCTGATCCTGACCGGAACGCCGCTGGACAAAGACGAGGACCGTCTGCCGGACTACCGCACCCTGCGCGGCGTAAAAAATCCGAAACTGCCGTGCGCCGTCATTCATTATCTTGATGCGATGGAACTGGTAGAACGGGGAGCGAGCCGTGCACGCCTCGTTTTACAGCAGAAAAAAATCAGGAGAACGTCGAAAAATATCATCCTGCGCATCCCGGGAACCGAGCAGCCAGAGAAAATCCTGACGCTGACGGCTCATTACGATTCCGTTCCGCAGGGACCTGGTGCATACGACAACATGGCGGGCGCAGCGATCATCATGGAGCTGGCACACTACTTCGCCGAAAACCGCCCGAAACGGACACTGGAATGCATCTGGTTCGGCGCGGAGGAGCTGGGTCTCTGCGGAAGCCGGGCATATGTGAAAGCGCATGAAGCCGAGCTGGCGCAGCACCGCTTCAACATGAACGTCGACCTCGCCGGACAGGCCATCGGCGGAACCGTGCTTGGCGTGGCAGCAACGAAAGAGGCATGCGACGTGATCATGGAGCACTTAAAACAGGCGGACAAAGGCGTATCGCTCATCAACAATATCTGGAGCAGCGATTCCAACACCTTCGCATGGAAGGGCATCCCGGCGATGACGCTGAACCGCGATGGTTTCGGCATGCATACCTGCCACGATACGATCGACTGGATCTCCGCCTGGTCACTGAACCGGAGCGCCGGTGTCCTGGGCGAAATCGCCGAGTATTTGGCGGATGCAGAACCATTTCCATTTGAAAGAGAAATCCCGGCAGACTTTGCGGAGAGATTAAAAGTTTATTTTGGAGAATAAAAAGGAGAGAACATCATGAGCAAAAAACCAGTATTAGTCATCATGGCAGCAGGAATGGGAAGCCGTTACGGCGGATTAAAACAGATTGATCCGGTTGACCCGTACGGAAATATGATTATCGACTTTTCCATTTATGATGCAAAACAGGCAGGCTTTGAGAAAGTCATCTTTATCATCAAAAAAGCCATCGACGAGGCATTCCGCGAGGGCATCGGCAAGCGAATTGAGAAATACATGGATGTAGAGTATGTTTACCAGGAACTCGACGTTCTCCCGAAAGGCTACGAAGTGCCGGAAGGCCGCGTCAAACCGTGGGGAACCGGTCATGCGATTCTCTGTGCGGCAGAAGCCATCGACGGCGCACCGTTCGCAGTCATCAATTCCGATGATTATTATGGAAGAACGGCATTCGAGGAGATCTACCGTCAGCTGACAACCGAGCAGGACGGCGCGACCTATCAGTACGCGATGGTTGCCTACGACCTGTACAAAACCCTGACCGACAATGGCCACGTAGCCCGCGGCATCTGCACCGCAGACGACCAGAACCACCTTGTCGGCATTCATGAGCGCACAAGAATCGAAAACCACGGCGGACAGGCCGAATACACCGAGGATGACGGCGCAACCTGGACCGGATTGCCGCAGGGAACCATCGTTTCCATGAACCTCTGGGGCTTCACACCGAGCATTCTGATCGAGCTGAAACGCCGCTTCCTGCCGTTCCTCGAGAATGTATACAAAACCAACCCGTTAAAAGGCGAATACTTCCTGCCGTTCGTTGTCGATGAACTGCTGCAGGAGAAAAAAGCGGAAGTCACCGTACTCCGCTCCTATGATAACTGGTACGGCGTAACGTACAAAGAAGACAAAGAAAATGTCATGGCAGCACTGCAGAAATTAAAAGACGAGGGCCGTTATCCGCAGAAACTGTGGGAAGAATAACAAACGAACGGTACTGGGAAATTTTCTCCATGAGTGCATCTTTCGCAATGAAAAGAAATCCTGTATAATGGATGGAAGGAAATGCAAGGAGAATACCAATGGATACCTTATATATTGTAATACCAGCCTATAATGAGTCGGAAAATATCAAAAGAACGATCGAGGAATGGTGTCCCGTCGTGGAGAAGCATAACGGCGGCGGTGCGTCCCGTCTTGTGATCATCAACGACGGAAGCCGCGACGATACGTATGAAATTGCTTCAGCAGAGTGCGAAACCCACCCGTTGCTCACCGTGCTGACGAAGCCAAACGGCGGCCACGGTTCCACCGTTCTGTACGGCTACCGCTATGCACTTGAAAACGGTGCGGACTATATCTTCCAGACCGATTCCGACGGTCAGACCGATCCGGAGGAGTTCGAAAAGTTCTGGCAGATCCGCGAGGGCTACGACGCCATTTTCGGAAACCGCACAAGCCGCGGCGACGGCTTTTCCCGCGCTGTCGTGGAAAAAGTGCTGTGCGCGGTGCTCTGGACCTATTTCCACGTATCCGTGCCGGATGCAAATGCCCCGTTCCGTCTGATGAAAACAGACTACGTGGCCGAGTATCTGCCGCTGATGCCGGAAAACTACAATCTGCCGAACGCACTGCTGACTGCCTTCGGAGCGTATTTTCACCGGAAAATCCGTTTCATCCCGATCAGCTTCAAGCCGCGTCAGGGAGGAACAAATTCCATCAACATCCGTAAAATTGTAAAAATCGGCCGTCAGGCGCTGCACGATTTCTGTGAGATTCAGAAAGCGGTTGCGAAAAAAAGAGGATAAAAAATAATATAAGAGAAGGAACGTATCCCATGTTTCATGAGATACGTTCCTTCTTTTTGTATGCTTATTTTTTATTATGGACCTTATTTTTAATAGAAGCGATGCGATCTTTTCTGATTCATGGAATCCTTTAGTGCCAGAAGTGATTCGATCAGGATCAGAAGCAGGATCACAGCGATCATGACTGCGAGGATCTGATTTGTTCGCTGATGGAACCAGGAGCCGATTCCTGTGTGTGCAGTCTGTGTATTCTCGGTCTGTGCGGCATTTTCAAGAGCTGCAGTTTCCGAAGTAATAATCTGTGCATCCGGGTCTGTTGTTCTGACAGATGGTACAATCTGCGTTGCGGCTGGAAGCTGGCTGGAAGAAGTAACAGCGGATGCGGTAACTTCCGGGTGGATGGTGGAAAGATCAACTTCTTCGTCTTCTGTAACAACTGCGCTGGCAATCGGTTCTGCTGCGATCGGTTCGGATGCAGGAACCTGTTCCGGTGCGGTTTTGGATGCAGGAGCTGCGGTTTCCGGAAGAATATTTTCCTGTGCCGGCTGTTCCGAAGCAGATGGCTGTACCACGGTCGGGGTTTCTGCCGGTGCGGATGGCTGTTCCGGAACGGATGGTTCTGGAGCGGCCGGTTCTTCCGGAACTTCCGGTGCAGATGGCTCTTCCGGAAGAGATGGCTCCGGGTCAGTTGCCGGTGTTTCCGGGATTGCGGTACAGTAAACAAGAGAAGTCATCGCCGCCGAAGAATCCGTAATCACAACGGAACCGCCATTGGAAACGGCCTGTCCATTAACATAGAAGGAAATCTGATCCATATCCAGTGTGTAGCCAGGTTCCGTAACCATCGATACGGAGAACGTTCCGTTTACTTCCTCGACCGGTTCGCTGTTCTGATACAGGACATAGGAACCATCATCGGAAAGATATGACATGGTGACCGGCGCATCCATTGTGGAATCCTGAAATGTCAGGGCAGCATCGGTAAAAGCAAGGGCCGCCTGATCGGTGTTCAGATAGAATTCCAGGTCCTGTGCATCGTAATGGGTGAAGTGAATGGTAATTTCACCGGCGTCTGTATTTTCTGCACTTGGAACTGTCTCGGCTGCTGCCGAATACGGAGCGGAAAAAAATAATCCGGCCGCCAGGAGGCCTGCCATTCCGAATCTCAGAATCAAATTTCCTGTGTGTTTTTTCGTTGTCTGTGTGCTGTGTAACATATGACATCCTCCTTTCACCTGATCGGTTTCTAATGTCGGTCTGTTTTATTTTCCTGCGGTAAGTTTCACGTATAAATTGAAAGAAAAATAATTGATAAAATATAAATTTTCTTTCTTTTTAAAGATTATACCATATGTAGAAAGAAATATCATGTAAAAATAAAAAGTTAAAAGAAAATTTGAAAATGCGTCAAAAGTGGAAAAGGTTTGTAATGCATGTCGAAAAATAGAAAAAGAACTGTCACAATTTCTTAAAAAATATTTGCGGAAAAAGAGGGCAGAAAGGGCAGAATGTGAAACAAAAGCAAAATAAAAAGAAGGAAACAAGACACGGAAAAGTATTCCAGGCAGGCCGCATGCAGAAGAAAAAGTGGGAATAAAAACCGATCCAATTCGTCAAAAAAGCGGAAAAGTGGTGAAAAATTGTGGGTTCTATGAAAAAAACGATGGGAAAAGACAGGAATGTTGTCGAAATATTCTAGTTGACAAAAAGATGTAACACTGGTAGAATCGGTTTGTAACAAGTTGTAACAAAAACGTAATAATTGTTCAGGAGGTAAGTATGACATTCAAAAAAAGTTATGTGCCGGGCATCCTGGGGAGCGTGCTCACACTGACTGTCATCATGGCTGCACCCGTAAAAGCAGAGACAAAGGAAGAAACCATTTTAAATAAAACAGACTGGAGCACAATGGCTGCAGCAAACGTAGAAGGATATGTCAACATCCGCAGCGAGGCAAACGCAGATTCCGAGATCGTCGGAGTTCTGATGCCGGGCTATGCGGTTACTGTAACAGAAAAAGGAGACGAGTGGAGCAAGATCTCTTCCAATGGTGTAGAAGGCTACATAAAGAATGAATATCTGGTATTTGGGGAAGAGGCAAAAGCACATTACCGCAATATGTGCGGTATCACCGGAGTTGTTCAGGCGGACAGCCTTCGTGTCCGTGAGGCAGCATCCACAGATTCCGCGCAGGTTGGAACACTGACACAGAATGGTGAAGTCAGCATATTCGGCGAAGAGGCTGACTGGTATCAGATCCAGTACAGCGGAAGCAGCGCATACGTTCATGGAGACTATGTGACACTTTCAGAGGAGTTAAAAGGTGCTGTTTCCATGGAGGAATACCAGGCATCACAGGCCTGTGCGGCAAGCAGCGCAGCAGCAGCCTCCACAGCAGGCAGTGCATCGGTAATTTCCGCAGACAGCAATGATGTGGCAATGCTTGCAGCACTGATCGAGTGCGAGGCAGGCGGCGAGAGCTACACAGGAATGGTGGCAGTCGGAGCGGTTGTAGTAAACCGTGTCAACAGCGGTTCCTTCCCGAACAGTGTTTCCGGCGTTATTTATCAGAGTGGACAGTTTACACCGGTTGCGACCGGAACTTTCCAGAGTGTGCTCGCACGCGGAGCGAGAAGTGACTGTTACGCAGCTGCACAGGCTGCACTTGCAGGTGAGAGCCCGGTTGGCGGATGCCTGTATTTCAACAGCGGCTACGGCAGCGGAATTCAGATCGGATATCAGCATTTTTATTAAAAACAGGCGTGGAACCTTTGCAAGGGGATAGGCAGAGGGAAGACGCATTCCCATAGATTGACAGAACAGAAAAACGAGTAAGTGAACAGGGGAGACGTTCGCTTACTCGTTTTTCGTTTTATTGCAAATCGTTGTTGTCGAAGATTTTTAACAGCTTGGTCTTCCGGTTATCGGCCCGGAAGTCTGCCAGCGTCTGCCGCAGTGTCGTGTGGCGGATACGGTAGGTGTTGGACAGGAAACAGAAAAATGTGATGACCCAGAGAACCGGCCAGAGAAGTACGCATTTATGAAGCTTTGGGAACCGCAGCTTCATCTGAATATGGCCTTCGTGGAACCAGGCATGGATACCGGTGTGCTGGTAGGAACCGCTGCTGACAATTTTTCTCTGTGTATCACTGCCGAAATCGCCGTCTGCGAGAATTTTTTCCAGAAAAATGGCACAGTCAGAGGCAGAGCAGTGAACCTGCGGATCAATGGAGGCAGAAAGACCGAAATAAATACGGCAGGATTCCAGAATCAGCTCATAAAGATGAAAAATTTTCGATTCCCGGCACCAGAAGTGGATTTTTTCAAAATTAACCTCGGAGGCATAACGTTCCAGATACAGAGTGAAATCGCAGAGCAGACGGCTGCCAAAACCGCTGTAGAGGTAATGCTTGAGCATGTGATGCAGCATGTAAAACACATTTTCCGTTGGCGGCAGTACCGGATAGGTCTGACCGTAGAGTTCCACGAAAGATGGTTTCAGATGACTGGCGGAAAAAATTTCGTCCACCAGTTCATTGGCCCGGGAAAACTGATAAATACCGACGATGCGGTAATGGAGTTCCAGCGTAAAGGAGCGGCCAGTCTCGGGAAAAGTGAAGCGGTAGGTGACATGGTGATCGCTCTCCTCCGGCTCCTCCGTGTAGCCATGAGCGTTAAGAATCCGGCAGGCACGGGAAAAAGCATCTTTTTCGGGAATATAAAGATCCAGATCTCCCAGCTTCCGATATTCGGGAATGGGATAATTGGCGGCGAGACTGATGCCCTTTAAGAGAAAGCAGGGAATCTTCTCCGCAAGGAGGAGCGAAAAAGTAAGGCGTGTAAAATGTTCCAGCTGATAATAGGAGAGCAGCATCTGCTTCGTCTGCTGTTTGAGAGCAGAAAACTGCGGCTGCTGTTCAAAATATGGCAGAAGAAACGGAAGCGAACAGTGTTTTTCGGCCAGACGGTATAAGGCGGACGGATCCACACCATCAAGCGGGACCGGTTCGGACAAATCCGTGCATAAATTTTTTAAAATCTGTAAATAAACGGCATCAAGCGGCTGCATAAGATACTCCTTTGGGGAAAAGATTTTTCAAATATGTTTTAGTATATCACAAAATGGAAAAAGAAAGTGCAGAGAAATAAAACTTTATTACAGATATCAATAAAAAGCAAAATAAAGTTTACAATGCAATTGGGTAGGGCTATAATAGAACTATTAGTATCCTTGTTTTTCTCTGAGGTAAGAAAGAAAAGCAAGACGCAGAAGAATGGAGATAAAAATGACCAGAAAAGGTGATTTTGTACTCAGACAGATTGCAGACGAATATGTTCTGATTCCATATGGGGCGACGGCGGAAAAGATGAATCAGGTACTCACACTGAGTGAAACAGCAGCTTTTATTTACGAGCAGACCGGCGATGCCGTATCTGCAAAAGAGATTGCAAAACGGCTCGGAAAAGCTTACGATATGCCGGCGGAGGAAGTGCAGGAGGACGTAAACGCAGTGCTGGAAACATTCCGAAACTATGGTATCCTGGAGCGTGTTTGAAAAATCTACGAAAACGGCGAGGTAGCGTATGATAGTATTTTTAGTCGGCGGCGAGAGCAGACTGATGGATGCTCTGATCACCAAAATGGAAAAAGACGGACATAAGACATATCTGCTGACCGGAAAGCGGGATGGAAGAGGAAAGTACCGCCGCGTCTTCGAACGGTATAATTTCCCCTACGACAGCGAGAGCGTGCGGGAAATTTTTACCAATGTAAACCCGGATCTTGTTATTTTTCTCGGAGCTTACGATACCAACTATGACTGGAGTGATGCCAGAAGAGAGTCGGTCCGTTACACCGCAGATCTGACGAACCTTCTTTCGGCGTATGCATTTAAACAAAATGGTCGTTTTGTGTACCTGTCTTCCGAAGTTGTTTATGGCCGGTCTTACAGCAGCGATATCCACGAAACGGAACCGGCATCGTCCAAAAGCTTTCAGGCAATGGCGATTTTGCAGGGAGAAAATATCTGCAAAAGCTATCGTGACACCAGAGAGATGGACACGCGGGTTCTGCGCTTCGATCATATGTATGATATTCCACGGAAAGGAAAGGCCGACAATAACCCATGTTTCCAGATGATGCTGGAAATGCTGAAAACCAATCAGATTGCAGCAAACAGCCGAAATGTTTTTTCCATGATTTATCAGAGCGATGCGGTGGAGTTTGCGTACCGCGTGATGATGGCAGAGCATCCGAAATATCCGCTGTATCACATTTCTTCCGGCGAGGTCATCAGTCAGATGAAACTGGCAGAGCTGATTCAGCAGAATGCGGGAGACGGAACGACGATTCGGGATGATACCGTCGGAGAGGGCTATCGCCTGGTGCTGGATGGCAGACGGTACAGGAAAGAATTTGACGGAAAAATTTTTGTCCCATACGAAGAAGGCGTAAAAGCTGTTGTAGAGTATATGAAGAAATACAGCAGTTCCTTTTTACAGAGAGAAGATACGGGCGCCGGATGGGGCAACCGGGTCTGGAGACTGCTGGTGCGGATTTTCCGCATGCTGGCTCCGTATCTGGAAAACCTGATCTGTTTTATCCCGTTCTTTATGATTCATAACCGTGCGGTCGGCAGCCAGTATTTTGCAAAGCTGGATGCGTATCTTTTGTATGTGCTTTTGTTTGCGATTGTGTATGGACAGCAGCAGGCGATCTTCTCAGCGCTTCTGGCGACGGCTGGCTACTGTTTCCGCCAGATGTATAACCAGAGCGGTCTGGAAGTGCTGATGGATTACAGTACGTATATCTGGATGGCGCAGCTTTTTATCCTGGGCATGGTAGTCGGTTACATGCGTGACCAGATTCATCATATCAAAAAGGACGATCAGGAGGAGATCGGCTATCTGCACGGACAGCTTGGCGATATGACTGAGATCAACGACAGCAATGTGCGGATGAAACAGATTTTTGAACTGCAGCTTGTCAACCAGAAGGACAGTCTTGGAAAAATTTATGAAATTACATCGTCACTGGATCAATACGGTGCCTATGAGGTGCTTTTCTATGCAGCACAGACGATTTCCAAGCTGATGAATACGGAGGATGTGGCGGTTTACACCGTTGCCAACCAGTCGTATGCGCGTCTCTTTTCCTTTACTTCGCCGACGGCCAGAAAGCTGGGAAATTCCATCCGCTACCCGGAGATGGAAGCGATGTATACGGATCTGAAAGAACGCCGCGTATTCATCAACAAGACGATGGATGAGCGCTATCCGCTGATGGCGCAGGCCATTTATGCGGAGGATGAAATGCAGATCATTCTGATGCTGTGGGGACTTCCGTGGGACCGCATGAACCTGGCCGAGTCCAATCGTCTGACGGTCATCAGCTATCTGATTCAGAATGCGGTTGTCCGTGCAAACCGTTATCTGGAAGCACTCCGGGAGCACCGTTATCTGGGCAACAGCAGCATTTTGGAAAAAGAGGCATTTACACAGCTGGTAAGTGCGTTTTTTGAGGCAAAGCGGAATGGACTGACAGAATGTTCCCTGGTAAAGATTACCTGCGGAGAAGAAAAATATCTGGAAGCAGCAGAGGTGCTCGGAAAGAAACTGCGACAGACCGATTACGTCGGAATGCTGGATGGCGGCCTGTATGTATTGCTTTCGGATACAGAGGAAAAGAATGCGCTGGGTGTTATTACTCGTTTTGCAGAAGCTGGATATGAGAGTACAATTGCAAATGGGGAGGTGGCCGCATGAGCATAAACGGAACACTGGCGTTTGTGATCCTGTGGATCGTGAATGCTCTGATTGCGCTTGTGTATCTGCTGGTTGGAATTTTCCTTTATGTTCCGGCGTGTGATCTGAAAAGAGAGCAGGGGGAGGAGATTCAGTACGACAATCGGAGAGCATTTTTTATTCGTTTTATCGTCATGGTTCTCTGCCCGGTCGTCGGTCCGGCATTTTTTCTGTGCAGTTATCTGATTTACAAGACGGTATTCCGCCAGGCGGTCGATCTGGAAGATGTTATTTTCAGCAAGGAACGTGTGCAGACACATCTGAAAGCGGACGAGGAGCGGGAGCGCAACATGGCGCCGCTGGAAGAATCGCTTGCCGTCAGTGACAAGCGGAATATGCGTATGCTGATGCTGAATGTGATCCGCGGAGATATGCAAAAATCCCTGGAATCCATTACCATGGCACTGAACAGCGAAGATTCTGAGACATCCCATTATGCGGCCTCGGTATTGCGGGATGAGCTGAACGATTTCCGGTCCAATGTGCAGAAAATGTACACGCAGATGCAGCAGGAAACAGAGACGGAAACAGAATGTGAAGAAATGCTGATCGATTATATGAATCGAATTTTAAGTCAGAAAATTTTTACAACAATGGAGCAGACCAAGTATGTCAATATGCTGGAAGAAGCGGCCGAATCGCTGTACCAGAAAAACGGTGCACGAATTACGGCAGACCGGTACGAGGGACTGTGCCTGAAACTTCTGGATTTAAAAAAAATTCCGGAAACCGAAAAGTGGTGTATGCGTCTGGCACGGCAGCACGGAAATGCGCTGGCAGCGTATACCTGCCGGTTAAAACTGTATTTCACAATGGGGGAAAAAGAGAAATTCTTCGAAGTTTTGCAGGAACTGAAAGAGTCTGATATTATTATTGATAATGAGACGCTGGAGCTGATCCGGATTTTCAGTTAAGCAGGAAGAAAAAGAAAAGCAGAAAGGAGGAACAGAGATTATGACAATGAAATGGCTTACAATTTTACAGTTTCTGGAAATTGTCGCGGCATATGGCATTGTAACTTTGTTCCTCCCATGGCTGGTACTCCGGAAGCGGTTCCGCCGTTTTTCTGCTGCGGAACAGCTGACCGGATATTTTTTTGCGGGAAATTTTTATATCATCTATCTGGTATATCTGCTGCAGTTTCTTCATATCAGCAATCGTGTGACACTGACGGCAGGCACCGTGGGGCCGTTTCTTCTGGTGTGGATCTGGAAAAGAAGAAGTAAGATTCCAGGTGTGATCGAGTGGGTTCTGGAGAATGTAGAGCGTCTGCTGAGTGGAGAACGTGGAAAGAAAACTTCGCTTGTGCAGCTGCGAGGGACCATTTACAGGCGGTTTTTCCGTGGAAAAAGAAAGCAATGGCTGAATGTGCTGCTGGAGCTTGCTGTGATGGGGGCCGCGATTGCGGCAATTACGTATGTCTATGGGCCGAATATGATCGAAGCTTACGGTTATAAAGCCAGTGATATCCCGGTACACAACTACTGGATCAATGAGCTGGATCGGAACAACATCTGGGTTGCAGGTGTGTACCCGTATGGATTTCACATCGTGATTTATTATCTGCATATGGTGTTTGGGATCAAAACGTATGTCTTGCTGCGGATCTTTGGCGTAGTGCAGACATATTTTGTATATCTGGCAATGGTTGTGGCGCTGAAAATGGTGTGCAAGGGAAGATTTACTCCATATCTTGGCGTGCTGTTCTATGTGATGGATATTTTTAACCGGAATACGTATGCAAGATTTGAAGGTGCGCTGCCGCAGGAATTCAGTATGATCTTTATTCTGACGTCTGTCTGCATGGCGATCCGTTTTTTTCAGGAATTTGCAAAAGAGCAGAAGGCAGAAGAGAATGAAAAAAAAGAACTGGATCAAAACTGCCGTTGGTATCTGATCCAGTTTGCCATTGGATTTTCGCTTACGCTGACGATCCACTTTTACAGCACGATGATCGCCGGGCTGTTTTGCATTGGTGTTGCAGTCGGCTTTTGTTTCCGGTTTGCCCGGTGGAAGTATTTCCGCAGAATTATGGCAACGGGAATCCTGAGTGTGCTGCTTTCTGTACTGCCCATGGCGGCGGGTGTTGCGATGGGAAAAGGACTGCAGGGATCCCTGTACTGGGGATTAAGTGTTATCAATGGAGGAAAGGATGATGAAACGGAAGCGACAGATTCTCTGGTGGAAAATACAGAGCTGAGCACCATTTCGGAAAGTGAGGGGACAGAAAACAGGGATGGCGGCTCAACAGTCAGTGCATCACAGGTCGAGGCGCTGAAAAAAGCGGCTGAAGAGAAACTGGCAGAACAAGCGAAGGAGCAGCAGAAGCCATTAAAGGAACGTTTAAAAGAAAAATTTGCAGCAGTTCGAAGCAGCATTCGCGTAAATGTGATGAATGTAAAACCATATATTGTGGAAATTACCCTGGGAAGTATTGTGCTTTTGGCTGCGCTTGGAAGTTTGATGGTGCTTTTACGGGAGATTGATTTTGCGGGAGTGATTTTTTCCACTGCCTTTTATCTGCTCTGTATGTGCTGTCTGCAATGTGCATCCCTGCTGCATTTGCCGGCATTGATGGATCCAAACCGCTGCAGCATTTTCCTTTGCTATTCGGTTTGTTTTTCATGGACGCTGGGAGCAGATGCCATCGTACATCTCCTGATACGATGGTGGAAGAAAAGATGGGTCAGCAATGTTGCATCTATCCTTACTTTAGTCATAGCGGTTTCTGCTGTGATATCAAATGGTCTTCTGAGAAAGCCGATTGTTGTAGACGCTCTGGAAGATAATGGAGCGATTGCCTGCGTTACCAATATTTTAAAAGAAAACAGGAATTTCACCTGGACCATCTGCTCTGCCGATGATGAACTTCGAATGACGGAGTTTTACGGCTACCATTATGAGACCATTACTTTTCTGCGTGAACTGCAGGATCTGGAAAAAAATCCGGAGATCATTATGCCGACACAGAATGTATATTTTTTTGTGGAAAAAATTCCAATTGATTATGCGGGAAGTACCAACCACAAAGAAGTAACCGTGGAGGGAGCAGAAGCACCCCTTCCGTCAGCAGGCGGAATTGAACCGTATTTTGCAGAAAACCGGTGGTATACGATGTGCCATATTTATTACTGGACACAGAAATTTAAAGAACTTTATCCAGACGAGATGGAAGTCTATTATGAAACAGACAGTTTTATTTGTTATCGTGTACAGCAGAACGTAAACAGTCCGTACAATTTTGCAATTGATTACGGATATAACAATCCAACGCCAAAGGCAGGAAGCGAGGAAGAATAGAGATGGTTTCGCGTAGAAATTTTGTAGCAATTACAATCATTATGGCGATCGTTCTTTTCTTATTCCAGGGATTGAATGTGGCAAGAGAAAAGCTGAACTATTACGATACAAATGCATATGCGAAGGATAAAGAAACGTTAGCGGATGGAAGCGGAGCATTTGGAGCAGTGGATGCTTCCGATCAGATTAACATAGAGGGCAGCAGGGGAACCATTGTTTATATCGGAGCAGAAAAGAGCGACTCTATCGGTACCGTTGTTCAGGAATGGTGCCGGTATATGAAATATGAGTCAGCAGTCTATTCATCGATAACAAAATATGAGAAAGCAATGGAGAAAAAAGATACCAGGCTGCCGGAAATGGTGATTGTGAATTCGGAAAATATAGACTGGACAACCGTAAAGGATACCGTGGAACTGCAAAAATGTACAGAACAGGGGATTCATCTTGTATTTGCAAATCTGCCTGATGTTTCTGTGATAAAAAAGAATCAGAAATTCATGGAATTGCTTGGCATCAAAAAAATTACAGCAGATCAGGTAACGGTGAAGGGAATGGATTTGTATGCGAATCTGATGCTTGGCGGAGAAAACATTTATGAGGCGAAGAAACAGGAAGAGAAAAAGATGCAGGATCTTGAACTGACTTTTCCGTGGTTTAAACTGGCAGGTGGTACGAAAGCTTATATGAAAGGTATTCCGGAAGACAGTACCTTAAAAGTGCAGGAACATCCCGTTGCAATCTGGCGAAAAAGTACGGGAAATGCCTATGTTTTTGCAGTAAACGGAGATTATATGGAGGATGAAACGGGACTTGGAATCCTGACCGGAATGCTTTACGAGACAAGAGATTATCTGATTTACCCGGTCGTAAATGCACAGAATCTGATTGCTGCTAATTTTCCGGTTCTGACAGAGGAAAATACAGCACAGATGCAGGAGATTTACGGCAACACAGCAACAGCTGTTAACCGTGATATCATCTGGCCCTCTTTTGCTTCTGTTTATGAAAAGAATCATCTCGGACTGACCTGTATGCTGGCGCCGAAGCTTGATTACAGCAGTACAACAAAACCAGATGGCAGTATGCTGAATTATTATGTGAAACTGATTAATGAGCAAAAAGGGGAAACAGGGCTTTCCGGTACTTGTGAGTCAGAAACGGATGTGATACAGAAACTGCAGGAAGATCAGGAGTTCATGCAAAAAAAATTGAATACGTTTGCTTTTTCTTCTTTTTACGCTGGAGAACAGACGGATGAAGAAATGGAAAAAGCATTGCAGCAGCCTGTTCTTGAACAGATTCGTACGGTTGTAAAAGCCAAGGATACCGAGGGGGATATTGTAAGATATCAGAACGATCAGGTTACAAGCCAGAAAGTGATATCGGAAGAAGAGGAGCAATTTACATACCGTTCCTGGATGAAAGTAAAGAGTGTGGAATCTGCACTTGGATATACCAGTGTTCTGCTGGATTTGGATGCTATTCTTTATCCGAAAACAGAAGAGGATCGCTGGGAAAATATCGGCAAGGAATTTGCGGCGAATCTTTCTACGTACTGGAAGCTATTCTCCGGTTTTGACGGCACGACCGTATCGGAATGTGACACCAGAATCCGGACATTTCTGAATTCCCGTTATGAAGATGACAGAGAAGACAATGCCATCACATTAAGGACAACAGGAACCGATGAAACAGCGTATTATGTTCTTCGCACGCACAATGAAGATGTCAGAAAAGTTACAGGCGGAACAGCAGAAAAACTTGAAGATTCCGCGTGGCTGATTCGCGCAGAGCAAAGTGAGGTAAGGATTACGCTTGGAGCATCGGATCAACGGTATTACTATGAGAAAGGGGCGAAAAACGAATGAGAGTCTGCATTGTTGCGGAAGGATGCTACCCTTTCGTCGTAGGAGGTGTTTCAAGCTGGGTACACAGCCTGATCCAGCTGTTTCCGGAAACGGAATTTGTGATTCTTGCAATTGCGGCAAATCGTTCCCAGCGGGGAAAATATGCCTATGAATTGCCGAAAAATGTGTCTGCGGTCTATGAACTTTATCTTGACGATGTGGACTGGAGCGGCAGCAAGAAACTGCACAGAAAACGGCTGAAAAAAGAACAGTATCAGGCACTGCGCAGTCTGATTCTGGATCAGGACATCGAGTGGGATGTTTTGTTTGACCTTTTCCAGAAAGAAAATGTTTCCCTGAATGCGCTGCTGATGGGGGAGGATTTTCTGAATGCGGTCAGAGACTGCTATAATCTGAAATACAGTCAGATTGTCTTTTCTGATTTCCTGTGGACGATGCGTTCGATTTATCTGCCGCTGTTTCTCACCATGCAGACGGAAATACCGCGTGCCGATTTGTACCACTGTGTTGCAACCGGTTATGCGGGGGTTCTTGGTGCCATGGCAAAACACTTCTACGGCAGCCGTCTCCTGATTTCTGAGCACGGAATTTACACCAGAGAGCGGGAAGAAGAACTGATCAAAGCCAAATGGGTAGAAGGAATCTATAAAAATATCTGGATCGATCAGTTTCGAAAAATGTCAAAGCTGGCGTACAACGAAGGGACGCTCATTACATCACTGTTTGAACATGCACGGGAACTGCAGATCGAACTTGGCTGCCCGATCGAAAAAACCATGGTCACGCCAAACGGAATCCGTGTGGAAAATCTGCAGAATATTCCGGGGAAAACGGAAGAAGATGAAGGAAAAATCAACATCGGTGCGGTACTGCGTGTGACCCCGATTAAAGATGTCAAAACGATGATTCAGGCATTTGGTTTTGCGAAAGAAAAAGATGACCGTCTGAAACTCTGGATTATGGGACCATGGGAAGAAGACCGGGAATATGCCGAGGAGTGTTTCCAGCTTGTCTCGGATATGGAAATCCCGGATGTTGTTTTTACCGGAAGAATCAATATCCGCGATTATCTTGGAAGAATGGATGTGACCATTCTGACCAGCATAAGTGAGGGACAGCCGCTGACCATTCTGGAAAGCTATGCGGCGCATAAGCCGGTGATTGCAACGGATGTCGGAAACTGCTATGGACTGATTTACGGGGAAAGTGATGATTTCGGTGCGGCCGGAATTGTCACGCATATCATGAATATTGAAGAAATCGCGCAGGCGATGCTGGATATGGCGGCAAATGAAAAAATGCGCCTGGAAATGGGAGAGACCGGCTATCGCCGTGTGATGGAGAAATATAGAGTAGAATATATGCAGAAAACATACTGGGAGATTTACCGGGATTTCGCAGAACAGATGGGGCTGGAGTGGAAGGAAGAATCGGTAAAACTGCCGGATAAGGAAAAGTAAAACCGGAGCAGGCACAAAAAAGGAGGAAGAGGATATGGCAGGAATCGGAGTTCGGCTGAATCGGATTTTTGAAAAAAATACACTTACGACAAATCTGGTTGGATTTTTCTACAGCACCGTAGTGACGGTTGCGCCCATGTTTGTCATCATTATCAATCTGATTTTAATGGAATATCTGCTGGATTTTGCCAGTGTGGGATATGTGACAAGAGAGCTGTTTTCCTGCACGATTCTTTATACCTTTATCTTTTCTCTTCTGACGGCGTCCCCGTTTAATGCGGTGCTGTCCCGCTATATGTCTGATGTGATCTACGAAGAGCGGTATCAGGATATTTTACCCTGCTATCATATTGGTATGCTTCTGAACATTGGTCTCAGCTGTCTGTTGGGGATTCCGTTCTGTCTCTGGGAACATTTTGTGGGAAAGGTACCAACCGCATATGTATTCTGTGGCTTTTGCGGTTATATCAGTCTGGTGCTTGTTTTTTACTCGATGATTTATCTTTCTATTTGCAAAGATTATCAACGGATTTCACAGTATTTTTTCTTCGGCATGCTGGTGGCATTTGTCCTTGCCCTGATTTTACACTTTATTCTGAAGTGGGAGACAACATGGAGTATGCTGTTTTCTCTGACGATCGGATTTTTTGTGACGGCAACGCTGGAAAATGCGCTGATCCGCCGGTATTTTGTGCGAAATAGCAATCATTACCGGCCGGTACTGCAGTATTTTAGGAAATATTGGAAATTGATTTTTACAAACTTTTTGTATATCCTTGGGTTATACATTCACAATTTTGTGTTCTGGACAACGGATATGCGGATGGAGATTGCAAAAAGTTTCGTATGTAACCAGCCATACGATATGGCATCCTGTCTCGCCATGTTTACCAACATTTCCGCAACGATCATCTTTATTGCGCGTGTGGAGATGAACTTTCACGAAAAATATAAACTGTACTCGGAGGCAGTCATCGGCGGAAAAGGCGCCGATATTGACAATGCGAAGAAACGGATGTTCCGTCAGCTTTCCAGTGAACTGATGACACTGGCGCGGTTACAGTTTATCATTTCTGTTGTGGTTTATCTGATCTGTGTTATTCTGCTACCAGGGGAGGGATTTTCCGGTATGACACTGAAAATTTATCCGTCACTTGCGGTTGGATATTTTATTCTGTTTCTGATGTATGCGGAAATTATCTTCCTGTATTATTTTGACGATCTGACAGGGGCAATCTGGACAGCGATCGTGTTTTGCCTGGTGACATGGATTGGCAGTCTGATTGCAACACATTTACCGGTGATCTGGTATGGCGCCGGGGTCATAGCAGGAGCATTTGCAGGATGGAGTGTGGCATATGCGAGACTGCGATGGGTAGAAAAAAACATGGACAGACATGTCTTTTGCCGTGGAAATCTGATTCCTCAGGGAAAGGGGAAACGGCCATCCGGTATGGTTTATGAAAGAAAAGCAGAGCAAGAGCAGAAGGAGGAAGCGTAAATGAGCACAGCAGCAATTGTAAAAGCTTGCGTTATTTTGATGGGAATTGGAATTATGATCGTTACCTTCGTGCTTCATGCGAAAAAGAAGCTGACCGTAAACCTGGCAGTTACCTGGGAACTGCTTGGAATTGCAGCAATCTTAAGCGGAGCGGTTCCGAGATTTTCCGGATGGAGCAGCCGGATCGGGCTTGGGAGCCTCGTTGTTCTTCTGATCACAGCGCTTCTGGTTCTGTGGGGCGTTTACCAGATGACAATTCAGATCTCTTCCCTGTTAATGAAAAACCAGGAACTGGCGATTCTGGTTTCTCTTTTGAACCAGGAGAATGAAAGAATTCTGAGAGAACTGGAAAAACTGACGGGCAAAAATGCAAGAGAGTTATAAGGGAATAGAAGAAGGAAGAACGAATGAAGAAAATTTTGTTTGTGATCAACACCCTTGGCCGGGCGGGAGCGGAAACAGCGCTGCTGGAACTTTTGCGCCGCCTGGATGCGGAGGAATATGAAATTTCACTTTACGTACTTTTGGGGCAGGGTGAAATGATTTCCCAGGTACCGCAGAGGGTACATGTGAAAAATAAGAAAATCTGTACCGCTTCTGTGCTGTCCGGTGCGGGGCGGAGAAAACTGATACAGACATCTTTTCTGGCGTTTTTCCGCCATGGTCGCACCATAAAGAAAATGCAATATGTGATACAAAATTTTTTCCGAATGAAAAAAACTGGAAACATTCAGCCGGACAAGCTGCTCTGGCGTGTAATTTCGGATGGAGCAGACCGATTTTCGGAAACCTTCGATCTGGCGGTTGCTTACCTGGAAGGCGGTTCTGCTTATTACGTTGCCGATCATGTGAATGCTAAGAAAAAAGCTGCCTTTGTCCATATTGCATACGGCAATTCCGGTTATACAAGGGAAATGGATCGGGACTGCTACGAAAAGATGGATCAGATCTTTACCGTTTCGCAGGAGACGCGCCGTCATTTTCTGGAATTTTATCCGGAATATGAGAAGAAAGTGCAGGTTTTTCACAATATTCTCGATACAGACCGGATTGCGCGTGAGGCGCAGCTGCCGGGCGGTTTTTCAGATTCCTATACAGGAATTCGAATCTTAACTGTCGGAAGACTGGCCTATCAGAAAGCATATGACATCGCAATTCCGGCCATGAAAAAGATCCGCGAAGATGGCTATGAGGCGCGATGGTATGTACTGGGAGAGGGATCCGAGAGAAATGCGCTCGAAAAGCAGATTGCAGAGCTTGGCCTGCAGGAAGATTTCCAGCTGCCGGGTGCAAAAGAGAATCTGTTTCCTTATTATGCACAGTGTGATCTCTACGTTCATGCAACACGGTTTGAAGGAAAAAGCATCGCCATCCAGGAAGCGCAGACACTTGGCTGTGCTGTGATTGCATCGGACTGTGCGGGAAACAGAGAGCAGATTGTGGACGGGGAAGATGGTCTTCTCTGTACGCTGACACCGGAAGGCATTGCCGAAAAAGTAGAAGAACTGCTGGATGATCCGAAGAAACGGGAACGGCTTGCAGCAGCGGCAAAACAGAAAATGAACGGTCAGACAGAGGAAATCTGGAAACTGCTGAATCTAATGAAATGAGGCGGACATACATATGAGACAAAAAGAGGTACTGCTGATTATTCCGGCATACAACGAGGAAAAAAATATAGAAAAGGTCATGAAACAGCTGGCGCAGCCGGAGATAGCAGATATTGTTGATGTGCTGGTCATGAACGATGCTTCTTCTGACAATACCAACTGGCTGGCGAAGGAATATGGCTGTGCGGTGGTTACTCATGTTTTTAATCTGGGATATGGCAGTGGGCTGCAGCTTGGATATAAATATGCAATCCGAAGGGGCTATTCTTATGTTATTCAGATGGATGCGGATGGGCAGCACGATGTGTGCAATATCCCGAAAATTTACCAGAGATTAAAGGAAAAAGATGATGATGGAAGAACGCCGGACATTGTGCTTGGATCCCGTTTCATGAAGGGGAGTACAGAGTTTGAAGTTTCCTTTGCAAAAAAAATGGCATTTGTCCTGTTTCGAAAAATGCTGTATTTGGCAACTGGACGGAAAATTGCGGATCCGACAACCGGACTGCAGGGTTTAAGCCGGAAAGCTGTTTTATACTATTCCAAATATAATCATTTCGATGATAAATATCCGGATACTAATATGATTACTCAGATGCTGCTTCTTGATTTTAAAGTTGTGGAGATTCCAGCTGTTATGCATGCTCGGACTTCGGGGAAAAGCATGCATTCTGGTTTGAAGCCAATCTGGTATATGATGCGGATGTTTTACAGTGTCCTGGCTGTGATTTTCCGGTGTAAGGTATTGAAAATGGATGCAGGAGCAGGACGGATTGATGTGGAGAGAGAAGATAAAAAGTATCCTGAGCTGGCAGAAGGGAAGAGAAGCTAAAGGCAGGGCAGAAAAGAAAGAATTTCCAGAACTGCGGGGAAAACAGGATAAAAAAGAGCTTTTCCAGAAAGCGATACTTCAGGAAAGCAGGAAAGCGATACAGAATCCCGGGTGTGGCTGGTATCATTTATATACTTTCAACGCGGCGCAAACCGGGGAACCGCTCTACATCGCCTGTGAAGAGGAAGAACTTGTCCTTCTCAGAATTGATATCGGAGCATTCCGGGACAAGCCGATTTCAGAACCGTCTCTGGAATGGATTCGAAGGATTCTGGCATTTTTTCGGGAGAAAAGAAAAGGAATGATCCTGCGGTTTTCCTATGATCTTGAGGGAAAAGGACTGGAGAAAGAGCCGGGCAGTATCCGTCTGGTGGAAGAACATATGCAGCAGATCGGAGAAGTCATTCGGGAATATGCGGACGATATTTTTGCAGTACAGGGAATTCTGATCGGGAACTGGGGCGAAATGCACGGTTCCCGTTATCTGACCCCGGATGCCTTTCGAACCCTGACCGATACCATGATAAAAGCAGTGGACGGTGCCTGCCCGGTTGCAGTGCGGAAACCGGCGCAGTGGCGGGAACTGACTTTGGGATGGACGGAGCAGGAAAAGAAAAAACTGACTCTGTTTAACGATGGGATATTCGGATCGGAAACGGATCTTGGAACGTATGGCACACTGTCACCGGAAACACCGGGACAGAAAATCTGCAGCCGGGAAGAAGAACTGGAATGGCAGAAAAACGAAATGTGCGGAAAATTTTGCGGCGGAGAGGCCATATGGGGAAGTGGGGCAGAACCGGCTCCTTTCGTCTCGGCCCCAAAAGCAATGGCGGATCTCGAAAGAATGCATATTTCCTATCTGAACAGTACGTATGATTTACGACGGCTGGAACAATGGAAAGCAGAAACGGTCGAGGACGAAAGCGGCCTGGAGGCAATTGGAAAACGTCTCGGCTATCGGTTTGTTGTGGAAGGTGTGGAGTTTGTTTCGGAAAGGGAAGAACTTCAGATTACACTGGAAAACAAAGGATTTGCAGAACTGACCGAAGAGGCAGACTGTTATCTGGAGCTGGAAAGAAACGGAACGCTTCAGAAAAAAATACAGATTGCAACAGATGCGAGACTCTGGAAGAGCGGAGAAAAAACCACTCTTTGCCAGAAAATAAAACTGCCTGCGGAATTAGCAGAACCAGAAGAACAGAAACTGTATCTGGCGCTGTACCGCAGGCGGGATGGAAGAACTATTTCATTTGCCAATCAGGGAGAAAAACAGGGACGCCCCTTTTTGGGAATTTTCAAAATTGACCCGATTGTTTTAATATAATTTGCTGATTTCGAGCGTACCAATCGAAAATCCATGCGTATCATGAGAAAATGTGTTTGCGGGCAAAATTTCCCTTTGCAGAACAGGATCCGTCATCTGGAAATATACCGTATAACTGCCTTTGGCGAGTCTCGCAAGCGGGAGAGAAATAGAGAGCTCTGCAGTAGTCCCCGGTATCCAGAATCTGGAATCCGAAGAGATGGGAAATGAGAAAACCTCACCATCGGAAGAAACCAGGGTGAGCTGTAAATCCAGTTTTCGATAGCAGACAGAAAAACCAACATTTTCCAGCCGTATCTGAAAATCAGACGAATCCAAAGCAGTGTCCTGGATGACATAGCGGTATCCCAGATGACGCTCGATATAATCATAGCCGGACAATCCGTTAAAAACGGAAGCTTTGTCTTTGTAAGCAGCTGCTTTCCATTTATCCAGAACCGCGGGATCGTGTTCCGAATTCAGATAGGAGACATGCATGCGCGATAAATCCTGAATGGCATGTGCGAGATCATTCAATGGGTTATCCAGAGTGACCTCGCCGCCGTTTGGGACGAAATTGCAGAGTTCATTCTGGAAGGAAAGCTCATCCTCACGAACCCAGGCGGAACGGTAAGTGTCTGCGGAGGCAGCGGTATCACCATAAGTGCCGGTATCGTTGGCCGTTCCGAGCATACCATCGTTAAACAGTCCAAGCCGGGAGGAAAGCGAACCATCAAAAGCTGTTTCCTTTGTCGGCCGTTCGGAGGAATCCAGAATTTTCCGCCTCTGTACCGGTGTGCGGACAGACAGAAAAACCGAAGGATCCGTTACCTCTGCCAGATGGTGCATCAGGGTAGTACAGTCCTCATCGGACATGTAGTGAGAATTGTTCATTTCCCCGCAGTTTCCGACAAAAATGCCCTGCATCAGAAAAACACAGTCCGTGTAGCGATTTACAACTTCAGCTGTCTGGTCCATGTGACGCAGAATTTGCTCCAGACTTTGCGGCTCTGTTTCCATTGCTTTTCCATCCCAGTCGTAGAGAAAACGTAAGATCACCTGACTGCCATGTCTCTGCCAGGCAGAGAGAATGGTATCAAGCTGGGAAAGAGCTGAATCGGAGAGATCTTCGTTTGAAAAATTCTGCAGATTCACTTCCAGCATGACAATTCCCTGCCTGTTTTTGGCGTCGGAATCAGAGGCGGCAGGAAGATTCGAGAGCGAATCGCTTCCAAGAACATAGCCATACATGTGATAAAATCCAATGTATGGATTGGATAACTCGTCTGCGGATTCTGTGCATGGTTCCGGCATGTAATTCGCACGATAAAAAGAACGGATACCAAGAAATGCGAACAGTGCAAGGAATACCAGAAGCAGAAGAAAAAACAGAAGATAAGAAAATGATTTTTTTCTATTTGTTTTCATAAAGGAAAGCCTTTCCAAAAGGGATACTGCCATTCACAGGTATCTGGAAACGGCAGCAACGATAGCAGGTATTAGATATATGATACCATTTTAATGTTACAAAATCCATGAAAACAGTGGAAAATAAGAGTGATGTAAAATTACGGAACTGTTTACCCGCGTAGCATGTTATAAAAACGAGAAGAAGGAGGAACTTATGCGCATTAGAAATTTATTCCGAAACAGTTTTTTCAGTATGCTTTCACAGTTTGCGCTTCTGATCCTCGGCTTTTTCAGCCAGCGTGCCATGAACCTGTACATGGGCGCGGAGCTGGTTGGAATGAATGGTGTTATTTCCAATGTCATCAATATCCTTTCCGTGACGGAGCTTGGCATATCCACGGCAATCGTTTACCATTTGTATGGCGCGCTTGCAAGAAAGGATGAGGCAGAGATTGCATCGCTGATGAATCTTTACCGAAAGGCATATCACGTCTTTGCTGTTCTTGTATTTGCGGCGGGAATGGCGGTTCTGCCGTTCATCCACCTTTTTATGAAAAATAACAGTTATTCGTTATCCTATATCCGCGTTCTGTATGCGATGTGGCTGGTTCGAACCGTTCTTTCTTATCTTTTAACGTACCGGAAGTCGTTGCTGATTGCGGATCAGAAAGAATACATTGCAAGCATCACCGGACTGATTTTAAATGTGGTCAGCTATCTGGCGATTATTCTGCTGGTTACATGGGAACAGAATTATCTGCTGGCGCTTGGTATTGGAACCGTAACGGAAGTCGTGCTGAATATCTGGATCAGCTGGTATGTGGAGCAGAAATATCCGTTTTTGCGCCAGCGGAGAAAAGAAAAGAGCACATCGTCTCTGACGAAAAGAATTGTAAGAGATCTGAAAAGCCTGTTTATTTCCAGAATTTCAGAAAAAATGCTGTATTGCACGGACAACCTGATTATTTCCGGTTTTATCGGGGTCGGTACGGTAGGACGATATGCAAATTACTGTATGATTACGCAGGCGATCAGCAATATTCTCACGATCCTTGCGAATACGATCCAGCCGACGGTCGGAGATTATTTTACAGAAAAAAATCGTCAGAGAAATTATGAGATTCTGCGGCAATTGACCTTTGGCTTTTTCTGCATTGCGTCGGTTGTATCGGTTGGCCTGTTTTCTCTGATTACACCATTTGTCCGTGATATCTGGCTTGGTCCTTCCTACGAACTTGGCTGGGGAATTACTGTTTTTTGTATTGTAGTATTGCTGGTTCGAATTATGGGATTGCCGCTCAGCCTTGTGATGGGCGTGACGGGACTGTTTGAAAAAGAGAAAAATGTCGGAGCATCCTCCGCACTTCTTAATCTGATCGTGTCACTGGCACTTGTAAAACCGTATGGGATGGCAGGCGTTCTGCTTGGAACCTTACTGTCTTATCTGCTGCAGATCTTGTATCGGTATATCATTTATTTCCGGGATTTCCTCGAGATGCCGGGAGAGGCGCTGCGGTATGCGCAGGATATCGGAGAGTATCTGGCAGTCATAGCGGGCGAAGTTCTGCTGATGCAGAAAATCGTACCACTGATATACGGAGCAGGCGGTATGCTTCTGTTCTGCGTCTGCTTTCTCCTGTGTATTGCGATTCCGCTGCTGCTGGATCTGGTGATCTTTGGAAGAGGCTGGAGACTTCAGAGCATTGTAACCATGGTGAAGGGAATGCGAAAAGCCTGATGCAATAGAAATTTCTCTGTGCATTTTGAAAAAAATTCGGAGAGGACAATGAAAAAATCAGTGCTTCTGAAAAAACCTGCGGAAAAAAGCCGTTACCGACCAGAAAAACGGGCGGACAGGGCGTAAAAAGAGCCAGATGGAAGAAAGCATCCGATAAATTGGATACGAAACAGAAAACGATTTTCCATTGCGTACGACACCAGTCAGTTTTCCATGAATCTGCTCCGGGGAAAGAGGTCCTTCCACTTCGGTCTGATTGTCCCCGACCAGATAGAAGCCATCCCTGGTAATTCGGCAGATGCGGTGCAGAACAAGGATTCCCTGCACACGGCGATACAGAATTACATCGCCGCGATGAAGTTCGGAAGGAACACAGTGTTCAATGACAGCTTCGTCCCGGCCCGGAAGAAAAAGAGGATACATACTGTAGCCCTGCGGTTTCAGTTTGACGGCAGAACCGTTTTTTAAAAGTTGTTCAATATCGTAAGTGTACATAAAAAACTCCATTTGGCGGATACGCCGAACCGACGAAATGCGTGGCATTTTGACGAGTGGCTCTGAATAGTTACCTGAATTTTATTATAACAGCTTACCCTGAAAATAAAAAGGATGATGAGCAGAAAAAGCATAACTTTACATACAAAACGAAAGACAGCAAATATAAGAAAACAAACACAGGAAGGGAAATCAGATTATGAGAATCAGAAGGCAGGAAGGATATTTACTGCAGAAAATCGGGAACACACATTATCTTCTGCCTTATGGGCAGAAAATAGCAGACCAGCAGCGAGGAATGGAGCTGAATGAGACCGCACGGATTCTCTGGGAAGCGCTGGAAACACCAAAAACAATGGAAGAACTTCAGCAGAAAATGATTCGCTGTTATGAAGTGCCGGAAGAAGAGCAGGAGGAACTGAAAAAAGATATTCAGGCTTTTGTGCAGGAGCTTCTTGCCTTTGGTGCGGTACGACGGGAACTTGGTTCTCCGGATGGAACTTGCGCCGGAGAATTGAAGATCGCAGGAATTTCCATTGCTGTTTATGGAAAAGAGGGCTGCATTCCAAAACAGTTTGCTTCTTTTGAGAAGAAAAGAGGAAAGGAAGAAGCAACAGAGAAAACAGAAGGAGAGGCAGCGAAAAAAACAGGAGAAAAAGAAGTGGAAGAAACGGTGATAAAAACAGAAAATAGGCAGGATGCGGCGGATCTCACGTTAGAATTGATCGAGCATGTACCGGAAAGCCACCAGAATGGAAACATTCTGATCCGGAATAAAGATCTGACAGTCTGCGCGTGGGAAGAAGGCTATGTCCTCTGGTTCCCGGCTCTTAAAAATATCTATGAAATCTGGATGAAAGCGGATGGAAGCTTCGCCTGTATTTATTACCGTCTGCCTATGACAGAAGAAGAGCAGGATTCCCTCTTTCTGGCGATCCGGCCGGTATTTCTGTTCCTGGCACAGAAAAAAGGCATGTTTGTGCTGCATTCCGCATCTCTTCTTTATCTGGAAAAAGCATGGCTGTTTTCCGGTCCGTCGGGAATGGGAAAATCGACTCATACGGCACTTTGGAAAAAACTGTTTGACACGCCGTTTCTGAACGGAGATCTGAACCTCATAGGAAAAGAGGGCGATCAGTTTGTAGTATACGGAATCCCGTGGTGCGGCACATCAGAAATTTTCACAGTCGAAAAGAAAGAGCTGGGAGGGATTGTGCTGCTGGAAAAAGCGCCGGAGGATAAAATCGTTTCCCTGACGAAAGAGCAGAAAACACTCCGTGTGATGCAGCGGATGATCTCGCCGCCCTGGACGGCAGGGCTGATGAAAAAGAATCTTGCTTTTGCGGAAGAAATTGCAAATGAAAAGCCGGTTTACTTCCTGCGCTGTACGAAAAATGATACAGCGGCAGAAGTGATGCATCACAGAATCACGGAGGATGAACTTGCGCAGGAGGCTTTAAAATGAGAAACTTGTGGACAAAAATAAAAAAATGCCTCCAGGCGGAAATGCTTCAGAAGATGTGGAAAGAATTTCTGTGGATTGCACAGTATGCCAGACGATACTGGAAAGCCATGATTTTCTATACCGCACTTGGTGTTTTCGGAACCGGTGTTTCTCTTGCGTCCAGTGTGATATCGAAAGATCTGGTTGATATTATCACCGGGCACCAGACAGGAAAACTTTTGCAGACCTTCGCACTGATGATCGGCTTTTCTTTTGGAAATACCCTGATTTCGCAGGCATCTGCGTATGCATCTACGATGATTAACCTGAAGGTAGACCGCGAAATCCAGAATGATATTTTTGCCAAGATTCTGGTCACGGACTGGGAATCGCTGACAGCGTATCATACCGGAGATCTGGTAACACGGTGGAGTTCTGATGCTTCAAATATTTCCAGTGGTATCCTGAACTGGCTGCCGAATCTTGTGATCTATACTGTGAAATTTATCAGTGCATTGGCGATTGTGGTACATTATGATCCCACCTTTGCCATTTTTGCATTGCTTGGCATCCCGTTCAGTGCGCTTCTGTCCCGCCCGCTGCTGCGCCGGATGACGAACAATAACCAGCGGAGCGCACAGATGAGTGCGAAACTTTACGGATTTAATCAGGAAGCATTTTCCAATATTCAGACAATCAAGGCATTCGATATGATCCGCTTTTATGTCGATCGCCTGAAAAATCTGCAGCAGGAATACATCAAAATGCGCCTGGATTTCCAGAAAATGTCGATTGCAACCTCGCTTCTGATGACGTTAATCAGCTATCTTGTATCTTACAGCTGCTACGGATGGGGAATTTACCGTGTCTGGAGCGGGGCAATTTCTTACGGAACCATGACCATGTTTCTGTCTCTGTCCGGTACACTGACGGGTTCCGTCAATTCGCTGGTCAGCCTTGTGCCATCGGCGATTTCTCTTGGCATCTCAGCCGGCCGTCTGATGGATATTGTGGAGATGCCGCAGGAGGACTACAGTGCGGATCGGGAAGTGGAGCAGTTTGCAGAAAAATACCGGGCAAGCGGCATCGGGCTTGCTATGGAGGACTTGAGCTATACCTACCATACGGGAACAGAAGTGTTTTCGAAAGCATCACTGGAAGCGTGGCCGCATGAAATTATTGCACTCGTCGGCCCGTCCGGCGAGGGAAAGACAACGATGCTGCGGCTGATCTTATCCTTGCTGCGTGCCCAGGGGGGAGAAGCATGGATTGGTGCAGGGGAAGACAGAGAACAACGGATTGCACTGTCGCCGTCCACAAGGAAATTGTTTTCTTATGTGCCACAGGGGAATACGATGTTTTCAGGAACAATTGCAGAAAATATGCGAAATGTGAAACCGGAAGCCACAGATGAAGAGATCGTGGAGGCGTTGAAACTGGCATGTGCATGGGAATTTGTGGAGAAACTGCCGGATGGTATTGAAAGTATGGTGAAAGAACGCGGCGGCGGATTCTCAGAAGGACAGGCACAGCGGCTTTCGATTGCGCGTGCACTGCTTCGAAAATCTCCGATTTTGCTGCTGGATGAAGCAACTTCGGCGCTCGATGTGGCGACGGAACGGAAAGTGCTGAAAAATATTATGACAGATACGTATCCGCGAACCTGCATTGTAACGACACACCGGCCGACGGTGCTTGGAATCTGTACGAGAGTGTATGCGATTCGAGGAAAGAAGTGTGAGGAGCTGGGCGAGAAAGAAATTTTGGAGATGGAGAAGGATTTCTAAAATTGAAGAAAGTTGCAGAATTGAAAGTACCTGCAAAATTTGGAGCCGAATTTGTAAAAACAGGTTACAAGCGAATAAAAAATGGAATGCCAAAAGGCATTCCATTTTTTAGAATACGGGAAGTGATCCATTAATCGGTAATGCTTACTCCAGTAATTGCAAGACCTGCATCGGAAGTAACAACCAAGTCACCGAAACCGATATTATCGGTTGGATTCTGATGATAAGCCAGTTTTACTTTCAGTGTAGTGGTTTCGTTACCGGAAATAAGTCCTGCGCCGCCAGAAACATAAGTAACATTCTGGTTGAAACTGATAGTCAGAACCTGGGCTTCCTTGGTATGATCAGCATTATGCTTTCCATTTACCTGAATACGGTAATCGCCACGTCCGTTTTCTGGAGTCTGGTGAATATATGCAGATGCAGTATAACATCCACTTGCCGCATAAACACCTTCAGCCATTCCTTCATCCAGAGAAATTACAGGTTTTACATATTTACTCATTTTCTGCACCCCTTCCGCGGCCATTCTGGCTGCTTTTTTCTGTGAACCATATCTTTTCAAACGAAGCGAAAAGATATGGTTCACATACATGGTTCATTTTTTAGTTCACTGAGTAGTCAAATCCAGTGAGCTGCAGATCGTCGATGCTGGTTCCATGGTTCAGATGAATACCAATGGTCAGCGGATTGGTTGCTGTGCTTGCAAAAGTGAGGGTGGCAGTTTTTCCAGACCAGGATTTCTGTACGGAGGCATCATCTGTCTCGATTGAATCAACAGTATCATTGAAATTAATATTCAATGTGATGGTTCCATCCAGATCAGACCAGCTTGCCTGTGCAAGTCCTTTACCACCATTTGTGCCCCAACGATCCCATACGCCATAATAAGTAACGTTCAGAGTTCCTTTTGTTGCACCACTTGCCGCATAAACACCTTCTGCCATACCAGAATCAATTGTAACGATTGGTTTTGTGTAATTTTTAGTCATATATATTCACGTCCTTTTCTTGCAAAATCATCCTTGGTTACAATTCTTATTATAGGAGGAAAATCCCGCAAATGTCAATAGATTTGGGGTAAAAATGTTACTATTTCGATTAAAAAACAAGAACGTTCCGATAACGTAATGCCAAAATAGATGCAGATAAATTTCCGCCTCTGAATATGGAACAAAATTTACTTTTCAAACTGTGATTTCTGCGGAAAAAGTTTGGAAAAGGCATCGTTCAGTTCCCGTTTTACATGTTCATATGGGATTTCAAAATTGCTGTCATTGATGCAGATGCACTTTGCAGTCTGCTTTGTGATTGTCTTTACCAGTTCCGGGTTTTCCGGTTTTAAATTGAAGTATTTACAGAACTTGTGCGTGTTTCTTGGAACGAAATCACCACTCAGTTTCTGATATTCCCGCAGAACATATTGGCTCACATCATCTTTATGACGAAATGGGTGGCTGCAGACACCGTCTAACAATTCTTCTTCCTTTTCCCAGAAGAAACGATAAGTCTCCTTTTTCAAAGGAGACGGGCCATGAACGGTGTAAAAACCGGTAAATCGTGGAAATGCCATTTCCAGAAGATTATATCCAAAGTACATGGGAGGATATCCGATGTGAAAATAGGCACCTGGCTGCTTTTTCATGTTTTCCCGTTTGTCAAAGTACTTGGCAAGCAGCATAGTATTGTTCAGATAGATATATGGCATAATGGTATCTTCTACGTTTGCAACATCGGGCTGCAGGGCAAGCATATCAACGGGTTTTCCGTTTTCAAAAAAATCGGTTGGCTTTATTGGATGCAGCAAAAACATATCATCATTAAAATAAACAAAGTGTTCCGACAGATTTTTTATCCGGTGGAAATTCCACTCAATGGAATGCGAGTTAAAGGTGGGGAGATATTTTTCGGGAATAAAATCTTTGTGTGAAACAATCTGCAATTTTGGACATTCTGTATTGAGCCACGCCGGCAGATGACCGCATGTTACAAAATATACGTTATTTACCCATGGAGCAAAGTTTTCTATCGAACGAAATAGATACTTTAGAATTTCCCAGTCGCGATAGCGTTCAATACGGTCGTCGATATCAACAGAAACTCCTTGCTTTTTTTTGGCGTTCTGTTTTTGGCGAAACCATAAGGGGTCTGATCCGTCCACCCATGTGATGACAAAATCAATGATCTGTTTTTTCATTTGTAACGATCCTTTCGTATATTGTACCAAAAAAAACAGTATACTTTCGATAACGAAACAGTACAAAAAATCAGTTTACATTGTCAAAGTTGTTCAATTTTCTTTGTAGAAGTTGATATATTTTTTTCTTTACTTTAATAGTGAGAACGATTTATTTAGTGTTTAAGGAATTTTTTGATATAATGTATAAATGTTGTTGGTATACAATTCAGTATAATCTTTTTCCAGATATGTTTGTACAATTTGGTTTTGAATCTGCACATTGCGCCCTGTTACTATGTACATAGGCTCTCTGTGCTCGAATAAATTTTGAATATGCTGAAAAATTTCATTTGAAAGCATCGAAAAATGGTCTGCTGTAATACAGTATTTGTCATAAGGTTCAAGTCCAGACAGCAGCCATTGGGAACTTGTCTCATAATTATATACACTGGACCGCTCATTTTCTGGTATTTTATTTAAGATAGCATCTGGTAATAATGGATATATCCATTTCCAAGATTCATGATTAACAACATGACAAAAGCATCCAGACAGATAAAACGTATTTTTTTATGATCTGTTCGCCAAAGCCATATATTGATGCAACTGCTAAGTAGGAATACTGCCAGTAATGTCCAACGTGCAGAATATATCCGAAAAATGTTTTCAGGAAAAATAGGAATGGGTGTGCAAATGTTTGACCCTTTTATAACTTTAGCACAACATATACTGTGGTGTAAAGAGTGGATGAGAAATAGCTTGTTTTATAGAATAATGGAGGAATCAATACGCTGAGACATTTGTAAATGAAAACAAAAAGAAAGCAAAGTTCAGTTGACGTTTCTTTAAAAATCCGCTATATTTTGGGTACAAAGAATAGGAGAAGAGGAAAGAAAAAAGATGTTTTATCCACTGGTAAGTGTGATTATTCCGGTCTATCAGGCGGAAAAATTTCTGACGGAGTGTGTTGAGAGCGTACGAAAACAGGACTATTCAGAGTTGGAGATTGTTTTGGTGAATGACGGTTCAACAGATCGTTCCAATCAAATGTGTGAGGAACTTGCTGCAGCAGATCCAAGAATCCGTGTGATTCATCAGAATAATAAAGGCAGTGGAGCAGCCAGAAATGCAGGGATAAAAGAAGCAACAGGAAAATATCTTCTCTTCCTGGATGCAGACGACAAGCTGGACGATTCATCTGCCATACGTTCCCTTGCCGCACGGGCAGAAAGAGAGCAGGCAGATATTGTGATCGGAACATATCGCAGATGGAGGGCGAATGGCGAAAAAGTGAAATGCTGCAGTAATCTGGAAAAAGAAAACCCGGACAGCGCAGAGTTCCGGTTTCATGGATTTTTTCAAAAAGGAACGCTTTCTTACGACTGGGGAAAACTCTACCGCAAATCTTTTCTGGAGTCTCACGATTTGTGGATTCCCCCATACAGTTACGCCGAAGACAAGGCACATAATTTTAGATGCTGTGCATGCCATCCGAAATATGCTTTTGTCCCACAGAGCATCGTTCTTTACCGTGAAAATCTCCAGTCCCTGACATATCAACCGAAAAAGAATCTGATGAGAAACTGGATTTTGATTGCATCTGATTTTGAACAGTTTCTGAAAGAAAAGCATCTTTCCAGAGAATATGGAGATCTGATTTTCTTTCATCTGCTCATTGGTGCAATGTATCTTGCCAAAGAAGAAATGACATATCAAGGGAAAAAAATTCGTGTCGCGGCGAAGATATTAAAGCAATACAGCAGAAACCCGTTTGTAGAACAAAAACTGACACTAAAAGAGTGCATTCGTTATACAAGGCAGATTAAATCGCTGTTTTGGAAATTATTAGCATTTACCTTGGTACTTTTTATACAGATGCATATGTATTTTGTTGTGGCAGCTGTTTTTGTATGGATGTCAAGCCTTGGAATTGATAGTTTATAAATAAAAAATCAGTCTTTATATTTCCTTTCTTTATTTCCTTCTTGAAAGAGCTGTTTTCCAGTTTTTCATTTTTATAGCCATTCCTTTCACTTCACACAGGTGCAAAACGTTATGAAAATGTAATCTGCTTTTTCGAACGCTTTAAACATTACAAATTTCTTCGTTTCTATAACTGCATCACAACAGATAGGAGTGTGTAAAGAATGGTTGTAGCCGTTTTAAAATGAAAAGATGTGATGGAAGAATAAGAAGATCGGGTTTTCTGCGCTGTCTCTGTGCGACCAGTTCTTAAAATCCTGTCTTTTTTCTGAATATTCCACCTCTCCGCTTGCTATTTTCATTCTCATATAGTATCATGAATCCAACAGCCAAGAAATCGGAAAGGAGAGAGGAGCATGGAATATGCAGTGTACTGGCTGATTGCGCTTGTGGTTTTGCTGGTGATTGAGGCGGCAACGTTAGGTCTGGCAACCATCTGGTTTGCGGGCGGCGCCCTGATTGCTCTGATCGCAGCTATGTGCGGAGCCGGATTTGTAATTCAGATGGTCTGCTTTCTTGTTGTATCGCTGATACTTCTGATTTTTACACGTCCTGTAGCCGTCCGTTTCCTGAATAAGGATACCTTAAAAACAAATGTAGACCGCGTGATTGGAATGGAAGGGATCGTCGCAGAAGAGATTTCCAACCTGGCAGGCACCGGAAAGGTATCGCTGGGCGGAAACACCTGGACTGCGAGAACGGAAAGCGAAGGAGGCATTATCCCGAAAGAGACCGTGGTGGAAGTGCTCCGTGTGGAAGGCGTCAAGCTGATTGTAAAGGTCAAAGAAAAAGAAGGAGGAAATGAAACATGAGTGGTGGAGGAATTGCAGGAATTTTAATGATTTTTCTTCTTGTGATTGTACTGTTTATTGCAGCATCGTGTGTGAAGATCGTGCCGCAGGCCAGTGCTTACGTTGTTGAGAGTCTTGGAAAATACAAAGGCACCTGGGCAACCGGTCTTCATTTTAAGGTTCCGTTTATCGAGCGCGTGGCAATCCGCGTGAACTTAAAAGAGCAGGTGGTGGATTTCCCGCCGCAGCCGGTCATTACAAAAGATAACGTTACGATGCAGATTGATACGGTCGTATTTTTCCAGATTACCGATCCGAAGCTGTTCGCATACGGTGTTGTAAATCCGCTGATGGCCATTGAAAACCTGACCGCAACGACACTTCGAAACATCATCGGAGATCTGGAGCTGGACGAAACACTGACATCCCGTGAGATTATCAACACGAAGATGCAGGCAGCTCTCGATATCGCAACCGACCCGTGGGGCATTAAAGTCAACCGTGTTGAGCTGAAAAACATCATGCCTCCGGCAGCCATTCAGGAAGCCATGGAGAAACAGATGAAAGCAGAGCGTGAACGCCGTGAAGCAATCCTGATTGCAGAAGGTGAGAAAAAATCGACCATCCTGGTTGCCGAAGGTAAAAAACAGTCTGCGATCCTGGATGCAGAGGCAGAGAAGCAGGCAGCGATTCTTCGTGCTGAGGCAGAAAAAGAGAAACGAATCCGCGAGGCAGAAGGCCAGGCGGAGGCGATCCTCAAAGTACAGCAGGCAAATGCCGATGGTATCCGTGCCATCAAAGAGGCAGGTGCTGACGATGCGGTTCTTACCTTAAAGAGTCTCGAGGCACTTGGTGTTCTGGCGAATGGAAAAGCAACGAAGATTGTTGTTCCGTCCGATCTGCAGGGACTGGCAAGTCTGGCTACCACATTCAAGGGAATCGTGGAAGAGCAGAAAGGCCCGGCAGGGAAAGAAGGACAGAAATAAAAAAGCAGGATTCTCCCGTGAAACGCATCATGCCGGACACGGGAGAATTTTTTATTGCTCTGCATCCGGAGGGAGCTGCCACTGGCAGATTCTGTAGTTGCCGGTAAGAATAACAGAATAAAAATGTATAAAAATACATATATTATGAATAATACAAGTAAAATACGTAAAAATATACATTTCACCCCTTGACAGATGCGCCGGCCTGTTTCATAATAGAAACCATCTTAAGCGATAAAAATACATTACATACCGATATATTTAAGGAGGAACACACCATGGATTTAAAAGGACGCGATTTTCTGACATTAAAGGATTTCACCCCGGAAGAGATTTCCTATCTGCTGGATCTGTCCGCAGAGCTGAAGGATAAGAAAAAGAAAGGCATTCCGGTGGACACCCTGCGCGGTAAAAACGTTGCGCTGATCTTCGAGAAAACCAGCACCAGAACCCGCTGTTCCTTCGAAGTAGCCGCACATGATCTCGGCATGGGAACCACCTATCTTGACCCGACCGGTTCCCAGATCGGTAAAAAAGAGAGCATCAAAGATACGGCCCGCGTTCTTGCAGGAATGTATGAGGGAATTGAGTACCGTGGATTCGGCCAGGAGATCGTAGAGGAGCTGGCAAAATATTCCAAAGTCCCGGTATGGAACGGACTGACCAACGAGTACCACCCGACCCAGATGCTCGCCGATATGCTGACAATCCAGGAAGAGTTCGGCCACTTAAAAGGCATCAAACTCGTTTACATGGGCGACGCCCGCTACAACATGGGAAATTCCCTGATGATTGCATCTGCAAAAATGGGTATGGATTTTGTAGCCTGCGCACCGAAGAAATACTTCCCGAACGCGGAACTCGTTGCACAGTGTGAAGAGTATGCAAAGGAGAGCGGCGCAACCATCACCCTCACCGAGGATGTAAAAGAGGGAACGAAAGACGCCGATGTTATCTATACGGATGTCTGGGTATCCATGGGTGAGCCGGACAGCGTATGGGAGGAGAGAATCCACGATCTGACTCCGTACCGCGTGACAAAAGAAGCAATGGCAAATGCCAAGGATACCGCGGTATTCCTGCACTGCCTGCCGTCGTTCCACGATCTGAAAACAAAGATTGGAAAAGAGATCCACGACCGTTACGGACTGGATGAGATGGAAGTTACCGATGAGGTATTTGAGTCCGCACAGTCGAGAGTCTTCGAGGAAGCAGAGAACCGCATGCACACGATCAAAGCTGTGATGGCAGCAACGCTTGGTGCATAAACTTTCTGGTGGAAAAACCGGAACAGACTGTGTATAATAGAAGAATGGCAAGACACGTACAGCAGCGCTGCGGAGCACGTCTTTCGCAGCGCTGCTGTTGGTTTATGTGAGGAGTGTGAAGATATCATATGCTGGAAAATAAAAGAGCTGAGACACTGCGCCTTCTGCGAGAATCAGGAGAAAATGTTTCGGGTCAGGATTTGTGTGAACATTTTGGAATTTCCCGTACTGCAGTGTGGAAGATCATGAATCAGTTAAAAGAGGAAGGATACGAGATCGAGGCGGTACAGAATAAAGGTTACCGTCTGCTGAACGAGCCGGATCTGATGACGAAGGACGAGCTGGAAAGCCGCACGCATACGAAATATGTTGGACAGACGGTCTATTACAGCCATGAAGTAGATTCGACAAATACGTGGGCGAAGCGCCTGGCGGAAGAAGGAGCGCCGAACGGTACACTGACAACGGCCGAGACGCAGACCGCTGGAAAAGGCCGCCGCGGAAGAGTCTGGAAATCGCCGGAGGGAACTTCCGTTTCGATGTCCCTCCTGCTGTACCCGGATCTCGAGCCGGCCAAAGCGCCGATGCTGACGATTGTGATGGGACTTGCTGTTGTGCAGGGGGTACAGAGAGCGCTCGGCGTCGACACGAGAATTAAGTGGCCGAACGATGCGGTGCTGAACGGGAAAAAGCTCTGCGGAATCTTAACCGAGATGAGTGCACAGATCGATTACATCAATTATGTCGTCATTGGAACGGGAATCAATGTGAACCAGACGGAGTTTCCGGAAGAAATTGCTGAGATCGCGACGTCACTGGCGATCGAAATGGGGCATCCGGTCAATCGGGCGAAAATAGTCGCAGCGGTGCTGGAGGCGTTCGAGGAGAATTACGAAAAATTCCTGGAGGCGGGAGATCTCTCGGCGCTGCAGGAAGCCTATGAGGCTGTACTTGCAAATAAGGATCAGCCGGTGCGTGTGCTGGATCCGAAAGAGCCGTTCGAGGGTGTGGCGCTCGGCATCACGTCGACGGGTGAGCTGCGTGTGAGAAAAGAGGATGGAACGATCGCGGAAGTGCATTCCGGCGAGGTTTCAGTGCGCGGCCTGTACAGTTATGTATAAAAAACTTGGATCAGGAAAGGAAAATATATGTATTCAGATGATGAAAAAGTAGTGCTCTGCGGAGCGAGTGCGTATGAGCAGAAATATTATTTTAACCAGGATTTTGCATCCCTGCCGCAGTCCGTGCAGGATGAGCTTCATATCATGTGCGTTATGTTCACCGTGGAAATCGGCGGCATTTTCACCATGTGGTTTGACAGTGACGGCAGTCTGCAGTTCGAAACAGAGGCTGTAGATGCGGATGCGATGTACGATGAGATCGGCGGTGCGCTGCGGATCAAGCAGTATCAGGAGGAGAAAAAGGATCTGCTGGAATCTCTGGAGCTGTATTACCGCGTTTTCTTCCTCGGCGAGGAAGTGCCGGAGGAAGCGTTCGCAGAAGAAGACGGAGAGAAGCCGGATGGAAAGTAAGAAACGTACGCTCCAGACGATGTCTCCGCTGAAAATCGGAAATGTGGAAATGCAAAATCCGCTCGTGCTCGCACCGATGGCAGGTGTGACGGATCTGCCGTTCCGCGTTCTCTGCAAGGAGCAGGGAGCAGGCCTGATCTGTATGGAGATGGTCAGCGCGAAGGCGATTCTGTATAAGAACAAAAATACCGAGGATCTGATGACGATTCATCCGGGTGAACATCCTGTATCGCTCCAGCTTTTTGGCAGTGATCCGGAAATTCTGGCGCAGATTGCCGCACAGATCGAGGAGCGGCCGTTTGACATTCTGGATTTTAACATGGGCTGCCCGGTGCCGAAGGTCGTCAACAACGGCGAGGGCTCCGCGCTGATGAAGGATCCTGCGCTGGTGCGGAAGATTGTGACCGGTATGGTAAAGGCAGTGAAAAAGCCGGTGACAGTTAAAATTCGAAAGGGATTTAACGAAGAGTCGGCGAATGCTGTGGAGATTGCAAAGATTCTCGAGGACTGCGGTGTGGCTGCGATTGCGGTGCATGGAAGAACGCGGGCACAGTTCTATTCCGGAAAAGCAGACTGGGATATCATCCGTCAGGTAAAAGAAGCGGTTTCGATTCCGGTCATCGGAAATGGCGATGTGGTTGATGCGGCGAGCGCCGAAGCGCTGGTTGAACAGACGGGCTGCGATGGCATTATGATTGGCCGCGGCGCGGAAGGAAATCCGTGGATTTTTAAACAGATTCTTCATTACAGGGAAACCGGAGAAACACTTGCAAAGCCGACGCAGCATGAGGTAAAAGAGATGATGCTTCGCCATGCGCGCATGCAGGTGGAATACAAAGGCGGCGCGATCGGCATCCGCGAGATGCGGAAGCACGTTGCGTGGTACACGGCGGGATTCCCGCACTCGGCGAAACTGCGCGCAGCGATCAACCAGGTGGAGAGCCTGCAGGAGCTGGAACAGATGCTGAATGAGTGGGAACGCGGCTGACAAGTAAGTAAAATAAGTCAAAAAAGTACCTATGATATGCCAATATTGATATATCACGGGTACTTTTTCTATGCTATACTGACATTTAGAGGTATTGGGAATAAAAAAACAAAAGAGGGAGTGTAGTGTATGACTATCAAAGAACTTTTCGCACCGTCCGACATGACGGTGGGAAAGCCGTGGGAAAAGATTGTAGCTTTTACAATCCCTATGCTGATCGGCAACATTGCCCAGCAGCTCTACAACACGGTTGACAGTATTGTAATCGGAAAATATGTCGGGGACAACGCGCTTGCAGCAGTTGGAAGCGCCAGCCCGATCTTAAACCTGCTTCTGGTTCTGTTCGTCGGAATTTCTGTCGGCGCTGGCGTCATGGTGTCGCAGTATTTTGGAGCAAGACAAAGAAAAGAGCTTTCGATGACGATCGGAAACTGCGTCACGCTGACAGCAATTTCTTCCATCATTATTATGATTCTGGGAGCCGTCCTCTCAAGACCGCTGCTGGAAATGCTGAAAACACCGGATTCTATCATCGACTGGTGTACCTCGTATCTGGTGATCCTGATGGTGGGCTGTGCCGGCAGTGCGTACTATAACATTCTATGTGGTATCCTTCGCGGACTCGGCGATTCGATTTCGGCGCTGATTTATCTGCTGGTGGCAACGGTCATCAACATTGTATTGGATATTGTATTCGTTTCCCAGTTCCACATGGGCGTTGCCGGAGTTGCATACGCGACCGTGATTGCGCAGGCAATTTCTGCAGTACTCTGCATGTGGCGTCTGATGCGTATGACCGACATCTTTGATTTCAGACCCAAATATCTGAAAATGAAAAAACAGTATTCGATGGAAATTATCCGCCTTGGTCTGCCGTCCGGTATTACCCAGGCGATCTTCTCCATGGCGATGGTTATCGTACAGTCGCTGACCAACAGCTTCGGTGAAATGGTTATCGCCGCGAATGTTATCATCATGCGTGTCGATGGCTTTGCAATGATGCCGAACTTTTCGTTTGGTACCGCGATGACAACGTATGCCGGTCAGAATGTCGGTGCACGCCGTATGGACCGCGTAGAGCAGGGTGCAAAACAGGGAACACTGGTTGCAGTCGGAACCTCAACGACCATTACCCTTTTAATTGTTATTTTCGGCCATCATCTGATGGGAATCTTTACGAATACCACAGAGCTCGTAACATTAAGTGCCAATATGATGAAGATCCTTGCGGTCGGCTATATTGCCATGGCAATAACACAGTCGCTTTCCGGCGTCATGCGTGGAGCAGGCGATACGATGACCCCGATGTGGATTTCGATGGTTGTTACCGTTGTAATCCGTGTGCCGCTGGCATACGATCTGGCCTTTCTGACCAGAACGCCGGAGCTGCCAAACGGACGATATCAGGTACTCTGGATTTCCATGCTGGTAAGCTGGTGCATGGGTGCGCTTCTGACGCTGATTTTCTATAAAAAAGGAAATTGGAAAAAGAAAGCACTGACAGGAAGCTCATCCGAAAAATAAAGGAAAAATAAGAGAAAGATGCAGGAAGGATTTGTGAAAAAGAAAATCTTTCCTGCGTTTCTTTTTTTCTTGACATTCCGTGGGCAATCCTTTATACTACTTTAATTGTTAGGATAGGCGGAGTCTATCCTTATTTCAACCGGGAATACTGAAAATACAGCGCATTTCCGGAGAGTTTACAGAATAAAATCAGATATGACTGGATACAGAAACGATAGAAAGGGTGTATAAAATGGAACAGAAAAAAACGATTCTTACCTATGCCGGCCTGAAAAAACTGGAGGACGAGCTTCATGATCTCAAAGTAAACAAACGTAGAGAAATTGCCGGTAAAATCAAAGAAGCAAGAGAGCAGGGAGACCTTTCCGAGAACGCCGAGTACGATGCAGCAAAAGATGAGCAGCGTGATATCGAGGCAAGAATTGAAGAGATCGAAAAAATCCTGAAAAACGCAGAGGTTGTTGTTGAGGACGAAGTAGATTCTGATAAGATCAATATCGGATGTAAAGTAGACGTACTGGATCTGGAGTATGACGAGGAAATCGAGTTCCAGATCGTTGGTTCCACCGAGGCAAATAGCCTGGAAGGAAAAATTTCCAACGAGTCTCCGGTAGGAAAAGCTCTGATCGGCGCGCACAAGGATGATATTGTCGATGTAGAAACACCGGCCGGAATTATGCAGTACAAAGTACTTTCTATCCAGAGAAATATCTAAAAAATACAAAGAAAAGGGAGTGAAGAGATTGGCACAGCAGACACAGGAACAGGACATTAACCACTTACTGAAGGTTCGCCGCGAGAAACTTGCAGAGCTGCAGCAGAACGGAAGAGACCCGTTCCAGATTACAAAGTTCGATCAGACACATCATTCGCTTGAGGTGAAAGGTCTTTACGAGGCACATGAGACTGAGCTGTTAAAAGACCGCCAGGAGCCGAACGTAGAGGGAATGGATGAGGAGCAGGCGAAAGAAGCTCTTAAAAAGGATTACGAAGAGAGAAGAAATATCATGGACGCAAGTCCGATCCATGTGGCAATTGCAGGACGTATGATGTTTAAGAGAGTCATGGGCAAGGCTTCTTTCTGCAATATCCAGGATTTACAGGGAAGCATCCAGGTATACGTTGCAAGAGATGCGATCGGAACAGAGTCTTACGCTGATTTTAAAAAATCGGATATCGGTGATATCTTCGGAGTGGAAGGATTTGCTTTCAGAACAAGAACAGGTGAGATTTCTATCCATGCAGAGAAGGTGACACTCCTCTCCAAGAGCTTACAGATCCTCCCGGAGAAGTTCCACGGTCTGACAGATGTAGATACCCGTTACCGTCAGAGATATGTAGACCTGATCATGAATACAGAGTCTAAAGATACCTTTATCAAGCGTTCCAAGATTCTCAGTGCGATCCGCAAGTACTTAAGCGGAGAAGGATTCATGGAAGTTGAGACTCCAATGCTTGTACAGAACGCAGGTGGAGCAGCAGCAAGACCGTTCGAGACACATTTCAATGCCCTGAACGAAGATCTGAAGCTTCGTATTTCCCTTGAGCTGTACCTGAAGAGACTGATCGTCGGAGGACTCGAGAAGGTATATGAGATCGGACGTGTATTCCGTAATGAGGGTCTTGATACAAGACATAACCCGGAGTTCACTCTGATGGAGCTTTACCAGGCATTTACAGATTACCACGGCATGATGGATCTGACAGAGAATTTGTATCGTTTTGTTGCACAGGAAGTGCTCGGAACGACACAGATCGTATACAAGGGAATCCCGATGGATCTCGGCAAGCCGTTCGAGCGTATCACAATGGTTGACGCAGTGAAGAAGTACGCAGGCGTTGACTGGAATGAAGTTGAGACTCTGGAGCAGGCAAGAGAACTTGCAAAAGAGCATCATATTGAGTTTGAAGAGAGACATAAAAAAGGTGATATCCTGAATCTCTTCTTTGAGGAGTTTGTAGAGGAGCACCTGCTTCAGCCGACGTTCGTTATGGACCACCCGGTTGAGATCTCGCCGCTGACGAAGAAAAAGCCAGAAAATCCGGAATATGTAGAGCGTTTCGAGTTCTTCATGAATGGATGGGAAATGGCAAATGCTTACTCTGAGCTGAATGACCCGATCGACCAGAGAGAACGTTTTAAAGCCCAGGAAGAACTGCTTGCCCAGGGCGATGATGAAGCCAATACAACAGATGAAGACTTCATGAACGCACTGGAGATCGGTATGCCGCCGACCGGTGGTATTGGATTCGGCATTGACCGTATGTGTATGCTTCTGACAGGAGCTGAGGCAATCAGAGACGTGCTGCTCTTCCCGACAATGAAGAGCATGGGGGCTGCAAAGAATGAAGCTAACAATGCTGCACAGTCTGCTCCGGCTGAAAAAACAGTGGAAAAAGCGATTGCTGAAGTGAAAGAAACATACGATTTCTCCAACGTAGAAGTGGAACCATTATTCAAAGACATGGTTGATTTCGAAACATTCAGCAAGTCAGATTTCCGAGCTGTAAAGGTAAAAGAATGTGAAGCAGTTCCAAAATCTAAGAAACTTCTGAAGTTCGTATTAGATGACGGAAGTGGCGTAGATCGTGTGATTTTAAGCGGAATTCACGATTACTATGAGCCAGAATTCTTAGTAGGAAAGACATTACTTGCAATCACAAATCTTCCTCCACGTAAGATGATGGGAATTGATTCTTGCGGTATGATTATCTCCGCTACACACCTTGTAGAAGGAAGAGAAGGACTCAATGTTCTGATTCTGGATGATAAGATTCCGGCAGGAGCGAAGTTGTACTAAGAAAGTAAGAAATCTTCACAATTTGACAACAAAAATTCTTTTTGACAACAATTTGACAACAAATTTGTATTCAAACATGAATCATCATGAAGAATGGTGATTAGTTGTCAGTAATACTACTCCAACAATATGAATTGTTGAGGGCACTTTTTGAAAGAAAAATCTTTCAGAGAGTGCCCTTTTTTTATTCATTAACAATGTTTGTTGTGGTCGAATAAAAGGTGAAAGGGGAAACAGATTTGAAAACAGAAAATATGTATTATAACCAGCAGAAGCGTTCAGAGGTAAAAGAAGAAGCACGCAGACTTAGAAGAAAATTTCTTCGTTATCAACAAGCTGAAATTGTATATAGTTTGTCACATAAAAAATTGATGGAACTAGCAAATGATGCAGGAGCGATTTACAGAATGGATGGAATTGTTTTGATAAACAGAGAAATCTTTGATGAGTATCTTGAGCAATTTCATGAAAAATAAAGGAACGTTAGTTCGAAGAAAAGGGGATTCGAGATGCATGGAAAAGTTTGGATGTTTTCTCATCTTATTGATGATGAAGATATAGAATTTATGCAACATGAATTTATAAGTTATAGACAAGCTATGGATTATTACAATCTTGGATATAAGCCAATCGTAAGATTATCTCATAAGGCAGGAGCAGTTTATAAGATTGGAAAAAAAGTTTTAATTAAACGAAGTACATTTGAAAAATATCTGCGAGAGAATATCAGAAGGGAGAAAGAAGAATGGGAAAAGTTATATCAGTAGCAAACCAGAAAGGCGGAGTTGCAAAAAGTACAACGACTTTAAATCTTGGGGTAGGATTGGCAAGACAAGGAAAAAAAGTGTTATTGATCGATGCGGATCCACAGGGAAGTTTAACTGCAAGTCTTGGATATGTAGAACCGGATGATATTGGAACTACACTTGCAACTATTATGATGAATATTATCAATGACGAGGAAATTGCTGAGGAAGAAGGTATTTTACATCATGAGGAACAAGTGGATCTCCTACCGGCCAATATTGAGTTATCTGCTTTAGAAGTAACCATGAGTAATGTAATGAGCAGAGAGCTGATCATGAAGGAATATATTGATACGATGCGATCACGATACGATTATATTTTAATTGATTGTATGCCGAGTTTGGGCATGATGACTATCAATGCATTAGTGGCTTCTGATATGGTTTTGATACCTGTACAAGCTGCATATCTACCGGTTAAAGGACTTCAGCAGTTGATCAGGACTATTTCTATGGTAAAGAAGAGATTGAACCGGAAACTGACAATTCAGGGGATTCTTTTAACAATGGTGGATTTTCGTACTAATTACGCCAAAGATATTGCTTCCAGAGTGA
>UMHD01027542.1_pt1 | contig 200804 bp, 156 predicted proteins | sample 1965461 | NCBI WGS metagenome assembly UMHD01 (sample SAMEA4836091, study PRJEB28245) | human gut metagenome | biome: gut microbiome; material: fecal sample | place: Denmark | collected 2008 | reverse complement strand
GACAAATTGGCATTTGTCCGACAAAGGTGCTCGCTCTGCGAGGCCGGGCGTTCTCCCCAGTCGAACGCCTTTTGAACCGATATTATGGATACCGACCGAAAACTGACAGACAAGACCGGAAAGAAGCCCCGAACGCTGAGCTATAAATACTCTTTCCGCCTCAATGAAGAGCAGAACATCCGCTTCAACGAACTGCTCTGCAAAGCCGGATCGGAGCATAACCGCAGCCGGTTTATCGTCAAAAGAATCTTCGGGGAGGAGTTCGTTGTCGTCAGACGCGACCCTTCGAAAGTGCAGTTTATTGCCCGGCTGAATGACTTTTATTTCCAATTTCAAAAGCTGGGGAATAACTGTGTGCCCGTCAAGGCGATATAATAAATATAGCGATGGCAAGCTATTAGGTAAGCGTTCTTTGCAAATAACCTATCATCAACCGACTTATCTGAAAGGGAAACCGGACAGGGAGTGTAGCATGTCGGGGTAAACCATAAGTCAGTCAGTTACCCGACTGCGACTGAATGGGGTGATGAAAGACAGATATGAGGATAAAATCCGGATTGATTGAATGACAGCCTGAGCGGTACCTAGCGAAACTGTGACGTTAAGGTAACTATACTCGTCATATCGTGATACTCTCATTGTAGTAGTTGGACAGAGAGAGCAAGAACTTATCACGACGCAACTGTAATGAACAGTAAAGGGCGGACGTCATATCCGACAATCTGTCGTGCCATAGTTATTATATCGTAAACGGGGATTACCTAAACCGGAATGCCGTAAGGCTATTGGACGAAGGTCTATGAATATCCGGTATGGTAACGGAGCCGCCGTAGTAGTCCGCGCGGGGGAAAGCCTCGTACAAGGCGAAGGGCGGCAGCTAATATTCATTAATACGATTAACGGAAAATGCGAGAGGCATTATGAGAAGTCCCGCAAGAGTATTAAACAGTCTGACAAAGCATAGTCAAACCACGGAATACAGGTTTGAGAGGCTTTATCGTATTCTTTTCAATGAGGAAATGTATTATCTGGCTTATCAGCGAATATATGCCAGGCCGGGTAATATGACACAAGGTGCAGACGGGAAAACCATCGACCGTATGAGCCTTTCCCGCATTGAGAAACTGATCCTTTCGTTGAAAGACGAAAGCTACTCTCCCCAGCCATCGAGAAGAATGCACATCCCGAAGAAAAACGGAAAGACACGACCTCTCGGCGTACCCTCTTTCGACGACAAACTGGTGCAGGAGGTAGTACGAATGGTACTGGAAGCTATTTACGAAGGTCATTTTGAAGATACTTCGCACGGCTTCCGTCCGCATCGCAGCTGCCACACCGCATTGAATGCCGTACAGAAGACTTTTACGGGTAAGAAGTGGTTCATCGAAGGAGATATAAAAGGTTTCTTCGACAATGTCAATCATGATATTCTGATCGACATCTTAAAGGAACGTATCTCCGACGAACGATCCATACGGCTTATCCGGAAGTTCCTCAGGGCGGGTTATCTGGAACAATGGCGATTTCATGGAACGTACAGCGGAATGCCGCAAGGTGGAATTATCAGTCCGATATTGGCCAATATCTATTTGGACAAACTGGATAAGTACATGAAAGAATATGCCGCCGGATTCGACAGGGGTAACAGGGTAAGAGCGTACCGTGAATACGAAGTTCTCACTTACCAAAAGAGGCTGGTTATGCGTGAACTCAAAACAGCGACAAATAATGTAGAAAGAAAAGTGCTCGTCAAACGGCTCAAAGAGATAGACAAAACCCGATCCGCGATGCCGTGCTTCGACCCTATGGACGGAAACTTCAAGAGGCTTAAATATGTGAGGTATGCCGACGACTTCCTCATTGGAATTATCGGCAGTAAAGAAGATGCCGTAAAGATCAAGGACGATATAAAGCGTTTCCTTGCAGACAGACTGGCATTGGAACTATCGGATGAGAAAACGCTCGTCACTCATACTGAAAAGCCTGCAAAATTCCTCGGATATGAGGTGACTGTCCGCAAGTCGAACCTGCAAAAACGGAACAAACGGGGAAGCCTGTCCCGTGTGTATGGAAACAAGGTCAGATTAAAGGTAACGACCGAAGTAATAAAGAAAAAATTGCTGGAACTCTGCGTGCTGAAATTCAGCTATCATAACGGGCACGAGCAATGGATTCCCAAACACCGGTCGGAACTTATCAATAATGACGACCTTGAAATCCTTGACAGTTACAATGCCGAGATCAGAGGGTTTTACAACTATTACTCGATAGCTAACAACGCTTCTGAACTGAACTCTTTTCACTACATCATGCAGTACAGTATGTACAAAACCTTTGCCGGGAAATACCGAACCACGGTAAGACGAATCTGCCAAAAATACAAACGCAACGGAGTCTTTACAGTCGGGTATACGGTAAAAAACGGCCAGGTAAAAGAACGTCGCTTATACAATGAAGGGTTCAAAAGAAAAAGACCTTCCTATGATCGGTCGATTGACAGATGCCCGAATCCAATGCCCGGCGTCAGCACCACAAGCCTTATAGACAGGCTGAAAGCTCAGAAATGTGAGTTGTGCGGTGCTACGGACAATCTGGTTATGCACCATGTGCGGAAACTCGGAGAACTGAAAGGCAAGGAGAATTGGGAAAAACTGATGATTGCCAGACGTCGAAAGACTATGGCTGTATGCGGTAGCTGTCATCAAAAGATTCATCATGGAACGTTTTAGACTGACAATATTAGTGGAGAGCCGGATACGCTGGAAGGTGTACGTCCGGTTCGGAGGCGAGTATTGGGAAACCTATCATAGAAATATGACAAGGCGCCGGGTACTTAGCCTACATAATCAGATTGTAAAAGCTGTCAATTCGCACTTTTCCAACGTCACGATTCCGCATCAGATCGCCGCATTGGAACAGCGCATGAGGGAATTGAAAGCCTTTAGTATCAAGATACTGAACCTTGCCAAACAAGCTAAGGAATGGTTGCGAATATAAGATCGCGCCCCTCGCCCAGTGGAGCGTTGTATTATAACAAGGAGAAAGTGGATAAGGATGAAGCCGAAGTGCTCCTCTGGCAGAAGATGCTCGAACCGTTCGATAAACACGGGCGAATGGATATCGACGCTTGTATGGATAGTTTCCGGCCATACCTCGAAGCCAACCGCAGAACGACCAATACGGTATTCCATGTTTTACTGAATCCTTCGCCCGAAGACAAACTGACAGGCGAACAGTTACGGGAAACCGCCAAGGAGTATATGGAACGTATGGGATATGGAGATCAACCTTATATTGTTTTCAAGCATAATGACATTTCCAGAGAGCATCTCCATCTGGTATCGTTGCGTGTCGATGAGAACGGACATAAGCTGTCGCATGATTTCGAAACAGAATAACGGAGAGCAACGGCAAAGAATCGGGACTGTGGCTTTTCCGCGGTTCCGTTTTTTGCGCAGCGGGACATTATAAGATCTTCGACATCAACCTGCGGCAGCATTTCTATTCGCCGGAGGTGGTCCACGACTCGCTCTGCCGCAGCAATATTCTGAAAACAAACGACGAGGAGTTGACCGTCGTAAGCCGGATGTTCGGCATACAGGCGCAGTGCCGCGACCTGCTCGAAAAATACGGACTCCGTACCGTGATACTCACCTGCGGCGCCGTCGGAAGCCATGTATTCACTCCGGACGGCATGTCGTACGTCGCCACGCCGCACGTCGAAGTGGCCGACGGTGTCGGCGCGGGGGATTCGTTCACGGCGCAGATCAGAAAGGAATAGGCGGCGGTCAGTTGACCGCCGCTTGTTCTGATGAAACACCCGGAGACTTTCGTTTGCAATAACGTTCGCACTGCCCGGCGATGTCGTAGCCGAGCATCGCGCCGAGCATGAAATCCTCCTCGGCGGAGAGTTCGTTGAGCGGCTTGTGGATGAATGTCGCCACGGTCTCCAGACACATGCGGTTGCCGAAGTAAAGATTCACCTTGCTGTCGGTCACCGACTGAATCCGGTAAGCGATACCCAGCCTTTCCAGCCGCTCGGAGAGCAGAGAAGCGCAGGTGCGGCACATCGTGCAGAGCACCAGACTCCGTACACCTTTCTGGAACTCGTAAATCTGGTGCAGGAACAGCTTCATCGAATCGTAACGGCTGAACTCCTCGGCGCTCATCGTTACTCGTTTTTAATCTGTTCGCACCATGCGGCAACCCGCCGGTCGGTCTTGTCGGGCGCGCTTTCATCGACGGCAAGTCCCACGAACTTTCCGCCGCGGCAGACCAGCGAACCTGTTTCGTCATACCCTTCGGGCGCATAGGCTCCGACGAACGTGCAGCCGCTCTGCTGCAAGCCGTCGTAAATCAGCCCGACGGCATCGCAGAACGTATCGGGATAGGAACCGCTGTCGCCGCAGCCGAAAAGCGCCACCTTTTTACCGCTCAGATCCTGCGCCTTCAGCTGATCCAAAAAGCCGTACCAGTCGTCCTGCAATTCGCCTGCGCCCCACGTCGAAGAACCCAGCACGAGCAGGTCGTATTTCTGCACTTCGCCGGCCGGCGTATCGGCCACATTGTGTACATCGGCGTCCGCGACGCCCAATTGTTTGGCAATATCCGCAGCCACGGCCTCGGTCGTGCCCATCGTACTGCCGAAAAAGATACCAGTCATAATTTCGTCGTTTTTGGTTTACGGCAAAGAAACAGCATTCCCACCGGATCGTCAATACCGGATTTTAGGGGTTTTGGCGCGGCCGGATAGCATTATGATGGGATGCCGCACGAACGCAACTCATTATTATTGGTGATGATTGCAATGCAATTTACCAAGATATGGCGATTGCCGCATATGCCGGGGCGCTATACTTTTGTCCCGTGAAAACAGAACTATGCGGCTACTCCTGAAATATTTGCTATTTATCCTGCTGCCTGCGTACACGTACGGGCAGTCCGGCCGGCCCGACGCCGGGATCACGTTCGAAGTTACCGATTCCCTGCACAATCCGCTGGCGTATGCTACGGTGGCGCTGACTCCTATGTCGGGGGGAGGAAAGGCCTACGCGACGACGACCGATGAGGAGGGCCGGGCACGTTTCACCCTGCCCGCGAATACCTACAATGCGGATATCTCATATATCGGATATGTCTCCCAACGGATGGAGGTACGGCCCGTCAGCGGCAGCGACATGCTGCGGACCGTCCGGCTCCGGACAAGCGACACGCAGATCCGCGAGGTCGTAATCACGGCGACCCAAGTGCGGGGACCGGTCTCGGGCGTGCATATCGGCCGGGACGCGATGAACCACATCCAGCCGTCGAGTTTCGGGGACCTGCTCGAACTGCTGCCCGGCGGACGGGCCTCCGACCCCTCGTTTTCCTCCTCGAACCACATTCATCTGCGCGAGATCGGCACCTCGAACAGCGATTACCAGACTACATCGCTCGGCGTTTCGTTCGTCATGGACGGAATTCCGATGTCGAACGACGCGGGCATGACATACAATTCGGGAACGACCGTCGGCAATAATATTTCATTGAACAGAGGCGTCGACATGCGCACGATGCCGACCGATGAAATAGCTTCGGTAGAGATTCAGCAGGGCATTCCGTCGGTCGAATACGGCGATCTGACCAGCGGACTGATCAAGATCAAGCGCAAGGAGGGAGGCCGCAACCTCGAAGCCCGCTTCAAAGCGGATCTGGGCAGCCAGCTGCTCTATGTCGGCAAAGGATTCGAATGGGGCGCTCCGGCCGACCTGCTGACGATGAACGTCGGCGCGACATGGCTCAACTCCCACGACGACCCGCGCAATACGCGCCAGAACTACCAGCGTGCGACCGGATCGTGGCGCATGAAGAAACGCTGGGAAAGCACCTCGGCCTACCGTTACACGTTGGGCGGATCGCTCGACTACACCGGCTCTTTCGACCGCCAAAAAAGCGACCGGGATATCGACGAAGGCCCGGCGGGCATCCCCCTCGAACGCTACAAATCGAGTTACAACAACGTCGTCGCGGCGGTGAATTTCACCGCCGAATCCAAGGGTGCGAATTTTTTCCGCAGCTTCGATTTTTCCGCTTCCGTCTCTTCCGAATTCGACCTGATCGACCGCTGGCGTTACCGAGCGAACAGCGGCAACGTCCCTATACGCACGGCAGTCGAAGAGGGCGTCTTCGATATGGAAGTGCTGCCGGTCCGCTATGAAGCGACCCTGCAGGTGGACAACAAACCGTTCTACGCCAACGCCAAGGCGGTAGCCCTGCTGGGAGCCGACACCCCGCTGAGCCGCAACACGATCCGCATCGGAGCCGAATGGAACATGTCGAAAAATTACGGTGGCGGTCTGCTTTACGACGTGACGCGCCCATTTACCGACCTGATGAGTTCCCATCCGCGGCGTTACGACGCCCTGCCGGCGCTGCACCGGCTCTCGGCGTTTCTGGAGGGCAATACGACGATTACGGCCGGCGAGTGGCGGATCGAGATAATGGCCGGACTGCGTACGACGGCCATGGCCAATCTCGGAAGCCGTTACACCCTGCAGGGCAAATTCCATTTCGATCCGCGTGCCAACCTCTCGGTGACGCTTCCGGCGTTCGACATGGCAGGCGACCCGATGCGCATCACATTCGCGGGCGGCGCGGGATGGCACACCAAAACGCCTACGCTCGACCAGCTCTTCCCCGAACCGGACTACTCCTATTACACGCGGCTCAACTATTTCCCGGCGGACGACGAATCGAAACGCCGTATCAATGTGGAAGTCTTCAAGCACGACCCCACCAATTACGACCTGAAGGCGGCGCGGAACTTCAAATGGGAGGTGCGCGGCAATGCGGAGTGGAACGGATACGGATTGTCGGTAACCTATTTCCGGGAGAATATGACCTCGGGATTCCGCACCTCGACCGACGTACTCACCCGGACCTACCGCGAATACGACACCGGACCGCTCAAGGATATGGAGTTCACCGGACCGCCGCAGCTCGAATGGCTTCCCTACAAGGACAAAACGGTATTCCAGACCGTCGGCGTCAAGACCAACGGAAGCCGCACATTCAAGCAGGGCATCGAATTCTCGCTCTCCACGCGGCGCATCCGGGGGCTGGCCACGAAACTCATCGTCTCGGGCGCCTATTTCAAAACCCGCTATGAGAACAGCGAACCCCAGTACGTCCTGACGACCGTACAGCTCGCAGAAGGGACGCCCTATCCTTACATCGGGCTTTACGATCAGGACGACAACACGTTTCACGAAGTATGCAACACCAATTTCCTGCTCGACACCCAGATTCCCAAACTGGGGCTGATTTTCTCCACGTCGTTCCAATGCCAGTGGTTTTCCGGCATGAAGGCCGAATGGTGCAATCCTGCGCCGACCAGCTACCTCGACCTGCAGTTACAGGAACATCCGTTTACGGCCGAGTCGGCAGCCGACGGTATTTTGCAGCATATGATCCACGACAACGTATCGAAAGAAGCCTATCTCTACCGTCTCACGCCTTTCAGTATGAACGTCAATCTCAAAATCTCGAAACGGCTTTACCGCGACCGGCTCAACATTGCGATTTTCGTAAACCGGCTGTTCACATACAGTCCTTCGTACAGAAACGAGACCAGCGCACTGGTACGCCGCTATTCCAGCCCCTATTTCGGCATGGAACTCAACTTCAAACTGTAATGCGATGATGATGAAATCTACCATACGGACCCTGTTTCTGCTCTCCGCACTGCTGTTTTCGGCCTGCGAAAAAGACGATTCGATTTTCACCGAACTGTCCATCCGGTTCGTGATGCCGGACAGCCGCCCCGTCGAAAAGCTGGAAATACGCACGGACATCTCCTACTTCGACAATATCAACTCCGGAGAGCGGGTGCCATTTCCCGCCGCCGAACAGAACAGCGCGACAATACGGCTCCGCAAAGGGGTTTACACGTTCATCGTCGAAGCCGACGCGACCTATTCGACCGGAGAAAAGAAGATTCTGCGCTGCACGGATTACAATCAGATTCCAGCAGCAATGACTTGGGTAGAGGACAGCGAATCGATCGTGTTGTTACTAAAATCGATCTGACGATGATGAAGGCCCTTTTCCTGTCGATACTGGCGCTGCTGCCCGCCGCCGCTTCCGCCCAGCGCGATACGCTCGGCGTATTGGAGCGTTCTTCCGTTTTCAGCGCGGAGGACGAACGGGCCGTAGCCGGATTTCATACGGAGTCGCCCGCGATGATGCTCTACCGCAGCGAACAGTCGCTTTCGCAGATCTCGCTCCGCATCGACCTGCGCCGTGAGCAGGAGGCGCTGCTGCAGCCGCTGGGCGACGGAGCCCTCGACGGGGGATTTTATGCCGAAAGCTACCGGCGGCTCAGCGAGCGGTCGGCAGCGTGGGCAGACGCCCGGTACGTCCGCGGCAACCGCCGCAACGTCTGCTGGAACTCCACGGCCGACTACCTGCTGCTCTATCCCTGCATCACGGCGGATTCCGCCGGAGGAAACCTCTCGACCGAGGAATATGCTTTCGGCGGCGGCTATGTCCACCGGGTGGGACGCTTCGACCTTGCGATCCGGGGCGACTACCGCGCCGGACAGGAATACCGTCAGGTCGATCCGCGGCCCCACAACGTCGTGTCGGATTTCACGATCAAACTCGGCGTAGGCATGCAGTTCCCTCAGTACGTTTTGGGGCTGGACCTGCAGGGGCGGCTCTATAAACAGGATCAGGACATAGACTTTTTCTATCCGCCCGGCGCCAGCTCTTCCGAGCTGTATATGACCGGACTGGGCAGTTATTACACCCGCTATTCACTGAACAGCGAGAGTTTCAACATCGGCTATGACGGAAAGGGTTGTCTGCTGGCGGCACAGCTCATGCCGCGGCACGCGAAAGGCTGGTATGCCCGTGCCGCATTCGAAAGCCTTACGACGGAGCGGCTCAACAAATCCAACAACACGGTCCCCATAACCCGGCTCAAAACCCGTCAGGCGACCCTCTCCGCAGCCTACCGCAGCGGCCGCTGGAGCCTGCGCGCCGGAGGCGGCTATGAACTGCGCCGCAGTATCGAAATGATAGCCGACCGTACGGGACACAGCGTCATCGTCGATGAACAGGCGATGTATAAGAACCGTATCTGGCACGCCGACGCCGAAGCGACCGTCGAATGGCGGCGCGGCACGGTGAATTACATGCTCAGTCCCCGCGCGGAATGGCGGCAGTCCACGGCCACGTACGCCTATCCGGCACGGCGGATGCGGCTCGCGCAGTTCTGCGGAGCGGTACGCGGCAGCGCAGAATGGCTCCGTCCGCAGTGGCGCGTGAAAGCGACGGCAGGAATCGGCTGTTACGTCTCGCCCGACGAGGAGGTTTCGCTCAGCAACGTGCTGAACAACATTTCGGAATACCTGACTTACACGGCGGCGCGGCTGAGCGGCCGGGCCGTCTCCCCCGAGGTGTCCCTGCGGGCCGAACGCCGCCTGAGCCGGAATCTGGCCTGCTTCGCCGAGGCGGGGTGGACGCCCCGGTTTTACAGCGGAGGATTGTCCGAACACGTTCTGACGGCGACGTTCGGCATCCTGTTCTAAACGATCGAACCAATATTTGTCAAACCAATAATAAAAACCAATTATGAAAAAGCTTTTCTTAATTCTCACCACGGCCCTCTTCGCAGCGGGCTTCGCATCCTGCACCGACGATCCCGAAGAAACGGTCAATCCCGTCGTCGTATCCGAAATCTTGCGCGCGCTCGGCGGCAATGTGCTGGTAAACGTGCCCGAGGAAAATTTCGACGTGAATATTCCCGCCGATGCTGCGTCGTGGGTTCAGATCAATAAAGCCGAATCTTCGGGCAAAGCGCTGGTGCTGTCCGTCGATGAGAACGAAACGGGGACGGAACGTTCGACCGTCGTGAACGTGACGCGGAGCGGCAAGAGCACCGTTCTGGCGACCGTAACCATCAAACAGAGCGACATCACGCTGCAAGCCGGCGAATTCGTGATCGAGGAGATCTACTTCACAGGCACGGCGCTTCCCGAAACGGGAAAGCCTGACAGGTGGCTGGGCGACCAGTACATCAAGATCCGTAACAACTCCGACGAAGACCTCTATGCCGACGGCATGATGCTGATCCTTTCGAGCGGACTCAATTCGGGCATGAACAGCGAGATGATCGAAGGCAAGGACTTCCGCAAGGAGTGTTGTGCGGGCAATGCGTTCTACTGCATTCCCGGCAACGGACAGGATGTGCTGGTCAAAGCCGGCGAGTCGCTGATCGTCGTCAACAACGCCCAGAACCACACCATCGGCAACCCGAACTCGTGGGACGCCACGAAAGCCGATTTCGAGTGGTACGACGTTTCGTCGAACGAGAACTATCTGGATATCGACAACCCCGACGTGCCCAACCTCGACAAATGGTACGCTTCGACATTGACGGTCCAAGTGCTCCACAACCGCGGCTTCAACGCCGTGGCTATCGCCATGCCGCCCGTCGGCCTGACTGCAGAGCAGTTCCTCGCCGAATACCCGCTCAAAGACGCCCAGTATATCTTCCACTCCCCGAACGGCTCGGACTACACGATGCCGCTGCGCAACTGCTACCGCGTGCCTAACGAATGGGTGCTCGACGCCGTGAACACGGGCTGCCGCGACGAATACTACATCGCCCCGTGGGACGCTTCGCTCGACGCAGGTTACGCATGGTGCGGTACGGCCGACGGAGATGCCTACCGCTTCGGCAAGTCGGTGATCCGCAAGACCGGTTCCGACGGCAAACTCATCGACTCGAACAACTCGACCAACGACTTCGAGTCCAATACGAAGGCGTCGCTGATCAAGTAAGCCGGAAGAACGACCATTCTTTATGACCGATTCTGTCATCGAATGCCGCAACCTCACCCATTGTTACGGGGAGCGGCTGATATACAAAGACCTGAGTTTCGAGGTTCCGCGCGGGCGGATCCTCGGACTTTTGGGTAAAAACGGCACCGGAAAAACCACGACCATCAACATTCTGAGCGGCTATCTCCAACCGCGCGCCGGACAGTGTCTGATCTTCGGCGAGGATATCCGCACGATGCGGCCCGAAACCCGCGCCCGGATCGCCCTGCTGATCGAGGGACACGTGCAGTACGCCTTCATGACCATCGAGCAGATCGAACGGTTCTATGCGCGGTTTTATCCCCGCTGGAACCGCGACGCCTATTACGGACTGATGGAAATGCTGAAGGTGGCGCCCCGGCAGCGCATCTCGCGCATGTCGTGCGGACAGCGTTCGCAGGTGGCCTTAGGGCTGATTCTCGCCCAGAACGCCGATCTGCTCGTGCTCGACGACTTCTCGATGGGGCTGGACCCCGGTTACCGCCGCCTGTTCGTGGAATACCTGCGCGACTATGCGCAGAGCGAGGAGAAGACCGTTTTCCTTACCTCGCACATCATTCAGGACATGGAAAAGCTCGTGGACGACTGTATCATCATGGATTACGGAAGCATTCTGGTACAGATGCCCGTCGGCGAACTGCTCGGCACGTTCCGGCGATACACCTTCACGCCGGGCGCCGACGTCACGATCCCCGCCGGCGACGGCCTCTACCACCCGAGCGTCGTGAACGGGCGCGCCGAACTCTATTCGTTCGACTCCCCTGCGACGGTACAGGGCGTGCTGGAGCGCGCGGGCATTGTCTGCAGCGACCTGCGCGGCGAAACGCTGAACCTCGAAGACGCTTTCATCGGACTGACCGGAAAATACTAAACCCGAATTATGATCAAAGCCATATTCTACAAAGAGTGGATCAAAATGCGCTGCTTCTATCCGCTGAGCGCATTGTTCCTCTTCGGAGCCACCGCCTATGCGCTGCTGCGCGTCCAACGGGTGATAACCTTCAAGGGTGCGGCGCACGTCTGGGAGGTGATGCTCGAAAAGGAAGTTGTCTTCATCGACATTCTCCAATACCTGCCGGCCCTGCTGGGCGTATTGCTCGCAGTGGTTCAGTTCGTCCCCGAAATGGCCCAGAAACGGCTGAAGCTGACGCTTCACCTGCCCTTTCCACAGTGGAAGATGATTCTGCTGATGTCAGGCATCGGGCTGGGAGCGCTGGCATTGCTGTTCATCGTGCAAACCGCCGTGCTGTGGGGGTACTTCCACGCCCTGCTGGCGCCCGAACTGGTCGCGCGGATTCTGCTGACGGCGCTGCCGTGGTATCTGGCCGGGCTGACGCTCTACCTGCTGACGGCATGGATCTGTCTCGAACCCACATGGAAACGGCGGCTGGCGAATCTGCTGATCGCCGTGGGCGTCTGCCGGATCTTCTTCCTCTCCGACACCCCGCAGGCCTACGACGGCATGCTGCCGTGGCTGGCGCTGCTGCTGGTATGTTCGCTGTTCTTCCCGCTGCTTTCGGTATACCGTTTCAAGCAGGGATGTCAGGATTAACCCGCAAAACGACAAATCTATGATAAAGAGTATCAAAACCGGAATAATCCTCCTTGCGGCGCTTCTGCTGGCATGGCTGCTGCCGTGGTGCTACGCGTTCGTGTTCGCATCGCCTTCGTGGTCGCCGTTCACGCTCTACAGCTGCGTGACGCACGGATTCGCATCGGTGGATTTCGACCGCGAAAACAACGTCGCCGGACGCGATCTGCAGGGCAACACCTACACCCAGCAGCAGTTCGACAGTATCCTGCCGACGTTCTATTACCGCCAACTCGCCGCCGAAGGGAGATTTCCGTCCGAAATCGAGGGCGTGGCGGTCGAATCGCGCGACGTGGAGCGCACGAACTTCATGTTCCGCACGTCGCCCGGCGAAATCAACCGCCGCAGACCGACGGTCTATCAACTGCTGGAATCGATGCCCGACCGCATCGATTTAGAACCGGCGACGGACGTGTTCCGCATCACCGGCGAGGGAATCGAGTTCGTCGATATGGAGACCAACACCATCGACCAAAAGAAGAGCGCGGCATTCACCAAAGTCCTGCGGGACAAGGGATTTTCGTTCCCGGCCCGCGTCGTCTCCGGCAACCCCTCGACGCGCAAGCGGTACGACAACGGCTACCTGCTGGTGGACGACGCGCAGCGCGTCTACCACATGAAGCAGGTCCGCGGCCGCCCGTTCGTGCGCCGTACCGACGTTGCGGACTCGCTGCAAATCGGCCAGATTTTCGTCACGGAGTTCGCCGACCGCAAAAGTCTCGGTTTTCTGGTGGACAGCAAAAAGCGTTTCTATACGCTCGGTGCGGAGGATTACAAACTGCACGAGATTCCCGTCGGGAAATTCGGCCCCACACGGGAGAACATGATGATCATCGGCGACATGTTCTACTGGACGGTCACCATCCAAGGCGCCGAATCGAAACGCTATGTCGCCGTGAACGCCCGCGACTATTCACTGGCGGACGAATACCGCCCCGAAGAGAAACCGCAGGCATGGGCCGAGTACGCAAAATACCTGTTTCCCTTCGAACTGTCGTTCACCTCGCCGCTGGACGGCTACGTAAAGCCCCGGATTGCGGAGGTGTCGTTTCAGGCCCTCTGGCTGGGACTCGCGCTCGGCGCGTTCTATGCGCTCATCCGCCGCAGATCGCCCGGCGGACGGCTCTGGCAGACCGTCGGCGTCGTCTTGTTCGGACTCTTCCTCTTCGTCCCGCTGCTGGTATTCGGCACGGCAAAACGATGACAACAAACCCATACGCAAGAGAAGGGCGGACGTTTTCGACGTCCGCCCTTTTATCACACGCAGTTTCCCGGATCAGGTCAGGAAAATAAACAGCAGCGGAATCAGAATCCCCGCGATCAGCTCGACGCCTCCGCGGCCCCGCAATCCTTTCGGGCCGCGCATCATCACCAGCCCGGAAAGCACGATTACGATCAATCCCGCTAAAAAGACATCCGAAAAGACCGTCCACCAGCGCGACGGATTGTAATGCAGCCGGTTCAGACTGCTCAGCACGGGCCGCTTGCGGATCGACTCGTAGACGGCGTGTCCCGACGCCAGATCGACCGTCAGCGAACTGCCGCCCCGGATAAAGACTTTCAACCGGTCCGGTTCGGGAAAGTAATGTTTCAGGTAATTGCCCTCCTCGCCGACGCGCAGGAGCAGTTCCTCGGCCCGCGCACGGGTCCACTCCTGCTCGGCGCGCGGTATCTCCTGTGCGAAGACCAGCTCGGTCCGGCGCACCGAATAATCGGAATTGAAATCGCGTTTGTGGTTGAGCATGAAGCCCGAAACCGCATAAATCAGCAGTACGCCCGAAAAGAAAAAGGAGAGGTCGCGGTGAACGGGCCTGCTCCATTTCCTCACGGCGGACATAAACGACCGTGTCCCCATGACGTGCAAAACTTCTTATTTCAAAACTTCATAACTCCCGCCGTCCACATGGTAGAACGAAAGGTATTCCTTGCCTTCTTTGGCTTTGCGGTCGGCGATACGGGCACGGAAGTCGGCGATACGCTTTTCGGTGCTGCTGGCAACCGATTCGCCGCGGGCCTGATGTTCGGCGCTGCATCCGGCTTCGCCCTCGCCGTGCTGCCGGGCGATCTGGTCCTTGAGCCGCAGCTCCCACTCGGCAAGGTAAGCCTCGTCGATCCGGTCTTCGACCAGCGTGCCCGTCACCCGCACGACGTTGTTCACGCATTCGGGCTTGAAGCTGCCGATCTTCTCTCCGGCTTCAATGCGGATCACCTGCGTATCGTCGGTTCCCATTAGGAAAATCTTGCGGCCCCCGTGGCGGCAGATATGCGTGCAGACGCCCTCGACCGTCACCTTGCCGCCGGTCAACTTCTCAGCATCGGCGAGCAGGTTATCGACTTCCATGACGGAACTCTGCGTTTCTGAGGTTTGAGTCTCCGAAGCGTTCTTTTTATTCGGGTTCCCGCCGCACCCAGCAAGGAAAAATACGGCGGCTGCAAGCGCCGCACAATAAACGAAATGTCTCATAATCGGTTTGAATTTTTTCTTCGTTTTCCGCATTCGGCGCAACGGGCCGTCCCGCAGCGTCTCGGCAGATTTTAGTAATACAAAGAAACGACATTACGCCGGGAACGGCAATACCTAATTTTAGGGGTTTTCAGGAGCCGCAATGCCTTTATAGATGGATAGCGGCCGCTCCGAGACCGGGGTTTCAACGCTCCGTGATCTTATAATCTTCGCTCAGCACCCGCTGCAATTCGGCCAGCTCCGGCTCCCGCCCAGTGAATTCGACCGTCGCGGCAGGAGGATCGAGAGTAACAACGGCACGGAGACCTTCGATGCCGTTCAGGGCCTTTTCGACATGCATTCGGCAGTGGTTGCACATCATTCCTTCGATACGATACTCTTTTTTCATGGCTGTTTGTTTTTTGGTTATAAATTCTGTATTTATTTTATGGACGGCTTTCGTGCCGAGCCGTTTTGTACTCAGCTGCAGGCTATTGGCCACAACGCTCACACTACTCAGGGCCATGGCGGCCCCGACGAGCATCGAATTGAGCAGAAACCTGGTCAGCGGATAGAGCACGCCAGCGGCGACAGGCACGCCGATCAGGTTGTAGATAAACGCCCAGAAAAGGTTCTGCCGAACGGTGCGCACGGTCGCGGCCGAAAGGCGGACCGCCGCGGCGATCTTCGTCAGGTCGGACGAAAGAATCGTGACCTTCTCCACGTCGATCGCAATGTCGCTCCCCTGCCCCATGGCAATGCCCAGATCGGCCTGCGCCAGCGCCACACTGTCGTTGATGCCGTCCCCGACCATTGCGACACAGCGACCATGGCAGCGAATTCTTTTGTCATAAGAAAATTGCAAAAACTATCGGTACAAAAGTATGTTTTGTCGATTCATATGCTTCCCCTGACAGAAAAGAGGCAATTGAAAATCAGAATAAACCATCAGACAATATATACTGAATGGGGCAGATTTCTTTGTGTTAACGGAAGAGTTTATTAAACAAGTGCAATACAATGAACAGAAGACATCGGGAAAATTAAAATTTTCTTCGTCTAAAAAAGTTCTTTAAACTAATTTCTTAAAATTGCACTCGCCGGTTGCCCCTGCCTAATTTGCCCATCTCGAAAATTTTTCGTATCTTGCGATAGGTTATTTGAAATGCGGTATTTGAGCGCAAGAAGCTGAAAACAAACCGTTGCCTTCTCGTTACCTACTCTCCTATACAAAAATGTAACTACCATATAAATCAAGTCGTTACATTACTTTAATCCCGCACCTGCCTGGGTCATATCTCCTTTCGGTCCTGTAGTCGGTCCCTGCATACGAAAATCCCCGCAACATATGCGGGGATTTTTCCGTAATTTCGTCGTTTGATCCGGCCGGATTATCGATAAATCTCGTTCAGCAGACGTGCCAGCCGGTAGCCGCCGCGCAGGAACTGCAGTTCGATTACGGGCGTGTACTTGTATACGTAGTCGTAGGAGATCTTCGTGCCTTCGGGCGAATCTTCGTAGATGCCGACGCATATCGCGTGCGTCTCCTTGAGCCAGTCGTAAGGTTCGCCGGCCTGAATCAGCATCGCTTCGTCGTCCGTCAGCCGGTCGATCTGCTCCTGCCATTCGGTATAGCTCCATTTGCGGGCGGCTTCGGGAATGGCCGTATCCCATGCCGAATGGAGGTTCGTTTTCTTGCCGAACATCAATACCGGACGCAGGTTGCCGCCGATATCCGAAAGCCGTCCCGCGTGCATCGGGCAGTGCATGTCCCCTACGAGGTGAATCAGCATCTTGAGCTTGAGCGTCTCCTCTTCGGACGGCAGTCCGCCGGCCTTCAGCTCTGCGACGAGCGTCGTAACGGCTTTCAGCACGTCGCCGTCCGGGTTTCCCGGCATCGTGTCGATCGTCTTGCCTTCGTCCACGTTCCGGTAGTGCCATGTTTTCGTGTATGCGTATTCCGGCGTGTGGCTGGCGATGTCGAGCCAGTTGGCATAGTATACCGGCGAATGTCCGTTCAGCGCCTTGTCGATTTTTTCCGCCGCTTCGGGCGTCAGATGACATTCGGCGATGTAGGCCGTGACGTCGTGTCCCTTCTGTCCCCATGCGAATGCGCCGTGGGCGAAAAGGACGCAGGAAAAGAGAATAAGCAGCTTTTTCATTTATATTCGGGATTTGTGTTGCGGGCGGATCGGTTGTCAGTGGTTCATCGTTGCGAGGAACTCCTCGTTGGTGTCCGTGAGACTCATCTGTTTCTGGAGGAATTCCATCGCTTCGACGGGATTCATGTCCGAGAGGTATTTGCGCAGCACCCACGTACGGTTCATCACGTCGCGCGGCAGCAGCAGGTCTTCGCGGCGCGTGCCCGATGCGATGACGTCCACGGCCGGATATACGCGCTTGTTGGCGAGCTTGCGGTCGAGCTGAAGCTCCATGTTGCCCGTACCCTTGAACTCCTCGAAGATCACTTCGTCCATCTTCGACCCGGTGTCGATCAGGGCCGTGGCGATGATCGTCAGCGAACCTTTCTCCTCCGTGTTGCGAGCCGCGCCGAAGAAACGCTTGGGTTTGTGGAGCGCGTTGGCGTCCACGCCGCCCGAAAGCACCTTGCCCGACGCCGGCTGCACCGAGTTGTAGGCGCGCGCCAGACGGGTTATTGAGTCGAGGAAGATCACCACGTCGTGACCGCACTCTACCATGCGTTTGGCCTTGTCCAGCACCATTTCGGCCACCTTCACGTGACGCGAAGCCTGTTCGTCGAAGGTCGATGCCACGACTTCGGCCTTGACGTTGCGCGCCATTTCCGTAACCTCTTCGGGGCGTTCGTCGATCAGCAGTACGATCATGTATACTTCGGGATGGTTGTCGGCGATGGCGTTGGCGATAGCCTGCAGCAACACGGTCTTACCGGTCTTGGGCTGCGCCACGATCAGGGCGCGCTGGCCTTTGCCGATGGGCGAAAAGAGGTCCACGACGCGGGTGGAGAGGTTGTTGTGGCCGTTTCCCGTCAGACAGAACTTCTCGCTTGGGAAGAGCGGCGTCATGAATTCGAACTGTACGCGGTCGCGGATGTATTCGGGCGCCAGCCCGTTGATTTCGTTCACGCGGACCAGCGGGAAATACTTCTCGCCCTCCTTCGGCGGACGGATCGCTCCGTTCACGGTGTCGCCGGGCTTGAGTCCGAAAAGCTTGATCTGCGACGGCGAAACGTAGATGTCGTCGGGCGAGTTCAGGTAGTTGTAGTCCGCCGAACGCAGGAATCCGTAACCGTCGGGCATGATCTCCAGCACGCCCTCGCCTTCGATCTCTCCGGCGAAGTCGTCCTTGGTAATCACCTCCTCTTCTAACGGACGGGGTGCGGGAGTCTCTTCCGCCTGAGTCTGCCCCTGAGCCGCCTGAGCGGATTCTTGCTCTTGTCCCTGCTCCTGTTCCTGCTTGGGCTTGCGGCCGCGCCGCTTGGGCTCCGGCTGCGCGGCTGTTTCCTGTGCGGGCTTCGCCGCCGGTTCGTTCTGCGCACCATTCGTCGGGAACTCCAGTTCGGCGGGCATTTCCGGTGTCAGCGCCGTTTGCGGCTGTACCGGTGCGGTGTTCTCCGCCTTGGTCATGCGCGGCCTGCGTCCCCGCGGTTTCGCGGGCGCTGCCGGAGCTGCCGCTGCCATCGGTTCCGGTTCCGCCGCCGACGTCTCGGCCGTTTTCGCAGCCGCTTCTGCCACGGCTGTTTCAGGCGTGGTCACGGCCGGAGTTTCCGCCGCGGGCGTTTCTTTCTTTCGTCCTCGCTTGCCTTTATTCTCTGCCGGGGTCTCCTGTGCGGAACCTCCGGTGATCTTTTCAATCAGTTCGCGCTTCTTTACCATGACGTCTTCGATGCCGAGAGCTTTGGCGATTTCGTGCAGTTCGGCGAGACTTTTCCCTTCGAGCGCTTTCAAATCCTGCATATATTTCTATTTCAAAGTGATTTTTTCGAAAATCCCGGCGGTCGCCGGGCGTGTTGGAATTCGCCTGCAAAGATAGTGCATTATTTCGAAATTCAAAATAAAAAGTTGCTGTTCACCTCTTTCCGTCCGACCTTTTCACCATAATTCGGGAGCCGCCGCTCCGAAAATCCCCATTATTGGCGATTGCGCCGTTCGGAAAATACCCGCATCTTTGTACCGAACAAATAATTCAGCCATTCGCGTTGTTTGTATTGTTAATGTTTGTGTGTGCGAAACCTCCCGGCTTTTCCAAGGCCGGGAGGTTTTTTGGGGGGGGGTAAGGGTGTTTCGGACGGGGAGCGGAAAATGCGCGGTCCGGAGGGCCTGAGGGCGGTTGTTATTCGTTGCGGCGCAGGTCCCATTTGTTGTTGACGCCGATGACGGCCTTCACCAGATCGTCGCCGTATACCCGCATGTTCGAGTAGGTCTGTCCGTAGGTCATCGTGGCGTTTTCGGCTCCGGCGAAGTCCATCAGGACGATACCGGCGTTTCCGCGGAAGTCCTTCCGGTTCAGTTTGTCCGCCGTGTATCTGTTATACAGGTTGGCGCAGTAGTCGTAATCCCCCACGGCTCCGAATATACTGATGCCCGATACGCTGCAGTGCGCCGTGTCGTAACAGCTCACGTAGTTCATGCACCAGCGCGTGACGTCCGTCGCGCCGTACGTGTAGGCGATGCACTCGTCGATCGCGGCGTACTTGCTCACGCCGTCCGACGAGCCGTTCTTGATGTTGTACAGATCATTGACCTTGATCGGCGCCGTTTCGCCCGTATTGCCGTGGAGCGTGGTCTCGAACACGACCTTGTCGTGCGTCCAGTTCAGGTAGGCGCCCAGATACCGGCCGCCGTTGGCGGACTTGTAGTCTTCGCGGATCATGAACAGGATCTTGCCGCGGGCGTCGGCCAGCGTCATCCGGGGATGGAAATCGGCGATATGTCCGCTGCAGTGCGACTTTATCAGGTCTACGACGCTCTTGTCCCAGCCCGTTTTTCCGGTGCCGCTGGTGTTCTCGTATTTCATATGTATCAGCACCGTCTCGTCGGGATGCTCGTTCAGGAAGTTCACGAAGCGGTCGAGCAGGTGCGAGAGCATGAAGGGCGACAGCTCCTGCCGCCCGGAACCGCCCGGCGTGTAGCCGCCGCGGGTCGGGTCGCCCAGCGCGGCGATGCCGTGATGAATCGGAAGGTCCTGCAGCGAACTGCCCGACGCCGACGGACGCAGGTCGAACATGCGGACACCGGCCGCCAGCTGTTCCTCGATCGAAAGTTCCTGCGCCTTGATGATCTTGGTTACGTTCATGTAGCCGAATACGACGTTTTGCAGCCATTTGAAATGATACCTTTCGCCGGGCATGCCGCTCTTGTATTCATAATGCGAGCCGTACATCGTGCATGCGTCGTGTGAGCCGGGCATGGATACCTGCGACAGGTATACGTTGTCGGGCAGGTATTTCATCCAGTCGGAATAGTCCTCCGTGGTCTGCTGCGCCTGCTTCTGCATGTCGCTGATCGTAAACGAATAACGATTGCCTGCCTTAAGTGTCGCTTGAGTCGTGTAACTGTAGGTTTTCCCCTCCGTCGTGACAGCCGTCAGCGTCAGTCCCCGAATGTCCTGCGGCAGCATGAATGCCGTAACCATGATCTTCGATCCGGCGCCGATCCGGATGTAAGGCTCCTCCCCCGTCAGCATGTGCAACGCAAGCACTTTGGAGCATCTGTCCTCAATGACGGCGGCCCGATGTGTTTCGATGTCGAACGTGAAGGCCCCGGCTACCGGATCGTTTTCGCTCGACAGGACGAGTTTCTGCACCTCGGCCGCTTCCGAAAATCTTATGTCTACCGTCACGGTAGTCATCAGCGGGCGGAACGAGAACGGCACCTCCGCGCCGCGTTCCACACCTTTCGTACATGCCGCCATGTAGGCGTACTGCATGTTGCATTCGCCGTTGTTGCAGGTCTGTACGGCCGGAATCGCCGTAACGACGATAGAACCGCTGTTGGTCTGTACGGCGTCGGCCGGGTAAAACGCATAAAAGTCGTAATGCGAGTCGCTGCCCCATGCCATTCCCGTATTGCTCAGGTCGGCTTCGCTTTCGGTCGCGCCCGACACGGTGACCTCCACTTCGGCCCACTGCGGAGTCGTCTGCGGGCTGATGATTCCCACCCGGTCGCCCGTGCGCCAGTAAATCGGGAAATAACCGTCGGTAAGGGGACCGTAGGCCGTGCGGGTTTCGTTTTCCGGTCCGGATGTCTGGTCGTTGCCGATCGCAAGACGGCAGCTGACGGCGTCGCCGCCGACCGCCCGATCTGCGGGACGGAGCTGTTCCGTCGTATCCTTTCCGCAGCCGGACAGCAGTCCTGCGAGTATCAACAGGCGGAAAATAGGTTTATGTGTCATGGTGTCTGGTTTGAATTGGCGTTCGGTCAATACTCGCAGTCGTCCGCATAATCCTCCGAACTCGGACCCAGTTCGCCGCCGTGGGGCTGGGAGATCGCGAATCCCGCTTCCGTCCTGACCGTGAGTATCTCCAGTTCCGGCTTTGTGTAAGCTGCTTTCATCAGATAGGGGTTTTATAGCTGAATCGGGACGGCTGTCACCTCCGTCCCGATAGCTGCATTCATGTCGCCGAAACTATTCGACCGTGTAGGTGAAGTCCGCGAACTCGACGTGGTAGGCGCCGCCCGTGCTCAGTATCTTGACCATGATCCGCTGTCCGTTCGTGACCGTGAACGTGTGGGTCTGAACTCCCGACTTGCATTCCCTGTCGTTGCCGTTCAGAATGTTATTCCGGTCGCGGAGCCAAACTTCCGTAATCGGGCCGTTGCCCGTTACGCCGATCCGATATTTTATATTCACCAATGCCCGGTTGGTCGCTACTTCAAAGGATATTTTCACGGTTTTCGAACCGTCGCACTGGATCGGAGCCGTCACGAACGCGCCGTTGTTGTCGTCGTTGAATCCTGCCGGAACCTGCAGCTGGATGCGGTTCTTCTTGAGTTTGTCGTCGTCGTTCTTGTCATTCTTAAGCTCTCCGCGGTAGAAGTACCAGCCGTCGAAGATTCCGTCGGGATCGTACTGGGGATCGACGAAATAGAATCCGTTGTCCTTCCACGTCCCGGTGCCGTACTTCTTGTCGACCGCGTCGGGTACCCCGATCGTGACCGTCTTGCTGTTGCACGGTACGCTCATCGTATAGTGGTGGTTGCGCTTCAGGCCGGCGAGGGTGAACGACTTGTCCGAATAGGTCAGTCCGTCGGCGGTCATGACCTGCACGTTCATCGTCGAATGGATGCTTACGGGCAGCAGTCCGATCGTAAACTCCTTCCGGTCCGTGGGAATGGTGATCGAATTGGTTACCGACGATGCGGTGAAGTTGCCCAGACGGTCGATCGTGCCCGCGGTCGGCATTACGTCGCCGCTGGTGCTGATGATGATCTTCTTGGGCGTCTCGTTGCTTTCCAGTCCGAGACTCATCCTGATGCGTGCCATCAGCGGCCGGAAGGTGAAGTTGACGGGCAGCACCGTCGAATCCTCGTTGATTTCGAACGGGGTCTCCCAGACGTTCGTGTACATGAAGTCGTAGTCGGCCAGATTCTCCGTACAGTAGGATGTGCCCCACGTGTGGTTGAAGACCTTGTTTACGGCGTCGAACGTGGCTCCGCAGCTGTACGGATAGTGTGCCGCCGCCAGCGAGTAGCTGCCTACGGGCACGTCGCCGGTAAAGGTGGTTGTGGCGCCCGTTTTGTCGGCCGTGAATTCGAACTTCTGCGTCGTGGAGCCGTTGTAGAGGAATACGGCGACTTTGTCGCCCTGCACCCAAGTCGTCTCCGTGCCATCTACGGCGGTGCGGGTTTCGCCGGCGACCGCATCCTCTGGAATGGTTACCTGAATGTATTTCGCCTCTGCCGGAGCCGTCGCAGTCTCTTCCTTGCTGCATGCGCTCATGCCGGCTGCGGCGAGCATCGCTATAACGAATAGTTTTTTCATAAGGCTTTTTGTTTTGAACGTTAATATTCGGAGCTTCGGACCGCTATTCGTAATCGTCGTAGGAGAGCGATCGCGTACCTCCCAGTTCACCGCCGCCGGTTCCCGGCTCGATGTCGCTGCTTACGGCAAATCCTTTTTCGACGCGCACGGAGATCTGGACCAGCTCCGGTGCTTCGTAGGGCATTGATTGTTTTTTCATGGTCATTGCTTTTTTTAATTGATGAGTGTGGCGTTGATTTTATCTGTTCGTGCGTTTCCGATTCGTGCGGATCAGGCCCTTACGCAGAGTACCCTTACGCGGAACGTCTCTTCGTCCCTGCGGAGCTGCACCTCCACCACGGCCGTCCGCCGCCCGGTCCGGTGCAGTTCGCGGAGCTGGGTTTCGATCCTCTGCTCCTCCGCCTGCGGGAGCTGCTGCATGATCCAGAGGCTCTGCCGGCGGGGAGCGTACACGCGCACCCTCCCCTCCTCCAGATATGCCAGCAGGTGATGCGCCGCCCCGGAGGGCGTTTCATTCGTGACGGTTGCTGCGGTCCGGGACATGAATCGGTCGTTTTCGGGGGTTATTCCACGATGACGGCGCGGTTCAGCTCCGGCTCGGCAAAACGGTTGTTCGTATCGCCTTCGGCCTTCTTGATCAGGCGTTCGGGCGCGATGCCGTATTTGTTCTTCAGCAGGTCGTAGACATACTCCATCCGCTGTTCGCTCAGACGCTGGTTCAACTCCTTGCTGCCCGTGGCCTTGTCCGCCGAACCGATCAGCGTGAAGGTCTTCTCCTTGTCGGCCTTCATGGCGTTCCTGACATAGAATTCGAGGTTCGTCAGCTCCTTGCTGTCGAGCGTGGCCCTGCCGATCTTGAAGAAGAGCGCTACGGGCGATGCGGCGACCTTCTTCTCTGCTACGACCTTGGGCGGCATGTTGCGCAGCTTCTCGTTCTCGTCGCTGAGCGCCGTGTTTTTCGATGCGAGGTCGTTGTTGTTCTCTTCGAGACGCCTGATCCGGTCGAGGTAAGGCGTGAAATCCACCGCCTGCGGTTTCGAGACGCGTGTGAATCCGCGGCGGTTGAATTTGTACGCCAAACCTGCGGTGACCGAAAGCATTCCCTCTCCGATGCGGCCGCCCGATACGCCGTCGAAACGCTGGTTTACCAGCAGACAGCGCGCTTCGAGCGTGAGGTCGAGCGCCTTGCACAGACGCACGACGTTCAGCAGACCGACGTCGAATCCGATTTCGTTGTCATGGGTGTCGTTGCCGTAGGAGCGGGCCCAGCCCACGCCGGCGAAAGGCATGAAGTTCCACGTGCGCTCCTCCTTGTAGCCGCTCACGGCGTTCGAGAAGTTCCACAGAGCGTCCGCATGCAGGTACGACACGCCGAACTTCTCCTGAAACCAGTCGCCGTCCTGTTTTTTTGCGTACATGGTTCCGGCGGTGGTCCAGCCTTTGGCCTGCAGGCCGGTGTACCCGACGCGCGCGCCGATCGAGGAGGTGAACCACTTGCCGACGTGAATGTCCAGCGCCGGAGCCAGCCGTTTGCCGAATTTTCCCTGAGAGTCGTGCTCGCCGAAATAGAGGTTTATACCTCCGGCGACGCCGACGAAGATGTTGTCGGAGAGCCGGTTGGTTTCGTAGGGGCCGCGTACGACGCGGTTTTGCGCATCCCGGTTGCCGTTCTCCTGCGCCGAAGCGCCGCCGCAGACGAGGGCGAATAATGCAATGAGGTAGAGACGTTTCATTTTTTAATGTTTATTGGTGATTGATGTGTCGTTCCGTCGGTCCGGCCGCAGGCAGGTATGTGTGCGGCTATTTGGCCCGGTTGCGCGCGGAGAGCGCCGGGGAGTCGAGTTCGTCGATATGGATATTGGAAAGATATTCGCGCGTCAGCGATTCGTACTGCTTGTTGGCCTTGTATAAAGGCTGCATGACATGGCGGTTCTCGCACGACCAGAAGCCGTTCGTGACCTCGTGCATTCCGCCCTCCAGCCGCAGCGTCAGGTCGTAGAGCGTCGGCCGCAGGTTGCGATTCCATTCATAGTAGGTCCTTCCCGACTGGATGATGCAGGTCGCATAGTCGGTTTTGGCGGCGAGTTCGCGCAGGACCCGGCGGTACATGTAGGTGTCCGCGCCCGGATTCAGACATGCCGCCATCAGTTCGCGGCTCTTCATGGGAGGGGCGCCGGCTTCCGACGCCTTGCGGAGTGCGAGCAGAATCTTTACTGCCCATAAAATCTTAAGTGAAAGTGTCAATTTGTACCAGCCTTTTAGTCAGATAGTTACACTGCGTCTCCGAGACTCCTTACTGTAAATAATGGGTCTTGTTCGTGTAAAATGCTGGTTGTCAGATGCTAAATAGCAGATTCGGACACAATTGCGGGAGAAAAAATCGAATGCGGTGTCCGGATTTTCGATTTTTTAAACAAGGGACGGGTTATTACGCTAAAAGTCAATTAATTAGCTGTGATGCGTAAATTTTTTTGCATGAAATGTTTGGTTGTGATTATAAATAATCCTATTTTTGCCGATGACGGGAAATGATTATAAAACAATTGTTTACGTTCCGAAGACCCATTATTTACAGTAATGGGCCTTGTTTCTCGCTTCTGCAAAATTTTTTCCTGATACCAGAAAAATCCGAACGCTGCCTGAATCGGCCTGATCGTTACAGGTTGATGATTTTCCGATTGGCCTTGTCGATGACGTCGTGATCGAGCTGCGCCAGATAGATGCGCGTCGTTCGTTCGGAGGTGTGTCCCATGCCGGCGCTGATGACCGTCAGCGGCGTGCCGCAGTCGCGTGCCAGTGTCGCCCATGAATGGCGTGCCGCATAGAATGTCAGCGGTTCGGAAATTTCCAGCATCGCGCCGATCTTCCGGATGAATTTGTTCAGTTCGCGCTGTTGCTGACGGTAGGCGCGGTAACTGTCGTCGCGGGCGAGCACGGGCAGTATATAAGGTGAATCGCCGTTGTAACGGTCGATGATGCGCTGCAGGGGCGGTTCGATGCGCAGCGTGAGTGTCTGGCCGGTTTTCTTTCGTTTGTATGTCAGCACACCGTCGCTGATGTCGCTTTTTCGCAGATAGATCATGTCCACGAACGACATGCCGCGGGTGTAGAAGCTGAACATGAAGAGGTCGCGCGCCAGCGCATATTTCGGATGCAGTTCTGACAGGTCGGCGTCGCTGATCCGCCTGAGCGTTTCGCGCGGTAGCGCGCGCTTGCGGGTCGCCACCTGCCTGATATGCCTGCGGTAGAACGGATTGCCGCGGGATGCGATGAAGCTGCCCCTGTCCGCGGCCTTGTTGTAGACGGCCCGCAGGTAGCGCATGTGGAACACGACGCTGTTTGTCCCCAGTCCTCTTGCCAGAAGCCATCGTTCGTAACGTTCGAGCCATTCGGCGGTAAATTGTTCGGGCAGCAGTTTGCGGCCGTTCATGTATTTGACGAGCATGCGGTATGCCGTCAGGTAGTTTGCGGCGGAACCGTCTCTTCCCGTTTGTTCGCACTCGGCGACGTGGAGTGCGAAGCAGGACATGAAATCGGGGGGCGTTTTACTGCGGGGCTGCCCCGTGAATGCGGGCCGCCCCGTAAACGTGTGTCGGTGCATGCCGACTGAATCCGGTGAATACGTCATAGAATAGAATTTTGTGTGAAATCGTGCACAAGATAGAAAACCGCAAATCAAAGGCCGCACGATGCCTGCGAAGATTTGCGGAAACGGAGACCCGCTCGGCCTCCGGGCACAGTTCCGGGAACGGGAAAGACCACGGAAGGGGCCGGCTGTGCGCTTGGAAAGAATGATCGGAATGTAAAAAGATCGAAAAGTTGCGTTCTATTATTTTACTAACGGCGGCCGTGCGGATAATATTGCACCCTTCCCGGTGTCCGAACAGCGTATTGAGAACCTGTGCGTTGGCCTTTTGCAGATGCCGGGCTGCTTCTCCGTGCGCTTTTTCGCTGTCCGGCGGCTCCCGGCGGTTGGAATCCCGGTGCTAAAACGGGCGGGACGTTATGGGTCTCGCCCGTTTTTTGTTTGTGTGGGCGGCGCCCCGGATCTGTCCGCTGCGATGACGCGGCCTTGCCTCCGGGATGCGGGGACATATGATTTTCGGACAAAATGGTTTTTAATTTTTTTCAAAAAAAATCGCAATCCCCTCTTTTTCTGCCGCCCTGCCGACCGCCGTCCTGCCACCTTGCCGCCCTGCCACTTTGCCGTCCTGCCACTTTGCCGTCCTGCCACTTTGCCGCCTTGCCGCCCTGCCACTTTGCCGCCCTGCCACTTTGCCGCCCTGCCACTTTGCCGTCCTGCTACTTTGCCGCCTTGCCGCCCGCCGTCTTGCCGCCCGCCGTCTTGCCGCCCGCTGCCTTGTAGCCTGCCGCCCGCTGCCTTGCCACCTTGCCGTCCTGCCGCCTTGCCGCCCGCCACCCGCTGCCCTGCCGACTCGCCCGAACGGCGCATGCCGTTTCCTCGCCCTCCGCTCGGTCCGGGGAAAATCCGCCTGCGGTGAAACTCCGTTTTTTGCATGACCTGACACGTGCGGCAACAAAAAAACGACCCCGTCGAGGGTCGTTTTCATCGTGTCGCGTCTCCGGTCAGCCGCAGATATAGACGCATCCGTAGACCGCGGCGGCGGTCCTCTACAAGCAATTCCGTCCTCTACAGGCAGTTCCGCCGTCTGCTGGAGCTGGTCGCCGAAGCCCGCGAAGCCGGCGTGGACATTGGTAATCACGACCTGCTGGATTTCGCCCGTTACGACTCCCTGCTGAAAATATGCGCCCTGCCGCAGCGGCTCGGCGAATTGTCCGGCCGGTTGATCTGACGGGGCGTTTTGTGCTTTTTTGTTTCTGGCGTTATCGGATTTGAACGAGAAAAGCCCTGCGTATCGTCGATACACAGGGCTTTTGCACGTTTGCCCTCTTTCGCAGGGCTTTAGAGCGGGAAACGGGGGTCGAACCCGCGACCCTCAGCTTGGGAAGCTGATGCTCTACCACTGAGCTACTCCCGCATTTCGGAGTACAAATATACTCCGCATTTTTCGATTTTTCAAGGTTTCGGGGCGGTAAATTTACCTTTACGCCACGATTTTTTTCAGCGATGCGAGGTTTTTCGCATTTTTGAGACTGCGGCCTTCGGGCGTGTAAAGGTAATCGAGACGGTCGCCGAAATGCGCTTCCACCTTGTTGCGCACGACCTTCATGGTGCTGTTCACCAGCCCGTTCTGCTCGGTGAACGGCTCGTCCACGATGGCCAGCCCCGCCGGCAGCCAGCGTTCGGGGAACTCCCCGCCGAATACGCCGCCGGCCCGGTAGCGGTCGATTTCGCCGCCGAGGATCTCCGCCGCCGTCTCCGCCCGCTTTTCGCCCGTGATTCCGCGGCTGTCCAGCTCCCGCCGCAGCGCTTCGCGGTTCGGCACGACGATGGCGCCCGTAAACGGACTCTGGTTGTTGTGTATGATGATCTGGTCGATGTAGGGCGACTTGTCCACGATCGCCTCCTCCATTCCTTCGGGGCTGTATTTTTCTCCGTCCGAAGCGATCAGCAGGCTTTTGAAGCGGCCCAGCACATAGAGGAAGTCGTCCTTCGAGACATACCCCATGTCGCCCGTGTGCAGCCATCCGTCGCGGACGGTCTCGGCCGAAGCTTCGGGATTCTTCCAGTAACCGGCCATTACGTTTTCGCCGCGGATCACGATTTCGCCCTTTTCCCCGCGCGGCACCTCCCGGCCCGCTTCGTCCACGATTTTCAGGTCGAGCGGAATCAGGATTTTGCCCGACGAGCCGAAACGGTGCCAGTGGTATTTGGGCGAATTGGTCGAGATGACGGGCGTGGCCTCCGAAAGTCCGTATCCCTGAAACATCGGAATGCCGATGGCGTAGAAGAACCGCTGCAGCTCCGCGTCGAGCAGCGCGCCTCCGCCCACGAAGAAGCGCAGGCTTCCGCCGAAGGCTTCGCGCACCTTGCGGAACAGCACGGCGTCGAACAGCCTGACCGCAGGCCACAGCAGGACGCGCCAGCCCTGCCCCCGGCCGTAGCCGTCCTTATTATATAGGTAGGCCGTGCGGAGCGCCAGATTGAACAGCCGCTCCGTGAAGCGGCCCTTGGCGCGGATCGAACCCTCGATGTTCTTGCGGAAATTCTTGGCCAGCGCCGGCACCGACAGCAGGAAGTGCGGGCGCACTTCGCGGATATTCTGCGGAATGTTCTTGAGCGTCTCCATCGGCGTCGCCCCGACCTGCACCGTCGCCACCGTGGCTCCGCATGCGATCATGATGTAGAACCCCACGACGTGCGCGAAGCAGTGGTCCAGCGGCAGTATGATGAGCGTCCGGAACGACGACGGAATGTCGATGCGCGAAAGCGACTGCTCGACGTTGGCCGTGTAGTTGCGGTGCGTCAGCACGACGCCCTTGGGATCGGCCGTGGTGCCCGACGTGTAGGTGATCGTCGCATAGTCGTCGTTCCCGATCCCCCGTCCGATGGCGAGGAACTCCTCGCGGTGCTTCGACAGGTAGTCGCGGCCCAGCCTGCGGAGCGTTCCCAGTGCGGTTTCGCCCGGCTCCAGCGGTATGTGGCCTATGACGATGATATGCTTGACTTCGGGCAGCTCGGCGCGTATGCGGCGGATTTTCGGCAGCTGGTATTTCGATACGAACAGCGCCTTCACTTCGGCGTGGCGCATGCGGAACAGCAGGTCGTTCGACTCTTCGAGCTTGACCGACAGCGGCACGCTGACCGCCCCGGCGTAGAACATGCCCAGCTCCGAGACGATCCATGCGTTGGACCCTTCGGCCAGTATGGCGACTTTGTCCTTGGGGCGAATCCCGATCGCGGCCAGCCCGGCCCCGGTCTCCAAGGCCAACTCCTTGGTCTCGGCGTAGGTCGTAGGCTCGAACGCCCGGTGTTTCTTCTCCAGCAGGAATGTCTTGGCACCGTATTTCTCCACGGAGCTTTCGAACAGGTCGATGATGGTCTTCTTCATGGTCGGTTCGTTTAGTCCATTTTCAATACGGCGAGGAATGCCGACTGCGGCACCTCCACGTTGCCGATCTGGCGCATGCGCTTCTTGCCCTTCTTCTGTTTTTCGAGCAGCTTGCGCTTGCGCGAGATGTCGCCGCCGTAGCACTTGGCCGTCACGTCCTTGCGTACGGCTTTCACCGTCTCGCGGGCGATGATCTTGGCGCCGATGGCGGCCTGTATGGCGATGTCGAACTGCTGGCGCGGGATCAGCTCCTTGAGTTTCTCGCACATTTTGCGTCCGAAGTCGTAGGCGTGGTCCGTATAGGTGAGCGACGAAAGCGCATCGACCGGTTCGCCGTTGAGCAGGATGTCCAGCTTGACGAGCTTCGACGGCTGGTATCCCGTGCGGTGGTAGTCGAACGACGCATAGCCTTTCGAAATGCTCTTGAGCTTGTCGTAGAAGTCGAAGACGATCTCCGAAAGGGGCATGTCGAAGTTGATCTCCACGCGGTCCTGCGTGATGAAGGTCTGGTTTTTCATCACGCCGCGCTTGTCGATGCAGAGTTTGATGACGTTGCCCAGAAATTCGGACTTGGTGATGATCTGCGCGAGGATATAGGGTTCTTCGATCTTGGCGATCTTGGTCACTTCGGGCAGTCCCGACGGGTTGTGCACCTCCACCACGTCGCCCTGCGTCGTGGTGATGCGGTACGACACGTTGGGCACGGTCGTGATGACGTCCATGTCGAATTCGCGGTAGAGGCGCTCCTGAATGATCTCCATGTGGAGCAGTCCGAGGAATCCGCAGCGGAATCCGAATCCCAGCGCCAGCGAACTCTCCGGCTCGAATGTCAGCGACGCGTCATTCAGCTGGAGTTTCTCCAGCGACGCGCGCAGGTCTTCGTACTGGTCGGCTTCGACGGGATAGACGCCCGCGAAGACCATCGGTTTCACGTCCTCGAATCCGGCGATCGCTTCCCGCGCGGGGTTCGTCACCGTCGTAATCGTGTCGCCGACCTTCACGTCCGACGAGGTCTTGATGCCTGAGCAGATATACCCCACGTCTCCGGCCTTGATCTCGTCGCGGGGCTGCATCTTGAGTTTCAGCACGCCCACCTCGTCGGCGTCGTACTGACTGCCCGTGTTGAAGAACTTCACGTGCTCGCCTTTGCGGATCCGGCCGTTGAAGACGCGGTAATAGGCGATGATGCCGCGGAACGGATTGAACACCGAGTCGAAGATCAGCGCCTGCAGCGGTGCGTTCTCGTCGCCCTCAGGAGCCGGGATGCGCTGTACGATCGCTTCGAGCACCTCCTCGACGCCCAGCCCCGTCTTGCCCGACGCCAGCAGGATGTCCTCGTCCTTGCAGCCGATCAGGTCGATCACCTGATCCTTGACCTCGTCGATCATGGCCGAGTCCATGTCGATCTTGTTCAGTACGGGGATGATTTCGAGGTCGTGTCCCACAGCCAGATAGAGGTTCGATATGGTCTGTGCCTGAATGCCCTGCGTGGCGTCCACCACCAGCAGCGCGCCTTCGCACGAGGCGATGGCGCGCGAAACTTCGTACGAGAAGTCCACGTGTCCCGGAGTGTCGATCAGGTTGAGCGTATACAGCTGTCCGTCGCGGGCCTTGTATTCCATCTGGATCGCGTGGCTCTTGATGGTGATGCCCTTTTCGCGTTCGAGGTCCATATCGTCGAGCACCTGCGCCTGCATTTCGCGCTGGTTCAGGGTGTTGGTTTTTTCCAACAGACGGTCCGCCAATGTGCTCTTACCGTGGTCGATGTGGGCTATGATGCAAAAATTGCGTATGTTCTTCATATATTCGTCTAAAAATGTGTGCAAATATACGAATTATTTTGGATTTCCGGGGATGCGTCCGCCCTGCCCCGCCGGAAAATCGTGCGAACCTGATTTCTCCTTTTCGTCGCGCCGGTACCGCCCCGCTTTTCCGGCCCGTCCCGGCAATCAGCGATCCCTTTTGCGATTGCCCTCGGCTTTCGCTATCTTTGCAGCCGCAAACACCGTTTCCGCATGAATACCGTATCGAAATACCTTTCGCTGGTGAAGTTCGCCCATACGATCTTCGCCATGCCTTTCGCCGCCGTCGGCTTCGTCTACGCCTATGCGACGCTGCCTGCCGGGGCGCACGACGCGGCGTGGTGGCTCACGCGCGCGGTGCAGGTCCTGCTCTGCATGGTCTTCGCCCGCAATACGGCCATGGGCTTCAACCGCTGGGCCGACCGTCGCATCGACGCCGAAAACCCCCGCACCGCGGGCCGCGAAATCCCCGCCGGCGTGATTCCGGCCCGGCATGCCCTCCGCTTCGTGGCGGTCAATGCCCTGCTGTTCATCGCCGCCGCTTCGACGATCAACCTGCTGACGGCCCTGCTGTCACCCGTGGCGCTGTTCATCATTCTGTTCTACAGCTACTGCAAACGCTTTACCGCGCTGGCCCATCTGGTGCTGGGGCTTTCGCTCGGCATCGCGCCCGTCGGGGCCTATATCGCCGTCACGGGGCGTATCGCCCTCGAACCCTGCATCCTCTCGCTGCTGGTGATGACGTGGTGCGGCGGCTTCGACATCATCTACGCCCTGCAGGACGCCGCCTTCGACCGCGAAAGGGGCCTGCACTCCATTCCCGCGCGCTTTTCGGCCCGCACGGCGCTGGCGTTGAGCTGCGGTCTGCACGCTGTGAGCGTCGCCGCCCTGTTGTGGTTCGCCTCCTGCTGCCCCGGTTCGGCGTGGTTCTGGACCGGAGCCGGGATTTTCACGGGCCTGCTGGTGCTCGAACACCTGCTCGTGACGCCCTCGCGCCAGCGCAATATCGGCATCGCTTTCGGCACGCTCAACGGCCTTGCGAGCCTCACGCTGGCCGCCGGAATAATCGTGGATTTGCTCAAATAAACCAAATAGCTTATATTTGCAACTTCAATCAGGTAAAAGTTAGGATAAAATGCTGAGCAGACAAATCGCACAAAAGCTTCGGGGCTACGAAACCCCTTTCTATCTCTATGATACGGCGCTGTTGCGCCAGACCCTCGAAAGCGTCGTCTACGAGTCCAAAAAGTACGGCTACAAGGTGCATTATGCCATCAAAGCCAACTATGACGACCATCTGCTGGCTATTATCCGCGAATACGGGCTGGGCATCGACTGCGCGAGCGGCAACGAGCTGCGCAAGGCCGTCGAAGCCGGATTCGATCCCAAGGGCATCGTTTACGCCGGCGTCGGCAAGCGCGACAAGGAGCTGCGTTACGCCATCGGGCAGGAGATCATGGCGATCAACTGCGAATCGATCGAGGAGCTGGAGCTCGTGGACCGGCTTGCGGGCGAGGCCGGCAAGAAGACCGACGTGGCGCTGCGCATCAACCCCGACATCGACCCCAAGACCAATCACTGCATCGATACCGGTCAGGCCGACAGTAAGTTCGGCATTTCATATGAAGAGGTGCTTGAGCATGCCAAGGAGATCAAGTCGCTCAAGCATATCAATATCGTAGGCATCCACCTGCATATCGGTTCGCAGATCCGCGAGCTGCATGTGTTCGAGAACATGTGCAACAAGGTGAACGTCATCGTCGAGAACCTCGAAAAGCTGGGCTTCTCGTTCCGCTTCGTCGATGTCGGCGGCGGCTTGGGCGTCAATTACGACGTGCCTGAGAACGAGCCTATTCCCAACTTCGCGTCGCTCTTCTCGATCGTGCACAACCACCTCGCCGTCGGCGACCGCGAAGTGCATTTCGAGTTCGGCCGTTCGATCGTCGCCGAATGCGGCGAGCTGATTACGACGGTGCTTTTCAACAAGACCACCGCCACGGGCCGCAAGCTGGTGATCGTCGATGCCAGCATGACCGAGCTGATCCGCCCTGCGCTCTACGGTTCGTACCACAACATCGAAAACATCACCTCGGAAGACGAGGCGCGCGAAAAGTACACCATCGTCGGCACGGCCTGCGAATCGACCGACGTATTCGACGAAAACGTCACGCTCCGCAAAACTCGCCGCGGCGATCTGCTGACCCTCAAGTCGGCCGGGGCCTACGGCATGTCGATGGCGTCGCGCTACAACCTCCACGACCTTCCGGGCGCGGTTTACAGCGACGAAATCCGGTAGACGGGCCCTCTGTAACCCGAACCGCCGAACGCTCCCGAACCGTACCGGACGTCAATCCGCCGAATTCGCATTATGTGGCTGACCCTCGCCTTCACCTCCGCCGCGCTGCTGGGCTTTTACGATGCGGCCAAGAAGCAATCCCTCACGGGGAATGCGGTGCTTCCGGTGCTGCTGCTCAACACCCTCTTCTCGGCGCTTTTCCTGCTGCCGATGATCGTCTCGGCCGAGTGCGGCTTCGGGTGGTTCGACGGCACGATACTGGCCGCCACTTCGGGCACGCTCCGGGCGCACGGACTGGTGCTGTTTAAAGCGGTCATCGTCCTCACTTCGTGGATTTTCGGCTATTTCGCCATGAAGCACCTGCCGATTACCATCGTCGGTCCGATCAATGCCACGCGCCCCGTCATGGTGCTTGTCGGCGCCATGCTCATCTTCGGCGAGCGGCTCAACGCCTGCCAGTGGACCGGCGTCGTGCTGACCCTCCTCTCGCTCTTCCTGCTGAGCCGTTCGAGCCGCCGCGAAGGGGTCGATTTCCGTCACAACGTCTGGATACTCTGTATCGCGGTGGCGGCTCTGGCCGCCGTCGTAAGCGGACTGTACGACAAATATATCATGGCGCGCCTCGACCCGGTCTTCGTGCAGGGCTGGTGCAACCTCTATCTGTTCGGCCTGATGTCGGTCGTCGTCGGCATCCTCTGGTGGCCGCGCCGCCGGACGACCACCCCGTTCCACTGGACTTGGGCCATTCCGCTGATCTCGTTCTTCCTCGTGCTGGCCGATTTCGCCTATTTCTACGCCTTGCACCAGCCCGACGCCATGGTCTCCGTCGTGTCGATGGTCCGCCGCAGTTCGGTCGTCGTCTCTTTCCTGTGCGGGGCAGTGCTGTTCCGCGAGCACAACCTCCGCTCCAAAGCCTTCGATCTGGCCTTTATCCTCGTCGGCATGTTCTTCCTCTGGCTGGGGTCGAGGTAATGACGGCCGTGTCGAAGCGCGGGATTTGCATGCACACCCTTCCGTTTGGGCGCAGACCGGAAGCCGGTTCCGAAACCGCCGGTGTCAAAATAAAAAGACAGCCCATTGCGGGCTGTCTTTTTTATTTGCGGTATCGTCGGCTCCGGTCATATCAGCTGCTCCAGCCGGCTGACCGTCTTTGCGATTTCCGCATCCCCCGGCGCATAGTCTTTCAGCGCTCCCGCCAGATACTGTTCGTAGGCGTAGAGGTCGATCACGCCGTTGCCTGAGAGGTTGAACAGAATCGTCTTGGGCGTCCCCTCCTCTTTGGCCTGCATGGCTTCGCGGATGGCCGCGGCGATGGCGTGCGTCGATTCCGGCGCCGGGATGATGCCCTCGGTCTTGGCGAAGAGAATGCCTGCGGCGAGGGTCTCGGTCTGCGGCAGCGACTGCGCTTCGACGAGTCCGTCTTTGAGCAGCTGGCTGACGATCGACCCCGCGCCGTGGTAACGCAGTCCGCCCGCGTGGATGTCCGACGGCTGGAAATCGTGCCCCAGCGTATACATCGGCAGCAGGGGCGTGAATCCCGCCACGTCGCCGAAGTCGTACTGGAAACTGCCGCGCGTGAGTTTCGGGCAGCTCGACGGCTCGACCGCCACGATCCGGATTTTTTTGCCTTCCGTGAGGTTCTTGCGCAGGAACGGGAATCCCAGTCCCGCGAAGTTGCTGCCGCCGCCGAAGCATCCGATCACCACGTCCGGCTCGGCGTCGGCCATCTCCATCTGCGCCACGGCTTCCTGTCCGATCACGGTCTGATGCAGGATGACGTGGTTCAGCACGCTTCCCAGACAGTACCGCGTATCTTCGGGGTGTTGCAGCGCCACTTCGATCGCCTCCGAAATGGCCAGTCCGAGGCTTCCCGAACAGTTCGGGTCGCGTTCAAGCGCCGCACGGCCCGATGCCGTGAGCGTGCTGGGCGATGCGATGCACTCGGCGCCCCAAGTGTTCATCATCAGCCGCCGGTAGGGTTTCTGGTCGTAGCTGACCTTGACCATGTAAACCTGCAGGTCTATGCCGAAGTGCTTGGCCGCGAATGCGATCGCCGCGCCCCACTGCCCCGCGCCCGTCTCGGTGGTCAGGCGGCGGATGCCCTGCTTGTAGTTGTAGTAGGCCTGCGGCACGGCGGTGTTGGGCTTGTGCGATCCGGCCGGCGAGACGCTCTCGTTCTTGAAATAGATTTTCGCGGGCGTGCCGAGCGCCTTCTCCAGCCCCGTAGCCCGCACGAGCGGCGTGGGTCTCCATATTTTGTAAATCTCCTGCACCTCTTCGGGAATGTCGATGAACCGCTCCGCGGACATCTCCTGATCGATCAGCTCTTCGGCGAAAATGGCGCTCATCTGCTCTTTGGTTACGGGCTGCTTGGTCGCGGGATGCAGCGGGGGCAGCGGTTTGTTGGGCATGTCGGCCACGATGTTGTACCATTGCGCGGGCATCTGATTCTCGGTCAGGCAGAATTTTTTCGTTTTCATAGTCTTTTTTATTTTTCCGTTTGTTTCGTGAAAGTGCAAAAGAAAAAGCCCGCTGTTTACTCTCTCGTAAACAACGGGCTTGTGGCTGGTATCAGGTTTCAACTATACACGCACGGAGCCGCACTCATTGTCCACGAGAGTCAACGAGCGCCACCACCAAGCCTGTATGTTGAAATTGCGAATCATATTCTTTTCGGCAAATATAACGGGTCCGATCCTTAAATCCAAATTTTTCGGCGGATATTTTCGATACCTACATATATGGCGTCGCTCCCTTTTCCGTGCCCGCCTGCCGAAATGCCGGTCCGAAGCGCCGGCGCGATTTAGTGCGCCAATCTCGACGAGATTAACAATTTTTATGTATCTTTGTTCGATTTTAGCATGCCGTTCCGGACGCTGTGACGGCGGCACTTCCCGCCAAGGCGGGGATTCCGGGGCGGCCGGACCTGCAAACGCGGCCTTCCGCCGCGGGGAAGGCGGTCCGGCATGTTGAACTGCAAGAGGAACATTAAAGCTTTTAATTATGAATATTTCGTATAACTGGCTTAAACGCTATCTCGACACCGATCTTCCGGCCGAAGAAATCGCACGGATACTGACCGACATCGGACTCGAAGTCGAGGGTTTCGAGAAGATCGAGACCGTAAAGGGCGGGCTTCACGGCGTCGTGGTCGGCGAGGTGCTGACCTGCACGGACCATCCAGATTCGGACCACCTGCACCTCACGACGGTCGATGTCGGCGCCGGGGATCCCCTGCAGATCGTCTGCGGCGCGCCCAACTGCCGGGCCGGGCTGAAGGTGCTCTGCGCCACGGTCGGCACGGTGCTCTACCCCGGCGGCGGCGACGAGGAATTCAAGATCAAACGCAGCAAAATCCGCGGCGTGGAGTCGCTCGGCATGCTTTGCGCCGAGGACGAACTGGGCATCGGGGCCTCGCACGACGGCATTATGGAACTTCCGGCCGACGCCCGCGTCGGTATGACGGCCAAAGAATACCTCGGCATCGAGGACGACTACCTGATCGAGATGGGACTCACCCCCAACCGCGTCGACGCCGCGTCGCATATCGGCGTGGCGCGCGATTTGGCGGCTTACCTCAGGAGTCAGGGCCTGAACGCCGAAGTGAAGATGCCCGACGTCTCGGCCTTCGCTCCCGACAACCATGACCTGCCGGTGACCGTCCGCGTCGAGAACCACGAAGCGGCCCCCCGCTACGCGGGCGTGACGGTGAAGAACTGCAAAATAGGCCCTTCGCCTGAGTGGATGCAGAACTGCCTGCGCGCCGCGGGCATCAACCCCAAGAACAATCTGGTCGATATCACCAACTTCGTGCTCTTCGAGCTGGGGCAGCCCCTGCACGCGTTCGACGCGGCGAAGATCGAAGGCCGCGAAGTCGTGGTCCGCACCTGCACCGAAGGCACGCCTTTCGTGACATTGGACGGCGTGGAGCGAAAACTGACGGCCGACGATCTGATGATCTGCTCGGCCGAGCGTCCGATGTGCATCGCCGGAGTCTTCGGCGGACTGGATTCGGGCATCGGCGACACGACGACCGACGTATTTATCGAGAGCGCCTATTTCAACCCCGTGTGGGTGCGCAAGACTGCCAAGCGTTTCGGCCTGAACACCGATTCGTCGTTCCGTTTCGAGCGCGGCGTCGATCCCAACATGCAGGTCTATGCCGCCAAGCGCGCCGCCCTGCTGATGAAGGAGCTGGCCGGGGGCGAGATTTCGAGCGACATTACCGACATCTATCCCACTCCTGTCGAAGACTTCAAATTCGACATCTCCTTCGCCCGCATCGACTCGCTGATCGGCAAGAAGATTCCCGAAGATACGGTCCGCACGATCCTCGCCGCGCTGGAAGTGAAGATTCTCGCCGAGAAAGAGGGTGTGCTGAGCGTCGCCGTGCCGCCCTACCGCGTGGACGTGCAGCGCGAAGCCGACCTCGTCGAGGATATCCTCCGCATCTATGGCTACAACAATGTCGAGATTCCCTCGCGCGTCCGTTCGACGCTCTCCTATGCGCCGAAGCCCGACCGCAGCAAGCTGATGAATCTCGCGGCCGATTTCCTGACCTCCAACGGCTTCACCGAGATCATGTCCAACTCGCTGACCAAGGCGGCCTACTACGAGGGGCTGGAGTCCTACAAGCCCGAAAACTGCGTGCGCATCCTCAATCCGCTGAGCGCCGACCTGAACGTGATGCGCCAGACGCTGCTGTTTAACATGCTCGAAGCCGTGCAGCTCAACGCCAATCGCAAGAACGGCGACCTGAAACTCTACGAGTTCGGCAACTGCTATTTCTACGACGAGTCGAAACGCTCGGAGGAGAACCGCCTCGCGGCCTACTCCGAGGAGTACCGTCTGGCGATCGCCGTGACGGGCGTGGCCGAGCCTGCGTCGTGGAACGCCCGGCCGCAGGCCGCGTCGTTCTTCACACTGCGCGCCGTGGCCGAGAAACTTCTGCGCCGCTTCGGCATCGACATTTATGCGCTCCGGACTGAGACGCTGCAAAACGACCTCTTCGGCGAGGCGCTCTCGATGTCGCTTGGCGGCAAGGAGCTGCTGCAGATCGGCACGGTAAGTGCTAAAATCCGCCGTCGACTCGATGTCAAGCAGGATGTTTACTATCTGGAGATGAATTTCGACGCGCTCGTGAAATCGACCCGCAAGCATAAGATTGCGGCCGAGGAGCTTTCGAAGTTCCCCGAAGTGAAACGCGACTTGGCCCTTCTGATCGACAAGCAGGTGACCTTCTCTGCGCTGCGCGACGTGGCGTTCGCCACTGAGCGCAAACTGCTCAAGAGCGTTTCGCTGTTCGACGTCTACGAGGGCGACAAACTTCCCGAAGGCAAGAAATCCTACGCCCTGAGCTTCATCCTCGAAGACAAGACCCGCACGCTCGACGAGAAGACGATCGAAAAGGCGATGAAGAACCTCACCGCGCAGTTCGAACAGCGGTGCGGAGCTCAGGTCCGCGGTTGATCCCAATCCGAATGCCGCTCGTCGCATCTCGATGCGGGCACACGCCCGCCACGGTCATGCCGACGAGCTTATTGACCATAAATCGAAGCCGCCTGTACGTTACGAACAGGCGGCTTTTTTACCGAAACCATGCAACGAACCTCCCGAATGCTCTGCCTGACCACGCTGCTTTTTGCAGCCGGCGCCGCGCTGTTCTTTACCAACGCGGCGGTGATTCCGTACAAGGTCGCTTATCCGGTCCTGCTGCTGTCGCTGTCGCTCTTTTATCTCCGGCTGAAACCGCTGATTCCGGTCGGCGCGGCGCTCTTGTTGTCGGCCGTCGGCGATGCGGCGGGCGCCGGAGGGATGTTCATTCCGCAGATGCTGTTTTTCGCTTTGGCACACGGAGCCTACATGTGCTACTTCTTGCCGCAGGCGCAAGTTGCGCCCCGGCCTTTTGTCTGGCCGGTGCTGACGGCCCTGCTGCTGTTTCTGTTCGTCTGCATCGTTCCCCGCGCCGCCGATCCGGCCGAACGCGCGGGCGTCGCCGTCTACGGACTCGTCGTCGCGGGCATGCTGTACAGCGCGCTTCAGTACCGCGGAGCGTATGCCGCATGGTTCCGCCTTGCGGCCCTGTTGTTTGTCTTTTCCGACTCCGTGATCGCATGGGGACGCTTCGTCGCGCCCGTTCCCTGCCGGACCTATGTCGTGATGATTACCTATTATGCCGCGCAATACCTCTTCTACCTCTTTGCCGTCAGAGCGGCGACTCTTTCCGACTCTCCGCATTGATGCGGCCGTTGAAATGCCGAGCGGTATTGTAGTGCGATATTGTCATCGCTTATTTAGGCCGGAGGCACACTGTTCGCGTTAGTTGTCTCCGCCAAGGCGGCTCCTTCCGTGTCATAGTCGCTTTTTCGCTCCGTCTTACAGTACCGGCTTTATCTGCGGCGGCTGGATCGTGACGTAGGGCGTGCCGTTGTCGTCGCAGGTCGAGACGATGCGTACGGCTTTCACCGGCCGGCCGGGCTTTAAAGTTATACTGCCCTTTTCCAGATCGCCCGCGCGTTCGTATGTCGTGCCGTCGTACGACACCTCTGCATAACCGGTGGTTATAATGGTTTTGGGCAGCTGGCGGTTTCCCGTCTGCAAAAACATTTCGCGGCACTTCACCGGCTGTTCATAGGTGTAGAGTATCCAGTCCTGCTGACGGCAGGCGCGGCGCGTGCGCGCAAGTCCCTTGTAGGCCGAGGCGTTCGTATAGGGGAACTGCGTGCTTTCGCCCATCGAGGTGGTGATCGTCACGGCGGGCGCAAGGGGCCTGTAGTAGGATTTGTCGGCCACATAGGGACTGCGTCCCGTCTTGTAGCGCGTCAGGAAGCGGTAGAGATGCGGTTTTTCGGTTTTGACGGGGCCGGTGTACCGATGCTCTTCGGGCGAATCGCCTTCGAGGTAGAAGATTTTCGAGCCGTCGTCCGCCACGACGGTGAAGGCGCCCTCCTTGTAGCTTACCTTGGGCGGGAAAAGCCGGAAGCGGATGCCCATGGCCGCCATGCGGTCGTAATGGTCGGTCAGCTCCCTGTAATAGGCGTCCCAGCCCTCGCAGTTGCCGCGCCAAGCTATGCGGGCGAGCGCGCAGATGCGCGGAAAACACATGTAGTCCAGATAGTCGGGCTTTTCGGGCTCGTGCGAAACGTAGGCTTCGCTGAAGAACGTCCCCTGCAGGCCGACGACGTTGCGCATCTGTTCATCGCTGAAGCCCTTTTCGGTGAAGTCGAATCCGAAGACCTTTTTAGCGTCGAAGACCGCCGCCCAGTCGTGCCCCTCCTCCTGCGGCGTCTGCCGCATGTCGAAATAGAAGTATTCGCCCGGCATCACCACGGTCTTGTAGCCTTTCGCCGTTGCGTCGAGACACGCCTTGACGCTCTGCCAGCCGTATACGAGACATTCGCGCGAGAGGCCGCCCGTGGTCACGGCTTCGTTCCACACGCCGGGACGCTTGCCGTTGGCCGCGAGAATCGCCGCCATGCGCTCCATGAAGAGGTCTTCCAATCGGTGCGGATCGGTCATGCCCCGCCGGCTCATCAGCGCCTGACAGTCGGGGCAGCGGTTCCACTGGGTCATGTCCACCTCGTCGCCGCCGACGTGTATGTACTCCGAGGGAAACAGCGCGCACAACTCGCCGAGGATGTCGGTCAGCAGTGCGTAGTTCTCTTCGCGGGCCACGCACCACGCCGAACGGTAGTCGTAACCGTTGGTCGAAACCGTGTCGGGCGGATAGTTGCAGCGTATTTCGGGATGCACCGACGCGATGTTGCGGCTGTGCCCCGGCAGGTCGATTTCGGGGATGATCTCGATGTTGCGCGCCGCCGCATAGCGGATCAGGCCGCGCATCTCGTCCTGCGTGTAATACCCGCCGTACTTCTCGTCCCATTTGCCGTAGACCGGACGCACGGGCGAATCGCCGCCGCGGAAGCCGCCGATTTCGGTCAGTTCGGGATGCGATCTGATTTCGATACGCCACCCTTCGTCGTCTGAAAGATGAAGATGCAATTTGTTGATTCCATGATAGGAAAGCAAGTCTATGTAACGCTTCACTCCAGCTGCGTCGATCCACGTGCGGGCCACGTCCAGCATCATACCGCGGTACGGAAAGCGCGGCGCGTCCTCGACCTTCGTGCAGGCGATTTCGACCGTAAGCGGACAGTTCTTGGCGTATATTTCGGCGGGCAGCAGCCTGAACAGGGCCTGCACGCCGTTGAATACGCCGCCGTACGAACCGCCCGCGATTTCGATCCGCTGCGGGAGCACCGTCAGGCGGAAGGCTTCGCCGCCCAGCGTCGGATCGGTCGAAAGCACGATCGCGTCGTCGGCCGACATACTGTCGCTGGCCGTTTCGACGTTGATATATTCGCGCAGGTAGGCGGCCAGCGGCGCCAGCGGCGTTTCGTAACAGAGCATCGTCCGGGGGCTGATGCGGCAGGCGCCCTCGTAGAAAGCCTGACGGGCCGGCGACGGCTGGGCATGTGCCGTGAGGAAGGTGCAGAGCACACCTGCGAGGGGCAGCAGGTATCGCAGTTTCATGGCGGTACGGAATTTTGTTTCGGACAAAGTTACTTTTTTTCCGCCGAATTGCTACCTTTGCTGAAAATAAATTCCGGCATGGACGGGCGCGCTCAGGCAGATCGGCCGACTCCGCTTCCCGAACAGCCATTGCCGTAAACTGTAACTGAGCATGGAAGATAAACGACTGGAGGCTACGGCCCGTTTGCTCGAAGTGATGAATACGCTGCGCCGCGAGTGTCCGTGGGACCGCGAGCAGACTTTCGATTCGCTGCGGAGCAATACCATCGAGGAGACCTACGAGCTGGCCGACGCCATCACCGACCACAATATGGAGGGCATCAAGGAGGAGCTGGGCGACCTGCTGCTGCATGTGGTGTTCTACTCCAAGCTGGGCGAGGAGGCGGGAGCCTTCGATTTCGGCGAGGTCGCCGATGCCCTGTGCGACAAGCTGATATACCGTCATCCGCATGTCTACGGCGATATTCACGCCAATACGCCCGACGCGGTCAAGGAGAACTGGGAAGCCCTGAAACTCCGCAAGAAAAACCGCAAGAGCGGCACGCTGGGCGGCGTACCCCGCTCGCTTCCGGCCATGGTCAAGGCTTTCCGCGTGGGCGAGAAAGCCGCCGCGACGGGTTTCGACTGGCAGCGGCGCGAGGATGTGTGGGACAAGGTGAAGGAGGAGATCGCGGAGGTCGAAGCCGAGATGCGTTCGGAAGCCCCCGGCAGCCGGGAGAAGCTCGAAGGCGAATTCGGCGACCTGTTCTTCGCGCTGGTCAATGCGTCGCGGCTCTACGGCATCGACCCCGAATCGGCGCTGGAACGTACGAACAAGAAGTTCATCCGCCGCTTCAATTACATGGAGGAAAAGGCTGCCGCCGAAGGACATACGCTCCACGAGCTTCCGATCGAAAAGATGGAGGAGTACTGGCAGGAGGCCAAACACGAAGAGACATTTAACAGCATGTGTCCGCACTAATGCCAAGTCCCCTCCGAGGAGGGGATTTAGGGGAGGGTCAGACCTGAAAACACGGCTTTGCCGTGAATGTCCGCCCTCGGACACGCGGAGACGATACAAAAGCGAAGTGACATTTAATAGCATATAAACTTATGGCTTTGATTAAAAAGGTGCGGGGACATACGCCCGCAATCGGTGAAAATACGTTTCTGGCCGAGACGGCCGTCATTCTGGGCGACGTGACCATCGGCCGCGACTGTTCGATCTGGTACAACGCCGTATTGCGCGGCGACGTGAACAAAATCGTCATCGGCGACCGCACGAATATTCAGGACGGCGTGGTGCTGCACACGCTTTACGACGGCTCGCCGCATCCGTCGCAGACCATTATCGGCAGCGACGTGTCGGTGGGCCACAACGCTGTCATTCACGGTGCGCGCATCGGCGACAACTGCCTGATCGGCATGGGCGCTACCCTGCTGGACAACGCCGTGGTTCCGTCGGGCTGCATCATCGCGGCCAACGCGCTGGTGCTCTCCAACGCCCAGCTGGAACCCAATTCGGTGTATGCGGGCGTGCCGGCCAAGAAGGTCAAGGAGGTGACGCCCCAGCAGCGCGAGGAGATCATCCGCCGCACGGCCCGCGACTACATGCTCTATGCGTCGTGGTTCAAAGAGGAGGAGTAAACGGCGGATGGGGCTGCAACCGAAATATTCCGACCTGATTCTCAATCTGCTGGTGGCGCTGGCCGTCAGTCTGGTCGTCAATTTCTCCTACGTGCTGCTGCTGATCGTCGATCAGAAGAGCGACGGACAGCCGCGTCCGGCCAAGGCGAGCGTCATTGCGCGCGGCGAGGAAGGAACGCTGCGGGTAAGTCCCGACGGCCACGGCTACATCGTCTACGAGAACGGCGACAGCGTCTATGTGATGATGCAGCGCATCTACCGGATGAACCTGAAGGACGGCGACCGTCTGGTGGCGAATCTGGCCGCGCCGCGCCGTCACGGGGCGCATCCGGTGATGACCGAACTGCGCATGCGCAACGGCGAGGAGTTCGATTACAGCACGCTTTTCAACCGGCCTTCGAAAACGACGGAACTCGCGCTGCAGCTCTTCTATTATCTGGTCGTTTCGTTCATCATGCTTTCGATCCTCACCTCCGTCCGCCGCAGGTACACGCCGGGCCGCTTCGTGCGCCACTGCATATGGTGCGTGCTGGCCGCCGCCGCGCTGTATATGGTCGCGCCGGTCACGGAGTGGCGTTCGGGACGCATCATGCTGAACTGCATGGGCGACCATATTTTCGACTACATGCTGCTGCTGAAGTGTTCGTTCGCCGTGGCGGTGTCGATGCTCTACGGCTGGGTCTACGTGCTCAATTCGAAGCAGCAGGCCGTCGTCATGGAGAACGAGCGGCTCAAGAACGAGAACCTCACGACCCGCTACAACATGCTCGTGGGACAGATCAACCCCCACTTCTTCTTCAATTCGCTCAATTCGCTGGCGATGCTCGTGCGCGAGAAGCACGACGAGAAGGCGCTGACCTACATCGACCAGCTCTCCTATACGTTCCGCTACATCATCCAGAACGGACAGAGTACGCTGATGACGCTCGACGAGGAGCTGAAATTCGTCGAGGCGTACAGCTATCTCTTCAAGATACGCTATGCCGACAAGCTCTTCTTCGACATCGACATCGAGGAGAAGTACCGCACGTGGACGCTTCCGGCGCTCTCGCTGCAGCCGCTGATCGGCAATGCCGTCAAGCACAATACCATAACCCGCAGCAAGCCGTTCCATATTTCGATCCGCACCGAGAACGGCTGGCTGGTGGTGGCCAATCCCAAGGTGCCGAAGCTCGAACCCGAACCTTCGACCGGCATCGGACTGGAGAACCTGCGCAACCGCTGGCACCTGATAACCGGCCGCGACATCGAAATCATCGACACCGACAAGGAGTTCGTCGTGCGGATGCCGCTGCATACCCCCCTTGCAGGATGAAAGCACTGATCATAGAGGACGAAACCGCCGCCGCGCTGAACCTGAAAGCCATTCTGAAACAGGCGGCTCCCGACATCCGTGTCGTCGATACGCTCGAAAGCGTCGAGGAGAGCGTCGATTGGCTGCGCGCCAACCCCCAGCCCGACCTGCTGTTCATGGACATCCATCTGGCCGACGGCGATTCGTTCCGCATATTCGACGCCGTGGAGGTCACGGCGCCGGTGATCTTCACGACGGCCTACGACCGCTATGCGCTGGAGGCCTTCAAGGTGAACAGCATCGACTACCTGCTCAAGCCGCTCAATGCGGCCGACGTGCAGCGGGCGCTCGGCAAGCTCATGCGGCTGTCCAAGGGCGAGCGCAGCGATTACGGTTCGCGCGTGCGCACGCTGGCCGCGGCGCGCCGCGAGCAGACCTTTCTGGTGCATGTCCGCGACAAGATCATTCCGCTCAAACGCGAGGATATCGCATTCTGCTATACCTGCAACGAGAAGGTGACGGCCTATACCTTCGCCGGGGCGTCCTATCCGCTCGACAAGACGCTCGAAGCGCTGCAGGCCGTCCTGCCCGAAGCCGATTTCTTCCGCGCCAACCGCCAGTTCATCGTGGCGCGCCGCGCCGTGAAGGAGATCGCCGTGTGGTTCGGCAGCCGTCTTTCGCTGAGTCTCGTGCTCGAAACTCCTGAGCGCATCGTCATTTCTAAGGCCCGCGTCCCCGAATTCAAGGCGTGGCTCACGTCCGTTCAACCCGCCGAATAGGCGTTTGACCCTGAGCTTCGGGCGTTTGACCCGCATTGCCGTTCCGTTTTTCCGGTTTGGCCTTACCTTTGCATCGTAAGGGGACCGAAACGGGTCCGATTGACGGATTGAATTAACCATTGATATTTGAGATTATGAAAAAGAGAATTTTTGCAGTCGCCGCGGCTTTGTGCCTGCTGGCCGGAACGGGCGCTTTTGCGCAGGATTCGAAGAAGGCTCCGATGATGAAGGAGCGGCCGACGGCCGAGCAGATGGCCCAGCGCAGGACCGAACGCATGACCGAGAAGCTGAACCTCAGCGAAAAGCAGTCGAAGCAGCTCTATGAGGTCAACCTGCAGGATATAAAGGAGATGCAGGCGCAGGCCGAGCAGATGCGCGCATACCGCAAGGCGCAGGCCGAGAAGATGAAAGGCATCCTCACGCCCGAACAGTTCGAGCAGTGGAAGCAGATGCAGGGGCCGCGTCACGGCATGAACCGCGGTCCCCGGATGAAGGACGGCCGGGGCGACAAGGCCGCCGTGCGTGAAGGCCGCAAGTGCGCCCCCTGCGCGGGGGATAGGAAATGCGACGGACCGCGCTCCGGAAAGGAGAAAAAGTGAGGTTAGGAAAATCGACCGGTTTGTTGCAGTCGGGGCGTCGGTTGTCGGCTGACGCCCTTTTTTTGTCGATTCACCCCTTGTCGGAGGGCCGTATGCGGGAAAAAAGTTATTTTCGCATGCGCAAAATCAGAAAGTACACAGAACATTAAGATGAAACGGCTACTACTCTCAACCCTATTCCTGTTTTTCGCCGTGGCCGCATTCGCCCAAAAGGGTGCGGTCAGCGGAACGGTGCTTGACGCCGATACCGGCGAAAGCGTTGCCGGAGCCGTGCTGGAGGTCGCTCCGGTCAAGACTCCGGATCAGAAACAGTATTTCACTTCCGGCTATAAAGGCGCCGTGGCGATTCCTTCGCTGCCCTACGACGAATACAGACTCACCGTCTCCTTCCTCGGTTACAACAATTACGAAACCACCTTCCGGGTGGCGGCCGGCAAACAGAACATCGGCAGGATCGAACTCAAGCCCGGCGTGCAGATCGAAACGGTCGTCAAGGAGGCCAAGGCGCTGCGCACCTCGCAGAAGGGCGATACGGTAAGTTACAACGCCGGAGCCTTCAAGGTCACCAACGACGCCGACGTCGAGGGGTTGCTGAAGAAGATGCCCGGCATCACCGTGTCGGACGGTACGGTCGAGGCGCAGGGCGAGCAGATCAAGAAGGTTTTCGTCGACGGCAAGGAGTTCTTCGGCGAGGACGTGACGACGGCCATCAAGTCGCTTCCGGCGCAGGCCGTGGACCGTGTGGAGGTCTATAACAAGCTGAGCGACGCGGCCGAATTTTCGGGCATGGACGACGGCGAGGGCTACAAGGCCCTCAACATTGTTACGCACGCCAACATGCGTCAGGGGCAGTTCGGCAAGCTCTATGCCGGTTACGGTTACGACGCCGACACCAAGACCGAAGCCAAGAACAAATACGTCGTGGGCGGCAACGCCAATATCTTCAGCGGCAGCAGCCGCGTGTCGGTCATCGGCCTGTTCAACAACATCAACCAGCAGAACTTCTCGTTCGAGGATATTCTGGGCGTTTCGGGCGGTTCGGGGCGCGGACGCCGCGGCGGCGTGGGCCAGTATATGGTGCGCCCCCAAAGCGGCGTGGCGTCGGTGAACGCCATCGGCGTAAACTACTCCGATACGTGGGGCAAGCGCGATCAGGTGTCGTTTCAGGGCAGCTATTTCTTCAACAATACCGACACGAGAAACCGTTCGACGATCGACAAATGGTACGAGTCGCCGATGCCCGTGGATACGCTCTCGACGCGCGGCTACTCGGATACCGAGTCGTATAACCACCGCTTCAACGCCCGTCTGGAGTGGAAAATCTCCGACAACCAGAATCTGATGGTCCGTCCGAGCTTCAGCTACCAGTCGAACGACCCGCTGAGCACGACGCAGGGCTGGCAGTTCGGCGAAAGCGGTTACAGCCGCACCGAGAACCGCAGCGACGCCCTGCGCCACGGTTACAACGTGCGGACGAACGCCGTTTATCGCGCCAAACTGGGCAAGGACGGCCGTACGATCACCGTCGACGGCGACGTGAACTACTCGGACAACACCAACAACTCGAACTCCTTCTCGAACGTGCTGCCGCTTTCGGACCTCCGGCCCGACGGCGTCGACGCGCCGTGGGGATGGGACACGACGGGCTACACGCGCCTGCGCTACCTGCGCGACCTCGCGCCGTCGAGCAGCTACCGCCTGCGCGGACAGTTCTCCTACACGGAACCCGTCGCCAAATATGCGCAGGTAAGCCTTCAGTACCGCATTTCGTACGATTATCAGGAGCGCGACAAGAAGTCGTATATCACCGGCGCGGATTATTCGATCGCGGGACTGAAGCCCGACGGAGCGCTTTCGAACTCCTACCGGAGCAACTACCTGACGCAGAGCGCAGGTCCCGGCTTCCGCTATTCGAAGGAGCGCAATACGTTCATCGCCAATGTCTTTTATCAGCGTTCGTCGCTCGACGGGCAGATCGTGCGGGACGACGCCGACAAGATCAGGCATTCGTACAACAACGTGACCTATTTCATGATGGGACAGTTGAACATCAACCGCGAGAATTCGCTGCGGCTCTACGTATCGTCCTATACCGACAACCCGTCGATCACCGACCTGCAGAACGTGGCCGACGTATCGGACGCCCAGAATATCACCAAGGGTAATCCCGATCTGAATCCGACCTACAGCCACCGCGTCAATTTCCACTACATCAATTCCAACGTCGAGAAGGGCCGGACCTTCATGTGGATGTTCTCGATGCAGAACACCTCCGACTACAATGCGACGCACGTGGTGTCGAATCCCGGCACGATCACGTTGGGCGGCGTGCAGTACAAGCCCAACTACTACTCCACGCCCGTCAATCTCGACGGCTACTGGAGCCTGCGGACGCACCTGAGCTACGGTTTTCCGATCGGCTTCCTGAAGAGCAACTTCAACGTGATGGCGGGCGTCAGCTACTCGCTTACGCCGAGCATGCTGGGCGGAGAGGTGGACGCCGACGGATTCATCACGGGCGGCAAGCGCAACGACACGAGCAATATCGGCTACGACTTCAACACGGTGCTGGGCAGCAATATTTCCGAAAACGTGGACTTCACGCTCTCGTGGAACGGCACCTACAACGAAGCGACCAACTCGCTGGGCGAGTCAGGTTCCAAAAACCGCTACTTCAACCACCGGGCGCAGGGCAACATGAAGTTCGTCTTCCCGCTGGGCTTCACCTTTACGGGCAGCGTGGCTTACACGCAGTATATCGGTTTCACGAACGATTACGACGATTCGTACCTGCTCTGCAACGCATGGATCGGCAAGAAGATATTCAAGAACAAGCGCGGCGAGATCATGTTCGGCGTGAACGACCTGCTCAACCGCAACAAGGCTTTCGCCCGCACGACGGGTTCGGGATGGACGCAGAATGCGACCAACAGCGTGATCGGCCGTTATTACATGGTGCAGTTCACCTACAACCTGCGCCGCTTCGGCAAGAAGGGGTCGAAGAACATCTCCGATTACGACGGGGTCGTGCAGTCGGGACCCCGCCGCATGGGACCCGGCGGTCCGGGCGGGCCGCCTCCGGGTATCTTCCACGGTCCGCGGTAACCAGTGCGGTTCGGACAAAAAAGACGTCAGGTGCAATGCCTGACGTCTTTTTTGTGATTATGCCGGAAGCCTGCTTCCGCTTCGTCCTTGTGCCGGTGTGCCGGGCCGATGGCCGTCCCTTTTTGCGGACGGGACGGGGCGGTTCCTGCGGATGCTTGGGCGTCGCCGTCACTTTTCCGGTTCGGAGGTGTGCGGCGCCGGGATGTCGTCCTTGTCCGCGCGGTTGAGCACCAAGTGGATGCCGATGCAGGCCAGACCGCCGTATACGAGGGCCAGAATGCAGAGCATCCTGATTTCGGACAGCACTTCGGAGAGCGACGCTCCCATGCTCTGGATGCGGATAAAGGCGTTTACGCCGTGGCTGCTGGGGAATATCTGCCCCAAGTTGAACAGCCAGTCGGGAATGCCTTCGCGGGGATAGGAGACACCGCTGAGCATCAGCAGCGGAATCGAGGTCCACAACAACAGCAGCAGCGAATTCTCGCGGTAGCGGAAGAGCGTCGAAATGGCGATTCCCAGCGCGATGCAGGCCGCCATGTACGCCAGCATGAAGACCACGATTGTGCCCGTCGCGCCGTTCATCGGATAGTGGAACAGCCTGTAATGCAGACCGAGGATGTAGAACGTCGTCACGGAATAGATTATGCCGTAGACCAGCGCTTTGCCCAGCACGATCGGGAGCGTGGACATCCGCTTGCGGTCGGGCGGACAGAGTTTGCGGTACAGCCCGAATTCGCGCCATGTGCCGCCGATCATGCCGATGCCGATGAGCATCGTCTGCTGGATGATGACCATGATGATCGCGGGCATGACGAACGTGCCGTAGCCCAGATAGGGGTTGAACAGGTTGTGGGACTGGTAGATGACCGGCTGGGTCGTGGCCTGCGCCTGCGGGAGGTTGGCTCCCTTGGCGATCAGACGCTGGAATTCGACCATCGCGCCCGTGGCGCCGATCGAAGTCACGACCTCCTGAAACACCTGCCGGTACATGAGGAAGTAGCTGGCGTCGGCGTAGATCGCGACGTTGGCCTGCAGGCCGCCGAGCAGTTTCTCCTCGTAATCCGACGGAATGTAGACCACGCCGTAGATCTTGCGTTTGAAGAAGAGATCCTTGGCCTCCTCCATGCTCGTCGGGTTGTAGGCCACATAGGTGTTCGGCCCGGCGTTGAAGGTCTCGATCAGGCTGCGGCTGGTCGGCGTGCGGCATTCGTCCACCACGCCGATCGGCACGTTGCGGAGCACCTGCGCCCCGTAAGCCATCGAGTAGACGGTGGCGTAGATGATCAGCGCGAGAACGAGGATCAGGACCACGCCCGCATCGGTGAAGATCGTGCGGAACTCGTTGCGCATGACCGACAGCATCTGCTGCCAATAAGAGGTCATCTGATGTGTGAAACGGCTCATGCTATAACCTCCCCCAGTATTTTTCCTCCGTGCAGATGGTCCGCAGGCGCGGCAGGCACAGAAGCGGTAAGACAATGAACAGCGACATGTAGCACATGTCGGGCAGCGAGCAGACGACCGGGGCGCCCCGCAGCATCTGATCGACGAAGATGTCGGTGTAGTAGGTGAACGGGAAGAGCCTGCTCAGGTACTGCATGGCGGGCCACATGGCCATGATCGGGAACGTGAGTCCCGAAAAGGTGAAGGCCAGCACCGAATAGCCGCCGCCGATCGAGAGCGAAAGGCGCAGGTTCGACAGCAGCGAGACGATGAAGACCGCGATGGCCTGATAGCTCATCACGAAGAGCAGCGTGCTCAGCAGGATGACCGTCAGACTGCCGTTCAGGGGCACGCCGACGACCTTGAAGATGATCAGGAACATGACCAGCGACATGAGGAACATCACCACCGTCACTGGCAGGACCTTCCCCAGCAGTGCGGCCGATACCGAGCCGTTGCCCGTCTCGATCCATTCGCGCGCCGTACCCTTCTTAAGCTCCGTGCCGATGGTGAAGACCGTCACCATGACGATGAAGATCAGGAGCATCATCGGCATAAAGCTCGGCGAGAGGTAATAGCCGTAATTGATATAGGGATTGAACAATACGTGCTTGTTGAACCGCACGGGCATCAGCTGCGCCATGGCCTGCAGCTCGGTGAGTCCCTGTTTGGTGAGCAGCTGGATCTGGACGCCGCCCGAAAAGGTCGTCACGGCGGTCTGGATGTCTTTCGACAGCAGGCCGTTCACCGTGATGTTCGTTCCCGATATGTAGGTCTCGATATGCGTCTGGCTGTTGCTCAGGATATTTTTCTCGAAGAATGCCGGAATCTGCACGATCGCCATGATCTTGCCTTCGCGCATCAGCCTTTCGCCTTCGTCCATGTCCTGAATGCCGTACGACACCATTGCCGTCGCCGTGTCGTCGATCATCTGCGTGACCTTGCGCGAGAGCGAGGTGTGGTCCTGATCCAGTACCGCGATCGGAATGTCGCGCGCCACGCCCTTGTTGAACAGCAGGGCGAAGAACGCGAACGACACGACGGGCAGCACGAGCATCAGCACGAAATACATCGGCTGGTGCGCGAGACGCGTCAGTTCCCGTCGCAGAACGGCATAGGTATTACGCAGGAAATTCAGCATCGCACTCTCCTACTTCCCGATCAGGTCCCAGTCCACGAGTACGCTCATTCCCGGACGCATGTTTTCGATATGCGTCGTGGGCTTGGCTTTGACGGCGAAGGTGCGGATGTCGAAACCGCCCTGCGTGCGGGTCGCCGACCACGTTGCGAAGTCGGCCTGCACGGCGATATAGGTCACCTCGAACTCCACGTCATACCCCAGCGCCGGCACGTAGCCGCTCATGCGGGTGCCGACCCGAATCGCGGGGAGCAGGGTCTCCTTGATATTGAAAGTCACCCACATGTCGCTCATGTCGAGGATCGCCACCACGGGATAGCCGCTGCCGACCAGCTCGCCCTGCTCGGCGATGATGGTCGAGACCTCGCCCGTGACGGGCGAATAGACCATGGCGTCGCTGATGTAGGATTCGACTTCGCTGACGGCTCCTTCGGCCTGACGGACACGGGCCGCGGCAGCCTCCTTGTCCTCCTTGCGGGCGCCGTCCATGGCCAGATTGTACTGCGCTTTGGCGGCCAGCGCCGTGGCTTCCATGGCTTTGTAGTTGGCCGACGCTTCGTCCATCTTCTGTTCGGGGACTACGCCCTGCTCGTAGAGGTTTTTCACGCGCTCGTAGGTCTTGCGCGCCAGTTCCAGCCCGGCCTGCGCCTTCTCCCACATGTTCATGGCCGCTTCGATCTGCTGGATGCGGGCGCCGGCTATGGCGGCCTGATCCAACGCCGCGGCCGCGCTCTTGACCGCTTCGGCCTGCTGGAGCTTGGCTTCCAGTTCGGGCGTCGAGAGCGTGTAGAGCAGCTGCCCCTTCTCCACGCGGTCGCCCTGCTCGACTTTCATGTCGTCGATGCGGCCCGGCACTTTCGACGAGGCCTTGTAGGTCGTGCACTCCACCGTGCCCTGAATCAGCGTCGGGGTCGATCTGCGGAGGTACCAGCTGATCAGTACGACCGACACGATGATGACCACGGCGGCCGCGATGATTCCAATGATGTTGCTGCGTTTCATATTTTTCGGTTTTTATTTTTTATCGAACAGAACGGGCCGTGCGTCGCTGCGGCGCGCATAGGCCGGGAATTCGTCGCTGATGCCTGCGGTTTCGAGCAGCTGCGCCAGCAGCAGGTCGAAATTGTAGGCCGCCTGCAGACGTTCGGTGCGCACTCCCGCGAGGTTCAGCTCGGCGTCGATCAGGTCCGACGACGAGCTCATGCCTTCGAGGAAGGCGGCGTTTTTCATGCGGAGGTACTCCTCGGCGAAGTTCAGCGACGCGTCGATCGAGGTCATCTGGTTGCGGTAGTTCATCATCTGGTTGTAGAGCTTCTCGACCAGCACCGAAATATCCTTGCCGGCCTTGTTCTGCAGGGCGCCGACGCGGCGGGCGGTCTGTTTGGCCGCCGAATATTTGTATTCGCGGTTCAGGCCGTCGAAGATCTTGATATTGACCCCCACGCCCACGGCCCAGCGGGGCACGATGCCCGAAACCTGATAGTTGTAGAACGAACCGCCGCCGATGGCCGCCACCTGCGGCAGGAATTCGGCGCGCTGGACGCGGACGCCCTCCTCGGCCAGCTGGCGTTTGAGCGAAACCTGATTGAGCAGCGGGTTGCGGTCCTGCGCCAGATCCTGATAGTAAGCCAGATCCTCGACCTTGTCGATCATGAACATCGACGTCACGGGCTGCCACGCGTTTTCGCGTCCCAGCGTGTTGGAGAGTGCGCTGGCGATGGTTTCGGCCTGCAGCTTGGCGTTGGCCAGCTCGCGCTCGGCCTCGGCCATCTTGAATTCGACGTAGAGCCGTTCGCTCTGGGCGATCATGCCGTTCTTTTCGAGGGCTATGGCGTCTTCGAGGTGGCGGCGCACGCCGTCCACGACCTGCCGGCGCACCTCGACGACCTGCATGGCGAGCGCAAGGCCGAAGTAACGCTCCACCAGCTCGGAGATCAGGGCATTGCGCGTCTGGTTGCCCTGCTCTGCGGCGGTGCGTTCGTTGATGCGTGCGGCGCGGTTGGCGGCGTTGATCTTACCGCCCAGCCAGATCGGCATGGTCACCCCGCCACCCACGAACCCCAGACTCCGGTCCTGCAGCGTGAGGAACCAGTCGGCGTTCAGCAGCGGGTTGAGCAGGCCGTTGATCGAAGGGATCGCTTCGGGCGGTATCAGTCCGCTTCCCAGCAGCTGTCCCGCGAGGTTCTTGGCGGGACCTTTCATCTCGTTGAAGTCGAATCCGATGTCCTTGCCCAGATAGGCATAGGCGCCCGTGACGTTGATTTGGGGCATGCGCAGGCCGATGGCCGCGCGACGCTCCTGCATCGCGGCCTTCTCCTCGAACTCGGCTGCCTTCATCGCGGGATTTTCCGTGAGGGTGACGGCGATCGCCTCGTCGAGCGAAAGCGTCTGCTTGACCTCCTGCGCCGACAGCGGGACGACGGTTGCGAATGCCGCCGCAAAAGCTATTCCGACTGCTGTTTTCATATTCATCAATACGTTTAAAACACAAATATATAAGTTATCCCGATATGTTGCGCGATTTTCCGGTAAAAGAGGCCAATTTTAGGCCCTTATGGACATAAATTGCGCCGGTTTCAGCGCTTCAGGTGGGCGTTGGCTTCCCACACTCCCCCGGCCAGTCCGGGATAGACCCGTACGTCGACGCCCGCTTCGCGCAGGGTGAGCGCACCGCGGCAGCAGACGAAGCAGTCGGGTTCGTAGAGCGCGAAGACGGCGCGGGCGAATCCGTATTTCAGCAGGAGCTGCGTGCAGCTCTCCGGTTCGCTGGCCCGCTGCGAGCAGGGTTCCATCGAGGAGTACATGGCGGCTCCGCGGAGCGCCGCTCCGGCCGCCAGCGCCTTGGCGATGGCTTCCTGCTCGGCGTGGTGCGTCGGCGAGGTTTCGTGCGTGTGCCCTGCAAAGATCCGGCCGTCGGCCGTGACCACGACCGCGCCGACGCAGTAGGACGTGGCGCTGGGAGTGCATTTGCGGCCTTCGTCCACGGCCTGCTTCAGGAAACGCAGGTCTGCGGCGGAGGTGTCGGGATGCAGCGTGTAGGTCGTGACCTCCATGCCGCCCAAGTTTTCACGGGCCTGCGGAGTGCCCTGCGGCGGTGTGAAGCGGAATTCCGCGCCGCCCGCCGAGCCGAGCCGCAGTTGCGGGTTGACGGCCAGCCGCAGGGTGTCGGCCATGCCTTCGCCGAGGAACATGCGGAGGACCGCCGCCCCGCCCTCGACCATCAGCCGTTCGACGCCCCGCTTCTCCAGCTGGGTGACGATCAGCTTCGCCGTAATTGGTCCTTCGGTTGATATAACCGTTGCAATGTTCTGTAAACTATCTATTTCGTGCGGAGAAAACACATAGCGTTCGGCTTCGCCTTCGGTGAAGAAACGCAGTCCGGGCGAAAGTTCGCCCGTGCCGGTTAGCGTCACTTTGGCGATGTCGGGCGGCAATCCCCGCTCCCTGCGGCGGGCGCGAACCTCTTCGTCGCGCACGAGTAGCGACGGGTCGTCGCGCCGCAGTGTTTCGGCGCCGACCAGAATGGCGTCGTGCGCGGCGCGCAGACGGTAGACCTCCGCCCAGTCTTCGGGCGTCGAAATAATCAGCCTCCGGGGGCTGTTGTCGTCCAGAAAGCCGTCGGCCGTAACCGCGGCGGAAAGTGTTACCCGCATCTTTTCAGCGTTATGAGTGTGATTTCGGGCCATGCGCCCAGACGCATCGGGAATGCGACGTACCCCGTGCCGTCGTTGATATAGAGTGTGCGGCCTTTTTCGTCGTAGCGACCGCTCCACCGCGTGTAGATCAGCTGCGCCGGAGAGAAGGCGTGTCCGAAAAGGCGTATTTTCAGCTGCATACTGTGTACGTGGCCCGAAAGGGTCAGGTCTCCGTATCCCTCTCCGGCGATTTGGTCCCAGAGCTGGGGAATGTGCACGGCGGTGATGTTGTAGAGCGAGTCGGGGACGCCGCGGTAGGCGGCGTTCAGGTTCGCGGGCGGCAGGTCGGGAGCGTGGCGCAGGTGCCGCAGTGCGGGGTCGAACGAAAGGCCCGTCAGCGAGATGCTGTCGCCGCCGCGCCGCAGGTAGACGGTCGTGTCCTCCAGCACGCGCCACCCCATTTCCCGCTGGCGTGCGACGACCTCGGCCAGACTCGCTTGGGCGGGATGCGCGATGCTGTCCTTGATGTACACTCCGGCGTCGTGGTTGCCCGTGACCGACACGACTCCGTACGGTGCGCGCAGGCCGCCCAGCAGGCGCATGGCGCGGGCGTCCAACTCCGAACCGCGGATATTGACCAGATCGCCGCAGAAGACGACGAGGTCGGGATGCAGGCTGTTGATGCTGTCCGCGATGCGGCTCAGCTCCGCTTCGGGGCAGACGAGCGTGCCGAGGTGGACGTCCGAGAACTGGACGATGCGGAAACCGTCGAATCCCGCGGGAATCCGTTCGGAGCATACTTCGGTGCGGCTGACGCGGATTTGCGTCCTGCCCCGCGTGGTGCCCCAGATCAGGAGCGCGGCCACGCAGATGCCGGCGGCGATGCCGGCGTGCGGCAGGCCGACGAGCCGGAAGAAATAGCAGGCGATGCGCGGCAGGACGGTGATCATCCATACCCAGAACGCCCACATGGCGAAGAGCATGAATCCCGTGGTGTTGTCGCGGCTCAGGGCGTCGGTCAGGGCGATGACCGGCGGCAGGGCGTCGGTGGCGGCGGCCAGCGCGACGAACAGGCGCAGGTTGCGTGCGGAGGTTCCGCGCCGCCGCAGCCGGCGGTAGTGTATGATGTCTGCGGCTGCGGCCGCGAGCGTCAGAATCGAAATAAACCAGAGAAACATACCTTATTTTAATTAACGCACGAAGACGATGCGGGCCGGGTGCGGAACCGGTTTCCGGGCGTCTGTCCGTGCGGCGGTTTATCCACGGCAAAGATAGTGCAAGTCGGGGGCTGGGGCAAATCGTTTTGCCGCTGCCGGGGACGCTGCCTGTCCGTGCGGGAGTTTATCTTCGGCAAAGATAATGAAAACCGCGTGCAAATCAAGCCCGTCCGGAGCCGGCGGAGCGCCTTTTGCCGCGGGAGGGAAGCGCCGCGCGTTCCGGCAGATCGAATGGCGTGCGGGATCCTTTGGCATATAACTTGCTGATTGGGGGTTTGAATATCAACTGCTTGTGCTCCAAAAACAAAACATATCGGACAAATTTAAAACCAAATCAATTCAGCTTATGAAAACATTTCGACTTTTGATTGTGGCTCTGCTGCTTGCGTCTTCCGCTTCGGCCCAGCGACACATGCGCGACGGCCGCAACGGAGAGTATTCGCCCACGGTCTACCTTATCTCCGTGCACGAAGTGGACACGGTTTACAACTGCGGCGGCTGCGGCAGCCGTCAGGCCGCGGCGCTCAACCGGCTGGCGATGGACAACGCCACGCAGGACTATATCGAGACGCACCGCCCCGGTTTCCAGCAGTCCGAGAAGCCCCAGTTCGTATTCGCGTCGAAGAACAACCGGTTCTCGTTCTCGCTGGGCGGCTTCGTGAGCCTGCGCGCCGGATACGACTTCGACGGCATCGTGGACAATATCGACTTCGTGCCCTACGACATTCCCGTTCCGGGCAATTACAATTCGAAACAGAAGCTGATGATGGACGCCTCGACTTCGCGTCTCTTCATGAAGGCGATCACCAACACGCGGGCGCTGGGCCGCGTGGTGATTTACATGGACGCCGACTTCCGCGGCGGCGCGGAGGGCAGCTATACGCCCCGCCTGCGCTCGGCTTACGTGTCGTTCAAGGGGCTGACCCTCGGACGCGACGTGACGACGTTCTGCGACCTGCAGGCCGCGCCCACGACCATCGACTTTCAGGGACCGAACGCCTACAACTTCAATTTCGCCACGATGATCCGCTATGAGGTTTCGTTCGCCCGCCGGCACATGACCTTCGGCGTCGCGGCCGAAATGCCCAATGTGAGCGCGACCTACGGCGAAAACTTCAAGCCGATGCACCAGCGCGTGCCCGACTTCCCGATGTATCTGCAGTATGCGTGGGGCGACGACCGCAGCAGCCATATCCGCGCGTCGGGCGTCATCCGCAACCCCTACATGCACAAGGTCTCGAAAAATTCGACCACCTCGCTGCTCGGCTGGGGCGTGCAGTTCAGCGGTACGATCAAGTGCTGCGACTGGTTCCGGCTCTTCATGAACGGCGTTTACGGCGAGGGCATCACCCCCTATATTCAGGACCTGACGGGTTCGGGACTCGACTTCACGCCCAATCCCGAAGATCCGTCGCTCGTGCGCATGATGCCGATGTGGGGCTGGCAGGCCGCCGGGCAGATCAACATCACGCCGCGCCTGTTCGTTTCGGGCGGCTATTCGACCGTCCGCGTGCAGCGCAGCCACGGCTATTACACCGACGACCAGTACAAGCAGGGGCAGTATATCTTCGGCAACATCTTCTATTCGCTCACGCCGCGCTGCAAGGTGGCCGGCGAGTACCTCTACGGTTCACGCAAGGACATGAACAGCATGAAGAACCACGCCAACCGCGTGAACGTGATGGTGCAGTACAGCTTCTGACGGCCTTGTCGGCGTCATTTATTCGGGCGGTCCGGTGCGGGCCGCTCTTTTTTTCGTATATTTGCTTTCAAACTGTTGCTGAATCATGATGGAATTTCTGACGGAATACAACCTTACGGGGCTGGTGATCGGCGTCGCTACGTTTCTGATCATCGGTCTGTTCCACCCCTTCGTAATCAAGGGCGAATATTACTTCGGCGTGCGCTGCTGGTGGTTTTTCCTGCTGATGGGCGTCGCGGCGATCGCGGCGTCGGTCGCCGTGCGGCATATCCTCTGGTCCACCCTGCTGGCCGTCTGGGGCGCGTCGTCGCTCTGGTCGATCGGCGAGCTGTTCGAGCAGCGCGGACGTGTGGCGAAGGGATGGTTCCCGGCCAATCCGAACCGGAATAAGAAATAATCCGGCCGTTGCGCCTGCCTGCCGCCGAGCCGGTCCTGAACGGCAGTCGGCGCGACGCGGCGGATCGCCTGCGGGCAGAGAGTCGCCCTCCGGCGCGGAATGGAGCGGGCTGCGGCCGCGATTTTCGGCTGTGTAAGGCGGACAGCGTCTTACTCCTGCGGCTGCGTGGGCGGAATGTTTGCCGGCGGAGTCTGGGGCGTGTGATTGGTCTGGAGAATGACGATGATGACTGCCGTGACGACCAGAATCAGTCCGGCCGCGGAGTCGAGGTCGAAGCCTTCGCCGAAGTGGACGACGCCGACCAGTACGGCCGTCAGGGGTTCCATCGAGCCGAGGATCGAAGTCATCGTTGAGCCGATATGCTTGATCGCCAGCACCAGCGTCAGGTTGGAGAGCACCGTCGGGAGCAGGGCCAGCAACAGCAGGTTGCGCCAGATGTGCCATGTGTGGACTACCGCGATGCCGGACGTCGAGAGGGCGTAGACCAGAAACACCGCGGCGGAGAAGGTCAGCACGTAGAACGCCACGATCAGCGGGTCGAGCCGTCCGGCGCGGCTCTTCATCACCCCGATGATATACACCGCATAGGTGAATACGGTCGTCCCGGCATAGATCAGGCCGCGTCCCGGATCGTTGTTTCCCGCGTCGCCCCACGCCAGCAGCGCCACGCCGACGAGCGAAATGAAGGCTGCGATGACGATCCACACCGAACTGCGTTCGCGGAAAAAGAGCGTCATGACGATGGTCACCACCAGCGGATAGAGAAAATTGACGGTGGTGGCCACGCCGCTCGGTATGTAATCGTACGAGCGCAGCAGTCCCAGCGACGTGGCGGCGTACATCAGGCTCAGGCCGGCCAGCACGCCGAAGTCGCGCCGCGAGATGCGGAAGTTGCGTTTCAGCAGCAACGCCACCGCCGCCATGATGGCCGCCGAGAGCAGCATGCGGTAGAAGAGAATCGTCGGCGAGGCCATGCCCGCATGAAGCAGCGGGATCGAGAAGAGCGGGATCAGCCCGAACGTGGCCGAAGAGACAACGGCGTAGAGCACTCCCTTTATATTACTTATGTTACGCATATGTTCGACGTTTTTTCGCGTTGGCGTCTGTCATGGCTGCACCGTGTCTGCACGCGGTGCGCTCCCTTCCGCCGCCGGCAGATGCGGAACGGCGGGTGCGGGCCGGAGCCTGCGGTGCACGGCGGCGTTGCGAAGCGGCCCGCCGCACCGCTGCGCGTTTTTGCCGCGGCCTGCGCCGCGCGGCATCCCGAACGACGGCAAAAACCGTGCTCGGCGGTTCGGGACGGCAAATATAGTGCGGTTTTTGGATTTTATCGTACGGAAAGCTAACTTTGGGGCGCATACCATGAAAATATCCGCTCGACATATTCTTCCATGGCTGCTGCTGGCGGCGGCGTGCTGCGTTCCGGCGAAGCAGTCGGAGCGGAAGCCTGCCCTTCCGCCGCCCAAGCCGGTGCGCGTGCGGCTGCTGTTCGGGGGCGACGTGATGCAGCATCTGCCGCAGGTCACGGCGGCCCGCCGCGAAACGGGGTTCGACTACCGGGAGGTGTTCGCTCATCTGCACCGCCGCTTCCGTGCGGCCGATCTGGTGATCGTGAACCTCGAAACGACGCTCACCCGCACCGACCGCTATACGGGCTATCCCTGTTTCCGCTCTCCGGCGGCGCTGGCCGACGCACTGCGCGACGCCGGGGTCGATGTGGCCGTGCTGGCCAACAACCACTGCTGCGACGGCGGCGGCGCCGGGGTGCATACGACCGTCGCGGAACTTCGGCGGTGCGGCATCCGGCATACGGGCGTATTTACGGACAGCCTCGACCGTGCGGCCAACAATCCGCTTTGGCTCGAACACTGCGGCGTGCGCTTCGCACTGCTCAACTACACCTACGGCACCAACGGAATCCCCGTGCCGGAGGGCGTGCGGGTGAACCTGATCGACACGGTGCGCATGGCGGTCGATCTGGCCGCGGCGCGCGAGGGATCGCCGGACTGCATCGCGGTCTGCATCCACTGGGGGAACGAATACGAACGGCAGGCGAATGCCGAACAGCGGCGGCTGGCGCGCTTTCTGCGCCGCAACGGCGCGGACCTGATCGTCGGAAGCCATCCGCACGTGGTGCAGCCCTTCGAGACCGATTCGTCGCACGTGGTGCTCTATTCGCTGGGCAACTTCGTCTCCAATCAGCGCCGCCGCTACTGCGACGGAGGGCTGATGGCCGAAATCGAAGCCGTGCGGCATCCCGACGGCCGTATGACCTATGCGCTCGACCCGGTGCCGGTGTGGGTGGCGATGCCCGGCTACCGGATCGTTCCGCCTGAGGTCGGCGACACGATGGCTCTGCCGGCGGCCTATTCCCTGTTCCGGAAGGACGTGGCGGAGATGCTCGATCAGGTCTATAAGTAATCCGAATAGCCGTATAAAAACAAACGATGAAGATAATTTGGCGAATTGTCAGGGATTTTCCTATCTTTGCTGTACGGAAATAAACGACACACACTAAACAATATAAGATTATGGAAAAGAGCATTAAAGGTACAAGGACCGAGCAGAATCTGCTGAAGGCGTTTGCCGGCGAAAGTCAGGCGCGCAGCCGTTACGTATTCTTCGCCAGCAAGGCGAAAAAGGAGGGTTACGAGCAGATCGCAGGCGTGTTCGCCGAGACGGCCGAACAGGAGAAGGAGCACGCCGAGCGTTTCTTCAAGTTCCTTGAGGGCGGCGACGTGGAGATCACGGCCAGCTACCCCACCGGTCCGATCGGAACCACTGCCGAGAACCTGCTGGCTGCCGCTCACGGCGAAAAGGAGGAGTGGGATGTTCTCTACCGTGAGTTCGCCAAGGTGGCCGAGGAAGAGGGCTTCATCGAAATCGCCACGGCCTTCAAGATGATCTCGACCGTCGAGGCCGAGCACGAGCGCCGCTACCTCAAGCTGCTGAGCCGCCTGACGGACGGCAACTTCTTCAAGCGCGACGGCAAGATCTGGTGGCAGTGCCGCAACTGCGGTTTCGTCATCGAAGCCGAAGAGGCTCCCAAGCTCTGCCCCGCCTGCAAGCATCCGCAGGCCTACTTCGAGCCGAAGAAAGAGAACTATTGACGGAGTTCGCAAGCTGGCGGCCCTGTATCGGAACGGTGCAGGGCCGCTTTTTTTGCGGCGCAGGGAGTCCCTGCCGGAAAGCCGGCTCTCTCTCGGTCGGAACGGTGTGCGGTTCCCGACCCTAATTTGTCGTTTCGTGTCGGAAGATTGCGGAATCTTTATTATCTTTGCCGGATAGGAAAATCGGAACAACGAACAATAATAATATGGCAGACGAAAAAATCATCTTTTCGATGGTAGGCGTTTCGAAGACGTTCACCAATCAGAAAAAGGTCCTTAACAACATCTACCTCTCTTTCTTTTACGGAGCCAAGATCGGCATCATCGGTCTGAACGGTTCGGGTAAATCGACGCTGATGAAGATCATCGCGGGCATCGACAAGAACTTTCAGGGCGAAGTGGTCTTCTCGCCGGGTTACACGGTGGGCTATCTGGAACAGGAGCCTAAGCTCGACGACTCGAAGACCGTCAGGGAGGTGGTCGAAGAGGGCTGCGCCGCGACGGTGGCCCTGCTCAAGGAGTACGAGGAGATAAACATGAAGCTCTGCGAGCCGATGGACGACGACACGATGGCCAAGCTCATCGAGCGTCAGGGCGAGCTGTACGAGCAGATCGATCAGGTGAACGGCTGGGAGCTGGACAGCGTGCTGGAGCGCGCGATGGACGCCCTGCGGTGTCCCGATCCCGACCAGTCGGTGAAGGTGCTGTCGGGCGGCGAACGCCGCCGCGTGGCTTTGTGCCGCCTGCTGTTGCAGCAGCCCGACGTGCTGCTGCTGGACGAGCCGACCAACCACCTCGACGCCGAGTCGATCGACTGGCTGGAACAGCACCTGCAGCAGTACAAGGGTACGGTCATCGCCGTGACCCACGACCGTTACTTCCTCGACAACGTGGCGGGCTGGATTCTCGAACTGGACCGCGGCGAGGGGATTCCGTGGAAGGGCAACTACTCAGGCTGGCTCGACCAGAAGACCACGCGCATGGCCATGGAGGAGAAGCAGGAGTCGAAGCGCCGCAAGACCCTCGAACGCGAGCTGGAGTGGGTGCGCATGTCGCCGTCGGGGCGTCACGCCAAGTCGAAAGCCCGTCTGTCGGCCTACGACAAGATGATGAACGAGGACGCCAAGCAGAAAGAGGAGAAACTCGAAATATTCATACCCAACGGTCCGCGTCTGGGCGACGTGGTGATCGAGGCGCACGACGTGTCGAAGGCGTTCGGCGACCGGGTGCTGTACGAGCATCTGGAGTTCTCGCTGCCGCCCGCTGGCATCGTGGGCGTGATCGGACCCAACGGTACGGGCAAGACCACCCTCTTCCGGATGATCATGGGGCTGGAGACGCCGACGGGCGGATCGTTCCGCGTGGGGCCGACCGTGAAGCTGGCCTACGTGGACCAGCAGCACAAGTCGATCGACCCTGAGAAAACCGTTTACGAAGTGATTTCGGGCGGCACGGACCTGATTATGCTGGGCAACCGGCAGGTCAACGCCCGCGCGTACGTGGCGCGCTTCAATTTCTCTGGCGCCGATCAGGAGAAGAAGTGCGGCATGCTTTCGGGCGGCGAGCGCAACCGTCTCCATCTGGCGCTGGCGCTCAAGGAGGAGGGCAACGTGCTGCTGCTGGACGAGCCGACCAACGACATCGACGTCAATACGCTCCGTGCGCTGGAGGAGGGTCTCGAAAACTTCGCGGGCTGCGCCGTGGTGATCTCCCACGACCGCTGGTTCCTCGACCGTATTGCCACGCACATCCTCTCCTTCGAGGGCGACTCGAAGGTGGTCTTCTACGAGGGATCGTACAGCGAGTACGAGGAGTGGAAGAAGGCGCAGGGAGGCGATACGACGCCCCACCGCGTGAAATACCGCAAACTGATCGAAGAGTAGTCCGCACAAAGATTGATAAACACGAAATAAAATGGGAATACAAAAACCGTCCATACCCAAGGGCACGCGCGACTTCTCCCCTGCGGAGATGATGCGCCGCCAGTATATTTTCGACACCGTCAAGGGGGTGTTCCGCACCTACGGCTTCGCGCCGCTCGAAACGCCCTCGATGGAGAACCTTTCGACGCTGCTGGGCAAATACGGCGAGGAGGGCGACAAACTGCTGTTCAAGATCCTCAATTCGGGCGATTACGCCGCGGGGCTGTCGGACGACGAGGTGCGTCAGGCGTCCAGAATCTGCGAAAAGGGCCTGCGCTACGACCTTACGGTGCCTTTCGCGCGTTACGTCGTGCAGCATCAGGGCGAGCTGACGTTCCCGTTCAAGCGTTATCAGGTGCAGCCCGTATGGCGCGCCGACCGGCCGCAGAAGGGCCGTTACCGCGAATTCTACCAGTGCGACGTGGACGTTATCGGCACCCGGTCGCTGCTGTGCGAGGTCGAGCTGATCGAAATCGTCGAGCGGGTGTTCCGTGCGCTGGGCATCCGCGTGGCGCTCAAGATGAACAACCGCAAGATTCTTTTCGGCATCGCCGAGGCGATCGGCCACGCCGACAAGATGATGGACATTACCGTCGCCATCGACAAGCTGGAGAAGATCGGGCTGGACAACGTGAAGTCCGAACTGCTGGAGCGCGGACTTGGGCAGGAGGCGGTCGACAAACTGCAACCGATACTTGAGCTGAGCGACGATAATTCGCAGAAGCTCACGAAACTGCGCGAGGTGCTGGCGGTCTCGGAGACGGGCCTGAAAGGCATCGAGGAGATGGAGACCGTGTTCGGCTACGTGCAGCGGTCGGGTATCGGCCTGACGGTGGAGCTGGATCTTTCGCTGGCGCGCGGACTGAATTACTACACCGGGGCGATCTTCGAAGTCAAGGCGCTCGATTTCGCCATCGGTTCGATCTGCGGCGGCGGCCGTTACGACGACCTGACCGGCATTTTCGGCATGCCCAACATGTCGGGCGTGGGCATCTCGTTCGGCGCGGACCGCATATACGACGTGATGACGGGGCTGAACCTTTTCCCCGAAGAGGTCAGCTTCACGACGCGGGTGCTCTTCACCAACCTCGGCGCCGAGGAGGAGGCCGCGTCGCTGGAGCTGCTCCGCTCGCTGCGCGATGCGGGCGTCGCCGCCGAAATCTACCCTGAGTGCGGCAAGATGAAGAAGCAGATGGAGTACGCCAACCGCCGGAGCATCCCCTACGTGGTCATCATCGGCTCGCAGGAGCTGGAGGCGCAGGCCGCGACAGTCAAGGACATGCGTTCGGGCGAGCAGCGTCAGGTGCCTTTCGCCGCTCTGGCAGCGGATTTGGAGTCCCGCCGTTAGGCGCACCCCGAAAACCGATATCCCGGTCGTGCTGCGGCACCGGCTTGTCCGGAGCAGTACGGCCGGTTTTTTAAATTGTCGAATCTTAAAATTCTATCGCTATGCGTATCGTCTTACTTTTCTTCACCGCCCTTTTCGCCCTGCCCCTCGCGGCGCAGGAGATCGGGGCTGCACAGCAGTTGCGGAAACTGATGCAGGTTTACCGCTACCTCGACGGGCTGTATGTCGACGAGGTGGAGATGGGGCCGCTGGTCGAAAGCGCCATTGAGGGGATGCTCGAAGAGCTGGACCCCCATTCGGCCTATATCGGCGCGGAGGATATGAAGGGCGTGCAGGAGAGTTTCGACGGTGAGTTCAGCGGCATCGGCATCGAATTCAATGTGCTGCGGGATACGGTGATCGTGGTCAATACGATCGTCGGCGGGCCTGCCGAGCGCGTGGGCGTCATGCCCAACGACCGCATCGTGCGCATCGACACGCTCGACGCCGTGGGCTTCAAGCAGACCGACGTGCCGAAGCACCTGCGCGGCAAGACCGGCACGCGGGTCGAAATCGACGTCGTGCGCCACGGGGAGCCGGCGCCTCTGCATTTCGTGATCGTCCGCGACAAGATTCCGCTCAACACGGTCGATGCGGCCTATATGGCCGCCGACGGCGTGGGCTATATCAAGGTCAATCGTTTCGGACGCACGACGATGTCGGAGTTCCGCGAGGCGTTCGACAAGCTGGGCCGGCCCCAAAGCCTGATCCTCGACCTGCGGGGCAACGGCGGCGGATTGCTGGAGCAGGCGGTCGAAATGGCCGGGTTCTTCCTGCCGCGGGGCGCGCTGGTCGTCTCGACCGAAGGACGCGCCGTGCCGCCGATGTCGCTGCGCAATCCGCACGACGGTGAGGCGCCCGACGGGCCTCTGGCGGTGCTGATCGACGAGAACTCGGCATCGGCCAGCGAGATCGTCGCCGGGGCCGTGCAGGATTGGGACCGCGGCGTGGTCGTGGGCCGTCCGAGCTTCGGCAAGGGGCTGGTGCAGCGTCAGATCGGACTCGGCGACGGCTCGGCCGTGCGTATCACCGTGGCCCGTTACCACACCCCTTCGGGGCGTGTGATCCAGCGTCCCTACGAGAAGGGCAAACGCCGCGAATACTACCTCGACCACCTGCGCCGCTACAACGATGCGGTGCGCGATTCGCTCGACGCCGGGGCGCCGGAGTACCGGACCCTGCGCACGGGCCGCACGGTCTACGGGGGCGGCGGCATCCGTCCCGATGTCATGGTCGAAGCCGATACTGCGGGATTCTCGGTTTACTACGCCAATCTGATCCGCCGCGGCGTGGTCAATGAATACGTCATCTCGTACATGGACCGCGAGCGCGGCAGGCTGGAGCGCGCCTACCCCGATTTCGCCGCTTTCGACGCCGCTTTCGGCGTCGGGAAGGAGATGCTCACGGGCCTGACGGCGCTGGGGGCGGAGCGCGGCGTGGAGTTCGACGAGGCGGGTTTTGCGGCATCGGAGCCGCTGATGCGCGTCCAGCTGAAGGCGCTCGTGGCGCAGCGGCTGTTCGATACGGGGGCTTTCTACCGGGTGATGAACCCGGCGCAGAACGGCGCCTATCGGCGTGCGGTGGAGATTCTCGGCGGCTGGGAACGTGAGGGAGCCCCGCTGCTGATGCCTGAAAATTAAGGCGGAAAGTTTTGGATTTTAGGATTAAATTGCTTATATTCGTTATACAAAATTAATCCTAGCCCAATCCCAAAACTACCACGCCATGACACCCCAGACAACGCCTCGCCTCGCCGCGGAGGAATATGGAGACCAGATTCTGACCAAGGCCGTGAAAGCCGGCCGGCGCACCTACTTTTTCGATGTGCGGGGCACGCGCGGCGGCGACTATTTCCTGACGATAACCGAGAGCCGCAAGGTGACCAACCCCGACGGCAGTTTTTCGTACGACCGGCACAAGATTTTCCTGTACAAGGAGGATTTCGAGAAATTTTCGGACGGACTGAGCGAGGTCGTCGCGTTTATCCGGCGCAGCAAACCCGAATTCTTCGAGCGTCGGGAGCGCGAAAAGGTCGGCGTATAGCCTTCCCGGCCGGAATAAGGCTGTCGGGCATGTCCGGTTTCAACGATTCCCCCCCCCCTCTGTCGGAGTTTGGCTCTGGCGGGGGTGTTTTCGATGCCGGAAACCTGTCGCACGCTCTCTTCGTGCGGAGCGTCTGTTGGCGGAGTGTGTGCGATTCCCGCAATTTTCGTATATTTGTGGCTAAATTCAGGATTATGAAGTTTTCCCAATATCTGTTACTTACGCTCAAGGGCTGCGCCATGGGCATGGCCGACGTCGTTCCCGGAGTTTCGGGCGGCACGATCGCCTTCATTTCGGGCATCTACGAAGAACTGATCGAGTCGATCAAAAGCGTTGACGCCACCGCCCTGCGGCTGCTCGGCACGCTGCGGCTGAAAGAATTCTGGCGGCATATCAACGGCCGATTCCTGCTGCCCGTGCTGCTGGGCATCGCCATTGCGATTTTCTCGCTGGCCCGGCTGATGACCTACCTGCTCACGAACCATCCGATCGCCATCTGGTCGTTTTTCTTCGGTCTGATCGTCGCTTCGGCGTTGCTGGTGGCCAAGCAGATCGGACGCTGGCGGGTGCAGACCGTCGCGGCATGTCTGATCGGCGCCGCCGCGGCGTGGTGGATCACCGTCGCCACGCCCGCCGAGACGCCCGATACGCGGTGGTTTATCCTGCTTTCGGGCGCGATCGCCATCTGTGCGATGATTCTGCCCGGTATTTCGGGCGCCTTCATCCTGCTGCTGTTGGGCAAGTACCAGTTCATCATGCAGGCCGTGGGCGATCTGAACGTTCCCGTCATCGTGATTTTCGTCGTGGGCGCCGCGGCGGGCATCATCAGCTTTTCGCACCTGCTCTCATGGCTGCTGAAGCACTGGCACGACGTGACGGTCGCGGTGCTCATGGGGTTCATGGTCGGTTCGCTCAACAAGGTGTGGCCGTGGAAGGAGGTCGTCGAGACCTATACTGACAGCCACGGCAAGATCATGCCGCTCGTTGAGCGCAACGTAGCGCCGGGGCGTTTCGAAGCCCTTGCGCAGCAGGACGCCCTGCTGGGCGAGGCCGTCGTGCTCTGCGTCGTGGGGTTTCTCACGATCTACTGCATCGAGCTGGCGGCGCGTATCGTCGTGAAAAAACGGGAGGAGTAGGCCATGCGTCGTTACGGACTGATCGGACGCCCGCTGGGGCACTCGGCTTCGGCTGCCTATTTCGCCGCCAAATTCGAACGGGAAGGGATTGCGGACTGCGCCTATGCGCTGTATGAACTGCCGGACATCGGCGCGCTGGAGGGGTTGCTGGCCCGTACGCCCGACCTGTGCGGATTCAACGTCACGATACCTTACAAACGCGAGGTGATGCCGCTGCTCGACGCCCTTTCCCACGACGCCCGGATGATCGGGGCCGTGAACTGCGTGCGCCGTGCGGCCGACGGCTCGCTGACGGGCCATAATACGGATGTGGTCGGACTGCGCGCCTCGCTCGACGAACTGCTGGGCGGGGAACAGCCCGAACATGCGCTGGTGCTGGGGACGGGCGGCGCTTCGCAGGCCGTGCAGTATGTGTTGGCCGAGCGCGGAATCCCGTTCGATCTGGTGTCGCGCGACACGGCGAAGGGCAACTATACCTACGACGATCTGCCGTGCGAAGTCGTGGAGCGGAGCCGTCTGATCGTCAACGCTTCGCCCGTGGGGACCTACCCCGCCGTCGATGCCGCGCCGCGGATTCCCTACGGTTTCGTGACGCCCGGACACTATCTGTTGGATCTGGTGTACAACCCGCCCCTGACGCAGTTCCTCGACTACGGACGTCAGCGGGGGGCGCATATTCTCAACGGCGAAACGATGCTGCGCGAACAGGCCGAGGCCTCGTGGCGGATTTGGAACGAATGACCTTGAAAAACAACAGCAGTATGAAGCGAATGGCTATCTGTTTGTCGGCGCTGGCCGTGTGGTGCGGCGCCGCGGCTCAGGAGACCGTGCCGCCCCGCTTTCAGGGGTCGGATGCGAAGCGTTTTTATGGCGCGTCTTATCGGCGAGACCGAGAAGATCGTCGATGCGGCGCAGATTCCCGCCGCCGAGTTTTCGTCGCAGGTCGTCGTTGGCTTTACGGTCGATGAGACGGGAAATGTGACGCAGTGGCGGTTTCTGGACAACACGTGCGAAGGAAAGGATTCGGTCGGCGTGGAGCCGGCGACGCCCCGCACGCGCGAGGCGATGACCGAGGCGCTGGGGCGGCTCGAAAAGTGGACTCCGGCGATGAAGGACGGGAAGCCGACGACCTACAGCTGGCGGCTGACGATGCGCCTGCGTTATGACGGAAGGTTCACCGGCCGCGGCGCGAAGGGCGAAGGCGTCGTGCGCGTGCGCTTCTACATCGAACCCGACGGGAAAATCACCATCGGCGAGGTAATCAAGTCGCCCGACGAGAAGCTGTCGCGCGAGATGATCCGCGTCATCAGGAGCAGTAAGGGCAAATGGACGCCCCGCAAGGTGCGCGGAGTGCCCCAGCGGACCGCCTATGAATACGGGGTCAATTTTCTGGGGATGGCCGAATGACGCTCCCGAAACGCCGGGCGGAGACGAATCCGGCCGGCGGAAGCGTGAGACCGTCCCGTTGGCGGGCCGACCGCCCCGACGATAAAACAAGAGCTTCCGGAACCTCCGGAAGCTCTTGCCGTTCTATCTGTGCCGCAGCATCGCTTTGGCTTTCTCGGCGTCCTCCTCGCGGACGACGACCTGTGCGGGCATGGTGCCTATGGGGTATATGGCCGACATATATTCGTTGCGGATCATCGACCAGATACCTGCGCTGTCGAGCATCGATTTGGCGATCTCGGCTTCGGTGATGGTGTTGTATTCCGCTAATACAACCATGGTTTCGTCTTGCATAATTTCTCGGTATTGGTTGGATATTTAAAGTTAAGCATTTTGTTGATAAAATGCAATAGCCCTGCCACGAAATCTGCGGAAATATCGCTATCTTTGTTCAGCCATAAAACAGGAGTTAGAACCATGCCCGATTTCGTCCATCTGCACGTACATACCCAGTATTCGATCCTCGACGGCGCCGCCGCCATCAAGCCGCTCATCAAGCGGGCCAAGGCCCTCGGCATGAACGCCATCGCCATTACCGACCACGGCAACATGTACGGCGTCAAGAACTTCCACGACACTGCCACGGACGCCGGGGTCAAGCCGATTCTGGGCTGCGAGGTCTACGTGGTGAAAAACCGCTTCGAGAAGGACAAGGACGAGAAGGCCGGCGACCACCTGATTCTGCTGGCCAAGAACCTCGAAGGCTATCACAACCTCTGCAAGATGGTCTCCTACTCGTTTACCGAGGGATTTTATTACAAGCCGCGTATCGACAAGCAGCTGATCGAACAGTATCACGAGGGGCTGATCTGCTGCTCGGCGTGCTTGGGCGGCGAAGTGCCGCAGGCCATCATGCACAACGACATCGAGGAGGCCGAGCGCGTGGTCCAGTGGTTCAAGAACATCTTCGGCGAAGACTATTACCTCGAACTGCAGCTGCACCCTTCGGGCGATCCGCAGAAGGACGCGGACGTCTACGAAAACCAGCTGCGCGTCAATAAGGTGATTCTGGAGCTGGCGGCCAAATACGGCGTCAAGTATATCTGTTCGAACGACGTGCACTTCATCCTCGCCGAGGATGCCGTGGCGCACGACCATCTGATCTGTCTCAATACGGGCCGCGATCTGGACGATCCGAACCGTATGCGCTATACGTTTCAAGAGTATCTCAAGTCGCCCGAAGAGATGGCGGCGCTCTTCCCGGACCATCCCGAAGCGTTGGCCACGACGCTCGAAATCGCCGACAAGTGCGAGGATTACAAGCTGACGCACGCCCCGCTGATGCCCAACTTCCCGCCGCCGGAGGATTTCCCGATCGCCCTCGGCGAACTGCGCGAGTCGTTCGTCAAGAAGATCGAGGACGAGGAGATGCTGGCGAAGATCGGCGCCTGCGCCACCGTTCCGGAGCTGGAGGAGCTGGTGGCCGGCGACAAGGAGCTTTCGGACCGGTTGATGGTCGCCAAACAGTACTGTTACCTCAAGGACCTGACCTACAAGGGCGCGCACATGCGTTACGGCGACGTGCTGGACGAAAAGACCGAGGAGCGCATCAAATACGAGCTGAGCACGATCGAGTGGATGGGATTTCCGGGCTACTTCCTGATCGTGTGGGACTATATCCGCGCCGCACGCGAAATGGGCGTGTCGGTGGGACCCGGCCGTGGCTCGGCCGCCGGTTCGGTGGTCGCCTACTGTCTGAAGATCACCAATATCGACCCGCTGAAATACGACCTGCTGTTCGAGCGTTTCCTCAATCCCGAACGCATCTCCCTCCCCGATGTCGATGTGGACTTCGACGAGGACGGCCGCGCCGACGTGCTGCGCTACTGCGTGCAGAAGTACGGCCAGAAGCGCGTGGCCCAGATCGTGACGTTCGGCACGATGGCCCCCAAGATGGCCATCAAGGACGTCGCCCGCGTGCAGAAGCTGGCCCTCTCGGAGAGCGACCGCCTTTCGAAGCTGGTGCCCGACAAGGTCACGCCCGACAAGAAACACGGCGAGACGCCGTTCGATTTCGTCTACAAGGAGTCTCCGGAGCTGGCCGCCGAGCGCGAGTCGCCCAACCAGCTGATCCGCAATACGCTCAAATACGCCGAGAAGCTGGAAGGCTCGATCCGCCAGACGGGCGTGCATGCCTGCGGCGTGATTATCGGTCAGGACGACCTCGAAAAGTTCGCGCCGATGGCCATTGCCAAGGATGCCGAGCTGAACGTGGTGGAGTTCGAGGGCAAGGAGGTCGAAAGCGTCGGCCTGATCAAGATGGACTTTCTGGGACTGCGCACGCTGTCGATCATCAAGGACGCCGTGGAGAACGTCAAGGCGGTGCACGGCGTCGATGTGGACATAGACGGCATTTCGCTCGACGATGCGCCGACCTACGAGGTTTTCGCCCGCGGCGACACGACCGGCCTGTTCCAGTTCGAGTCCCCCGGTATGAAAAAGCACCTGCGCAACCTGAAGCCCAACCGCTTCGAGGACCTGATCGCCATGAACGCCCTCTACCGGCCCGGCCCGATGGAGTACATTCCCAACTTCATCGCCCGTAAGCACGGGCAGGAGCCGGTGACCTACGAGATCGCCGACATGGAGGAGTATCTGAACGACACCTACGGCATCACGGTCTATCAGGAGCAGGTCATGCTGTTGTCGCAGAAACTCGCCGGCTTCACGGGCGGCGAGGCCGACACGCTGCGCAAGGCCATGGGTAAGAAGAAGCGCGACGTGCTGGACAAGATGAAGCCCAAGTTCATCGAGGGCTGTAAGCAGCGCGGACACGACGAGAAGATCTGCGACAAGATCTGGGGCGACTGGGAGGCGTTCGCCTCCTATGCCTTCAACAAGTCGCACTCGACCTGCTATGCCTATGTCGCTTACCAGACCGGCTACCTGAAGGCCCACTACCCTTCGGAGTTCATGGCGGCCCTGCTGAGCCGAAACCTCGCGGACATCAAGCAGCTCACGCTCTATATGAACGAGTGCAAGCGCATGGGAATCCGTGTGCTCGGTCCGGACATCAACGAGTCGATGCGCACCTTCTCGTCCAACAAGGCGGGCGACGTGCGCTTCGGTCTGGGGGCCGTGAAGGGCGTCGGCGAAGCCGCCGTGGAGAGCATCATCGCGGAGCGCAACGCCAACGGCCGTTTCAAGGACATATACGACCTGATGGAGCGCGTGAACTTCTCGGCCGTAAACCGCAAGTGTTTCGAGAATCTGGCCTATGCCGGAGGTTTCGACTCGATATCGGGCTTCCACCGCGGCAAATTCTTCGGTGCGGACGCGCGCGACAATACGGGCGTGACCTTCATCGAGCAGCTGATGCGTTACGGACAGCGTTTTCAGGCCGAGAAGAACAACGCCCAGCAGAGTCTCTTCGGCGGCGGCGGACACGTTGACATCCAGCGCCCCGTGCTGCCCGCATGCGCCGATTGGAGCCAGCTCGAAACGCTCGCCAAGGAGCGCGAGATGATCGGTCACTACCTCTCGGCGCACCCGCTCGACGACTACAAGATCATCATCAACCACATGTGCAAGACCCAGCTCACGGAGCTGGAAAACCTCGAAGCGCTTAAGGGGCAGGAGATAGCCGTCGCGGGTATGGTCGTCAGCGTGCAGAACCTCATCACCAAGACCGGCAAGCCGTGGGGCAAATTCGTGCTGGAGGATTACAACGGCACGCATGAATTCGCGCTGTTCAGCAAGGATTACGAGAATTTCCGCAAGTACCTCTTCTCGGATTATTTCCTCTTCGTCCGGGGACGGGTCCAGCCCAAGCCCTATAACGACAAGGAGCTGGAGTTCAAGATCATCTCGATGGTGCAGCTCTCGGAGATGCGCGACACGATGATCAAGGAGATGAACGTGCTGCTGCCCGTCGAGGACGTAACCCCGACGCTGGTACGCGAATTGACGGAGAAGGTGAAGGAGGCAAAGGGCGAGACCCTTTTCCGCATCAGCGTGATCGACCGCGAAGCGCATGTTTCGCTCAGTCTCTTCTCGAAGAGCCACAAGGTGAGCCTGACGCAGTCGCTGGTTTCGTATCTGGACGATAACGAGATAAAGTATTCCATCGCATAATAACATTTTAAAACTTAATAATTATGGCTTTAGCAATCACGAAAGAGAATTTTCAGGAAGTAATTTCATCGGAGCTCCCCGTCGTCATCGACTTCTGGGCCGAGTGGTGCGGTCCGTGCCGCACGATCGCTCCCATTGTGGACGAACTCGCCGCCGAATACGAGGGCCGCGTGCTGATCGGCAAATGCGACGTGGAGGAGAACGATGAGATCACGATGAAATACGGCGTGCGCAACATCCCGACCATCGTCTTCCTCAAGGGCGGCGAGCTGGTCGACAAGCAGGTCGGCGCCGCGTCGAAGGCCGCACTCGCGGAGAAGATCGAAAAACTGCTCTAAAATGCTCCGCAGTACCGACTGGCATGGGATGCAGGCCGTCGAGTTCTCGAAAGGCGACTATACGGCCCTGCTGATTCCGGGCATGGGCGCAAACCTCATCCGGCTGACCAATACGCGGCTGGGCGCCGAGATTCTGCGGGCGCCGGCCGACGACGAGGTCGAAACGTTCAAGGGACGGCCGCATGTCTTCGGACTGCCGATCCTGTTTCCGCCCAACCGGATCGAGGACGGGCGTTATACGTTCGGCGGCCGGACTTACCGCTTTCCCATCACGAACGCCAAAGAGCACCATTACCACCACGGCATCCTCAAGAGCCAGCCTTTCGCCGTGTCGAAGGCTTGGGAGACCGGGGAGGAGGTGCTGGTGGAGTGCCGCTACTATTCGAACGCCGGAAACGACGCGATTTTCCGCGACTTTCCGCACGAGTTCAAATGCAAGATCACTTTCCGCCTTACGGCCCAAGGGCTGGAGCAGGAGGTGATGTTCGCCAACCGCAGTGCGGAGCCGATGCCCGTGGGCGTCGGGTTTCATACGCCGATGCAGATTCCCTTTGCGGGCGGTGAGGCGGCGGATTATGTGATGCGCGTCGCAGTTGGAGAACAAGTTGAGCTGAGCGGGCGTAATATCCCGACAGGGCGTAAGTTGCCGTTGTCGGAACAGTTCGCCAGACTGCGCGAAGGCGGATTGCGGGTAACGGACTGTGAGCCGATCGAAGCGGGCTTCACGCTGCGCGAAATCGAGGTGGACGGCAAGCCTTTCCGGGGGGCGCTGGTCGAGAATCTCCGTACGGGCGTCCGCACCTTCTACGAGGTCGATCGGCAGACGACCTATTGGACGATCTGGAACAACGGCGGCCGGGTGCCCTACTGCTGTCCCGAACCGCAGTCGTGGACGACGAACGCCCCGAACGCCGCGGACCCTGAGGCCGAAGGTTTTCAGGCGGTCGCTCCGGGCGAAAGCTGGCGCATGAAGTTCCGGCTGTACGCCAAGTGACCTGCCGGATGATTTACGAAACGGGGAATCCGTACGGATTCTTCAACGCAGACAGCGGACCGAATTTCGGCCCGCTGTCTTTTTGCGCTATAGGTGATTTCGAGGGATGTTCGTGCCGCGTGCGAAAATGATATGCTGGTTGCGATTTCAGGTGGTTTTCGACTTGTAACGGGACCTGTTTTGCTGTGGATTTGTATTATTTTAACCGGAAATGTTTATGCCTTCCGTTGGGCATGTTGTGTGTCGTATTGTCGGCCTGTTCGGACGACAATACGGAACCGACGAAAAAAACGGAGTATACGGTGACCGAATTCGCATCGACGACCATTCCTGAGACGATACCTGCCGAAGGCGGTGCCTACACGATGACTTTTACGACCCGCACCGAAACTCGCTCCCAGCCGGTCGTTCCCGTATTCGAACCGTGGCAGTACCGTGTGACGCTCGGTGAGGCTGTCGGCGATGCGATAGCCGTGACCGAACCCAAAACGGAAGTATCGGTCGTCATCGGTTCCAACTACAGCAAGGAACCGCGGGCGGTCGTCGTGGAAATGGCTGTAACAGAGGATGCCGCTACCCCCCCCCGGTGGATTCGGATCGTCGAGGCTGAACAGGAGCCTGCCTTAAAAGACTATTGTGTAACCGAATACGACTCCACGACCATTCCGGAAACGGTTCCTTACAACGGCGGCGGTTACAAACTCGGTTTCACCACGAGCATCGAGACCCGTGCGGCCGATCCGATTTTCGTCGAATGGCAGTACCGCGTGACGCTCGGCGACAAGGTCGGCGATCCGGTGGCGGTGACGGAGCGGACCGAGAGCATCGACGTCGAAATCGCGGGCAACTATACCGAGAACGAACGCAATATCGTTGTGGAGATGGCCGATGCGGGTGCGGAACCCCAATGGACGAAGATCGTCGAAGCCCGGCAGGAGGCCGCGCTCGTACTGACGGCCGGTTTCTATTGGGCGAAGGGCAACGTTACGCTTATGGACGGTAAATTCGCCGTTGCCGACAAGATGTCCGATCTCGGACTCTATTTCCGGCAGGGCAGCAAATACGGCGTGCCGTCCGACGGCGGTTCGTATGCCGGAACGGCCTATACGCCCCTTGCTTCGGGTCAGATCAGCGGAAAGTCTCAGTTCGGCGGATATTGGGGACTGGGCGCCAATTATGCGGGTGAAGGTGTGATTTATGTACTCAACGCCGACTATTCGATGGTGGATTACGATCTTGCGGGCACGAACATGGCTTCGCTCCGCTGCGTGAAGAATATCCGCCAGCCTTCTTATGTGTCGCATACGCCGGCTTCGGTGACGGACAATGCTTCGTTCAAGCTTACCGTCAAGACCGATCCGGGTGAATTCCCGGCTTACGAGGTCGATATCGAAGCCGAGGACGGGGAGATTCGGTCCATCGACGCATCGCCGTCCGAGACGGAGGTTACGCTGACCGTGCCCAAGAACGACGAAGTCGGAAACCGTGAATGGCGGCTGTTCATCAACCGGGTTTATTCGGGTATCTCGTTCGTACAGCCGGGAAAGAAAAACTATGTGGATTACATATCCCACTCTCCGTCGAAAGCCACCTACGAAGCGTTTACGCTGAGCGTAAAGTGCGAGAGCGACCTTGCGTCGTTCCCCGTGGTCATCAAAGGCAGCGACGGGCTGGAGCTGACGCAGAACGGATCGAAGGAGAATCCGACCGTTTCGTTCTCGGTTCCCGAAAATGCGGGCGAGGAGCGCACGCTCGCCATCTGGGTCAACGGCTCCGATACCGGAAAGAGCGTCCGGCAGGAGGCCAACCCCGCGACGAACGCCTTCTCGGTGACTTGGAGCGAAGGCTGCCTGACTGTCGTCGACGGGGCCTATACCTTTGCGGAACCTAAGGAGCGCGGTATGTACTTCAAGTGGAAGAGCAAGTACGGCATCAAGTTCGAAGGCACGGTTTCGAGTTCGACGAAATATCAGAGTGTGGTTTACGGACTCGGTGAATAGTCGATTCCGAACTATGCGGACGTTCCCTACGGCGATGTAGACCCGTGTTCGCTCGTGGCGCCTGCCGAAACGTGGCGTATGCCCACTTCGGAGCAGCTTCTGGAACTTGTCGCCGACGGATCGAAAGAATTCGAGCCTTATGCGTTCAGAATGTGCAGCGACGGCATGCAGGAGGTCTATCTGGCGAGCGCCGGACAGTTGACCAACGACGGATTGTCGGTCAAGTCCGCCAATATTATATCGGTTTGGACTCCCGATGCGAGTGAGACCAAGCCGGGGCAGTATTCGTACCTGATGTGGCTGATGTCGACGGAGTCGTCCAAAGGCTCTGTCTCCGCTAATGGCGTTCTCCCGCAGACGGCGATGATGGTGCGCTGCGTGCGCAGCAAATAACGCGCTTGACCGGCGCAGATACGAAATAAGCGAAGGCCCGTGAGGCCTTCGCTTATTTTTTGCTGTCGGTTGTAGCCGGAATCTTCCGATGTGCGCGGATGCGGAGGTTCGCAAAAACCGCCGCCTTTGCCGTCGGGGAATTTGGGGATTCCGTCCCGGTCAGAAGGTTTCGTATACGACCGTTTCCGCGAGCGGTTTGCGCAGCAGGTCGTGACGGTCGGGGTCGGCGGGAGTGCCGATGCCGTAGCCGATGAGCAGGATATTGACGGGTTCCACATGTTCCGGGAGCCGGAACTCTTCGCGGACGGCTTCGGGTTTGAACATGCAGATCCAGAGCGTGTCGAGCCCCAGCGACGCTGCGGCCAGCATCATGTGGTCGGTGACGATCGAAGCGTCGATGTCGCCGATCGTTTTACCGTCGTATTTGCGGGTCCATGCTTCGCCGGTGTCGGCGCAGACGATGACGGCGCAGGGAGCGCCGAAGTCGCGGGTGCAGCGTGCCAGACGCTCCATCCCCTCCTGCGAGCGTACGACGATGAGCCGCTGGGGCTGGCGGTTGGCGCCCGTAGGAGCCACGCGGCCCGCCTCCAGAATGATGTCGAGCTTTTCTTGCTCGACTTTTGCCGGGGCATATTTGCGGCATGCGTACCGCTTTTTTGCCAGAGAGAGAAAATCCATAGTGGTAACTGTTTGAAGTCGGACAAATATACGGCAAAATTCCCGCCGCGGCAACTTTTTACGGCGGCCTTTGTCATGCCCGACTGACAGTTTGGCAGAAAACGGGCGGTGGCACACGGTTTGTTGATGGATGGTCGGATGAAATGAATCAAAATACAGCTAAATATAAAACTATGAAAAACGGCAAAATCGGGGTTACGACGGAGAATATCTTCCCCGTGATTAAAAAGTTCCTCTATTCGGACCATGAAATTTTCCTGCGCGAGCTGATTTCCAATGCGGTCGATGCTACCCAGAAACTGAAGACGCTTTCGTCGATCGGCGAAATGAAGGGCGAGCTGGGCGACCTGACGATTCACGTCGCCGTGGACAAGGAGGCCAAAACGCTGACCGTGACCGACCGCGGTGTGGGCATGACCGCCGAAGAGGTGGACAAGTATATCAACCAGATCGCCTTCTCAGGCGCCGAGGAGTTTATGGAGAAGTACAAGAACCAGTCGATCATCGGTCATTTCGGACTGGGCTTCTACTCGTCGTTCATGGTGGCCGACAAGGTCGAGATCTTCACCAAATCCTATAAGAAAGAGGCCAAGACCGTGCATTGGAGCTGCACCGGCACGCCCGAATTCGAAATGGAGGAGACCGATGCGGAGCATGACCGCGGCACGACGATCGTCCTGCATCTTTCGGAGGATTCGCTGGAGTACGCCGAAAGTTCGAAGGTCGAGGAGCTGCTGCGCAAATACTGCCGGTTCCTGCCCGTGCCCATCGCTTTCGGCAAGGTCAAGGAGTGGAAGGACGGCAAGTACGTCGATACCGACAAGGACAACATCATCAACAACATCGATCCGCTCTGGACGCGCAAACCCGCCGACATCACCGAGGAGCAGTACAAGGAGTTCTATCATGAGCTATACCCGCTGAGCGACGAGCCGCTGTTCTCGATCCACCTGAATATCGACTATCCGTTCCACCTGACGGGCATCCTCTATTTCCCGAAGATCCACAACAACTTCGAGATACAGAAGAACAAGATTCAGCTCTATTCGAATCAGGTGTATGTGACGGATCAGGTCGAGGGCATCGTGCCGGAATACCTGACGCTGCTGCACGGCGTGATCGACTCGCCCGACATTCCGCTCAACGTGTCGCGGAGCTACCTGCAGAGCGACTCCAACGTGAAGAAGATTTCGAGCTACATCACCCGCAAGGTCGCCGACCGTCTGCAGGAGCTGTTCAACACCATGCGCGCGGACTACGAGGCGAAGTGGGACGATCTGAAAATATTCATCGAATACGGCATCCTGACCGACGAGAAGTTCTCCGAGAAGGCGCAGGAGTTCATGCTCTGGAAGAACATCGAGGGCAAGTATTTCACGCCTGCGGAGTATCTGGAGAAGGTGAAGGAGAACCAGACCGACAAGAACAAGACGGTCGTCTTCCTCTATGTGGACGATCCCGTGGAGAAGCACACGTTCCTCGAAGCGGCCAAGGCCAAGGGGTACGACGTGCTGCTGATGGACGGTCAGCTGGACAACCACTATATCAACTGGTACGAGTCGAAGAACAAGGAGACCCGTTTCGTGCGTGTGGACAGCGACGTGATCGACAAGCTGATCCAGAAGGAGGAGAATATCAAGATGTCGCTCACCGAAGCCCAGCAGGAGCTGCTGCGCCCGGTATTCGAGAGCCAGATGCCCAAGGACGACAAGATCCATTACAACATTTCGTTCGAGGCCATGTCGCCCGATGAAGCGCCCGTGGTCATCACGCAGAACGAATTCATGCGCCGTATGAAGGAGATGGCCGCGATGGGCGGCGGAGGCGGCATGAGCCAGTTCTACGGACAGATGCCCGACAACTTCACCATTGCGGTAAACGGCAACCACCCCATCGTCGCCGACATCCTCTCCGACGCGGAGAAGGCCTATGGCGACAAGTTGAAGTCGATCACCAAGAAGATCGACGCGGCGGTCGCCGAGGAGAACCGCTTCGACGAGGTGGTGAAGGGCAAGAAGGAAGAGGAGCTGACTCCCGAAGAGAAATCGACGCGCGAGGAGCTGTCGAAGAAGATCGTCACGCTGCGCGACGAGCGCAACGAGCGGCTGCGCGAGATCGGCGGCGAAAACCGGCTCGTCAAGCAGATCATCGACCTTGCGCTGCTGACCAACGGCATGCTCAAGGGCAAGAACCTGACGGATTTCATCCAGCGTTCGATTTCGCTGATCGAAAAATAGCCGGAGTCGCGTTCCGGAAAAAAGAACCGCATCCCGATGGGTGCGGTTTTTTTGACGCGATCGTCGCGCCCTATAAAGGTTGATTTGCTGTTTACGGCGGCGGAACCTAGCCCGACACTCTCACTTTATCCGTAAGCGAAGCCTGCGCCGGAATCCCGGCGCAGGCTTCGTCGTATATCGTATATGCGGGATTCGGGCTAGAGTCTCCGCCATTGCGTCGCTCCGGAGCCTTTCTGTCGTGAGAATCATCGGAGGTGTCGCTGCCGCTTCTACTCCTCCGTCCACTTGTTGGTGACCAGCTGCAGGAACCAGTCGGGAACGCGGCACGGGCGGCGCGTGTCGCTGTGGATGAAGCCCAGCTGCGTCATGCCCGTATTGAGCAGGTCGCCCTTTTCGTTGTAGATTTCGTAGAAGAAGTTGATGCGGGCCGTGGGAAGCTCTTTCAGCATGATGCGTACGGTGAGCAGTTCGTCGTAATAGGCCGGACGGTGGTACTTGGACTGCACCTCCAGAATCGGCATCATGATGCCCCGCTTCTCGACCTCGGCGAAGGACATGCCCAGCCAGCGGAGCAATTCGCTGCGCGCGGCTTCGTAATAGCAGATATAGTTCGAGTGGTGGCAGATCGCCATCTGGTCGGTATGCTTGTACCAAACCCTTATTTGACAGTCGTAACTCAGCATGGTTTAAAATGTTATGACGACACGCCCTTCGGGCAGAATGTCGCGGGTTATCAGTTCCTGAGCGGCATCGACCGTGAGCCGGGCCGGCTTGCCGTTGATATGCGCATCGTATTCGCCCGGAGGGGGCAGGAGTTTCAGCGGATCGTCCACCCGGATGCGGTTCCGCTGCGCCCGGCCGATTACCAGATAGGGGTGCGACAGCAGATGCGCGGCGCGCGCCATTTCGCCCTTTTCGACCAACCGCCGGATCACCGTCGAACTTACTTTTTCGGCGTCCACGTCGCATTCGGAAACCTCTATTACGCGCAGGCCGAAGCCGTGGCTGTCCAGATAATCGTAACTGCCCTGCTTGTTGTGTCCGAAGCGGTGGTTGAAGCCTACGACGAGCGTTTCGGCTCCCGTATGGCCTACGAGACAGTCGCGGACGAATTCGTCCGGAGCCAGCCGGCTGAAGGCTCTGTCGAAGGGGATGATGACCAGATTGTCGATCCCCAGCCGTTCGAGGAGGCAGATTTTCTCGTCGAGCGTCGTCAGCAGGCGCAGGCCGTCGGCCTTGCCGAGCGTGATGCGGGGATGCGGCTCGAAGGTGAATACGATGCTTTCGCCGCCCTGCCCGCGGGCCGCGGCGGTCACGGTGCGCAGCAGTTTCAGATGGCCGCTGTGCACGCCGTCGTACGATCCGACGGTCACCGCCGGATGCGTGAAATGCGGAAGCGCTTCGAAACCGTGAAAAACCCTCATTGCTCTCTCTCCTGCCGCTCTTTTTTAGGTGTTGCTGCTGTTTTTCTCTTCGTTCTCCTTGACGAAATAGGCTACTTTTTCGAGCAGCGTGGTGATGTCGTAATTCTCGACCACGATGCCCTGCGGAAAGTTCAGCGGCGTGGAGGTGAAATTCAGCACGCCCCGAATTCCGGCGTTGATGATCGGAACGACCAGACTGGGCGCCACCTGCGTCGGCGAGGAGACGATCACGATGCTGATGTCCTTGTCCTCGACGATCTCTTCGAACGTATCCATGTGATAGCACGGAATGCCGTCGATGGTCTTGCCGACCTTGCCGGGATCGACGTCGAACGCGGCAGTGATTTTCAGTTTGAGACCCTTGCCGTTGAAATATTTGGTGATGGCCTGTCCGAGGTGTCCCATGCCCAGCACGGCGATATTCATCTGCGAAGGGCTGTCGAGGATTCGGCTGATGTATTCGATGAGCACCTGCACGTCGTACCCTTTCTTCGTATCGCTCGAAAAGCCGATCAGCATCAGGTCGCGCCGGACCTGCACGGCCGTGATGCCGTGGATGCCCGCCAGCACGTGCGAGAAGATATGCGTGATCCCCTGTTTGTGGCTGGCCAGCAGCGTGCGGCGGTATTCGCTCAGACGCTCGATGGTTTTTTCGGGTATTGCGTTTGTCAAAGATGCCATAGTCTTGCTATTCGACGGTTATCGTGAAGTCGCTGTTGTAGTTGACTCTCATCCAGCTGCGGTTGACGTGGTTGTGGCGCTCCTCGCCCTGTCCGAAGAGATAGGAGGTCTGAAGGGGCGTGTAGCTCCGGCCTTCCATGTCGTACTCGATGTCGTTGTACATCGCGGGGCAGAAGATCACCGCCGCATCGTAGCCGCGGTATGAGAAGAGCGTGGGCAGCGACCCGAAGGAGCGGATATAGGCGCTGTCGAAGTCGAGGATCGTCTGCGAGTCGCGCTTGGCGTGGTAGGTCGAGATGAAGATCACGCGGTCCTTGAAGAACATCGTGCGGTCGATGTTGTTCATGCGGTTCCAGCGGGTATTGCCCAGCACGACGAACCGGGGGGCCGTGCGGCCGCGGCTCGATATGTTGGTGTCGGCCGAAGCGATGGCCGCCAGAATGCGGTCCACGTCCACCTCGTTGTCGGACATGACGATGAATACGTTGTCGGCGCCGTTGTCCAGCAGCGGCGTCAGGTCGCCCGAATTGCTGTTCGTGCGGGCCGACGGATGGACATATTTATAGGTATGCTTCTTATAGTCCGAATCGCCGAGCAGCGTCAGTATCTCCTTCTCGAACTCCTTGTCCGTACTTTCGGTGTAGATCAGCGTTACCTGCCGGTCCCCGTTCACCAGTTCGGCGGCCTTCTCCCATTTGTGCGCCGGGTCGGGCGCCATCTGGAACAGCACGTCGCTGTTCATGCCCGTAATGTTGGCCAGCGGCGAAACGACGGGCACGTTGTGCTCCTCGGCGAACCGGATGACCGGATACAGCCCCTCCTCGTAGACCGGACCGATAATCAGGTCGGTATTGCGGAAGGCGTCGCTCTCGGTGATTTCGCGGATTTTCTCCGCATCGCGGGCCGTGTTGTACAGGCAGACGTTCATCGAATAGCCGGATTTGGTCTTCACGCTGTCCAGTCCGAGCAGGAATCCCTGATAGAACTCCAGATAGTTGGAATTGGCGTCGCCGTCGACGGCGATCGGCAGCATCAGGGCGACGTTGAGCGTCGCACTGCGGCGCAGTGCGCGGAATTCGATCTCCTTCACCCTGTTGTCGGCGGAGAGGTCGGGGACGGAGTCCGCGCGCACGGTGTCGGCAGGCTGCCGCTCCCCGGCGGCCAGCTCTTCGGGAGAACCCGGAACCTTGATGATCGCTCCGGCTTTCAGGTCGGCGGGTTTCAGCCCTCCGTTGAGCGAGCCGAGCTGCTCTTCGGTGATGCCGAAGCGGCGTGACAGCGAATAGAAGGTTTCGCCCGGCTTGACCATATGATAGGCATAACCCTCCTCGGCGACGCTGTTGAGCGTATTGCGGTAGGCTTCCCACTGCTCCTTGGCGCCGGCCTCGTCTTCGGAGCCGATCTCCTTCTTGCGGATCAGGATGCGCTCTCCGAGCCGCAGGTTGGTCGGATCGAGACTCGGATTGTCCTCGATGACGGTCTGGATCGGGATTTCGTACTTGCGCGAAATGGCGTACAGGGTTTCGCCCTGCGCGACGGTGTGGGAGTCGAAGGTCCTGCGCAGCTTCCGCTCCGACTTGGGTTCGGGCACGGCCGTCACGAAGGGTATCTTGACGTTCTCCCCCGCCTTCAGCCCGCCGCCTGCCGACGGATTGTACTGAAGAATCACCTTCTCGCCCACCTCGTACGCCTTAGACAGCCTGTAAAGCGTTTCGCCGGGCTGCACCGTATGGATGTAGAATTTCGAGCCGTTGATGTAAACGATCGTTCCCGACTTCTGCACCGCGAAGGCGCACACGCTCAACAGGAGCAGCAAGACTGTCGCACAAAGTCGCTTCATCGTCATTTCAGTTTTTCGCGCATGCGGATTTCGGTGATGACCTTCTTGGTGTAGAGCGGGAAATCGCCGTTCATCATCCATGCGTAATAACTCGGTTCCATGCGGAAGACCTCCTCCACGCTGCGGCCCTTGTATTTGCCGAATCCGAAGACCTCCTCGCCTTTTTCGTTGAAGAGGATGCGTCCGGCGTAGTCGGCCGTTTCGGCGCGGGTCGAGAATTCGGCCAGCTTGTCGATGTCGTTCTCCAGATCGGGATAACGATCCAGCTGGGCCTTGAGCACCTCGTAGGTCGCCAGCGTGTCGGCCTCGGCCGAGTGTGCGTCGTCCAGATCCTTGTCGCAGTAGAACTTGTAGGCCGCCACCAGCGTGCGCTGCTCCTTCTTGTGGAAGATGTTCTGCACGTCGATGAATTTGCGGCGCTTGAAGTCCACGTCCACTCCCGCGCGCAGGAACTCCTCGACCAGCACCGGCAGGTCGAAGCGGTTCGAATTGAACCCTCCGAAGTCGCAGCCGCGGATGAACTGTTCGAGCGACTTGGCGACCTGCGCGAAGGTCGGGCAATCCTTGACGTCCTCGTCCGTAATGCCGTGGATGGCGGTAGCCTCCTCCGGAATGTGCATTTCCGGATTGAGCTTGCGGGTTTTGACGATCTCTTCGCCGTCGGGCATGATCTTGGCCATCGAAATCTCGACGATGCGGTCTTTGGCGGTGTCCACGCCGGTCGTTTCGAGGTCGAAGAAGATGATCGGGCGCTTGAGGTTTAACTTCATCTGAGGGGCCGTTATGCGTTGATCATCATCGGCATGAGCAGCATGAGCGTCGAGCTTGTCTGCTTGTCGTCATATACGGGTTTGAAGACGCCGGCACGGGTCGAGTCGGCCAGTTCGATCACCACGGTCGGCGTGTCCATGTTCGAGAGTATCTCGACGAGGAACGTCGATTTGAAGCCGATCGTGATCTCCTCGCCGTCGTAGCTGCACGAAATGGTCTCGTTGGCCGACACCGAGAAGTCGATGTCCTGCGCCGTGAGGTTGATCCGGTTGTCGCCGATGTCCATGCGGATCAGGTTGGTGGTCGGATTCGAGCAGACCGCCACGCGCTTGATGCCGTTCACCAGCTCGACGCGGTCCACCAGCACCTTGTTGGGGTTATTGGCCGGAATCACGGCGTTGTAGTTCGGGTAGTTGCCCTCGATCAGACGGCAGACGAGCGTGTGGCTCTTGAGCTTGAAGAGCGCGTTTTTCGAGTCGAAGCTCATCTCGATGGCGTCGTCCTCCTTCAGCAGCACCGATTTGAGCAGGTTGGCCGGTTTCTTGGGCAGGATGAACGAAGCCGTGACCTCGTTCGCGGTCTCGGACTCGTACTTCACGAGCTTGTGCGCGTCGGTGCCCACGAACGTCAGCGCGCCGGGCGCCAGATTGATGTAGATGCCGTTCATCACGGGACGCAGTTCGTCGTCGGCCGTGGCGAAGATCGTCTTGTTGATGCCGTTGACCAGCGTATCCACGTCCATGCTCAGCTCCTTCTTCTCGGCGCTCAGCTGCGGTACGGCGGGATAGCTCACGGCGCTCGCGCCGGGAATCGAGAGCGAACCGCTCTTCCAGTTGATCGTGATTTCCCAATTCTTATCGTTTACGTCGATGGTCAGCGGCAGTTCGGAGAACTCCTTCAGGGAGTCGAGCATCAGTTTGGCGGGTGCGGCGATGGTTCCCTCGCTCTCCACGCTGTCTACCGTAATGGAGCCGATGAGCGTCGTTTCGAGGTCCGAAGTCGTGACCTTCAGTTCGTTGCCGCTCAGCTCCATCAGGAAGTAATCCAAAATGGGAAGCGTGTTCTTATTGCTGATAACCTTGCCGGTGGTAGCCAGAAGCGAGAGCAGGGCCGAGCTTGATACTGAAAATTTCATACGTTTGTTTCCTTTCTTTATTTTCTGTTATGGTTTCTGTTATTCTAAAACTGCGAGTTTGTCGAGCGCCGTGGAGATCATCTTGCGCACGAAGGGTTTGTAGTCCGTATCGACGTTCTGGGCGATGCGCTGGGCGATGATGGTGCAGATCGTGGCGGCGCGGTGGCCCATCAGGGCCGCCAGACCGGCCAGCGCCGAACCCTCCATTTCGAAGTTGGTGATGCGGCGTCCGCGGTAGTCGAACGATTCGATCTTCTCGTTGAGCCGCGCATCCTGCGGTTCGAGACGCACCCAGCGGCCCTGCGGCGCATAGAAGCCCGGAGCGGCGATGGTGATGCCCTCGCGCGTCACGTCGCGGAAGTGCTCGAACAGCGTCTTGTCGGCGTCGATGAAGTAGGGCTTGGGAAGCAGTTCGTTCCAGCCGACGTGCTCCATGAAGGCCTTTTCGATGGCGAGGTCGCAGATTTCGTTGCGGCCCTTGTAGTAGTTCAGCAGGCCGTCGAAGCCCACCGACGTACGCGAGAAGACGAACTCCCCTACCTTGATGTCGGGCTGGATGGCGCCCGAAGTACCTAGACGCACCAGCGTCAGCTGCCGTTTCTGCGCCTTCTCCTGCCGGGTGGCGAAATCGACGTTGGCCAGCGCGTCCAGCTCCGTGACCGAGATGTCGATGTTGCCGATGCCGATGCCCGTCGAAAGGACCGTCATGCGTTTTCCCTTGTAGGTGCCCGTCACGGTCTTGAATTCGCGGTTGGCGACTTCGCATTCTCTGGTGTCGAAAAATTCCGCAACCAAGGCCACGCGGCCGGGGTCTCCGACGAGAATCACCGTGTCGGCGAGCTGCTCCGGCAGCAGGTGCAGGTGGAAAATCGAACCGTCGTCGTTGATAATCAATTCGGAAGCAGGAATCGTTCTCATAATAGTCGTTTTTTAATTTTCATAATTGGCATAAAAGTAATATATTTACCTCGAATATCAAAACTTCGAAGACAATTTTTCATAAATATATGTATAGATAAACCTCTTTAAAATATGACACTCATCAAATCCATTTCCGGTATCCGCGGCACGGTGGGCGGGGCGCAGGCCGAGAACCTGACGCCCCCCGACGTCGTGAAATTCACCACCGCATACGCACGTCTGATCGCCGAGCGGAATCCCGGCAAAAAACTTACCATAGTCGTAGGCCGCGACGCCCGTATTTCGGGCGAAATGGTCTCCGATCTGGTCGAGGGCACCTTGCTGGCCTGCGGCGCCGACGTGATCAACGTCGGGCTCTGCACCACGCCGGGCACCGAGATGGCCGTCATCACCAAGCGGGCCGACGGCGGCATCATCATCACCGCGTCGCACAACCCGCGTCAGTGGAACGCCCTGAAGCTGCTCAACTCCGACGGCGAATTCCTCACCGACGCCGAGGGCAAGCGCGTGCTGGCGATGGCCGAGGAGGAGGGCTTCGAGTACCCCGGCGTGGACGGCATCGGGCATGTGCTTTCGCGCGAACCGTTCAACCGGACGCATATCGAGCAGGTGCTGGCGCTTCCGCTCGTGGACGCCGAGGCGGTCCGCAAACGCCGCTTCAAGGTGGTCGTGGACGCCGTGAATTCCGTGGGCGGCATCGTTATGCCCGAACTCCTGCGGCGGCTGGGGTGCGAAGTCGTGGAGCTGAACTGCGACCCGACGGGCGAATTCGCCCACAACCCCGAACCGCTGCCCGAAAACCTGACCGGAATCGCGGAGACGATCCGCCGCGAGAAAGCCGATCTGGGCATCGTCGTCGATCCCGACGTGGACCGGCTGGCGCTGGTCAGCGAGGACGGCTCGATGTTCGTCGAGGAGTATACGCTGGTTGCCGTGGCCGACTATATTCTGTCGAAGAATCCGGGCGGCGACACCGTTTCGAACCTCTCCTCGTCGCGGGCGCTGCGCGACGTTACCGAACGGCACGGCGGCAAATACTCCGCGTCGGCCGTCGGCGAGGTGAACGTGGTGGCCAAGATGAAGGAGACGGGCGCCGTGATCGGCGGCGAAGGCAACGGCGGCGTGATCTATCCGGAGTTGCACTACGGCCGCGACGCGCTGGTCGGGACGGCACTCTTTTTGACGTGGCTCGCCCACAAGGGGATGACCATGACGCAGCTGCGCGCCACCTACCCCTCGTACTTTGCCTCGAAGAACAAGATCGAGCTGACGCCGGCGATCGATGTGGATAAAGTACTGCGTGAGATAAAGGAGCGTTATGCCGGTGAAAACATGAACGATATAGACGGCGTGAAAATCGACTTCGCGGAGAACTGGGTTCATCTGCGCAAATCGAACACCGAGCCGATCATCCGCGTCTACACCGAGGCGAAATCCATGGCCGAGGCCGACGCGCTGGCGCAGCGTTTCATCGGCGAGATAAAAGAGATATGCAACATTTAATTTATAGATTATGAAAAGTGGAATTTTGATCCTCGCGGCTGCCGCCCTGCTTGCGGCCTGCGGCGGAAACACCCAGAAAAAGGCGGCTGCCGGCGGCACGGAGACCGTGGCCGGAATGCCCGACATGCACACGGCCGAGACATCGCTCGACTATCAGGGAACCTATGCCGGAACGCTTCCGGCAGCCGATTGTCCGGGCATCGAGACCCGTCTGACGCTGAAAAAGGACGGCACTTTCGACCTGCACATGAAATACATCGACCGTGATGCGGAATTCGATACGAAGGGCGGCTACTCCGTGAGGGGCAACCTGCTGACCCTGACTCCCGAAAACGGCGAGGAGGTCGAGTACTACAAGGTCGAGGAGAACCGCCTGCGCCGGCTCGACGCCGACAAGCAGCCCGTGACGGGTCCGCTGGACGAAAACTACGTATTGAAGAAGACTGAATAACACCCCGGAAAAATGGATAAAGTAAAGAAATATATAGACGCAAATAAAGATCGATTTATCAGCGAGTTGTTCGACCTCCTGCGCATCCCTTCGATCAGCGCGCAGAGCGAGCACCGGCCCGACATGACGCGGTGCGCCGAATGGCTGGCCGCGGCGCTCGTGAAGGCGGGCGCCGACCATGCCGAGGTGTTTCCCACCGAGGGCAATCCGGTGGTTTACGCCGAGAAGACGGTCGATCCCAAGGCCAAGACCGTATTGGTCTACGGTCATTACGACGTGATGCCCGTCGATCCGCGCAGCGAGTGGCGGACCGAGCCGTTCGAGCCTGTCATCCGGGACGGCCGGATATGGGGCCGCGGCGCCGACGACGACAAGGGCCAGCTCTGGATGCACGCCAAGGCGTTCGAGGCGATGTGCGCCGAGGAGTGCCTGCCCTGCAACGTGAAATTCATGCTGGAGGGCGAGGAGGAGATCGGCTCGCCGAGTCTCTACAAATTCTGCGAGCAGAACAAAAAGATGCTCAAGGCCGATATTATATTGGTATCGGACACTTCGATGATCTCGATGCAGACCCCCTCCATCACCTGCGGCTTGCGGGGCTTGGCTTACATGGAGGTCGAGGTGACGGGACCCGACAAGGACCTGCATTCAGGGCTGTTCGGCGGTGCGGTCGCCAATCCCGCCAACGTGCTGACGCGCCTTGTGGCGCAGTTGGTCGATGCTGAGGGGCGCGTGACGATTCCCGGCTTCTACGACGACGTGCGCGAACTCACTCCGGCCGAGCGCAAGGCCTTCAACAAGGCGCCGTTCAGCCTCGCGGCCTACAAGAAGTCGCTCTCGATCGGCGACGTGGAGGGCGAAGCGGGCTACACGACGCTCGAACGTACGGGCGTGCGTCCGTCGCTCGACGTGAACGGCATCTGGGGCGGCTATATCGAGGAGGGCACCAAGACGGTGATCCCGTCGAAGGCGTCGGCCAAGATTTCGATGCGGCTGGTGCCGAATCAGGATTACCGCAAGATCAGCAAGCTGTTCGAAAAATATTTCAAATCGATCGCACCCAAGAGCGTGAAGGTCACGGTCAAGTCGCTGCACGGCGGCATGCCCTACGTCGCGCCGACCGACATGCCGGCCTACAAGGCGGCGGAGAAGGCCGTGACGGAGACTTTCGGCAAGAAACCCCTGCCCTTCTATTCGGGCGGCTCGATTCCGATCATCAGCGGTTTCGAGTCGATTCTGGGCATCAAGTCGCTGCTCATCGGCTTCGGACTGGCCGAAGATGCGATCCACTCGCCCAACGAGAGCTACGGACTCGAACAGTTCTACAAGGGCGTCGAGACCATTCCGCTGTTCTACAAGTATTTTGCGGAGCAGAAGTAGCGCGCGGCCATGTATCGGGAATTTCTCGATTTCATCTTCCCGCTCGCCGAAGGCGCCGGAAAGATCCAGCTCGCCTACTTCCGGGGTGACGATCTGGCGATCCGCACGAAATCCAATGTCTACGACGTCGTTACGCGCGCCGACAAGGAGAGCGAAGCCTACATCGCCGCGGCGATTTTGGAACGCTGGCCCGACCATGAGATACTGGGCGAGGAGGGCGGTTCGATGGGGCGTGCCGGGAGCGATTACCGCTGGGTGGTCGATCCGCTCGACGGCACGACGAACTACAGTCAGGGGCTTCCTGTTTTCTCGGTTTCGATCGCCCTGCAATACCGGGGCGAGACGATCGTCGGAGTTGTCTACGCACCCTACCTGAACGAGCTGTTCTGGGCGTCGAAAGGCGGCGGGGCTTATATGAAGAGCCGCTCAGGCGAGGTGAAGCGGCTGCACGTCTCCGACAAGCAGACCCTCGCCACGTCGGTCATCGCCACCGGATTCCCGTACGACAAGGACGTCAATCCGGACAACAACAGCGACAACGTCGCGCGCATCATCCCCTACGTGCGGGACGTGCGGCGGCTGGGGTCGGCGGCCTACGACCTGAGCTGTGTCGCGGCGGGACTTCTGGACGGTTATTGGGAGCTGGATCTGCACGAGTGGGACGTGTGCGCCGCGAATCTGATCGTCCGGGAGGCCGGGGGCGTCGTTGCGGACTTCAGGCCCGACCGCGGAGTGTCGCAGGCCGCGGGCAATGAAACGCTCGTGCGGGAGATTCTGAAATATGTCATTTAAGCACCGAAATCGGTGCTTTTTTTCTTATTTCGGGGTGTTCGAATATCGTTTTTAAAATATTTTCTTATTTTTGACGGGATAAAAATGCTGAAAGAATTATGTGTGGGATTGTAGGATATGTCGGCGGGCGCGAAGCCTGTCCGATCCTGTTGAAAGGTTTGCACCGGTTGGAATACCGCGGTTACGACAGCGCGGGTGTGGCGATGGTCGATGAGGACGGTGCGCTCAACGTTTACAAATGCAAGGGCAAGGTCTCGGACCTCGAACATTTCCTCGCGGGGAAGGAGCTGGGCGGAAATATCGGCATCGCGCACACGCGCTGGGCGACGCATGGTGTCCCGAACGACGTCAATGCCCATCCGCACTGCTCCGAGTCGGAGAATATCGCCCTGATACACAACGGAATCATCGAAAATTACCGGGTGCTGAAAGATGCGCTCGAAGAGAACGGCTACACGTTCCGCAGCAGCACCGATTCGGAGGTGCTGGTGAACCTGATCGAATATATCCGCTCGACCAACGCCTGTTCGCTGCTCGAAGCCGTGCAGCAGGCGCTCCGTCAGGTGGTCGGCGCCTATGCTATCGCCGTGGTCGAGAAGAACAACCGCGACGAGATCATCGCGGCGCGCCAGAGCAGCCCCATGGCCATCGGCATCGGTCGGGGCGAGTACTTTCTCAGTTCCGACGCCGCGTCGATCATCGAGTATACGCAGGATTTCGTCTACGTGAACGACGGGGAGATCGCCGTTATCAACCGCAACAAGCCGCTGAAGATCGTCACGCTGGACAACCATGAAGGCAAAATAGACATCAAGAAGCTGCAAATGAGCATTTCGCAGCTCGAAAAGGGCGGCTATCCGCACTTCATGCTCAAGGAGATTTACGAACAGCCCAAGACCATCGTGGACTGCATCCGCGGTCGCATCAACCCCGAAACGGGCGAGGTGAAGCTGTCGGGCGTGATCGACAACCGCAGGAAATTCCTCCAAGCCCGCCGCATCATCTTCGTGGCGTGCGGAACGTCGTGGCATGCGGCGCTGATCGGCGAGCACCTGATCGAGAATATCTGCCGGATTCCGGTCGAGGTGGAGTACGCTTCGGAGTTCCGCTACCGCAATCCGGTCATCTACGAGGACGACATCGTGATCGCCGTGTCGCAGTCGGGCGAGACGGCCGACACGCTGGCCGCCGTCGAACTGGCCCGCAAGGCCGGGGCTTTCGTCTTCGGCATCTGCAACGTCGTCGGCTCCTCGATCGCCCGCGCCACCCATTCGGGCGCCTATATCCATGTGGGACCGGAGATCGGCGTGGCTTCGACCAAGGCATTTACGGGGCAGGTGACCGTGATGGCGATGCTGGCGCTGGCCGTGGGCCGCGAGAAGGGCGCCGTGACGGAGGAGTACTACCGTGAGGTGGCGAAGGGCCTGCTGGAACTTCCGGCCGTACTGGAAGAGGTGCTGAAGCTCGGCCCGCGGATCGAAGACCTCTCCAAGATCTTCACCTACGCCCACAATTTCATCTATCTGGGCCGCGGCTACAACTACCCCACGGCGATGGAAGGCGCGCTCAAACTGAAGGAAATCTCCTATATCCACGCCGAGGGCTACCCCGCCGCCGAGATGAAACACGGCGCGATCGCGCTCATCGACAACGAAATGCCGACGGTCGCCATCGCCACGCCGGACAATACCTACGAAAAGACGGCCAGCAACATCGAGGAGATCCGCGCCCGTGGCGGCAAGATCATCGCCGTGATCGCCCGCGACGATACGCATGTGCGCCGCAGCGCCGATTACACGATCGAGGTTCCGGTGATAACCGACTGCCTGATGCCGGTCGTCGTCTCGGTGCCGCTGCAGCTGCTGGCGTACTATATCGCCGTAAACAAGGGCCGCAACGTGGACCAGCCGCGCAATCTGGCCAAGTCCGTGACGGTGGAATAGCCCCGGCACCGGAAAATAGCTGAACATGGAAATCCCCGCAGCCGTACGCGGCTGCGGGGATTTCGCTCACACATTATCATTAACCTAAAACCTCGTGTCAGTCGTCGTAGCCGTTGGGTTTGGCTTTCCATGCGGCGGCGAAGATCGCCGTGCCGACGAGCGCCATGCCCACCAGCGTATAGAGCGCGATGCTCCAGTCGGTGTACTGCACCAGCATGCCGAGTCCCCAGCCCGAAACGATCGTGCTGCCGTAGCCGAACAGCCCGCAGAAACCGCCTGCCGTAGCGGCGGCGCGCTTGGTGGCGATATTGGCCGCGGCGATGCCGACCAGCGCCTGCGGGCCGTAGATGAAGAATCCGGCGGCCATCAGAATCGCAACGGCCACGATCAGCGGCGTATGCTCGTTGAGCGAATAGAGTCCCACCAGACACACGGCGGCCATCAGCATGCAGATGACGCACGTGCGGGGCGCACGGCCGCCGAAGAAACGGTCGGTGGCCCAGCCTGCGGCCAGCATGCCCGCGATACCGGCAATTTCGAACGCCGCGACGGTCCAGCCCGCATGGCTGATGTCCATGTGCAGGTGCTCCTTGAGCATCGTCGGTCCCCAGTCCAGCACGGCGAAGCGCACGATGTAGACGAAGAAGTTGCCCACGGCGATGATCCAGATCGTCGGATTCAGGAAGACCTTGCGGCGCAGGAAGGCCTTGTATTCGGCCTTCTCCTCCGCTTTGGACTGCGGTTTTTCGGCCGTTTTGCCGGTCTTGAGTTCGGGAAGGCCCACCGACGAGGGCGTGTCGCGGACGAAGGCCCAGACGACGGCCGCACCCAGCAGGGCGATCGTCGCCGGGAGCAGGAAGCACCAGCGCCAGTGCTGCGAGAGCATCGACGAAGCGTCGAACCATGCGCCCCAGTTCAGGCTGACGACATAGCCGCAGAAGATGATGGCCAGTCCGGCGCCGATCGAGTGCGAGGTGTTCCAGACCGACATCTTGGTCGCCAGCCGTTCGGGGACGATCCAGTGGGTCATCAGCCGCGTGCAGGGCGGGACGCCCATGCCTTGGAACCAGCCGTTGAGAATCCAGAAGATGCCCAGCGCCAGCACCGAGGAGCTGAATCCGAAGAGCAGGTTGCAGATGCCGCAGAAAACGAGTCCCGTGACCAGAAAGTAGCGTGCGTTGCTGCGGTCGCCCCAGATGCCGTTGACGAACTTCGAGAGTCCGTAGATCAGTCCGTGGAGCGTGAGGAAGAGGCCGAGGTCGGATTTCGAAATGCCCATCTCCTCGTTGAGATACGGCATGGCGATACTCAGGTTCTTGCGCACGAAATAGAAGAGCGCGTAACCGAAGATGCACATCGCCATGGTGCGGAATTCCCAGTATTTGAAACGTTTGACCTGTTGGTCGGTCATGCCGGCATATGCCGGATTGAGTTGTTTTGCAGACATTTATTCAGGTTGGTTCGGGTTTTACTTCAGGTCGGTGGAGCTTCTGTTGCCGCGGATGGCGGCGTCCTGCAGGGCGTGGATCGCGTCGCGCGACCACGGCAGGCCGATGAATTCGGAGGGATAGTCGGTCTCGATGATGTCGGGTTCGGCCAGCAGTTCGCGCATGTAGGCCACGCGGCGGTCGTGGGGATTCTTCACCTTGTCGGACGATCCGGTGATCGAGGTCATCGTCATCACGCCCTCGGCGTGCAGCAGATCGTAGACCTGTTGGAGTTCGGGATTGACCGCCAGACGGATATAGGCCATGATGTATTTCCACGGAATGGGCGAAGCTTCGTACGCCCGGAAGTGCTCCATCGAACTGATTTCGACGCAGAACATGACGTTGCGGATACCGTGGTTCCAGTAGTAGAGCGCCTCTTCGATCGAGCGGACGCTCAGCATGATGTTGTGGTACATGGACCACTCGCCGCCGGGCCGGAGCTGCCTGATATAGTAGTCGAGACTCGCGCGGCGCACCTCGTCGCTCACGCCTTTGGTGTTGATGTACTTGTTGTCGAAGTTGAAGACCACCTTGTCCTTGCCCCACTCCAGCACATCCTTCAGGCGCGGAATCCTGTAGGGCGTGACTTTGCCGTCGCGGTCCACGAGGTTCAGGCGGCGCAGTTCGTCGTAGGTGTAGTCGGCGACGAGGCCCTTGCCCGTGGTCGTGCGGTCGATCGTCAGGTCGTGCATGAGCACCATGACGCTGTCCTTGGTGAAGCTGAAGTCGATTTCGAAGAAGGTAGGCATCAGCGACAGCGTCTTTTCGCACGACTCGATGCAGTTTTCGGGATAGCCGGGCATCATGCCGCCGCGGTGGCCGCTGACGATCACGTCGCGCGCGGGATCGTAGGTGAAATAGGCCTGCAGCTCCTCGATCGAATTGATCTTCACGGTGTGCAGCCGGGGGGCTTGGGCGCAGGCGGGCATGATTGCGGCGCAGCATGCGGCCAGCAGTAGCAGTTTCGTGTTTTTCATGTCGCAGGCGGGGATTAGCGGATGATTCGTTCTACTTCGGCGTACGCCTGCGCGGCGAGCGCGGGCAGCGGATCGCCGGCGGGCAGTTCCGCGATTTCGGCTACGGCCGCCGCCGCGCCGAGCCGTGCGGTCATGGCGATCATCTCCACGCTCTGCGGGTCCTCCGGATTGTCGTAGTGCAGGGCCGCACCGATGCCCAGCAGCAGGTTGGGCGTGCCGATGCCGTACTGACGGGCCGTGAGGACCGGTTTTACGAGCCGGTCGCCCGCCGAAAGCTTGCGGAGCGGTTCGCGGCCCACGCGGGTCACGTCGTCGCAGAGGTAGGGGTTCGTAAAGCGGCCGATGATCTTGTCGATATAGGCGAAGTGGGCGTCGCGGTCGAAGCCGTAACGCGCCACCAGCCCCCGCCCGCTCTCGCGCATGGCGGCTTTGACGACGGCGTGGATCTGCTCGTCGGAAATGCTCTGGCAGATGGTCATGTAGCCCTTCATGCGGCCCAGATAGGCCGTAATGGCGTGGCCCGTGTTGAGCGTGAAGAGCTTGCGCTCGATGTAGGCGATCAGGTTGTTGGCCGGATTCATGCCGGGGATTTCGGGTACGGCTCCCTTGAATGCGGCGCGCTCGACGTTCCATTCGAAGAAGCGTTCGACGACCACGTCGATCGGGTTTTCGCTCTTGACGGGCGGCACGATGCGGTCCACCGAACAGTCGGGGAAGCCGACGTACTGCTCGCAGTAGGCCTGTCCGGCGGCGTCGAGGTGCGTCAGCACCGCGGCTTTGAGCTGCGAAGTGGCGCGGACGCCGTTTTCGCAGGCGATGACGTTGAGCGGCTGCTCGACGCCCTGCTCCCTGCGGGCCTCGATGCCCGCGGCGATGGCTCCTGCGATGCGGGGCAGGATCGTAAGGCCGACGGCCGTGGTGACGATCTCCGCTTCGGCGATTTGCTGCGCGAGTTCGGGACTCCGCGAATCCACGGCCGAAATGTCGGTGATGCGCACCTCCTCGCATACGGTGTCCATGATCTGCACCGTGTAGCCCTTGTCCCGGTTGATCCGGTCCACGATCTGTTCGTTCACATCGGCGAACACCACATGGTAGCCCGCCTTTTCCAGCACGGCGCCGATGAATCCGCGTCCGATGTTGCCCGCTCCGAATTGAATAGCTTTTTTCATTCTATCTATGATTGATGATTACCAGAATCGCATGATGTGTCTGCGCCGGGGATGGGAAGACGCGGCGGCAGGTGCCGCCGTACTGCCGGAGCATGGCTGCCGGGGACTGCGCTGCGGCGTCCGGCGCCGGAAAGAGGTTTTTTCCCATCGGTCGTGTAGTTCGGTTGTGACATATTAAATACAACCGATCGGGCGAAACCACCTAACGGAATTACAAAAAAATTAAAAATAACACGGGGGATTGTTTCATAAATTCAGAATGTTTACTTTTGTGGCGAATCAGATTGTCCGATGGAGAAAATTCTGCTTACGACACGGATCCGCAACGGCGACCGCAAGGCTTTCGACGAACTTTGCGGCCGGTACTATGCCATGCTGGTCTCCTACGCCCGCCTTTTCATGAAGGACGACTGGGCCGAGGACGTGGTGCAGGACGTCTTTTACAACGTGTGGCAGAACCGCGCGGCGCTGGACGATTCGAACTCCCTGTATAAATATCTGCTGCGTTCGGTTTACAACCGCGCGCTCAACTATCTGGACAAGAACAGGCGCGCCGGCGATTACCGCGCCTACTATCAGGAGCGGATCGCCTCGATGGGCAGCGCCTACTATGCGCCCGACAACAGTCCGATCATCCGTAAGCTCTATTCCGACGACCTGCGCGCGAGTCTCGACGCGGCGATCGAGTCGCTGCCGCCCAAATGCCGCGAGGTATTCAAACTGAGCTACCTCGAAGACCTTTCGAACCGCGAGATCAGCGAGCGGCTCGGCATCTCGCAGAGTACGGTCGAAAATCATATTTATTCGGCGCTTAAACAACTGCGTCAGAAGCTCTCCAAGGAGCAGCTGCTGTTGCTGCTCGCCCTGCTGTTCATGCGATAGGAAAAAATTTGCCGTACCGAGTAGGTATTTTCTCCGGGGTGCCTGTATGTTATTATGCAAGCACCTAAAAAAGATACGCATTGGCACACACCGACGACACCGTATTGTACAGCATCGATTCTGTATTATACAAGCACCTGAATCACGAAACGACCGAGGCCGAAGAGCGGCGGCTTTACGCATGGCTCGAAGAACGGGAGGAGCACCGCACCTTCTATTTCGAGATCGCCGCGATCTGGAGCGCCCACAAAACCCTTTCGTCCAAACAGCTCGGCGAGCGCTGCGACGCCATGATGCGCCGGCTCAACGCGCGGATCGACGCCGACGAAGCGATGCGCCGCGAGGTGAAGCGGCGGCGTCCCGCATGGCGCCGCTGGGCGTTGGCTGCGGCCGCAGTGGCGGTGGTCGCCGTCGCCGTAACCGCGGCGTGGTTCGCCAGCATCGGTACGCCGGGGGACGAGCTGTTCCGTACTTATCTGAATGAAAGCGGCGAAATTGCGGCCCTGCGTCTCGAAGACGGCACGCAGGTGTGGATGCAGGACGGGACCGAACTGCAATATGCGGTCGGCGCGGGGTCGGAGGAGCGTATCGTGCGCATCGACGGCGAAGCCTACTTCGACGTGGCGCACGACGAAGCGCATCCCTTCGTGGTGAAGACCGAAAACCTGTCGGTGCGGGTGCTGGGCACGGCGTTCAACGTCAGGGCGCATGCCGCCGATCCGCTGACCGAAGTGGTGCTCGAACGCGGTTCGGTGCGCCTGCAGACCCCCGAAGGCTATAATCTCGTGCGGCTCCATCCCAACCAGCGGGCCGTGTTCGACGCCGCGAAGGACGACATCGAGGTGGAAGAGATCTACGCCGAGCATTTCGTGACGGAGCGTTACAACCTCGTGGCGATGAAGAACGCCACGATCGGCGAAATCATCGCCCGCATCGAATCGAATTACGGCGTGCGGATACGCATAGCCGATCCCGACAACCGGAAACGATACGACATCAACTACCTGCGCACCAACTCGCTCGAAGAGGTCATCGACATCGTCGAATTCATGACCGGACAGCGCTGCGAGGTCGTGCGCGGTAACTAGCTATCCTCTGTCCCGTCCGCGGACGGCCGCCGCGGACGGGGCTTTTCACCCAAATTAACCTTTTTCGCAAACCTTAAAATCATGAAGAAAAATTCCATCTTCCGTTGGGGAGTGGCGATGCTTCTTTTGTTTACCGGCTTGAGCCTGAGAGCCTATGCCGAAGACGACGGAGGCTCCCCTTTCCGGAAAAACCACGATGTGGACCTAACGGTCAAGTCCGCTACCCTACAGACTTTTACGGACGCTTTCACCAAGCAGACGGGCGTGCTTTTCTCCTACGAATCGGCGCTGGCGTCCATGCCGATGGGCGACGTGTCGGTACGCGAGAGCAACGCCCCGCTGGAGCGGATTCTGAATAACGTATTCACCAAACGGGGATTCCGCTACAAAATCGTGGACCGCACGGTCGTGCTGACATACGACCGCACTGCGGAGCCGCAGCGGAAGAACAGCGTGACGGGCCGTGTCTGCGACGCGGCGGGAAGCCCGCTGGTCGGCGCCACGGTGCTGGTGAAGGACTCCACGCGCGGCACGACCACCGGGGCCGACGGCACCTATTCGGTCGAGGCGGAGCCCGGCGCGGTCCTGCTCTTCTCGTACATCGGTTACACGGAACGCGAAGAGCCGGTCGGCAGCCGTTCGGTGATCGACGTCACGATGCAGGAGGACCAGTCGGTGCTGGAGGAGGTCGTGGTCGTGGGATACGGCACGCAGACGCGCAAGACCGTGACTTCGGCGATCTCGAAAATGGACGGCAAAACCCTCGAAAGCATGCCCGTGAACCTCGTCGGGGACGGTATGAAAGGCCGTATCGCCGGCTTGCAGGTCGCCACGACCGACGCTACGCCGGGTTCGGCGCCGAAATTCCTGATTCGCGGCGGTTCGTCGATCAACAACTCCAACGATCCGATCGTGCTGGTGGACGGCGCCGTACGCGAAATGGCGGGCCTGAACCCGAACGACATCGAGTCGATCGAGGTGCTCAAGGACGCCGCGTCGGCCGGTATCTACGGTTCACGCGCATCGAACGGCGTGATTCTCATCACCACCAAGAAGGGCGCGCCCCACAAGGGACCGCAGATCGTTTTCGAGGGGCAGTGGGCCTATGAGAGTCCGGCCACGAAGTTCGATCTGATGAACGGCCGGGATTACCTGCTCACGCTGCGCCCGGCGATCGCCGAAGGCTACTGCGGCGGCGCGGACCCGCTCAGCATTCTTGACGGCGCCGAATCGGCGGGAGCCGGCAACAGCGCCGCTTCGCGCTGGACGACGCGCTACCTCAATCCGGGCGAGTCGCTGCCGAAAGGCTACAAATGGATCGAAGACCCGGTGAACCCCGGCAAGATCATCGTTTTCCAAGACAACGACCAGCAGAGCCAGTGGTTCGACGACGCCTTCTGGCAGAACTACTATATCGGCGTGAACGGCGGCGGCGAGAACATCCGGTATGCCGCGTCGGCGGGTTATACGGACGACGGCGGCATCGGCATGGCCACCGGATTCTCCCGCTTCACCTTCCATGGCAACACCTCGTTCAAGGTGACCAGACGCCTGACGGCGACCACGACCTTCGACTATTCGCAGATCGAGCGGCAGATGCTCGACGGAGGGGCGCTCAACAAGCGCAATTCGGTGATCCGCGGCCTTTCGGTACCCGCCACCCACCGCGACTGGTACGACGCCGAAGCCGGGGAGGATTTGGCCGGAACGCCCGCCATGGGGCCGAACAACACCACGCTGCCCGCCGCCTACTACAACTATTACTACAGCGATACGGGCGAGACGACCAAGCGGTCGAGCGTGAACATCAACCTCGAATGGGCGATCGTGGACGGCCTGCGCGCCGTGGCCCAGTTCTCGAACCACAACCGCCATTCGCGCAGCCACTTCTTCGTGAAGAACAACCCCACGACGGGCACCAACATCCGGCCCACGAAAGAGGCCTTCACGGAGACCAACCGCATGGACTTCCAGACCTACCTGAACTGGAAGAAAACCTTCGCCGAAGACCACAACATCGACGTGGTGGCCGGTTACGACTACATGAAGGACAAGAACAACAGCATCGACGCGCGCGTGCAGGGGGCGGCATCGGACAAGATTCCGACGCTGAACGTCGGGACCTCCAACATCACCAACTACCCGACCAGCACGCGGACCGACGAGGTGCTGATCTCCTACTTCGGACGTGTCAACTACAACTTCCGCGAGAAATACCTGCTGTCGTTCACCATGCGCGCCGACGGCTCGTCGAAATTCGCCGCGGGCAACCGCTGGGGTTACTTCCCGGCGGCTTCGGCCGGCTGGATCGTGGACGAGGAGGCGTTCTGGCCGCGGAACAAGGTGGTCAGCTCGCTCAAACTGAGGGCCAGCTACGGTCTGACGGGCAACAACGGCATCGGGCTTTACGACACCTACGGCAGTTACAACTCGGCGTACCAGTACAACGGCATGTCCACCACCACGACCGGCGAAATGCCGAACAGCAACCTGACATGGGAATCCACGACGCAGGTCAATGCCGGTCTGGACATGGGGCTGGCCGACGACCGGGTGCGCGTGAGTTTCGACTATTACGACAAAGTGACGCGCAACCTGCTGTTCGACGTGACGCTGCCCAACACCACCGGTTACGGTTCGGTGGTCTCCAACGTGGGCAAGGTCCGCTTCTACGGCGTCGATCTGGCGATTTCGTCGGTCAACATCAGCCGCGGCGACTTCACGTGGACCACCGACTTCACCTATAACTTCAACATGAACAAGGTGCTGAAGCTGCCCGACAACGGCAACGTGCGCAACCGCATGGACGGCATCACCATCGGCGACGGGAGCCAGTTCGGGGGCATCGCCGAGGGCGAGCGCATGGGCCGCATCTACGGTTACAAGGTCGATCACATCATCGAGACGCAGGCCGACGCCGACGCGGCGATGTACGACGCTTCCTCGCGCGGATACCGCCGCTCGGACCGCAGGCAGATCGCCGGACGCAAGGATATCGGCGACTACGAATGGGTCAACCGCGCGGGTTCGACGCAGCGCGACGGCCGGGACATCATCAACGAGGAGGACCAGTTCCTGCTCGGCTACGCCACGCCCCACTCGACCGGCGGCATCGGCAATACTTTCCGGTACCGGAACTGGTCGCTGAATATCTATATGGACTATGCGCTGGGCCACTCGATCCAGAACGAGATGCAGATGCGCTACTTCATGGCGACGATGGGCAACTGCAACTGGAACTTGGTGAACGACGTGAAGCAGTGCTGGTCGCAGCCGGGCGACAAGACCAAGTACGCCCGTTTCACGGCCAACGACCCCGACTGGGGCAACCGCAACTTCTCGCGCATGTCGGACGTTTTCGTCGAGAAGGGCGACTACCTCTGCATCCGCGACATCTCGCTTTCGTACAAGCTTCCCGTGCGCTGGACGAGCCGGCTGGGCATGAAAGACGTGACCCTGACCGTTTCGGGCAACACGCTCTACTACTGGACGGCCGTGCACGGCGTATCGCCCGAAGCGGCGACCACCGGGGGACTCTACAATTCGGCTTCGACCTATGCCACGGGTTTCAGCCCCTATCCGCCCGCGCGCAAGATCCTGTTCAGCGCCAAATTCACGTTCTAACCCCTTAAAACTACCAAACCATGAAATGCAAAAAGATACTGACTGCCCTGCTGGCTGCGGCGTGCACGATGAGCGGCTGCCACGGCGACCTCGATATCATGCAGGACAACAAGCTCTCGGCCAGCAACATGTGGATCGACGAAAGCGACGCCGAGACGGCGACCTACGGCATCTACCTCTACATGCGCGACGCGCTCAAGAGCGTACACGACATCTACCTCTGCTGGGGTGAATTTCGCAACGGTCTCTGGGGCGCGGGCACGAACAAAACGCTGTCGGGCGTGGACCAGACGCAGGTGCGCACCAGCACCATGTCTTCGAGCAACGCCTATGCCGACTGGAGCGTCATGTATAAGACCGTCAATCAGGCCAACCTGATTCTCAAGCACGTGCCGGAGATGGGAATTTCGGAATCGGTCCGCAATTTCAGTCTGGGCAACGCCTATTTCTCCCGCGCATGGTGCTATTTCTGGATCGCACGCATCTGGGGCGACGCTCCGCTGGCCCTTACGGGGTACGAATCCACGGGCGGCGACCTCTACCTGCCCCGCGCGCCGAAAGCAGAGATTTTCGCCCGGATCGAAAGCGACCTGACCGAAGCCGAGCGGTACGTGACCGACAATTCGGACAAGGCCGTAGCCACGCCCGCCGCGGTGCAGATGCTCAAGGCTGACTACGCGCTGTGGATGTACCGCGTCGCCGGAGGCGGTTCGTCGTACCTCACCATGGCCGAGAAGGCCATCGAGGCGCTGAACCTCTCGGCGTCGCGTCTGGAAAGCGACTACGCTCAGGTCTTCTCCTCGGCCAACAAGCTCAACAAGGAGGTGATCTTCGCCGTCCATCAGGCCAACGGCGAAGCCGTCAACGGACCGGGGTATTACCTCGGCTGGAACAGCAACTACGTCGAAGCGGCCTACCAGAACAATCCGGTGCCCATCACCGGCGGCAACCAGTGGTGGTGGTATACCGACCGCTACAAGGCGCTGCTGACCTCGGTCGAGGGCGATACGCGCACGAAGCTGACCTACAACAGGGCCGACTACGGCACGACGATCAAGTCGATCGAGTGGACCGAAAAGGGCGTCGGGCAGATGATAAGCGGCGCGCGCATTTTCGACTCCGACTTCATCCTCTACCGCTATGCCGAGGCCTTCCTGATGGATGCCGAGATCAAATACTACCGGAAGGACTACGGCGGGGCGCTGACGGCGCTGGGCGAAATCACCAAGCGCGCCTACGGCAACGCCGCCCACTACACCGATCAGAGCGACGCGGCCGTAAAACGGGCCATCGTCGAGGAGAGCCTCAAAGAGCTGGTCGGCGAAGGGCGCACGTGGTGGACGCTGATCCGTCTGGACGCGGTCTGGGACTACAACAAGGATGTCGCCGACAAGCGCGAAAGCAACGCCAACATTCTCCTGTGGCCCATCACGCAGGAGTCCATCATCAAGAATTCCAAGCTCAAACAGACGGAGGGCTGGTATTGATACATAACCCGAAAAACGAACGACAATGAAAATCAACTGTTATATTGCGCTCGTCGCCGCGGCCCTCGCATGCGCCTGCAATCCGCTGGCGGACACCGACGACATGGACAACAACGTGCAGGCCACACGCATCGCCTTCTCGCCCGAAGTCGTGACCCTCGACAACGCCGGGCGGAATGCCGAGGAGGATCAGGGACAGAACGTCATCGTCACGCTCAACCCCAAGGCACGCAGGTCGATGGCATGGAGCGCCGAGACGGACAAAACCGAAACGTGGTGCACGCTGACGGAGTGCAGCGTCACCGACGCCGACGGCGTCACGCACCGCGGATTCCGGATCACCGCGACCGAAAATACGGCCTACAAACGCACGGCGACCGTTACCCTGACGGCGGCCGACGGTACGCAGGAGACGCTCCGGGTCGTGCAGACGGGCGTCTACCCCGACGCCGAAGTCACGGTGGACCCGAAGCAGATCGAGTTCAACGCCGACGAGATCGTCCCGGTCGATGTCAGCTTCACGACCAACATGGGCGACGTCTATGCGGTCTCCAGAGACGAGGACGCCGACTGGATTTCGTGGGAGGACTTGGGCGGCAATGTGATCCGCTTCACGGCCGCGCCGTGGGACGACGAGGAGCAGCCGCGCACGGCCAACGTCTATATCACGGTCGGCAGCGAGGAGACGAGCGCCGCTACGGCGAAGATTCCTGTCACGCAGCTGGCCAAAGACCTCTACTGCTATGTCTGGGGTGCGTCGCTGTTCGATTACGACCGGTTCGAACTCGCCCGGCGCATGACCAAGTCCGAGACGGGCGTCTACCGCTTCGACGCCTATTTCACCGCCGGGAATGCACCCGAAATCCGCGTCAACACCGTGCTGCGCGCCGATTACTACCCCGCTTACGCGCTTGCGGCCGACGGGCGGATCGTCACGCTCAATTCGGCGGCGGATGCGGTTCCCGCGGGGCCTGCGATCGACATCGACGGCATGCGTACGCTGACCATCGACCTCAATGCGATGACCTACACCCTGTCGCGCATAGCGATCGCCAACTGCATGCCCGACGACGCGGCGGCCGCCTGCCCGTCGAAGGCGTTCCGGACCAAGGACGGCGGCGTGAAGATATGGATGACCCGCAACCTGAACTGGAACGGCGGTCCGGAGATCGGCGCGATGAAACTGGGGTCGCGTCTGGTGCCGGCCTATTCCGGCTCGGCGACGTCGGGCGGCTACGATCCCCAAGACCCCTACATCGAGCGCAATCCCGCCTACGACGAAGAGGAGAGCGGCGGATCGGTCAAGGGCGATCAGGCCGTCACGGACCGTCACGGACGTCTCTATACGCTCGATGAAATCCTGCTGGGCACGCCCGCCGGCGGATTGGGCCGCGGCATCACCTCGATCGAATGGCCTTCGGCCTACAATGTCGGTTCGACATTCGTCGATGCCGTCGGCACGCAGATCACGGCGCGCGTCTTCAAGTCCGCGGAGATGAAAGCCGTGACCGACGACGAGCGGTTCTTCGCCGAAAATCCGGCGCTCTCGGCCCAGATTCAGGGCATCTGCCCCTACGGCTGGCATATCGCCAACTTCCGCGACTGGTACGACCTGGCCTATGCTGCGCTCGAAGCTTCGCGCGGCGATGGGACCTATCCCGTCCGGGAGGAGATGCTGACCATCGCCAAACTCGTCGCCACCAACGCCAACAACGTGGCTCCGTGGCTCCGCACGCAGGAGGGCTGGACGAGCACTCCCGCCCGTGCCGCGGGCGCCGACGCCTTCGACTTCAACCTCTATCCGACCGGATGGCGGCTCAACAAGAACGGCTACGGGCAGTACGGCGACACGGCCCATTCGTGGGTGCCGCTGATCGGCTCCTCGGCCAAGAAGACGTGGCGTCTGAACAACGTCAAGGCGACGAGCAACTACTGGTTCAACGACAACCTCGACGCCGGCAACCCGGCTGTGGGCATCCGCTGCGTGAAAAACTACAAAGTCAAGAAGTAATCAACCGACCGGGGTGCGGCCCGCCGAAGGGCGCTCCCCGGTCCAAAAACGACAAGAACGATGAAAAAGCTGAAATATCTGCTGATGGCGTGCTGTGCGGCCTGCGTATGGCTGGCGGCATGCTCCGACGACGATTACGAACCGCTGCCCGACTGGTGGTGGGAGCAGACGGGCGAACCGGCGGTCTATCCCGAACCCGAACCCGTCGACAACAAGGTCGTGGCGCACCGCGGCTGTTATGCCGAGACCGGATTTCCGCAGAACTCCGTCGCCGGGCTGAAAAAGGCCGTCGAGATGAAGCTCTTCGCCTCGGAGTGCGACATCCACCTGACCAAAGACGGTAAAGTGGTCGTCTACCACGACGATTACTACCTCGGCAACACCTGCTTCAAGGACGCCACCTATGCCGAGCTGTGCGCCAAGGGTACGCTGGCCAACGGCGAGAAACTGCCGCTGCTGGAGGAGTTCATCGACGTGGTGCTCGAAGGCGGCTGCACGCAGTTGTGGATCGATGTCAAGACGCTCGGCGACGAGGCGGGCGGCAATGCGGAAGCGAGCCGTACCGGCATCGCCGCCGCGCAAATCGTCCACGAGAAGAGAGCCAAGAATTTCGTGGGATTCATCGTCGGCCGTCTTGCCATACGCGACAAGGTGATTCCCGCGGTCCGCTCGGCGTGGCCCGTGTCGTACGGAGCGGCGGCCTACGAACCGGGCGACTTCATCGCCAGAGACATTCCGTGGGCCAACATGAAGCTCGCCGATTTCGGGCTGGACACCAAGCGGGCCAAGAGCTTTCCCGAAAACAAGGTGCGGCTGAGCCTGTGGCAGATCGACACCGACGAGCAGATGCAGTGGTATCAGGGCATCCGCAGCGATGTCTACGGCATCACGAACTATCCCCTCAGGATGATGGACAAGCTGGGACTCCGCTGACGGATTTCCGCATGAAAGGAATGCCGCGCCCCGGAAGGAGCGCGGCATCGCTTTTTGCAGGCCGGAATCAGAATCCGATGAAGTCGGTCTGAAGTTTCGACGTGCGGTAGGTGTTGCCCATGCCGTCCTCGACGACGATCTCGAAATCGGCCGTTTCGGGCGTCCCGGAGGTCAGTCTGCCGTAATAGAAGTGGTCGAGCTTCTTGCCCCACGTGCTGCCCACGCTCTTGCTGAAGTAGAGCACGTGGTAGGCGTAGGCCCAGTAGTCGCAGGTCGAAATGCGGGTCATATCCCCCACCTTCGCGCCGTTCTGCCAGAGCGACACTTTCCAGTCGCCGCCCGTGTCCGAATTCCAGACGTTGGCCACGATGCACTTCGCGTCGTTCATGGCCGAGGCGTTGGCGGCGAAGCCGAACGTCGTGCTGCCGGAGGTGCCGAACACCTGCTTGGCCGAGTAGGCGCGGATCTGGTGGTCGGCGGCCTTGTTGGTCGCTTTGTAATACTGGTTGGGAACGGTGCTGCCCGAAATCTCGTACACGCCGTATCCGTTCGGCGTGCCGTCGGCGCAGAGGGTCGAGGTCCACCACGCGCCGCAGGCCGCTCCGTGGATGTGTTCGAAGATCTTCTTGCCGTTGCGGGTGTGGATGTACTTCTGCTGGTAGTGCGTGTGCCCGATCATGATGTGCGCTTCGGCGAACTCCGAGAGCAGGTCGAGCACCCCGGCGTGATTCATGTGGCTTTCGTCCGTTTCGCTCGTGCCGCCGCGGAACGGCATGTGGGCGCAGAAGATCACCAGCTTGTCCTTCGCCACGTGCGACAGGTCCTGACGGAGCCATTCGAGCTGCTGGTCGGTGATGCCGCCCTTGTAGTTGCTCGACGGGGTGCTGCCGCCGACGTAGAAGACGTTGTCCATCGAGACGATGTGGGCGTTGCCGCGGTTGAACGAGTAGTTGCGCGGTCCGAACTGCGATTCGAAGTTGGCGGCGGCCTTGTCGTCCGAAGTCTCGGTCTTCAGGTGGTCGTGGTTGCCGATGGTCTGGAAGATCGTCAGGTTGCGGTTGGCCATCGCCTCCTTCATGTTGCTCCACAAGTCGGGCGTGTCGAAGACGATGTCGCCGAGCGTGATGCCGTACACGGCGCGCCCTTTGGCCTTGAACGTTTCGACCGTCGCCTCGATGTCGGGAATGGTCTCGTTGACGTAACGGCTGATGTCGTCCGTGCTGGCGCACTGCGGGTCGGCGATGCAGAGCAGCGTGAAGTCGGTTTCGGGAGCGGCCAGCGGCTTGAGCACGAAGTCGTGGCGGTCGGCGATGTTCTTGTGGACGATTTCGGCATAGTACAGCGGATAGTTGTCCGCCGAGGTGTTGATTTCGTACCCTGCCGGCGTGCTGTACCAGACGAAGCGCGCCTTCTTGTAGCGGATCATCTGATAGACGCCGTTGGCGTCGGTCTCCACGCAGTTGTAGCCGTCCGACACCACCACGCCCTGCACGGGGTTGCCCGACGTGTCGGTCACCAGTCCGTAGAGGGTCGTGCCCTCGCCGAGCTGCGTGCCGTTAAGCTCGGTCTCGACGCCGGGTTCGCGGCCCTCGCCGTCCGATTTGTCGTTGCTGCACGCCAGCAGAAGCGCGGCCGCCATGCAGCAGAATAACATGATTCTTGTCTTCATATCTTGTCGTTTTTATTGTCCTCTTACTTCCAGAGCGCATTCTGTTCGAGATTGGGGTTGCGCGTGATCGCCGTCAGCGGAATCGGACGCAGGTACTTCTTCTCGCTCCACACGCGCCGGTATTCCCAGACGATGTTGCCCTCGCCGTTGAGCGAGAAGGTCTGGTTGGCGCCCGTATTCGAAATGGCGATCGAATGTTCGGTGTCCTCGCCCGGACGGATGTAGAAGTCGGGCACGGGATCGCCGTTGTCGTCGGTGCTGAGACCCGTGTAGTCGTAGGTATAGCTCGTGCTGCCGATGTAGATGCCCGTCCACGGGTTGTTGTCGCTCGTCAGCAGGTCGCCCATGTGCCAGCGCATGTCGTCGTCCCAGCGGAGACCCATTTCGAGACAAAGCTCGATGCCTCGTTCGCGGCGCACTTCGAGAATCCATTTGTCGGTCACCGTATTGAGGAAATAAGCCTCCATGTAGGGATCGGCCTTGGCGGGGATGACCGACGTCACGCCGGCGCGGCTGCGCAGCGGCGCGATGGTCTGATCCCAGACGGCGGCGTCCATTTCGCCCAGCTCGGCCTTGGCTTCGGCATAGTTGAGCAGCACCTCGGCGTAACGGATGATCGGCAGCGAGTTCCAGCTGGCCGCCTTCGAAAGCACGTTGTCGGCATCGTCGTCGATCGACCACTTGATCGGATGGTAGCCCGTGCGGGTCACCTTCCAGTTGGGCGAATAGGGCACCGTGCGGCCGCTGATCTTCATCTGGTACGAGGGGCTGATGACCGTCTGCGCCATGCGGGCGTCGCGGCCGTCGAATTCGTGGATGAAGTCGACGGTCTTGTAGCCGTCGATGTCGGTGAAGGGCGTGCCCTTGGTCGTGAGGTAGGTGTTCATGAACTTCTTGGTCATGGCGATCTTGGTTCCGTAGGTCGGCGAATAGTAATACCAGCTGGTTTCGTGGAAGGCCGAAAGCTCCTTGCTGTATTCGCGGCCGAAGATCACCTCTTGGGTCAGCAGCCCGGCGCTGGTGAACAGCGAGCGGTAGGCGGTCTTCACGTCGCCCGTCACGAGCGAGAAGGGACCTTTGTCCATGATCTCCTTGGCTGCCGCGGCGGCTTCGCGCAGGAACTTGTTATCGGCGTTGTAGACGTCGTTCTGCCACGGCTTGTCGGACGACGGCTCGCGCGAATGGTACTTGCGGAAGGTGCCTTCGTAGAGACATACGCGCGACTTGAAGGCCAGCGCCACCCACTTGTTGATCAGGGCCGAGCCTTTCGTGTACTTGGCGTCGGCAAGGCAGTAGGTGCTGGCGAAGGTGAGGTCTTCGAGCACTTTGTCCATGACGTATTCGCGGCTGTCGCGGGGTTTGGTCAGGGCCTCCTTGTCGCTGGCCGAGATCGTGAAGTCGTACCAAGGCACGGCGCCGAAGGTCCGCACCTTGTCGTAGTAGAACCATGCGCGCCAGAAGCGGGCCACGCCTTCGTAATGGTTGTAGACCTCGTCGCTTACGCGGCCCCGGCAGCGGTGCATGTTGTCGAGCATGTAGTTTACGCGGCGCAGGTTGGTCCAGCTGCTTTCGGTCCAGCCGCCCTGATTGTCGGGCGAGACGTTGCCGTCGGGACGCAGCAGGTCGGTGGCGATGTCCACGGCGCAGTAGTCGGCGTCGATGTCGCCGCGCGTGATGGTTCCGTCGCCGGGGATCATCTTCTGGATGAATCCGTTGGCGTATAGCTCCAGATCGGTCTCCGATTTCCAGAATTCGTCGCTGCCGATCTGGTCGTAGGTGTCGCGCGTCAGGAAGTCCTCGCAGGCGGTCATTCCTGCGGCCGCCACGGTCATCAGCGTGTATAATAGGATTTTTTTCATGGTTGCAGTCGGTTAAAATGTTACGTTTACGCCCAGCGTCACGGTCTTGAGCATCGGATAGGAGTAGCCGTTACCCGTGCCGCCGAGTCCCGATTTCTGGGTGCTTGCGAAGTCGGAGTCGCCGCTGGTGATTACTTCGGGGTCGAACATGTCCGTATACTTGAACATCGGCGAGTGCGTGAAGAGGTTTTCGCCCGACACGTAGATCTTCAGCCCCTCGATGCGCAGTTTCTTGCATATGTGCTTGGGGAAGGTGTAATCGACCGTGATGTTTTTCAGACGGATGTACGAGGCGTCCTGCAGGTAGTGGTCGTTCTCCCACGTCAGCGGACCGTCGTTGCGGTTGGCGGCGAGCGACACCATGCGCGTCCAGTAGGGATTCTTGTCCATGTTCGTCACGCGCCAGTTGTCGGTGCTCTTGTCGATCTTCACTACCCTGTCACCCGTCTGCGTCTTCATCAGCGAGTTGTAGGCGCGGTTCCACTTGCCCCAGAAGAAGCCCGATTCGGTCCACGGATACCAGTCGCGCTTGCCCACGCCCTGCCAGAGCATCGAAAGGCCGATGCCGTTCCAGTTCAGCGACATGTTGATGCTGTACTGGTAGCGGGGCGACTGGTTGCCGATGATCTCCATGTCGCCGTGGTTCGACAGCGTGCGGTTGCCTTTGGTCATGATGCCGTCGCCGTCCACGTCGACGAACCGCAGGTCACCGGCGTAGGCGCGGAACATCTCGCCGTTCTTGAAGAAGTTGTAGGCCGGGCCGTTGAGCGCCTCGGCGTTGCTGGCGTAGATGCCCGCGGTGCGGAAGCCCCAGATCTCGCCGATCTCCATGCCCTTGTAGTAGGTGGTCAGGTCGCCGGTCTCGTTGTAGTAGTCCGTAATCCAGCTGCGGCTGTCCCAGAGCATGGCCCGGAGGCTGTAGTTGAAGGGCTTGCCGCCCAGCTTGAACGAATCGCGCCAGCCGAGGCTGACCTCCCAGCCCTTGGTCTTCAGGCTGGCGTAGTTGCCGTAGGGCGCCGCGCTGCCCAGCACCTGCGGAAGGTTGGGACCGACGGTGTAGAGGTCGGTGGTGTTGCGGCGGTAGTAGTCGCCCGTGAACGAAAGCCGGTTGTTGAACAGATCGAGGTCCAGACCGATGTTGTAGGTGGTCACCTTCTCCCACGTGATGTCGTCGGGAATCAGGTCGGGAACCGACGTGTAAGGCACGTTCTGACCGTTGATGATGACCGACGACTTGGCGATCGAGGCGCTGTTGGTGGCCGTCATCGTTTCGAGGTACTGATAGGGGTCGATGTTGGCGTTGCCGAGCGATCCGATGCTCGCGCGGATCTTGAAGTTGTCAAGCCATCCCTCCACGTGCGGTTTGAGCCACGGCTCCTCCGAGAGACGCCAGCCCACCGATGCCGAGGGGAAGAATCCCCACTGCGAGTTGGCCGGGAATTTCGACGAACCGTCGTAGCGTGCGCTCAGCTCGACCAGATAGCGGCCCGCATAGGCGTAGTTGATACGTCCGAAGAAGCCGACCAGCCCCCACGTGTAACCGCCCGACGTGGTCGAGTAATACTCGCCGTCCATCAGCGTGAAGCTGGGCTTCGAGGGATAGAGGTTGCCCTGCCGGTAGGTCTTCTGCGCGCGGTAGTCGTAATCTTCGAGGTTCCATCCGGCCACGATGTTCAGGTCGTGGTCCGCTCCCAGTTTGGGGGTGAGGGTGCCGACGATGTTGGTCGAGATGTAGTTCGAAATGTAGTTCCAGTTTTCGAGCGACGAGTAGCTGTTGTCCTGTCCCGAAACGTTCACGCCCGTATAGTAGGTGTAGAGGTTCTCCATGCGGTCGCGCGTCCAGCGTGCGCCCTTGTAGGTCACGTCGGCCGAGACTTTGAACACCTCAGGGACGAATTCGAAGTTGAACGTCGTGGTGTTGGCCACCTCCAGCCGGTTGTCCTCCTGCCACGAAGTGCCCTCGGCGAAGGCCGCGTATCCGCTCTGGGCGGCGGTCTGCGTCCATGTGCCGTCGGGGTTCTTCAGCAGCGCGAACGGAAAGGCGAACATGTCGATCTGACGCGAGATCATCTGCTGGCCGTAGTGCATCATCGGCTGATGGTACTTGCTGCTCATCAGACTGGTGTTGTTGTCGAGCGTCAGCCACGGGCGGATGCGGATCGAGCCTTTGGCGCGCAGGTTGTACTTCTTGTAGGTCTCCTCGCCCACCTTGTAGATGCCGTCCTGATTGTAATAGCGTCCCGAAACGTAGTAGCTCACGCCCTCGCGGCCGCCCTGAATGCTGACGGCGTGCGTGGTCGAGTAGTTCACCGACTTGTAAATCTCCTTGAGCCAGTTCGTTTCGCCGTAATAGCTGTAGTTGCCGTTGGCGTCGATGCTGTAGTTGTCCATCGTCGGATCGGCGCGGCGGCGTTTCAGCTCTTCGAACCATGCGTTCGAATAAGGCATGTAGTTGTTGAACAGCGACGGGACGGTGGCCGTCGGCGACGAGTTGAGATACGATTCGCGGAACGCCTCGACCCACTGCACGGGGTCGGTCACCACGTTGTCCTCCCAGATCACCGTGCGGCGGTGCAGCGACACCGAACCGTTGTAATTCACGCGCACCTTGCCTTTTTCGGGATTCTTGGTCGTGATAAGGATCACGCCGAATGCGCCGCGGGCGCCGTAAACGGCTGCCGACGAAGCGTCCTTGAGCACCGAGATCGAGGCGATGTCGTCGGGGTTCACCGAGCTCATGTCGCCCTCGGCGCCGTCGATGAGTACCAGCGCGCTGCCGCCCTGTCCGAGTTTGTTCTCCTTCTGCCCGTCGTTGACGCGGGCCTTGAAGCTGTTGTTCACGCCGCGAATGGTCACCTGACCTCCGTGGGCGGCCTTACCGTCGGTCTGCACGATGTTCAGACCCGGAATCTGGCCCTGAAGCGAACGGGTGATGTCGGCGTTCGGACGGTTCTCCACCGCGTCGCCCGCCAGATTCTCGACGGCGCCCACGATGTTGCGCTTCTTGAGCGTACCGTAACCCACGACGACCACTTCGTCCATCACCAGCTGATCCTCCTGCATCGTGACGTCGATCTGGGTGCGCTGCCCCACCAGCTCTTCCTGATTGCGGTAGCCGATGTACGAGAAGAGCAGCATCGCGTCCTTGTCCGTCGGAATGGTGTAGCTGCCGTCCACGCCCGTGGAGACGCCGACCAGCGTGCCTTTGATCGTGACCGTCACGCCGATCATCGGGTTGCCTGCGGCGTCCCGCACCACGCCCGTCACCTGCGCCTTGGCCGGAGCGGCCCTGACGGTTTGTGCGGGATGCGCGCTGCGCGTCAGCACCACGACCTTGTCCACCACGCGGTAATCGATGCCGCGGGGCGTGAATACCGTTTTGAGGATGGCGTCGAGCGCGGCCCCCTGTTCCGTAACGTAGAGGTTCTCCATCGGATAATCGGCCAGTGCGATTTCATAGGAGAATACGATGCCCACCTGCTGCGTGATCGCGTCGGCAACGGTTTTGAGCGTCGTTCGGGAATAGGACAGCTTCAGGTCGTGCCCTTGGGCGTCGGGAAGCGTTCCTCCTCCCGCATAGCCCCTAGATGCTATGCAGCAGAGCGCCATGACCAGACAGAGTCCTTTATGGAATAAATTCTTCATAGTTTCAATTCGGTTAATTATGGTTACTTCCTGCGGCCGGTGCAAAATGAAATCCCGGCGCCGTCTGCGGGACGGGCCTGAGCGTGTTCGTTTTCATACGGTCTGCGGAACCTTGCAAGCCATCCGTCGTCCGATAAAAACCGTGTAGTGCCGATTGTGATTGATTAGGTAGGCATCGCTTGGGTCGTTTTTTAGGTTGTTTTCAGTTAATATTGCGTGTTTCAGTTGCTGTCGGTTCGGTTGGCGGCCGGACTTTTCGGGTCCGGTTTGCATTAGATACAAGCGACCGCAGGAAACTACCCAAACGAAAACCCTTTTTTTATCGTTTTGTAATTTAAATATTCACACCTATGTTTATCAATATTTTACTTTCGCGCGGGAAGGTCGTGAAATTTTTGCCGTTTTTATTTGGAAGTCCGGAAAATTCGCTATATTTGTCGTGCAAGTCATTCGATATCGTTAGAAACCGCGTAGGAAATTGACGTCCGGCAGGACCCGGAGTCGGTTTCTGATTTTTTTTATCGGTTTAAAACAAAACTAACGATCAAGCATTATGAAATTTTTTCACAAACTGACGATAATTCTCGCGCTGGCGGGGATCGGCGGTCTGACTGCATGCAGCGACGACGACAGCGGGTTCCTCAAACGCAACCTGCGCGAGATGAGTTTCTCGTACGTCGAGTCGAGCAATACGTTTACGATTCGCGCCACGGGCGACTGGTATATCAGCGATGTGCCCGACAGCCGGGAGTGGACCGGCGCCTACGGCTGGGTGCACGTGGACCGGTTGTCGGGAAAAGGCAGCCCCGACACCTATCAGAAAATCACGGTCACCTGCGACCAGAACGTCTCGGACGAACGCACGGCGACCATCTACCTGCACGGCTGCGGCGAGGAGAACGTCGCCATCGCCATCAAACAGGAAAACGGCATCTTCGAATGGAAGCCCTTCGACAACGGACAGCGGTTCGGCGTGTCGGGCCTGCTGAAACTGAACGCCGAATCCGAAGCCAGCCTCCGCATCCCCTACATCAAGGCCGTCGGCACGGAGAAATACACCGTTTCGGTGACCCAGACGGGCGGCAACGGGCTGACGGCGGCCGCAGGCAGCTATTCGATCTCCTCGCCGGGCAACGGCTTCATCGAGATACCCCTCACGGGCACCGCGACCAAACAGGGCATCGTGACCTTCGCGCTGAAAGTCACCGACGCCGCGGGCGTCGAAACGGACTTCGGCGAGATTTCGACCATCGTCCGCGCCGGATTCGACCAAGCGGGCGAAGAGACGCCGCTGCTGGTCCAGAACTTCAACAAATTTCCTTGGGGCGGCGACTGCATCGGCCAGAAAGCCGGCGTGACCTCGGCGGACAAGACCGTCGCCAACCTCAGCCTCGACAACGAGACGGTGAGCGTCACGGCGGGCACCAACGCCAGCATCGGCGGCATCACCTCGACCGTACGCAACGGCAATCCCTCGTTCTACCGCGCCATCGGCATGGAGGGCTGGACGGGTTACCTCAACTACATGTGCCCCGGCTACATGCAGTTCGGAGCGGCAGGCGACAATGCCGACGGACAGCCCGGCAACATCATCTCCCCGGTGTTGAACATTCCCGCGGGCTACGACATGCTGCTGACCTTCAAGGTCGGCATCTGGGCCGCCGCGCCCGATCAGGGCATGGTCGGCATCTGCGAGAAGAACGACGGCTTCTGGATTTCGAAAGGCACGCTCAGCAAGATCGTCGCTTCGACCAAGAGCTACGTTTCGCTCGACATCCCGGCCTACACGTGGGTCGAAGTGTCGGCCGTCATCCCCAACCCCGGATCGCTGGCCAATCCGTCGCTCTTCATCTCCACGGCCGACAGCTGGTTCTCCGGATCGACGGTGAAGGCGGGCCGCTGGTATGTGGACGACATCAAGCTCGTATATTAAAACCGGACAACAACCATGAAAAAAAGCATCATATACATTCTGTTCGCCCTGTTCTCGTTCTCGGCCGCGGTTTCGCTCACGGCCTGCAAGGACGACGGCGTGGAGATTTCGGACGCCTACAAGTCGAAGACCCCGAAAAACGTGAAACTGCTCGAATACGGCAACAAGTCGCTCACTATCTGCTGGGACTTCGTCCGCGGCGCGACATCGTACACCGTGCAGCTCGTGGACGGCGACATGAACCCCGTCAGCGAAGCGCTCTGCATGACCACCGCCGACATCGACTACCATGAATTCACCGACCTGCCGACCGACCGGATCTATTACGGCCGCGTGCGGGCCAACTACCCCTACTCCGCCACTTCGGACTGGGTGTACGTCACCGAGCACGACAAACCAGCTATGCTGATGGCTTCGGTGGGCATCCTCGACCTCGATCCGCAGCTGAAACTCCATGCGGCGAGCGGTTCGACGCTGACCTTCGAGTGGTCCTACACCGACGACAAGGCGACCGACGCCGCGCGCAGCTACAACGTCGAGCTTTTCCGCGACGAAGCCTGCACCGACCTCTACGTCAGCTGGCTCGCCGACGGCAAACTCTCGTCGGGCAAAGGCATCTTCACCGCGCTGGCCGGCTACCCCGTCGTGCGCTACACCTTCTCAGGGCTTGATCCCGAAACGACCTATTACGCCCGGATCACCAACCTGAGTTTCGCCAATATCCAGACTCCCGTCGTGGCCGGAACCACGACCCAAGCCGGCCCGAAAGCCGCTGCGAACAACCCCGCGAAGGCCGGTGACATCGTGCTGGCGCAGGATTTCTCCGCCTTCATCCACGGCGGCGACATCGTGAATTCGGCGGCCGGTTACAACGCCGTTTCGGGCACCGACTTCCGCAAGACGTGGGAGAAGGCCGAGGGCGTGAATCCGCAGGCGGACGGCGACCGTCCCCTCTGCAACTGGGCGACCGAGTTCCACATCCACACGGGCGGCACGTCGGCCGAATACGTCGAAGCGCTCGGCATGAAGGGCTGGGGTTCGTCGGGCAACACCTCCACCCGTCCGGGCTACATCAAGTGCGGCGGCGGAAGCGGCGGCATCGGCATCCTCTACACGCCCCAGCTGACGGCCCTGCCCGCGAACACGACCGTCAAGGTCAGCTTCTCGGCCAGCGCCTATGCCGAAGGCGAAAACGTCTACGGCAGCGACATCATCGTCGAAGCCGTCGAAGGGGCGGAATTCGGCTCGAACAACGTCGTGAGCAAGAAAGGCACCGCCTTCGTGTCGAAAACGGTCGACATCTCGTCCGCCGTGGGCAGGTTCGAAACCTACACCGTGACGCTCGAAGGACTCACCCCGGCGTCGCGCATCGCCTTCTCCTCGAATCCGGCGCAGGCCGGCGCCAACAAGACGCGCTTCCTGCTCGACGACATCGTCGTCACCTGCGAGGGCGAAACGCATCTTGAGCAGCTCGCGGCCCCGGCGAACGTGAAATTCGACGCCGAAGCCGTTCAGCCCGACAAGCTGACGCTCAAATGGGACGCCGTGAGCGGCGCGGCATCCTATACGGTCGCCTGCTGGGCCGACGGCACCGACGAAAGCAAGGCTGCGCTGGTCGAAAAGATCGACGGCACGGCCTGCACGCTCGACAAGCTGACGCCCGAAACCAAATACAACGCCAAGGTCAAGGCCGTAGCCGGCCGCACGGCCACCGACTCCGACTGGTCGGCCAAGGCTTCGGCAACCACCGCCGAAGCTTCGCAGGGCAAGCTCGACGCACCCGCCAACCTGAAGGCCGAACCCGGATTCTCGACCGTGGCGCTGACATGGGACGCCGTTTCCGGTGCCACGGGATACAGCGTGACGGTCGATAACGGCACGCCGCAGACCGTGACGGACAACGCCTTCACGGCGACCGGGCTGACGGCGGGCACTTCGCACGACTTCTCGGTCGTGGCGCTCGCCGCGCTCGCCGCGGACAACTCCGATGCGGCGACGCTGCAGTCGAAGACGCTTTACGTCAGGATAGCCGCCGTAACCACGTCGAGCATCATCCTCGAATGGGAGCAGGCGGGAGACGTCTCGCAATATACGGTGGCCATCGAGGAGGAGGGCGATCCCTCCCGCAGCGCCCGGTTCACCTATGACTGGTCGAAAGCTTCGGGATACGGAAGCATCCCCCTGCGTTTCGCCTTCAACTATGTAGGCACGGAGTGGGCTTCGGCCGCCCTGTCACCCTCGGCAAGCTACAGGCTCAGGGTGAAGGCCGGCGCCGCAGATTCCGATTCGGCGTGGTCGAACGACATTACGGGCACCGTAGCGCGCCGCACGGCCCCTGCCGGCGAAGTGTTCTATGAAGACTTCGACCGCTTTATGGGCGGCGACGCCGTCATGACCGCCGTCGGCGTCAAATCGGCCAAGAAGGTGACCAGCGAGGCCGGGCTTTCGACCATGCTGACCGAGTTCACCTACACCGACTGGTCGGCGGGCGGCGGCGCCATGAATGCCGGCAGCGGCACCTACGGCGATCCCTACCGGTTGATGTTCTTCAAGGACGACGGCTGGGAAACCGGTGCGCTGGTTACGGGCAACGGAGTTCACAATGCCTTCTGCGGCAGTTTCCGTCTCGGCGGCGACAACGCGAACCAGAGCTATATCCAGACGCCCGCCATGAGCGGACTCACTGCGGCGGCGAATGTCACGGTGACCTTCAAGACCGCCGTAAACGTCTGGACCGCGGCTTCGACCACCGCCCCGGCCGTTGTCTTCAAGGCGGGCTGGTGCCGCGACCAGTTCGAGTCGATGGAGCTGTATGTGGTCCACGGCGACGGAACGAAAGTCAAGGTCTGCGACACGATCGCGGTCGGCGATGCCGGGAGCGAGCTGGCGTGGAAATCGCACAGCGTCGCGATCGAGGGGCTGCTGCCTACCGACAAGCTGATGTTCACCAGCGTAGGCGCCAAGAAGAGCCGTTATTACATCGACGAGATATCGGTCGTCAAGAACTGACGCCTTTCGTCCTCTGACAGCTTCGGCGCCGGAATGCAGCGATGTGTTCCGGCGCCGTCGTTTTGTTGCAGGAGGGTGAAAAAACCGGGTGCGGAGTGGCGAATACGCAAGATTTATGTATCTTTGTAGACATGGAATCCATTCCGACAGACAACGCCCGGCTCACGGCGGCGATCCGCGACGGAAGCCGCGAGGCTTTCGACGAGATGTGCGGCCGTTATTACGCGCCGCTGATGGCTTACGCCCGTCTCTTCCTGAAGGGAAACTGGGCGCAGGACATCGTGCAGGACGTTTTCGTAAACGTCTGGATTCGGCGCGAGACGCTCGATCCCCGGCAGTCGCTCTACGGCTACCTGCTGCGCTCGGTCTACAACCAGTCGGTCAATTACGTGAACAAAAACCGCCATGCGGGCAACTACCGCTCCTACCATCAGGAGCGGATCGAGAGCATCGGATACGCCTACTACGATCCCGACAACAATCCCATCATCGAAAAGATCTATTCGCAGGACCTGCGCGCCGGCATCGACGCGGCGGTGGCCGCCCTGCCCGAAAAGTGCCGCGAGGTCTTCACGCTGAGCTACCTGCAGGGATTTTCGCACCGCGAAATCAGCGAACGGCTCGGCATTGCGCAGAGTACGGTCGAGAACCACATCTACCTCGCGCTGAAGGCCCTGCGGTCGAAATTGTCGAAATCGGAACTGCTGATGCTCCTGTTTTTCATTTTCCTCTGTAATAATTCGCAGTCCTTTGGGTAGATTCACCCTGAGGATTGTATAGTAAGTAGCAAAACCAAAATGGAAGATACGCTTATAATGGATGCAGTCATCAATAAATACTTTGCGGGGGAGACCAGCGATCGGGAGGAGCAGTTCCTCATGGCGTGGCTGGAGGAGTCGGAGGAGCACCGGAAATACTTCTTCGAACTCAAAAGTATCTGGAACGCCCGCAACGTCTTCGCCGAAAGCGCCGACCTCGGCCGGTTCGCGGCCTTCATGCGCAGTACCGACGCCCGGATCGCGAAAATCGCCGGCGAGGAGCGCGCCCGTCGCCGCCGCGGTCTGCTGCGCTGGTCGATGAGCGCCGCAGCGGCCGTGCTGTTGGTGGTGTGTGCGGGATTCGCATGGCATTTCCTCGCAGGTCCCGACATTTACCGGGTCTATGAGAACAATACCGAAACCGTGACGACCGTCACCCTCGACGACGGCACGCAGGTATGGCTCAACGCCCGCACCCGGCTGATACTGCCCAAGGCTTTCAGTCCGACCGAGCGCAACGTGAAACTTGCCGGCGCGGCCTTCTTCGAAGTCGCGCGGGACGAAGCGGCGCCGTTCACCGTGGCTACCGACGACCTGCGGGTCCGGGTGCTCGGCACGGCCTTCTGCGTGCAGGCCTACGAGAACTCCGGGCAGGCCGAAGTGGTCCTCGAACACGGCTCGGTGCGCCTGCAAACCCCAGAAGGCGTCAATTTGGTCACCTTGCAGCCCGACCAGCGCGCGCTGTACGACGCGGCGGCCGACAACCTCGAAATCTCGCACGTGAACGCTTCGCACCTCGTGCTTTCGCAATACGATCTGGTGACGATGGCCAACGCCACCCTGCATGAAATCATCTCGCATATCGAAACGACCTACGGCGTGCGGATTTCGGTGCCGGGCCGTTACGGCGACAAGCGCTATGCGTTCAACTACCAGCGTTCGAACTCGCTCGAAGAGGTGCTCAACATCGTCGAGTACATGACGGGCGAACACTGCGAGGTGATCTTCCGCCAGAAATAACGTCGCTCCGCCGCATCGCCGGTCGGGGTTGCAGCCGGATGCTGCCCCGCCGCCGGCATCCGGAGCAAACCGCATACAAAAAGCCCCGCTTTCCGGCGGGGCTTTTCATGTTTTTGCAACTGCGTTACAGCGTCGAGAGCCAGTCGAGCGTGGCTTTCTGCCAGTCTCCGTAATAGCGGAACTTCGGGTTCATGCCCCAGCCGTGGCCGCCCGACGGATAGATGTGGAGCGTAGCCTTGACGCCGTGTTCCTTGAGCTTCTGGTAGAAAAGCGCGCTGTTCACGGCAGGCACCACCTTGTCGTCGTCGCAGTGGAACAGCAGCGTCGGCGGGGTCCGGGCATCGACTTTCTTTTCGAGCGAGAACTCCTGCGCGACGGGTTTGTCGGCATCGTCGGCGCCGAGCAGCTGCACGAACGTCCCCTTGTGGCGTTTGTCGGCGTCGGCCGAAATCACCGGGTAGTAGAGGATCATGAAATCGGGCTTCACTTCCGAAAGCGTACCCACGCTGCCGGCGAGATAGCCGCCCGCCGAGGTGCCCGACACCCCTACTTTCGCCGGGTCTATGTTCAGCTCAGCGGCCATTTCGCGCATGACGCGCAGCGCCTCGTCGGCGTCGTTGCGCGGAACTTCGCTGTGACCGTTGGGCAGACGGTATTTCACCACGGCGGCCGTGACGCCGTTTTCGGCGAACCACTTGGCCTCCTTGTGGCCGTTGCCGACCGAAAGCGTCGAGTAGCCGCCGCCGGGGAAGAATACCAGCGCCTGTCCCGTGGCGTTGTCGCCTGCCTTGTAGATCCACATTTCGGCTTTCTGGGTGTTGGACCACTGGCCGGGTTTGGGCTGGAGCTCCTCGCCCGTCAGGCCGTTGGAGGTGGGCGCCGTCGCGTTGTCCCAGAGTACGACATGGTAGTCCTGCGCATAAAGGGCCGGCGACAAGGTCAGGGCGGCCAGCAGGAGCAGTGTTTTTTTCATGGTTTGCAGTTTATTTTGGGTTAAACGGGTAAATCGGATTCAAAGATAGTGTAAACCGCGTGCCGCGGCAAATTTATTCGGCTGCGCCGGGTGTTTTTCGCACCTCAGGCAGGTCCAGCGTCCGGATCCGCTCTTTGAGCGGCGCGACGGCGGGTGCGCTGACGCTGAACTTCTCCAGTCCCGCTTCGAGCAGCCACGCCGTGGCTTCCGGGTCGGCGGCCAGTTCGCCGCACATGCCGGCTTCGATGCCCGCGCTGCGCGCCGCCGCGAGCGTCATGGCGACGGAGCGTCTCACGGCCGTATCGGACGGGTCGCAGAGATGCGCCACGCGCGGATTTCCCCGGTCTGCGGCCATGACGTACTGGGTAAGGTCGTTGGTCCCGATGCTGAAAAACCGCGCCTCCGCGGCCAGCAGGTCGGCGACCATGACCGCGGCGGGGGTTTCGATCATCACGCCCAGCTCGATTCCGGAATTGTAAGCGGCTTTTTCCGCGTCCAGCTCCGCCATGCACTCTCGCACGGCGGCTTCGGCCCGGCGGAACTCCCCGACCGACGTAATCATCGGGAACATGATCCGCAGGTTGCCGAATACGCTCGCCCGGAGCAACGCCCGCAACTGCGTACGGAACACGTCTTGCATGGAGAGCGAAACGCGGATGGCGCGCCATCCGAGAAACGGATTTTCCTCATGTCCGAAATCCATGTACGGCAATGCTTTATCCCCGCCTATATCGAGCGTTCGTATAACTAACGGGCGTTCGCCGCACAACTCCGCCGCATGCCGGTAGGCTTCGAACTGCGTCTGCTCGCCGGGAAATCCGCCGCGGCTCTGCATGTAGAGAAATTCGCTGCGGAACAGCCCGATTCCTTCGGCTCCCGCATCGAGGGCCGCGCGCACCTCCGCGACGCTGCCGGCATTCCCCAGCACGGCGATACGCCGTCCGCCGCGCGTCACGGCGGGCGTATGCGCACCTTTCAGGCAATGCTCGCCGTGCCGTTTCCGCGATGCGCTCAAGGCGCGGTATCGCCGTTCGGTTGCGGTATCGGGAGCGACGATTATTTCGCCGGTTTCTCCGTTGATTATCAGCTTGTCGCCTGTTTTTATTTCAAGCATGCATTCAGATGCTCCGACGATTGCCGCAATCCCTTTGGCGCGGGCGATGATGCAGACATGGCTCGTGACGCTTCCGCGGGCCGTCACCACGCCCGCGATGCGGCTGAAATCCATCAGCGCCGTATCCGACGGCGTCAGTTCCTCGGCCACGACGATCGTTCCGGGCGCAAGTCCGGCGAACGGATTTTCGGCCGTTTCGCCCGTGAGAATACGGCGTATGCGGCCGCATACGTCCCGCACGTCGTCGGTGCGGCCTCCGAGGTATTCGTCGTCGAGCGCGGCGAGCATGCCGCACACCTCTTCGCAGGCTTCGTCCAAAGCCCGTTCGGCCGAAAAGCCGTGTTTCGAAATCCGCTCTTCGACCTGTTCCGCCAGCATCGGGTCGTCGGCCATCTCCAAGTGCGCCGCGAAGATGTCGTTTTCCGCCGCCAATATGCCCAGCTCCGTTTTCGCCTGCGCCAGCGCGGCATGAAAGCGGGCCGTTTCGGCCGCCGGATCTCCGGTCGCGGCGGACGGTGCGGCCGAAACGCGGCGTTCGAGGACGAACGCCGTTCCTGCGGCAATTCCCGCCGCCGGGATTCCGGTCCGAAGCACGCGCATCACTCGCTCATGTTTGCGATGAACGCCGCGACGGCCTTCACGGCGGCGGCTCCGTCGCCGCCCTCGGCGCATATTTCGATCTCCGTGCCGCACTTCAGCCCCAGCGACAGCAGGGCGAGCATGCTCGCGGCATTGACCTCCTTAGCGGCGGTGCGGAAAGTGATCCTGACGGGCGCAAGGCCCTTGACAAGTTTTGCCAACTCCCCGGCCGGCCGCGCGTGCATGCCGTTGGGAGCCGTAATCGTTACTTTTTGCGATGTCATATAAGTCGTTGTTGGTTCGGTCGGTTTTCGGTTCTTCGTCCGGGGCTATTTCAGCGCGTCGTAGATCACCTGCGGGTCGGTCGCGGTCATAAGCCGCTGCAACAGCTCCTCGTCCTCGAACGATGCGCTCAGCCGGGCGAGGATCTCCAGATGCTCGTCCCCCACGCCTGCGATTCCCACGATCAGATGCGCTTTCTCGCCGTCGAAATCCACGCCGTCGGGGTATTGCAGGATCACGATGCCGGAGCGCAGTACGCGCTCCTTGGCATCGGAGGTTCCGTGCGGAATCGCAAGCCCCATCCCCAGACAGGTCGTCGCCAACTCTTCGCGGCGCAGCATCGCATCGACATACTCCGGCCGGGCATATCCGCCCGCGACGAGCAGTTCGCCCGCCCGCCGGATCGCCTTCTCCTTCGGCTCCGCAGGCAGTCCGACCCGGATATTTCCGGGTTGCAGGATGGCGCCGTCCGGAGCGGCGTCCTTGGGGGCGGATGCGGTTTCTTCGGGTTTCGGGTCCGAATCGGCCGCGGCGTCCCGCAGACCGGATTGGTCGCAAGAGAGTGCGGATTGTGCGGACCGGGAACCGGATACACCGCAAGAGGGCGTAGTTTCTGCAAGCCGGACGAACAGGGCGTCCAGACCGGGATCGGAGAGGAAGTTGTCGATTACGATCAGCTCGGCGCCTTTTGCGGCCGCGGCGATCCGCTCCGCCAGTACGGACTGGCATACGACCACGTCGGCATCGGACGGAATACGGTCCGCCGCACTGTTGCCCACCGCAACGCCGATTCCCGCGTCCCGGAGACGTCTGCGGAAACGGGTCGCGCCGAGGGCGCTCGATCCCATGCCCGCGTCGCAGGCGAAGATCACTTTGCGGACGGGTCGTCCGGCTGCATGCGGCGATATGCCCGCTGCGCTCTGCGGGAGCTTCCCGACGGCTGGATCGCCTTCCGTTTCGGTCTTGGACGCACGTCGGATAAAGGGTGCGGCGACGAGCAGCGACACGGCTGCGGAGATCACGACGCCCAGCAGGACGATGAGCGTCTTGCCTTTGGGGGCCATCGCCAGCACCGAGAGGATGCTTCCGGGCGACGCCGGAGCCACCAGCCCCGCATCGGTGAGCGAGAAAAACAGCAGTCCCGCGGCGCTGCCCGCGATTGCGGCAACGATCAGTACCGGACGGGCGAGTATGTAGGGAAAATAGATTTCGTGGATGCCGCCGAAAAACTGGATAATCACGGCTCCCGGAGCCGACTGGCGCGCATTTCCCCGGCCGAAAAGCCAGTATGCGAGCAGTACGCCCAATCCGGGACCGGGGTTGGTTTCGAGCAGGAACATGATCGACTGCCCCGTTTCGCGGGCCTGTTCGATGCCGATCGGCGAGAAGATTCCGTGATTGACGGCGTTGTTGAGAAACAGCACCTTGGCCGGCTCCACGAAAAGCGACACAAGAGGCAGCAGTCCGTGGCGTATGACCAGCTCGGCACCGCTGCTTATGAGCATCGTCAGGCCGGAGACCACGCTGCCGACGACATAGTAGCCCAGAACGGCCAGCAGCATGCCGAGAATGCCGATCGAGAAGTTGCTGACGAGCATTTCGAAGCCTGCCTTCACGCGCCCCTCGACCATGCGGTCGAACCGGCGGATCGCATATCCCGCCAGCGGACCCATGATCATCGCGCCGATGAACATCGGAATATCGCTGCCGACGATCACGCCGACGGCGGCAATGGCGCCGATCACCCCGCCCCGCTCCCCGGCGACGTTGCGCCCTGCGGTGTAGGCGATCAGCAGCGGCAGAAGGTAGGTCAGCATCGGCCCGACCAGCTGCGCGAGCTGTCCGTTGGGCCACCATCCCTCCGGGATGAAAAGCGCTGTGATGAATCCCCACGCGATGAACGCGCCGATATTGGGCATGACCATGCCGCTCAGGGTCCTGCCGAATTGCTGGATTTGTTGTCGCATAACTTCGTTTCTTGCTATATATACAAGCGAAACGGGACTATCACCTATTCGAAACCGAAAAAAACGGCGCGCTTTTCATAAAAAAACCGTCCTCCTGTGGAGGACGGTCGTATAAAACGGAACGGACAGCCGCTATTTGCCGTAATTGGCGTCGATATAATCGGAGAGCGTAAAGGCCTTCGGCAGTTCGGGGGCTTCCAGCGGCGTGACGTAGGTGTCGATCACCAGCGGTTCACGCTTCAGGACGAGCTTTTCGAGGAACGCGTCGATCTCGTAACGGTTGTCGTACATCGGGCGGGTCGCCATGACGTGATTGGTGTTGGCGACCGAGTAAAACCAATGCGGGATGCGCCGTTCGGTAAGCATATCGGCGATATGCTTCGAGCCGAAAAACCCGTTGCCGTCGTACAGCACGGCGTCGTAGGGGACGTTGCGGTCGGCGTCGCCGTGGAAGAGCATCATCGGCGCGGGAGTCTTGGCCCAGCGCAGCTCTTCCTGCGTGTCGAAAATAGCTCCTGCATAGGATATTACACCCGCGTAGTTAAAGTCCTGCGGGAGCTTCTGCCGCGCCAGCGGATGCCCGTTGCAGATGCCGTATTCGCCCATCAGCACCGTAATGGCTCCGGCGCTCGAACCGCTCGCCACGATCCGGGTTTTGTCCACGCCCCACGCGGACGCATGGTCGCAGACGTAGGCCGTAGCGTCGTAGAGGTCGCCGGTCGCCATCGCAAGGGTCGTGATCCACGCTTCGGGGAAGGTCTCCTCGCTGAGCGTTCCGGCCTGCATGGCCTTCTTCATGCCGAGCCGGTAATCGATCGACACGACCACATACCCTTTCCGGGCGTAATATTCGAAATACGAAAGGAAGCTCGCATTGTCGCGCCGGCCGCCCACGAAACCGCCGCCGAAGACGAACATCAGGCAGGGTTTGGTCCGGCTGTCGGGCGTGAGCGCCACGTAGCGGTCCAGCCGCAGCGTGTCGGTCTGCTTGACGGCATAGACGAAGGTCTGCTTTTCGACCGTCTGCGCATAACCCGCCGCAGCGGCGAAGAGCGCGAATAATACAAGAATCCGTTTCATATCGTCTGCATAAAATTACATCATCTCCTCGTAGGCGAACTGCACGGCGCGGTTCAGAATCGCTACGAACGGCTGCGTGCGGCGGAACTCCGCCAAAGTCTTCTCCAGCAGGTCGTCCGCGAGCAGGAACTCCTCGGTGATCCGCTTGGCGATGTAGAAATCCTTGAGCTTCAGCATGTCGGCGTACTCGCTGTCGGCGGGGAATCCCGTGGGCACCCGCTTGAGCTTGTTCTCCTCGACAAGGTCGAACCCTTTGGCTTTCCGGATCGCCGCTGCAATTTCCGCGCCGTTGTCCGTAATTTCGTCCCGCACGCTGCGCAGCACGACCGGTTCGGGGCAGTAAAGCCCCGCCGAAAGCGCGTTGCTCCAAATCAGGCTGTCGCAGCACGGTTCGATATGAAAATAGTAACCGGCGAATCCCGACTTCTTGCCTTTCGGAGCGATGTACGCACCTATATATGTCTTATAGGGCGACTTGTCGGGGCTGAACCGCGTGTCGCGGGCGATGCGGTAGGTGCAGTCCTGCACCCGCAGGCCGCGCACCGTAGGGTCGAACTCGGCGATTCCCTCGATCAGCCGCTCCGTGAAGGCGGCGAAGCGCCCCTTCACGTGCGTCCATTCGGCGCGGTGGGCGTCGAACCATGCACGGTCGTTGTTGTCGTGCAGGCGGCGGAAAAAGTCGATTACCTCTTTCATATTACCAAGCGAAAAGCGGATAATCGGCCATCAGGGCGTTCACGTCCCTGCGTACGGCGGCGATGTTGTCCTCGTTTTCGGGATCGTGCAGTACGCGGTCGATCAGCCCGACGATGTAGTCCATCTTGTCCTCCTTCAGGCCGCGGGTGGTGATGGCCGGCGTGCCGAAGCGCAGACCCGAAGTCTGGAACGGCGAGCGGCTGTCGAACGGCACCATGTTCTTGTTGGTCGTGATGTCGGCCGCCACCAGACACTTCTCGGCCAGCTTGCCCGTCAGTTCGGGGAACTTGGTGCGCAGATCGACCAGCATCAGGTGATTGTCCGTGCCGCCCGAAACGATCTTGTAGCCGCGCTTCACGAATGCTTCGGCCATCGCCTTGGCGTTCTTCTGCACCTGCGTCTGATACTCCTTGTAGCTGGGGTCGAGCGCCTCGCCGAAAGCCACGGCCTTGGCGGCGATGACGTGTTCGAGCGGACCGCCCTGAATGCCGGGGAATACGGCCGAGTTGAGGATCTGCGACATCATCTTCACCGCGCCTTTGGGCGTGGTGAGTCCCCACGGGTTTTCGAAATCCCTGCCCATGAGGATAATGCCGCCGCGCGGTCCGCGCAGGGTCTTGTGGGTCGTCGAAGTAACGATATGCGCGTATTTCACGGGGTTGTCCAGCAGTCCTGCCGCGATCAGGCCGGCCGTGTGGGCCATGTCCACGAGCAGCAGCGCGCCGACTTTGTCCGCGATTTCGCGCATGCGTTTGTAGTCCCATTCGCGCGAATAGGCCGAAGCACCGCCGACGATCAGTTTCGGCTTGCATTCCAGCGCCTTGCGCTCCATGGCGTCGTAGTTGATCACGCCCGTCGCCTCGTCGAGCTGGTAGCCCACGGCATTGAAGTATTTGCCCGACATGTTGACCGGCGAACCGTGCGAAAGGTGGCCGCCGTGCGCCAGATCGAGTCCCATGAAGGTGTCGCCCGGCTGCAGCACGGCGAAGAATACCGCCATATTGGCCTGCGCGCCGGAGTGGGGCTGCACGTTGGCGTACTCGGCGCCGTAGAGACGGCAGATGCGCTCGATGGCCAGCGTCTCGACCTTGTCCACGACTTCGCAGCCGCCGTAATAGCGCGCTGCGGGATAACCCTCGGCATATTTGTTGGTCAGCACGGAGCCCATGGCCTCCATGACCTGTTCGCTTACGAAGTTCTCCGAGGCGATCAGTTCGATGCCATGCATCTGACGGCTGCGCTCGGCGGCGATCAGATCGAAAATCTGGGTGTCTCTTTTCATATCTCTAAGGATTTGTGATGATTCGTTTACGGACGGTAAAGTTAGTAATATTTGGCGAAATTCCGGCGGCGGCGGAGCGTTTCAAAATATTTTTCTTAACTTTGTTTGTCTTTCGGACGAAAAAAGGAAAAACAGAATATTTTGCAAACATTCTTAATACTTTGAAAGCTATGAAATTACTCGAAGGTAAAGTGGCTGTCGTCACGGGCGCGGCCCGCGGTATCGGCAAGGCCATCGCACTCGAATTCGCCAAGGAGGGCGCCGACGTGGCGTTCACCGACCTCGTGATCGACGACAACGGCAAAGCCACCGAAGCCGAGATCGCGGCGCTGGGCGTCAAGGCCAGGGGCTATGCGTCGAACGCGGCGAATTTCGAAGAGACGCACAAGGTCATCGAAGAGATCGTCAAGGATTTCGGCCGCATCGATATTCTCGTGAACAACGCCGGCATCACCAAGGACGGCCTGATGATGCGCATGAGCGAAGCCCAGTGGGACGCCGTGCTGACCGTGAACCTCAAGTCGGCGTTCAACTTCATCCACGCCGTGACGCCGATCATGGCCCGTCAGAAGGGCGGCTCGATCATCAACATGTCGTCGGTGGTGGGCGTCAGCGGCAACGCGGGCCAGTGCAACTACTCGGCGTCGAAAGCCGGCATGATCGGTCTTGCCAAGTCGATCGCCAAGGAGATGGGTCCCCGCGGCATCCGCGCCAACGCCATCGCTCCGGGCTTCATCATGACCGAGATGACCGACAAACTGCCCGACGAGGTGAAGGAGGGCTGGTACAAGCAGATTCCGCTTCGCCGCGGCGGCACGCCGGAGGACGTGGCCAAGGTCGCGCTGTTCCTCGCATCGGATCTTTCGTCGTATGTCAGCGGACAAGTCATCCACTGCTGCGGCGCGATGAACTGTTAGGAATCTCCCGGCAATCGGAAAACAGCAGCGGTTCGGTGCCCCGCGGCATCGGACCGGCAATAAAAGCGTCCGCCAAGTCTGCTTGAGCGGACGTTTTGTTTAACGCCATACCTTATGAAACATACCGTAGACATCGAAACTTGGGAGCGGCGGGACAATTACGCCTTTTTCCGCAACTTCCTCAATTCGTGGATTTCGGTGGCGACCGAGATAGACTGCACCGAAGCCCGTGCGGCGGCCAAAGCCGCGGGACGCTCCTTCTTCCTCTATTACCTCTACGCCGTGCTGCGCGCGGTCAATGAAATCAAGGAGTTCCGTTACCGCACGGACAGCCGCGGAAACGTGATCTGGCACGACACGGTGGACGTCATCTCGCCCATCGCCGTTCCGGGCCGTACGTTTTACACCGTCCGCATCCCCTACCATGCCGATTTCGAACGCTTCTACGCCGAGGCCCGCGCCATCGTCACCGACATTCCGCAGGACGGTGATCCCTACGGCGCCGAAAAGGTGCTGCAGGCGCAGGGCGATTACGACGTCTTCCTGCTGAGCGCCACGCCGGACCTCTATTTCACCTCCCTGACCTACGCGCAGGGAGCGCCGGGCCAACCGACGGAATATCCGCTGATGAACGCCGGCAAGGCGGTGATGCGCGAAGGGCGGCTCGTGATGCCGCTCTCGATCTTCGTCAACCATGCGTTCGTGGACGGCGCGCATATCTCCCGGTTTTTCAAGCTCGTCGAGGAGTGCCTGAAGCGGATTTCAGCCTGACGGCATCATGCTTCGCACGCCGGCGTCGCGGCCCGTCCGGGGCTGCGGGTCCCGAAGCCCGATCGAAGGCCGGGCGCACCGTGCCCAGAGTTTGGCCGCCCGCACCGGTGGAACTTGCATCTTTTTTGCTATATTTGCCGCACATGGAAGGCGTTCCGGACAAATCAGGAGACAAATTTTCGTTTTGCCGCCCGCCTTTCGCTATATTTGCCGTATGAAACGTCTGATAACCACAATGACACTGCTCGCCGCGACGCTCTGCGCCGCAGCGCAGGAAGCGACCCTGCCGACGCCCGACGCCAAGACGCTCGGCATGGGCGGCGTCGCCATGACGACCCTGTCTGGGTCGCACGTCATATACAACAACTCCGCGACGGCCATTTTCTCGCAGATGCCGTCGCAGATATCCTTGTCCTATTACGGGCAGGGGCAGTTCGACTACTACGCCGTGACGGGATTCTGCCGTTTCGACAACGTCAATCTGGCGCAGATCGGCTGGCGGCAGTACCTGCGCGAGCGGGGCAACAACGACATGGCGGTCGATCTGGGCTACTCGCGCCGCATCGGCGGCAACTGGGCCGTCGGCGTCGTGGCCCGCTACATGCACCTCAAACGTCCCGAAACCTCGGCGGACGCGCTGGCCGTGGACCTGAGCGCCGCATGGTCGCATCCGCTGGAAAACGTCGGGAGCTATTCGACGCTGCGTGCGGGCGCCAAGCTGGGCAATCTGGGCGGCTATCTGAAAGACACGCCCTACACCCCGCCGATGGACCTGACGGCGGGCGTGGCGCTGGATACGTTCCTCAGCGACGTGCACGAGATAACCGTCGGCACGGATCTGGGCTACTACTTCTCGCCTTCGAAAGTCCGGGGATTCCAGATGTCGGTCGGCGCCGAGTACAACCTGATGCAGCTCATCCAGCTCCGGGCGGGTTATCACTACGGCGAGCGCCGCGACTACTACCCTTCCTACGGTTCGGTCGGCGCGGGCGTCCGGTTCCTGCACCTGCGTCTCGACTTCGCCTACCTGATCGCCAAGAAGCAGACGCTGCTGCACAATACCTACAGCATCAGTTTCGGACTCGACTTCTGAGGCGCGGTCTCGATACGGCGGCTTCGGCAAGCCGCTGCGAAAACAACAATCCGGGGACGGGACGTCTCCGGATTGCTTTTTTTCTGCATGTCACTGCGGATTTTCGAGGTATTCGAGAATTCCCCCGCAGCCGTCCTCCAGCATGTCGAGCACCAGCTCGAAGCCTTCGGCGCCTTCGTAATAGGGGTCGGGAACATGGTCCCAACGGGAGTGGCGGCGGAAAAACTCCCGCATGCGGAAGATCTTTTCGGCGGCCCTGCGCGACGGCGCGAGCCGGTGGACGTTCTCGTAGTTCATGTCGTCCATGACGACGATCATGTCGAACCGGTCGAAATCCTCCTCCCGGATCTGCCGGGCGCGGTGGCCGAGGTCGTAACCCCGCCGTGCGGCGGCGCGGCGCATGCGGGCGTCGGGCAGTTCGCCCGTGTGCCCCGCGTAGGTTCCGGCCGAGTCGATTCCGATCCGGCCGCTGAGTCCCCGCTCTTCGACGATGTGGTGCATGATGCCGTCGGCCGCCGGGGAGCGGCAGATATTTCCGAGGCAGACGAAAAGGATATTGGTCTTCATGGGCGCAAAGATAACGAAAATCGGGCGACAAGACGAAAATTCAGGGGCGTTTCTGCCGGAACAGGCTGTCCGGGAGCGCGTCGAAGCGGGCGGCGGACGGGAAATATCCGCCCGGAGACCTTGTGTCGGTCAAGGAGGCCGGTCGGCATCCGTGTCATCGGCGGCTCCGGACTTCGGGGCGGAAATATCCGTCCATGCCGGGCCGTCTGCGGTTCGGGAGCGCACCCGGAACGGCGCAGGCCGGGTGCGAATCGCTCCCGGAACGCCTTTGGAATACAAATTGCACGATGCCGGAGCATGGGAAAAAGAATCGAAGACTGGATCGGGCAATACCGGCACATGGATTGGGCCGTGCTCTACATGAGACTGTTCGCGGGAGGGATGATGCTCTTCCACAATATCGGCAAAATGCAGGATTACAACGAAATCGTCAATTCGTACCCGTCGTTCGCCTCGGCCGGCAGCGCGGCGACGTTCGTTGTCGTGACGGTGGCCGAGGTGCTGCTGGCGGTGGCGATCATCATGGGCATCTGGGTGCGGATGTCGGCGCTGATTCTCTCGCTGGGCATCCTGCTGATGCTCGCGTGGGGCGGATTCGGCGCCGGGGAGCTGGAGTTCGTGTGGCTGGGCGTCTACGTCTTCCTGATTATTTCCGGCGGCGGACTTTACGCCTTCGACACGGCGCTGACTCCCGCCAAGCCAAAAAAGTGAACCATACGGACAATATTATAACGGCTGATTGTCCGTATGTTGGCGGAAAAGTTGTAACTTTGCCCAGATTTGTTTTCTTTTGAAACCAAAAAACAGGATTACGATGAAGATGAAAGTAATTGGGATGCTGGCCGCCTTCACGCTCGCCGCATCCGCAGCGGCGGCTCAGGAGCTGCCCCGCAAAGTGAATAATGTCGAAGTGCTCGACCTCGACGGCAATCCGGCCAAGCTGCCGCACTGGGGCGAGAAGAACCTGATGATATTCTACGTGGACCCCGACCGTCACAAGCAGAACAACGATTTCACGGTCGAACTGGAGGAGAACCACCGCGCCCAGAGCGACAATATTTTCGGTTTCGGCGTGATGAACCTCAAGGACGCCCCGATGGTCCCCAACGGCATGGCCCGCAACATGGCCAAGAAACGCACGGCCAAGAACGGCGCGCTGGTGCTCGCCGATCAGGACCGCATCCTGAGCAAGGCTTGGGAGCTGGGCGACTGCAACAACCAGTTCGTGCTGATGATCGTATCGAAGGAGGGAGAGCTGGTCTTCCTGCGCAAGGGGGTTCTCTCGGAGCAGGACAAGGCCGATTTCTACGAAACGATCGAGAAGTACAAATAACCGGATGCTGCGCAAAACCGCCGTTCTGGCTTTAGCCCTTTGCTTCGCGCTGCAGGGAGCGGCCCAAGAGGGAGTGTATATCAACGGCAGCGACACGCTGCATTACAGCTATACCCCGCTTCCGGAACAGCCCCAGCCGCAGAAACGGCTCTCGTTCCCGCGGCGCGTGGTGAAATATTTCGAGGGATCGACGCGCGACCGCACGTTCGAGAAGAAAATCGACTTCACCTTCGCCGGAGGCCCCAGCTATTCGAAGAATACGAGTCTCGGCATCGGACTGCTGGCGGCCGGACTCTACCGCATAGACCGTACGGACTCGGTCACTTCGCCGTCGGACATTTCGATCTTCGCCAACGTCTCGATTTCGGGATTCTATGCGCTGGGCGTCACGGGCAACAACATCTTCTCCCGCAACGGCAAGCGCATCGACTATACGGTGATGTTCGCTTCGGCGCCCCGCGACATGTGGGGCATCGGCTATAACGACGGCCGCTACAACGAGGAGAGCTCCTACAACGAGAAACGTTACCTGATAAAGGCGCGCTACCTGCACCGGGTGCTGCCCAACACCTATGTGGGCGGCATCCTCAGTTTCGAGCATACGCAGGGCAAGAAGTTCAAGCCGCTGGGCGAGAGCTACCTCTACGGGCAGAAGACGCACTACACCGCCACGGGCGTCGGGGCGATTCTGGAATACGACTCGCGCGACTTCATACCCAACCCCTTCCGGGGCGTCTACGTCAGTCTGCAGGAGACGCTGTTTCCCAAGGGATTGGGCAATTGCGGACGTTCGCTGTGGCGCACGACCTTCACGGCCGACTACTACAGGCAGGTGTGGAAGGGCGGCATCCTCGCGGCGGACCTCTACGCGGAGTTCAACTCCGAGGGAACCCCGTGGCCGATGCTGGCCCGCATGGGCGGCTCGCAGCGGATGCGCGGTTATTATCAGGGCCGCTATACGGACAACGACATGATAACGTTTCAGGTCGAGCTGCGCCAGCGCATCTGGCGGCGCATCGGCTGCACCTTCTGGGGCGGCGCAGGCAACGTATTCAGCGATCTAGAGCGGTTCGACTGGTCCGAGACGCTTCCCAACTACGGCGTCGGCCTGCGCTGGGAATTGAAGAAACGGGTCAATGTGCGGCTCGATTACGGCTTCGGCAAGAAGACGAGCGGCTTCCTGCTGAGCATAAACGAAGCTTTTTAGGTTAGTGTAACGATATGAATGCTGATCCGAACAGGGTAAACAGACGACGCACGGTCAAAACCCGCAGCCGTTTCACCACGCTGCTGACCGTCTATTTCTTCGTCGCGCTGATTATTCCCAACTGCGTGCTGGCCAATACCGAGCCCTACTCCGGCTGGACGGTCGAGGCGCTGATTCTGATGCCGCTGGGCTTCTACATGATGTGGAGCGTGGCGCTGAGCCGTTCCGGCGTGATGATCTGGCTGGGGTTTCCCTTTATCTTCCTCTGCGCGTTCCAGATCGTGCTGCTTTATCTGTTCGGCAACTCGATCATCGCCACGGACATGTTCACCAATCTGGTGACGACCAATCCCGGAGAGGCGGGCGAACTGCTGAGCAACATCTACCCTTCGGTCATTCTGGTCTGCGTGATGTACCTGCCGCTGTTGTGGTTCGCGGCGCGCGAGATCGGCCACAAACGCTACATTTCGCGCACGACGCGCATGAACGTCGGCCTTTCGGGCGCCGCGCTCATGGCGCTGGGCATGCTGGCCCTGTGGCCGGCCTATCATGTGAGCGAACAGCGGCACGTGCTGCGCGACGAGATTTTCCCGCTCAACGTGGCCTACAACGTCTACCTGAGCGCCTCGGAATTCCGCAAGGCCTACAACTTCGAAAAGACCTCGGCGGATTTCACCTACGAAGCCAGCCGCGAGGCCGAAGCGCCCGGACGCGAGATTTACGTATATATTATAGGTGAAGCGTCGCGCGCCATGAGCTGGGAGCTTTACGGCTACGAGCGGGAGACCAATCCCCGGCTCTCGCAGGTGGACGATCTGGTGATTTTCCGCGACGTGCTGACGCAGAGCAACACCACGCACAAGAGCGTGCCGCTCATCCTCTCCTCCGTCTCGACCGAGGAGCACGACCAGCTCTACCGCCGCAAAGGGCTTCCTGCCCTCTTCAACGAAGCGGGCTTCGAAACGTGGTTCATCTCCAACCAGTCGCCGCAGGGCGCCATGATCGACAAGCTGGCCCGCGACGCCGACCACCTGATCTATATCCGCTCGCCGCGCCACGACATGCAGCTGCTGGACGAAATGCGCCGCATCGTCGAGACCGCCCCAGCGCAGAAGATGCTCTTCATCCTCCACTGCTACGGCTCCCACTTCAGCTACCACCAGCGTTATCCGCGCGAATTCGCACGCTTCAAACCCGACGACGACGTGGCGATCTCGCGGGAGCATGCGCATACGCTCCGCAACGCTTACGACAATTCGATCTGTTACACGGATCATTTTCTCGCCGAGACGATCGCCTTCCTGCGCGGACTGCGGCAAACCTCCTCGGCGCTGCTCTACTGCGCCGACCACGGCGAGGACATTCTGGACGACGACCGCGAACGCTTCCTGCACGCCTCGCCCACCACGACCGCCTATCAGCTCTACGTGGCCTCGCTGGCGTGGTTCTCCGACGCCTACCGGCGGAATTTTCCCGCCAAAGCCGCGGCTGCAGGGATCAATGAGACGGCGCCGGCCACGACCCACGCCCTGTTCCACACCATGGCCGACATGGCCTCGATCCGGGGCCGCTTCGTCGATCCGACGGTATCGCTCGTGAACCCCGGCTACGACCGCAAGCGTCCGCGCCGCTACCTGAACGACCACAACGAGGCCGTTCCCTTCCGCAAAACCGGTCTCGAACCGGAGGACATGGAGGTTTTCGCCCGCTTCGGCATCAAACCTTAGGCAAGTTCACGGCCCGTATGAAACCAACAAAGGCTGCCCCCTTGGGACAGCCTTTGTTGCGTCATTGCGTCTGTAATTATTTCGCAGCGTCTACGGAAACCTTGCGGAACTCCTTCATCAGCTTCGAAATTTCGAGAGCGGACTTGCGGGCGCGCGTACCGGCGGCCTTGTTGCCCTTCTCTACCTGTGCTGCTGCATTAGCTGCGAATACTTCGTACTCTGCATTGATCTTTGCTACTAATTCTTTCATAACTTTTTTTATTAATTGGGTTTGTTATCAACGCAAAGATATAAAAATTATCTAAACATCATCATTTATTGCCAAAAAATTCAACGTTTTTTAGCATAAAACCCCCTTTCCAAGAGCCTGTCACCCGGTTCGCGGTACGTTTTTTGTCCCCGCAAGAGCGTAAAACATTCCGGTATGAACAGACTTTTAATCGTGGCGGGACTCGTTTCCGCGCTCCTGCCCGCCGGGTGCGGCCGGCACAAGCCGAAACCCGCAATGCCGCCCCTGCAGGTCGAAACGGCCCGCGCCGTTACGGACAGCATCCCCAACCGCATGAGCTTCATCGGTTACCTTTCGAGTAATTTCGACGCCGTGATCCAGCCCCGGATCAATGGCTTTCTGTTATCCAAGCGGTTTTCGAACGGCATGCCCGTAAAACGCGGGCAGCTGCTTTTCACGATCGACCCCGACCAGCTTTCGACCACGATGCTCGCCGCCGAAGCCGCGCTCCAGTCGGCCAAGGCGCAGGCGCTGGAGGCTCAGAACAACTACGAGCGCGCCGTGCCGCTGGCCAAGATCAACGCCATCAGTCAGGCGCAGCTCGATCAGTATACGGCGCAGTACAAGGCCGCCGAAGCCTCGGTGCGCTCGGCCGAGCAGACGCTCAGCAGCGCCCGCATGAACGTCGGCTACACCGAGCTGCGCTCGCCCATCGACGGCATCATCGAACACACGGCGGCGCATGTGGGCGACTACGTCGGTCCCGGCACGCAGTTCAGCGTGCTGACGAGCATTTCGAATATCGACACGCTGACCGTCGATGTGGCCATTCCGATGGCCGAATACCTCAGGGCGGCCGGAGGACGCGGTTCGATCTACGACAACGAGGGGCTGCTCTCGGACATTCGCCTGACGCTGGCCGACGGCACGCGCTACCCTTACGGGGGACTCTACGACTACACGCGCAAGGACGTGTCGAGCAGCACGGGAACGCTCGTGCTGGTGGTGATGTTCCCCAACCCCGACCGGTCGCTCAAACCCGGGCAGTTCGCCCGCGTCTCGGCCAACGTCGGCCCCGTGCAGCCGCGGGTGATCGTGCCTCAGCAGAGCGTCAGTCAGGCGCAGGGCGTCAATTCGGTCTGGGTCGTACGGCCCGACAGCACGGCGGCCTATCGCCGCGTGGTGCTGGGCGACACCTACGGCACGATGTGGTGCGTGGACGAGGGGCTCGCCGAGGGCGAACAGGTGGTTACGGCAGGCCAGCAGAAACTGCGCAACGGCATGAAGGTAATCCCCGTAATACGCTGACGTCATGGAGAAATTCTTCATTTCACGTCCGATTTTCGCCATCTCGCTGGCCATCGTCATCGTACTCGTGGGTTTGATCTCGATCCTGAACCTGCCGATCGAGCAGTATCCCGACATCACGCCTCCGGTGGTCGAGGTCTCGGCGACCTACGACGGCGCCGACGCCGAGACGGTCAATAACGCCGTGGCCACGCCCGTGGCACAGAGCGTCATGGGCGTCAGCGACATGCTCTACCTGCAGACCACGAGCGCCAACGACGGTTCGATGGTCATGCAGGTGACCTTCGACATCGGGTCCGATCCCGACCTCGACGCCATCTTCACCCAGAACAACGTATCCTCGGCCGCAGCCCAGCTTCCGGCGACGGTGACCAAGCAGGGCGTCACCACGCGCAAGACCATGACGGGTTTCCTGCTGGTCTTCTCGCTGCACAGCGACGGACGCTACGACGACGAATTCCTCTCGAATTATGCCTACATCAACCTTCAGAACGAACTGCTGAAGATCAACGGCGTGGGCAAGGTCTCGATCATGGGCGCCGGAGAGTACGCCATGCGCGTATGGCTCCGGCCCGACGTGCTGAAATACTACGACATCCCGGTTTCGGCCGTCACCGCCGCCATCGAAAATCAGGGCGGCATCTACCCTGCCGGACAGTTCGGAGCCGAACCAGCGCCCGACGGCACCTCCTATACCTATACGGTGACCATGCCCCCGCAGATCACCACGGCCGAGCAGTTCGGCGACATCGTCGTCGTGACCACCTCTGAGGGCGAACAGATCCGCCTGCGCGACGTGGCCGACGTATCGCTCGGAAGCCAGAGTTACGGCGTAAGCTCGCTCTTCGAGGGCAAGCCTACGGCCCTTATCGTCATTTATCAGGAGCCGGGCAGCAACGCCGTGGCCGTAGGCGACAAGGTCAAGGCCGAAATGGCGCGGCTCGGCGAACGCCTGCCCGACGGCATCACGACATCGACGGTCGTGGACACCACGACCAGCATCGACGCCGGCATCAGCGACATCTTCACCACGCTCATCATAGCCCTCGTGCTGGTGATCTGCATTATCTACCTCTTCATTCAGGACTGGCGCGCCACGGTCATTCCGCTGGTCGCCATCCCCGTGTCGCTGGTCGGCGCCTTCGCGCTCTTTCCGCTGCTGGGGTTCTCGATCAACATCATTTCGCTGCTGGGACTGGTGCTGGCGATCGGTCTGGTGGTGGACGACGCCATCGTGGTCGTGGAGGCCGCGCAGGTCAATATCGCCAACGGGATGAAACCCCGCGCCGCGGCGCTCGAAGCCATGAAGAACGTGGCTTCGCCCATCGTCGCCACGACCGTCGTCCTGCTGGCCGTATTCATCCCCGTATCGTTTACGGGCGGCATCACGGGGCGGCTGTTCCAGCAGTTCTCGGTGACGATCGCCGTGTCGGTCGTGATCTCGGCCTTCAACGCCCTGACGCTCTCCCCGGCCTTGTGCGCCCTGCTCCTGCGCCGCCGCGAACCGCCCAAGAAGGGATTCTTCGCCGCTTTCAACCGCTGGTTCGCCCGGCGGATGGACAAATACACGGCCTTCACGCCGACGCTGATCCGCCACGTGGCCCGCACGGGCGTATTTATCGCCGCGGTGCTGGCCGTCATCTTCCTCGTGTGGCGCAAACTGCCCGCCGGATTCCTGCCCGAAGAGGATCAGGGATACGTGATGGTGATGGTTTCGACTCCCGAAGCCTCGTCGCTGCAGGTGACACAGAAGGCCATGATCCGGGCCGACGAAGTGATCCGCACGCTGCCCGAAGTCGCTTCGACCTCGTTCGCCGCGGGATTCAACATGATGGCGGGCATCGCTTCGACCGACAGCGGCATCATCTTCGTGTCGCTGGTCGGTTATTCCGACCGCAAACTGACGGCCATGGAGATCGCCCAGAAACTCACCGACGAGCTTTACATGGCGGTTCCGGGCGCCGAGTGCTTCGCCTTCATCCCGCCGTCGATCCCCGGTCTGGGCATCACGTCGGGCGTTTCGGTCGAGGTGCAGGACCTCGAAGGGCGCGGCACGGCCTACCTGCTGGAGCAGAGCGAACGGCTGATGGACTCGTTGCGCAAGCTGCCCTCCGTCGCGTCGGTGACCACGCAGTTCAACGCGGGCGTCCCCCAGCGGCGGCTGCGCATCGACAAGGAGCAGGCGCTGGCTTCGGGCGTGGACTTGGGCGTACTTTACGGCGACCTGACGACCCTGCTGGGCGGCGCCTACGTCAACAACTTCTCGCGTTTCGGCAAGCTCTACCAGACCTACATTCAGGCCGCCCCCGCCTACCGCATGGACAAACGCTCGCTCGACAGCTATTACGTCGCCTCCTCGTCGGGCGAAAGCGTCCCCGTCTCGTCGCTGGTCGAGGTCGTGGATACCGTGGGCGTCGAATACGTCTCGCAGTTCAACCTCTACCGTTCGATCGGGCTTACGGTCACCCCCGCGGCCCGCACCTCGACGACGACCGTCATGCAGGACATCACCCGCACGGCCGCGCAGATACTGCCCGACGACGTCGGCACGGCATGGAGCGGCACCTCCTTTCAGGAAGCCAACGCTTCGAAGACCGGAGGGCTGGTCTACCTGCTGGCGCTGGTCTTCGTGTTCCTCGCGCTGGCGGCCCTGTACGAATCGTGGGGGCTGCCGCTGGCGATTCTGATGAGCGTTCCCGTGGCGGTGCTGGGCGCCGTGCTCTTCATCGGCGTCTCACACCTGCTCAACGCCCTCTACGTCAATGACATATACATGCAGATTTCGCTGGTGATGCTGATCGGGCTGGCGGCCAAAAACGCCATTCTGGTCGTGGAGTACGCCGACAGGCTCTTCAACGAGCAGGGCGCCTCGCTCATGGACGCCGCGATCGGGGCCGCCAAACTGCGCGTACGTCCGATCATCATGACCGCCTTCGCCTTCATCCTCGGCGTCATGCCGCTGATCTTCGCCAGCGGCGTATACGCCACGGCGCGCAACATCATGGGCGTCGCGCTCGTGGGCGGCATGCTGTTCGCCACGCTGCTGGGCATCTTCGTCTACCCCGCGCTCTACTATTTCGTGGGACGCATCGGCGGTTTCGAACGCCGCCGCGAACGCAAAAAACAGGAACAGTCATGAAAGCCGGATACCTCATAATCATTTTTGCAGCATTTACGGCGGCCTGCACGCCGCGCTTCTACCCGCCGCGCGTTTCCGTGCCCGACGATTACATCTACGGGCGGGGATTCTCGGAGGACACGACCCGCTTCGGCCCCGAATGGTGGACGCTGTTCGGCGATACGGTGCTCAACAACCTCGTCGCACGGGCGCTGGACAACAACCGCGACGTGGCCGTGGCGGCCTCGCGCGTGGAGGAAGCGCGGCTGAACCTCAAGAGCGTGCGGGCGCAGTACCTGCCGCAGGTCGGGCTGGGCGTCACGGCCGAAGGCGAATATACGCCCGCCACGAAGATCGTGCAGTCGTACGCCGTCGAGCCGTCGCTCTCGTGGGAGGTGGCGCTCTTCGGGCAGCTGCGCAACGCCAAACGCGCCGCAAAAGCCCAGATAGCCTCGTCGGAGTGGGCGCTGCGGGGCGTGCGGCTGGCGCTGGCGGCCGAAGTCGCCACGACCTATTTCACCCTGCTCGAATACGAACGCGATCTGGCGATCGCCCGGCAGAGCTGCGCCCTGCGGCGCGAATCGGCGGCCCTGATCGACTCGATGTTCCGCTACGGCATGTCGGACGGCGTGGCGCTGGAGCAGGCCCGGAGTCTGGTCTACACCGCCGAAGCGGACATTCCGCAGTACCGACGGGCCGTGGCGCAGACGCGGCTGTCACTCGACATCCTGCTGGGCGAAACGCCGCGGCGAACGGACAGCGCGGGGGCTGGACTGCGCCTGCTGACCGATTACCGTCCGGCGGACATTCCCGTCGGACTGCCCTCGGAGCTGCTCGAACGGCGGCCCGACATCATGCAGGCGCGTTACGATATGCTCGCCGCAGCCGCCGAAGTGGGCATCGCACGCGGCAACCGGTTCCCGTCCATTGCTCTGACGGCCAAAGGCGGAATCGCATCCAATTCGATCAAAGGTTTAACTTCGGCCAACCCTTGGGCGTGGGATGCGTTAGGCTCGCTGACACTCCCCGTCTTCAATTTCGGCAGACTTCGCCGCGCGGAACAGGCCGCCATGGAACGTTACACGCAGTCGGCGCTGACCTACGAGCAGACCGTGCTGACGGCCTTTTCCGACGTCGAGCAGGCGCTGGTGGCCATCGCCACCTACCGCAGGCAGACCGAACGCTACGGCGAGCTGGTTCTCGCCAACGACCGCATCGCCGCGATGACGCAGGCGCTCTACCGCAGCGGCCTGTCCGACTACCTCGACGTGATCGACGCCCAGCGCAGTCTCTATCAGTCGCAGATGGAGTTCGTCAATCTGGTGGCGCAGCAATATATCAACTACGTCAATCTCTGCAAGGCGTTGGGCGGCGGGTGGTGAGACGAATACACCCACAAATGGGGATTGCACATCTCGGCGTAAAATCGTATCTTTGGAGCCAAAAACCAAAGAGCGACAATGCGTCTATCCGAACTTAAGACCGGGGAATCGGCCACGATACTCAAAGTGACGGGACACGGCGGTTTCCGCCGCCGCATCATGGAGATGGGTTTCGTCCGCGGACAGCGGGTCGAAGTGATTCTCAACGCCCCACTGAAAGACCCCATCGAATACAAGATCATGGGCTACGACATTTCGCTGCGGCGCAGCGAAGCCGACATGGTGGTCGTGCTCTCAGACAGCGAAGCCAGCGAATACCTCGCCGGGGGCGGCTTGCACCATCACCACCACGAACATCACCGCCGGCACTGCGGATGCGGCGCCGACGGACAGCCCGCGCAGCCGGAATACCCGGCGGCCGCAACGCCTGGCCCCGAAGAGGGCTGCGCGACGATCGACGAAGTCATCAACCGTCACAGCCGCACGATCGGCGTGTCGCTGGTGGGCAACCCCAACAGCGGCAAGACCTCGCTTTTCAACGCCATTTCGGGCGGTCACGAACACGTCGGCAATTACAGCGGCGTGACGGTCGGCGCCAAGATCGGGCACCGCTGCTACCGCGGCTACCGTTTCGAAGTGACCGACCTGCCGGGCACCTACGCCCTTTCGGCCTACACGCCCGAAGAGCGTTACGTGCGCAGCCACATCGCCGAGAAGACTCCCGACGTGATTATCAACTCGGTGGTGGCGTCGAACCTCGAACGCAACCTGTACCTGACCACGGAGCTGATCGACATAAACCCGCGCATGGTCGTGGCGCTCAACATGTTCGACGAGCTTAACTCAAGCGGCGCAGAGCTGGATTACGACAACTTGGGCCGCATGCTCGGCGTGCCGATGGTGCCCGTCGAGGCGCGCAACGGCAAGGGCATAGAGCAGCTGCTCGACACGGTGATCGCGGTATACGAGAATCAGGACGAGCGCGTGCGCCACATCCACATCAACATGGGGTCCGTCATCGAAGAGGGACTGCGCCGCCTGAACGGCGAGATGAACGCTTTCCGCGGCGAGCTGCCCAAAGCCTTCCCGCCCCGCTACTATGCGATGAAGATGCTCGAAGGCGACCGGCAGGTCGAGGAGCAGCTGCGCGGCTGCAGCCACTGGCCCGAATGGGCCGCGATCCGCGATCTGGAAGCCAAGCGCATCAGCGAAGCGCTGGGCGAAGACGTCGAAACGGCGGTCGCCAACCAGAAATACGGATTCATACAGGGCGCGCTCAGGGAGACCTTCACTCCGGGCAAGCGCGAGGAGGCTTCGACCACGGCGCTGATCGACACCTTCGTGACGCATAAACTGTGGGGATTCCCGATCTTCTTCTTCCTGATGTGGTTCATGTTCTGGTGCACGTTCAGTCTGGGCGCCTATCCGCAGGAGTGGATCGACGCGCTGGTGGGCTGGATCGGCGGCGCGATCGACTACATGATGCCCGCCGGACCGCTGCGCGACCTGCTGGTGGACGGCATCGTGGGCGGCGTGGGCGCCGTGATCGTCTTCCTGCCCAACATCATGATCCTCTACCTGTTCATCTCGTTCATGGAGGATTCGGGCTACTTGGCCCGCGCGGCCTTCATCATGGACCGCGTGATGCACCGCATCGGCCTGCACGGCAAATCGTTCATTCCGCTCATCATGGGCTTCGGCTGCAACGTCCCGGCGATCATGGCCTGCCGGACGATCGAGAGTCGCAGCAGTCGGCTGATTACCATACTGATTACCCCTTTCATGTCATGCAGCGCGCGAATTCCGATCTACCTGCTTCTGGCCGGCACCTTCTTTGCCGAGAATGCCGGGCTGGTGATGATCGGACTCTATGTGCTGGGCGTCGTGCTGGCCGTCTTCACGGCGCGGCTGATGCGGCGGTTCATGTTCCCAGTGGACGAAACGCCGTTCGTCATGGAGCTGCCGCCCTACCGCCTGCCGACATGGAAAACGACGCTCAGGCATATGTGGGACAAGTGCGCGCAATATCTGCGCAAGATGGGCGGCATGATTCTGGTCGCGTCGGTGGTCGTATGGTTCCTGAGCTACTACCCCCGCACCGACGCCGGAAATACGCCCGAACATTACGAAAACTCCTACCTCGGACGTCTCGGACGCACCTGCGAGCCGGTGTTCAGTCCGCTGGGGCTGAACTGGAAAGCGGGCGTGGCCCTGTTGTCGGGCGTCCCGGCCAAGGAGATCATCGTCAGTACGCTCGGCGTACTCTACTCCGAAGGGGCTCCTGCGGCGGCGCAGCCTTCCGGGACGATCGAAATAGTTGCCGAATCGGGTGAGATGGCAGACACCGCGAAGCTGTCGATCAACGATTTGCCAAACGGCAAGGTCGCCGTGATCGGCGGCGCGGACGGCCCGACGGCCATCTACATAGCGAAGACGGCCGACGGCCGGCCGGGCCTAAATCCGGGAACGGCGGCCGAAGATGCCGCGGCGGACGGAGACGAAGAGACGGCGAATCTCGCGCGACGTCTGACGGCGAGCGGCGATTTCACCCACGCCTCGGCGCTGGCGTTCCTCGTATTCATCCTGCTCTACTTCCCCTGCATCGCCACGGTCGCGGCCATCGGCTCGGAGGCGGGCTGGCGATGGGCCGTCGCCAGCGTGGCATACAACACCCTGCTGGCATGGCTGGCGGCATGGGCCGTCTATCATTTGGTCATGTGGCTCTGATATGGGATGGCAGGATTATACGGTATGGGCGATCGGAGCGGCGGTCGCGGTGTTGCTCGCACGGCGGCTCCGGTGCTTCTTCCGGGGGCGCAGGCGCGGCGGATGCGCGTCGTGCGCCAGTGCGCAGTGTCCGCTCAAAGCGGTGCGGCGCAACGATAAACGGCGAAGCCCCTGCACCCCGTCTGATCGCGGGAGGATGCGCCGGCGTGGCGTTTTGCCGCCCGGCAACTGCAAATCAATATGCGATGGACGATTTCGGCTCGCCGCATCTGCGCGCGACATCCTCCGGGACGCAGACGAAGCGACAGGAGACCGTGACCGCTCACAAATCGGGTCCTGCAGGTACAACATACGGCCAAAAACGCTATCTTTGCGGCAGATAAATTTCGCCGAAACAGGCCGCTTGTGCACAGACGACTAATTTTGCCGCTGTACACGGCCTTTATGCCTTTGCAGGCGAACATGTGTAGAAATTATGCTCGGACTCTTTTACATACTCCTTTTCTGGCTGATCGGCAACGCATTGAGTATCCTGACCGGAGGTTATGTGTCAGGTAACATCATCGGCATGATCCTGCTTTTCGCGGCGCTCTGCATGCGTTGGGTCAAAGCCGAGACCGTGCGTCCGGCGGCGAAATTCCTGCTGGGAGCCATGGCGCTCTTCTTCGTCCCCTACGGCGTGGGGCTGATGGACTCCTACCGGGTGATTCTCGACAATCTGTGGGCGATCGTGATTTCGGGCATCGTCTCGACGATCGTCGTCCTGCTCGTCACGGGGCAGACCTTCCAAAGCCTGAACCGCCGTTCGCGCCTGCGGCGCATCCGGCATCTGCGCGAAACCGCTCCAAACGCTCCCGACCATGATTGACAAGGCTTTCCTCTCCTCGGACCTCTTCCTGCTGACGCTCACCGTAGGACTCTACTGCTTGGGCTGCGCCGTCTACCGACGGCTGCGGGTGCCGCTACTGCATCCCGTACTGCTGACGTTCGTCGCGGTGATCGTCTTCCTCAGCGCGGCGGGCATCGACTATCCCCGCTACAAGCAGGCGACTTCGGCGCTCGATTTCGCGCTGGGCATGTCGGTCGTGGCGTTGGGATACCTGCTTTACGAACAGGTGGAACAATTGCGCGGCAGTCTGCTGCCGGTGGGCGTCGCAACCCTCGCGGGATGCGTGACGGGCGTGCTGAGCGTCGTCTATATCGCCATGGCGTTCGGCGCAGGGCGCGAAATCCTCACCTCGATAGCCCCCAAATCGGTCACCGTGCCGATCGCCGTCTCCGTGTCGGGACCGCTGGGCGGCATCGTGCCGATCACGTCGGTCGTGGTCTTCTGCGTCGGAATCTTCGGAAGCATCTTCGGCGAGTGGATTCTGCGCCGCTGCGGGGTGCGGGACGCCGAAGCGCGGGGATTTGCGCTGGGAGCCGCCGCACACGGCATCGGAACGGCGCGCGCCATCGAGATAGGCGCCGTGGAGGGCGCTCTGAGCGGGCTGGCCATGGCCCTGATGGGGCTGGCGACGGCGCTGCTCATGCCGCTGATGGAGCGGTATCTGTATTAGCCGCAACCCCTGCGGCGGACGGACGGGCGTATATCGGCACCATAAAAGTCGCATCAAAGTTTTTTAAATTCTATAATAAATACTACTTTTGCACAATTACTGGCAATTCGTACAAAAGTAGGTTAATATGGAGTGGTTACACACCTTGTTCTTCGGCAACGGCATCGCCCATGCCGTGCTGACCTTCGCGTTGGTCATCACCATCGGCATTCTGCTCGGAAAAGTTAAAATCGGCGGCGTCTCGCTCGGAATCACGTGGATTCTGTTCGTGGGCATCGTCCTGAGTCATTTCGGAATGACGGTGGACGGCGAGGTCAGGCATTTCGTGCAGGAATTCGGGCTGATTCTGTTCGTCTTCTCGATCGGTCTGCAGGTCGGACCGGGATTTTTCGCATCGTTCAAACACGGCGGCATGACGCTGGTCATGTGCGCCGTGGCGATCGTATTGCTGGGCGTGGCGACGGCCTATGTCGTCCATCTGGTGACCGGCACGCCGATTCCGACGATGGTCGGCATCCTTTCGGGCGCCGTGACCAACACCCCCGGACTGGGCGCCGCACAGCAGGCTTACGCCGATGCGTCGGGGATCGAAGACCCCACGATCGCGCTGGGTTACGCCGTGGCCTATCCGCTCGGCGTCGTGGGCATCATATTCACGATGATCTTCATCCGCTACGCCCTGCGCGTGAAGTTCGAAAAGGAGGACGAGGGGCTGGCGGCGCTGAGCCGGGAGCACAAGCTCGCCGACAAGGTGTCGGTCGAATTCACCAACAAGACGCTCGACAGCCGCACGGTGGCCTATGTCCGCGACCTGATCAACCGTCAGTTCGTCATATCGCGCATCCTGCGTCCCGACGGAACGATCTCGATGGCCGATGCGGATAGCGTGATACACCTCGGCGACCGGCTGTGGGTGATCTCGCAGGCCGAGGACATCGAGGCGATCGTGGCCTTCTTCGGCCGCCGCGTGGAGATGACCGACGAGCAGTGGGGCAACAATACGCCCAACGCCGAGCTGGTGTCGCGCCGCATCCTGATCACGAAATCGTCGCTCAACGGCAAGAAATTCTCCGACCTGCGCCTGCGCACGAAATACGGCATCACCATCACGCGCGTAAACCGCGCGGGCGTCGATCTGATCCCCTATCAGGGCTTGGAACTGCAGGTCGGCGACCGCGTGATGGTCGTGGGACCCGCGAAGGCCGTGGCGCAGGTGGCCGACGTATTGGGCAATTCGCTCAAGAAGCTGAACCAGCCTAATTTGGTGACGATCTTCGTAGGTATCGCTTTAGGTGTGCTGCTGGGGTCGATTCCGCTGCTCAACGTGCCCCAGCCCGTGAAGCTCGGACTGGCCGGCGGCCCGCTGATCGTGGCCATCCTGATCGGACGCTTCGGCACGCATTTCCATCTGGTCACCTACACCACGATGAGCGCCAACCTGATGCTGCGCGAGATCGGCATCGCGCTGTTCCTCGCGGCGGTGGGCATCGGCGCGGGCGACGGATTCATCGACGCCATCGTCGACGGCGGTTACCGCTGGATCGGATACGGCGTCATCATCACCGTCCTGCCGCTGATAATCGTCGCGCTGGTAGCGCGGCTGTGGCTCAAGATGAACTACTACACGCTGATGGGACTTATCGCCGGATCGACGACCGATCCCCCGGCGCTGGCCTACGCCAATGCCACGGCGGGTAACGACATGCCGGCCGTGGGTTATTCGACGGTCTATCCCGTAGTGATGTTCCTGCGCGTGCTGACGGCGCAGATATTCATCCTCTTCGCACTGTAAACGGGGACGGTTCGTAAAAAATGTTACGAACTGTTACCCGCCCGACATGCCGCCCCGAAGCAGTTCTGAGCGGGAAACAAAGCGGCGGAGAGAGTCCGAAGGGAGATAAAATTCAACGATGGCTTTTAATTTTTAATAGGAATACCTATCTTTGCAAACAGCAAATCCAAACACCTGATTACACTATGGCAAAAGCAGTCAACATCGCCCGTTCCCATCGGTTGGACGGCATCGGAGAGTACTATTTTTCGCGCCGTCTGCGCGAGATCGCCGAAATCGAAGCGGCAACGGGCCGTCAGATCGTGAAACTCGCTATGGGCAGCCCCGACCTGCCCCCGCACCAGTCGGTCATCGACCGTCTCGCCAAAGAGGCGCAGCGTCCCGACGTGCACAAATACATGTCCTACAAGGGAGAGCCGATCCTGCGCAAAGCTTTTGCCGACTGGTATAAGAAATGGTACCGCACCGAGCTGGACTACAATTCGGAGGTACTGCCCCTGATCGGTTCGAAGGAGGGTATCATGCACATCTGCATGACGTTCCTCAATAAGGGCGACAAGGTGCTGGTGCCCAACCCCGGCTACCCCACCTACTCGGCGGCCGTGCGTCTGGCCGGCGGCGAGATGGTGACCTATGCGCTCAACAAGGAGACGAATTTCCGCCCCGATTTCGCGGCGATCGAGAAGGCCGGGCTGGACGGTGTGAAGATGATGCTGATAAACTACCCCAACATGCCGACGGGACAGACCCCGACCATGGAGCTGTTCCAGCAGATCGTGGATTTCGGCGCCAAGCACAACATACTGATCGTGCACGACAACCCCTACAGCTTCATCCGCAACGCGGCGGCTCCGATCTCGATCATGGAGGCCGAAGGCGCGCGCGACGTGGCGCTGGAGATGAACTCGCTGTCGAAAGGCCATTCGATGGCCGGCTGGCGCGTGGGTGTGGTCGTAGGCAAGAAGGAGTGGATCGACTCGATCCTCACGTTCAAGTCGAACATGGATTCGGGTATGTTCTACCCCATTCAGGCTGCGGCCGACACGGCGCTGGCGCTGGGCGAGGAGTGGTTCAAGGAGCTGAACGACATCTACTACGGCCGAGAGAAGCAGGCGTACGCGCTGCTCGACGCGCTGGGATGCAAATACCGCGAGCATCAGGCGGGACTGTTCGTATGGGCCGAACTGCCGGAGTCGTACGAGGGTGACAGCTTCGCATTCTCGGACGAGGTGATGGACAAGTGCGACGTGTTCCTGACTCCGGGCGGCATCTTCGGCTCGGAGGGCAAGCGTTACATCCGCATCACGCTCTGCTGTCCTGAAGAGCTGCTGAAGAAGGCGACGGAAAACATCAAGGCCAAGTTCGGAAAATAATCCGGCGGCGATACTGTCCAAAGAACCGAATGACAAAGAGACTGTCTCAGCGTTTTGAGACGGTCTCTTTTTTTGCCGTGGTTGTCGGCCGTCGTACGGACCGGAGCTGCGGTGAAAAAGCGGAATTCGGGAAGCGGAGATCGGTAAAAATCACTATCTTTGAAACAGAGCGGGCATAGCCTTGTCGGGCGGCCATTTTTCCGCCGAAAACCGACGCATATGGAGATAAAATCATTGGAAAAGACAGACTTCGACACGCTGTTCAGGGCTTTCGGCCGGGCGTTCGCCGACTACGAGGTGCAGCTGAACGCGGAACAGCTGCGGGCCATGCTGACACGGCGCGGTTTCGATCCCGCCCTGTCGTTCGCCGCATTCGACGGAGTGCAGATCGCGGCTTTCACACTGAACGGCATCGGCAATTTCAACGGCGTGCCGACGGCTTACGACACGGGAACCGGAACCCTCAAGGAGTACCGGGGCACGGGACTGGCCACGGAGATTTTCAGACACTCGATGCCGCACCTACGGAGGGCGGGCGTCGGACAGTATCTGCTGGAGGTGTTGCAGCACAACACCAGAGCCGTGTCCGTTTACCGGAATCTGGGGTTCGAGACGGTCCGGGAGTTCAACTATTTCTGCCGGGCGAACACGGAAATCGCCGACCGGGGCGATACGCCCCGCCTGCCCCACTCGGTGAGACGGACAGATCCCGAAAAATTCGCTTCGATCTCCTCCTTTTGGGATTTCACGCCCTCGTGGCAGAACAGTTTCGAATCCATAGGAAGAGCCGCCGGAGATTTCGTCAGTCTGGGCGTATTCACCGAAGAGGAACTCGCCGGCTACTGCGTTTTCGAACCCGCGTCGGGCGACGTCGCGCAGATCGCGGTGAAGCGGCAGTACCGCAGAAAGGGAATCGCCGGCCTGCTGCTGCGGGAGATGCTCCGGCTGAACAGGAACGACTCCATCAAAATCATAAATACCGACGTTTCGTGCGGCTCGATAACCGGATTCCTGCAAGCGAAAAACATCGTGCCGCAGGGAAAGCAGTTCGAAATGATCCGGAAGATATGACACGGCGGCAGCGCATCGCCGGTTCCCGCATCAGACGGCGGCGGCCTTTCTTCGTGCCGCTCCACGCTGATGCCGACGATGCGGAAAAGAGGAGGACAGGCCGCCGTGCGGCCTCCTCTTGCGGGCAACGGATCTTCCCGCGACGAAAAAAGGCTCTCCGCACGGAGAGCCTTTGGCAAATTCTGCTGTCTCAGGGATAATCTGCGATTGCAGCGGCGCGCTACTCGTTCACGATACGGACCGAGAGGATCAGGTCGCCGGGACGGATGTCGTCGATGACGTCCAACCCTTCGACGACGCGGCCGAAGCAGGTGTGCCGGCCGTCGAGATGCTGCGTCGTCTCGCGGGTGTGGCAGATGAAGAACTGCGAGCCGCCCGTGTCGCGTCCCGCATGGGCCATCGAAAGCACACCCCGGTCGTGGTACTGGCGCGGAGCCGAGGTTTCGCATTTGATCGTGTAACCCGGACCGCCCGTGCCGTCGCCTTTGGGGCAGCCGCCCTGAATGACGAATCCCGGAATCACCCGGTGGAAAGTCAGTCCGTCGTAGAAACGGCTCTCCGCGAGTTTTACGAAGTTCGCCACCGTGCCCGGCGTCTCGTCGGTATAGAGTTCGGCTTTCATGTCGCCTTTCTCGGTCGAAATAATTGCGTATTGTGCCATATCGTTCGATAAAATTAAGGTTCCAGAACTTTGATTTCCGCGGCGGCGGCCTTGACCCGTTCGCGCAGGGCCTCCAGATCGCCGTCGAGCGGGGCGTAGCCCGTAACCACGCCCATGCGGCGGTTCACGCGGGCCGAGGGTTTGCCGAAGATGCGCACGTCGGTGCGGGGATCGGCGGCCAGTGCGCGGTCGATGCCCTCGTAACGCGGCGCCGAGGCGCAGGCGACCGGCGAGAGGACGACGGCCGAGGCGCCCAGACGCTCGAACGTGACGGCCGGAATCGGCAGCCCCAGCACGGCCCGCAGGTGCAGTTCGAATTCATTGAGGTTCTGCGTGCCGGCCAGCGTCACCATGCCCGTATCGTGGGGCCGCGGCGAGAGTTCGGAGAAGTAGACCCCGTTTTCGTGGCTCAGGAAGAACTCCACGCCCCACAGCCCGGCGCCGGTCAGCGCTTCGGTGACGGCGGCCGCCATGCGCTGCGCTTCGGCCAGATGTTCGGGCGCGATGTGCGGCGACTGGAAGCTTTCGCGGTAGTCCCCGCCCTTCTGCACATGGCCGATCGGCGGGCAGAAGAGCGTCGGGCCGTTCTTCTGGGTTACGGTGAGCAGCGTGATCTCGCTGTCGAAGCGGATGAACTCCTCGATAATCAGCTCGCGGATGTCTCCGCGCGACCCTTCGCAGCCATAGCGCCAAGCGTGCTCCAGCTCTTCGGATCCTTTGACGAGCGACTGGCCTTTGCCCGACGACGACATCAGGGGTTTCACCACGCACGGATAACCGATCTTCGCGGCGGCTTGCTTCAGCTCGTCGTACGACGTCGCGTAGAAATAGCGCGCGGTCTTCAGCCCCAGCTCCTTGGCCGCGAGGTCGCGGATGGCTTTGCGGTTCATCGTGAAATTGACGGCGCGGGCGCTCGGCACGACCTGCACGCCCGCCTTTTCGAACTCATAGAGCCGTTCGGTGCGGATCGCCTCGATTTCGGGCACGATGATGTCGGGACGGTGTTTCCCGACGGCGGCGGCCAGCGCGTCGCCGTCGAGCATGTGAAACACTTCGCATGCGTCGGCGACCTGCATGGCGGGGGCGCCCGCATAAGAGTCGCAGGCGACGACGGTCTGCCCCAGCCGCTGCGCCGCGATCACGAATTCCTTGCCCAGCTCACCCGAACCGAGCAGCATTATCTTTTTCATGGACTTCTGTTTTTTTAGTGACGCAAAGATATGTTTTTTCGGCCTAAATTCGTACCTTGTAAAGATAAAACTGCTCCGAAACCATGAAAAACCCGTTCATCGACTTATACGGCTGCATGTGCCTGACCCTGCTGACGCTGGCGCCGCAGCCTGCCGCGGCGAAAACGGTTGGGGAGGTGCCGCCCGCCGATACGCTCCGCACGGTCTTCTTCACCGACATACACGTCACGCCGGGCAACGTGCAGGATTCGCTCTTCCGGATCGCCGTCGCGGAGGCGAACGCTTCGGACGCCGATCTGGTCATCTTCGGGGGCGACCTGACGAACATGGGGAGCGACCGCGAGCTGGCGCATGTGCACGGACTCATGTCGCAGCTCCGCAAGCCGTGGTTCACGGTGCCGGGCAACCACGAAACGACGTGGTCCGAAAGCGGCTGCACGACATTCCGCCGTCTGTTCGGACATGCGGGATGCGTCGCCACCCGCGCCAAGGGTTATCTCTTTCTGGGCTATGCCAGCGGGCCTTATATGAAAATGGCCGACGGAATGATACGGGGCGAAGACCTCGCATGGCTCGAACGCCAAGCGGCCGCCGCACGGCCCGGCGAGCGGATCGTAAGCCTCTGCCACTATCCGCTCAACGGGGATCTGACGAACCGGCAGGAGGTGACCGAGACGCTGAAAAGCGTGGGCGTCACGGCATCACTGTACGGCCATTACCACCAGCTGCAGCTGCGTAACTTCGACGGGATTGCGGGGATTCCGGGCCGCGCGCTCGCGGGCAAAAGGGGCGAAGCGCCGGGGTATACGCTGCTCGACTTTTTCGCCGACTCGGTGCGCATACGCGAGAAGCCGCTCGGCATGCCCCCGGTCACCCGGCATACGGTCTGCCTGAAAGACGATCCGCAGATATTGGCGCTCCCCTGCGACCCGCTGCCGCCGGCGCCCGACGCCGAAGGCCGCATGCGGCTGGTCGTGCAGGACAGCGCCATGGTGCTGACGGGAGCGGCATTCTGCGGCGAGGTGCTCTGTTACGGCAATTCGCAGGGCGCACTGCGCGCTTACGACACGCGCAAGGGACGCGAATTGTGGCGGCACGTCTTTCCGGACGGGCTTTACACCACCCCGCTCTGCACCGGCGGACTCGTGATCGCGGGAGCCGCATCGGGCGGCATATGGGCTTTCGACGCCCGGACGGGGCGCGAGAAATGGCACCTTCCGACGCAGAGCGCTGTCGTGGGCGACGGAATTACGGACGGCGGGGCATTATATATAGGTCTGGGAACCGGTTCCATAGGCAAGATCGACCTGCGCAGCGGCAGGCTGTTGTGGCGGCACGATTACGGCTGCGGGCAGGCGCAGGGGCGTCCGGCGCTGGCCGACGGACGGCTCGTATTCGGCGCATGGGACCGCCATCTCTATTGTCTCGATGCAGGCACCGGCGAACTGCTCTGGAAGTGGAACAACGGCAGCGGCAGCCTCTTCTTCTCGCCGGGGCATGTCGTACCCCGCATCGCCGGCGGCAAGGTCTTCATCGTCGCCCCGGACCGCGTCGTGACCTGTCTGGATCTCGCCACCGGGAAGCAGCTATGGCGCGACAACAGCCGCAAATCGCGCGAAACGACCGGACTGAGCGGCGACGGACGGAGGTTCTACTACAAGACGATGGACGGCGAGCTGGCGGCCATAGACACCTCGGCGGAGCGGTACCGCGAACTATGGTGCACGGACCTCGGCTGGGGGTATGAGTACAACTCCTGCCCGGCATTCGTGCGCGACGGCGTGGTCTATGTCGCGAGCCGTCACGGCACCGTTGCCGCAGTAGGCGAAGACGGCACGCTGCTGTGGAGCGTCAAATGCTGCAATTCGGGCGGAAATGATTTCGCGCAGGCTCCCGACGGCTCCCTGTGGACGACCTTCGCCGAAGGCAAGGTCTTCCGGATACCATAAACGGGCCTACAAATCTTATTTTTAATAATTTCCGGCAATTTTTCGCGCGTCGGAGAACAACGTACGCTTTTTTTGCATACTTTTGCGGTACAATATACACTTCCGCCCAAAATGTACACAAAACAGAGCGGGTGTAATTAACAACGATAATGAAAAGCGTCACTATCCTAACGATTGCGGCCATGGCGATGGCCGCTGCGACGGGTTGCTCCCACGACACCCCCACCCCGTCGCCCGAACCGCCCGTAAAGGGCGGGGAATTCAATGAATTCGGCTTCACGACAACCGCTCCGGTCACGCTCTCCGTCGATTACGGCGACATGGCCGGGATGCCGGCCAACGTCTATTTCGAGGTCTACGACACTTGTCCCGTCGAAGAGACCGAAACGGCCTATGCCAAAATCGCAGGTGTCGAGCCGCTCTATGCCGGCTATACCGACGGGCAGGGGCGTTTCGAAGGGACGATCGAACTGCCCGCGTATATCCGGAAGGCTTATGTATTGACCCCCGCCTTCTATGCGCGCACCCTGCTCGAAGCGACCCGCAGCGGCGATATGCTGACCGCATCGGCCGAATCGGGAGCACCTGCCAACGCAGCCCCCGCATCGACGCGCGCCAAGGAGTATCATTCGACGGCTGTCGAGCGGGACGGTTGGAAGACATGGCTGGGCAGCTACGACACGACCTACGGCAGCATCGGCTACGAATACGACGGCGATCTGAAGGTCAAGAATTACGGAGCGCTCCTCAAGGCGCACGCAAGCGTGTTCGACACGACCAAAAAGTGTCCGAAGGAGTACCGCTCCTCGCGCGACCTCTATCTCGAAAAATCGGCCGAAGTAGTCATCACCCTGCTGGGCAGCAACACCTGCTGGAACAGCTCGATGGGTTATTATTACTACAAGACCGGCAACAAGCCCAAGTCGCTCGCCGACGCCAATGTGGTGATGATCTTCCCCAACACGCAGGACGGCCGGTGGAGCAACTCGCCGTGGGAATCACGGCTCTATCAGGGCGTGGAGCGCGGCACCGCCGTACAGCTGATCTATTATCCCGAAATCGCCGACGGCAGCAAGGCCGGAGCTACGACCGTATTCCCGGCCGATTACCGCATCGGCTTCGTACTGGCCACCAACGCATGGACCAACCGGCTGAGAGCCGGAGACAAAAAGTACCGCGCCGCGACTTCCGACGGTCTGAGCGTCAATAACAACGGCGTCGCCTATCAGACGCCGCGCACGGCCGTATTCCGCTATACGGACAAGAAAAGCGGCATCAATTCGGTGCTCTTCTCGTTCGAGGACCACACCAACGACGAGAACTTCAGCGACGTGGTATTCACGATGACCTCCAACCCCGTGGACGCCGTGACGGACATTCCGTCGGTCGATGTCAACGACGGCAAGAAGACGGCCAACGTACTGCGCGGCATCTATGCCTTCGAGGACCTCTGGCCCAGCCGCGGCGACTACGACATGAACGACGTGATGGTCCGCAGCGATTACGAGAAGGTATTCAACGAAAAGGGCGTTTTCGAGGAGTCGTTCATGCTGAAGACCTTCGCCAACTTCGCAGGCAACGCCAACGGACTCGCCGTGACCCTTACGGGAGCTGCGGCGGATGCAAAACTCGAATTCAGCGTCCGCAAGCCCGGCGCCGAGACGTTCGAAGCCGCGGATTTCGAGCGCGACGGCAAGGTCGTGCTGCTGACGCCCGACGTTAAGGAGACGATGGGTGCGACCTACCGGATTACGGCGAAATACGACGCGCCGGTCGCCGAGGCGCAGGCCGGAACGATCAAGCCGTTTATCTACCGCACCGACCGCGACGGGCTGACCGCAGGGAAACGCTGGGAGGTGCATATCCCCTACGAAGCGCCGACGGCACGCGCCGAGATGTCGTTCTTCGGCACGAACGACGACAAGTCGATTCCCGAAAAAGGCATCTACTACGTACGCGCCGAGAATTATCCGTTCGCGTTCTTCCTTTCGGGTGCGAACGACGGGGACGTGGCCAAACTGCTCGACCAGACAAATGAAAAGTCCCCGATCGATCAGGTCTACCCCGCTTATGCGGAATGGGCCGCTACGAACGGCGAAAAGAATAAAGACTGGTACAAGAAATAATACTCCGCTCTTCAGACAAATACGACCTGCCGCAGTGACGGCAGGTCGTATTTTTTTTGTGATAGCGAGAACATAAGTGCAAAGCTTATTCTCGACATATGCCCTTACGAAGCCTGCATTCGACATAGTCCATTTGCAGAAGTACCGAGCCGGTTAGAATGATTACTGTATAATCCTGAAGGATGGAGAAAAACCGGAAGATTCGTTTACGGGCCGCTTCCAAAATGAATCCCAATTTCCCAATCATCGTTTTATCTGCATTCCTGCTATCTTTAGTTCTTCTCATACTCTCTTTTTTAAATTATTCTGTTTTAAAATAAAGTACGTGATATCCGCTTTTCATAATTCGTCCATATTTTTTATATATTTGTACATATGTTGACGTTGTATGTTAATAATATAAATACAAATCGGCCTTCCGGTGCCTTAGCGAGATACCATTCGAGGACGTGCGTCGATTGCTGCGGGTGACGGGGGTAATCAAGAGAAATATAATGTAAAATATATTCCAGAGGCTTTTCAATCACTTGAAAACATTAGTTGTATGAAAAAAATCCTATACGCAATTTTATTGGCGCTTACAATTCCTTTTTCTGTATTCGCGCAATTTTCTAAGATGTCGAATGCAGAAAAAATAGGTTCGTATGATCTAGGCAACTATCATTTATACAAAACAACAACACCCCAAGGAACTACATATCATTTTGATATGCGGGACCGAAAATATACCTCCAAACGCTTTTTGCTTGTGAGTCTGGGAAATAAGCAACAGGCTATTTCATTTATACATCAAGCAATCGAGACAATAGAAACAGCAAAAAAAGGAGATTCATTTGATTTGGGTCTGCCGGATGGTAATACAGGGTTTTACAAAAACGATGTGGGCGCCAGATCGCTTGGAATATATGTTGGCAATATAGGCCAATACGGATTAATTCGCAAGGCTATTTTTAGTGGAATGTTACGCGATATTGAGGCTCAATCAGATGATGTAACCACCGCAGATACAAACAATGATAAAGCCAATCTCCAGATACATCAAGAAGTAAATTCCCATCTTAAATTTGCTGGAATCGAAATTGACGGTTCCCTTGCAACTTTCCGGAGTAAATTAATTGAAAAGGGCTATAAACCTACAGATAGTCACGAAAATATTTTGCAGGGCAATTTTGCAGGATATGAGTGTGATATATTCATTTACTGTGTTGAAGGGGCTGATTTAGTGCATATGGTCATTGCATCCACCAAGCCAGAAGAGAGTTGGGATCGCTTATATATAAAATACCTCTCACTCGTAGAATTATACTCAAAAAAATATGGTTCACCCTCAAATTCGGTCAATAAATTTGAATATCCTTTCGACGGCACTACTGATATGCAAATGACAGCTGTCAAAACAGATCATGCACACTTTATGACCATGTGGAATACCCCTAACGGAGATATTATGATTAGCATTTCAAAAGAAGGAACAATAGCGATTTATTATACCGATAAAATAAATAGTGCTCAGCATGAAGTTCTAAAAGAGCAACGAATAATAGACGAAATATAAGGTGAAGAAAATTCTTATTGTTTTACTTGTTCCTCTGCTTTTCGCTTGCAGCAAGGACAGCAGCAACGATCCGGTTCCCTATACGACCAAGTATAAAGTCGGACATGAATATGTACAAACATTCTATCGTCAAGGATCAGGGACGCAAGGTGAAATACGACTGTTAAGTATTGACGACCGGCTTCCATATGAGATTTTCCCCGACGATGAAGTTTTCGCCCAAATTGCGCCGACCGACACATCTCGACCGGACGTCAGCGAATCAAGAGAAATAAAGCTTTACCAAGTAGCCAACCTTCGTTTCAAATTCAAGGCTACAGACTGGAGTAAATGGCAGTCGATCTACGATGCCAAACGAATCACCGACTGGCGCTGGGTTCTCGGCAAGACCGAAGAATATACCTTTGAGGGCAAAATATACGAGCGGATAATTATTGTCAGCGAAGTGCAATAATTTACGCTACCGCTCCATAATGAATCCAGACTATGATAACCTTTACGGTCACCAACAAGCACCGTCCGAAAGCGACTATCGTGATGCTCGTAAGTTTGTATGGCAAACAGTACAAGAAGAGCATCGGAATCGGTGTGCCGGTGAAGTATTGGAACGATTCCAAGAAGCGCGCCCGGACGACGGCCGATTTCAAGGAGGGAAACGAGATAAACGATGAAATCGACCGGTGGGAAGAAATCGGGAAAAGAACGGTGAAATATTTCACAGACTCACGGATTTCCCCTGCTGCGAAAGAATTTGCAGATAAGATTGCCGAATTGACCGCAACCAATGAAGAGGCATCGGATGCCGAGAAGCGATTTTTCACCGATTATTTGGAAAAGATATATATCCCCCGCTATTCCATAGCCAGAGAGAAACTGACAGTCGTGAAATATACGCAGGCGCTTCATAAATTACGAGACTTCGAGAAAGACACACGGCATCACCTGCAAATCAGTGAAATCGACATTGATTTTTACAACCGGTTCCAGCATTGGTTTTACGAGCAGGGGTATTCCCGAAATTATTTTGGCAACATTATAAAAATAGTGAAGCAGGTATATAGGGAATCACGCGTATGCGACCGCCTTCACAATGAACACGGAACCGACCACCGGGATTTTATAGCGCCAAAGGATTCGGTAGATAATGTATATCTCGACCAGAAAGAGCTGGAGAAAATATACACCCTCGATATCCCTTCCACGGTTCAGAAGGATGCCGCTTGCAACAAAGCCCAAGAAGGAGAGAATATTCCCCGCAAAATCGCAGCTTTAAGCCGGGCGCGGGGATTGTTCCTGATCGGCTGCTACACCGGACTACGGGTGTCCGATTTCTCGCGTTTGAGTGCCGCTCATATCGGACGGCATATCACGATCAAGACCCATAAAACCGGCATCCCGGTCGTTATTCCTATTCACCCTGTAGTCCGGGAAATCATTGAAAGCGGATTTGATCTCACAAATACGATCAGCGACCAAAAGTTCAATGAGCAGATCAAAGAATTATGCCGGCTGGCGGGAATTACCGAAGATGTTCTAATCAATAAGAACGAAGGAGGAAAGAACGTCGAAAAAATTATCCCGAAATATAAACTCGTCTCCTCTCACACCGCCCGTCGGTCCTTTGCGACGAACGCCTATAAAGCGGGAGTTCCAACTATTGCCATAATGAAAATTACCGGGCACACGAAAGAGAGTACATTCTTAAAATACATAAAAGTGTCTGCGCAAGAGAATGCCGAAATGTTGAGCCGGCATCCATTTTTCATGCAGGAGACCGAACAATACAACGGATAATACAACAACAAAACGCATCTACTTGTAAATAAAGCAGATGCGTTTAATAATTGTGGAGGTGGCGGGAGTCGAACCCGCGTCCAAACAGGGAACCCGAAAGCTTTCTACACGCTTAGCCGCCACTTGATCCTTCTACCCCGGTCCGGCAGGCGGCCGCCTAACCGAGGTCCCAGTCCCTGAATTTCGCACGCCGGCCGGGACGGTCCGGCGCACTATCTCTAAATCGATGATACCCCGTATGGAAAGCGGTTAAAGAGCGGAACCACTCTCCGGGATACTCGTCGCCAAGCCTCCTTGGACCCGGCGATTAAGCTAACTTTCTCTGAAAATTAGGCAGCGAGTGCATAGCTGTTATTGCCATTTGTAAATCGAGCATCGGGATTAACGAGCCGCCACACAGCGCTCGGCGTGCTTACAATCAAACTCTGCCTGCTGTCAAAACCGGGCACCCCCGTTTTGCGAAACAAAGTCTCATGGAAACATTGCAAAGATAGTACAAATTTTCGGAATAATGCAGCCGCACCGGGAGAAATCGTCTGTTCGGCTCCGCCCAAGGGCGTTGCGCCGGGGAATCCGGCCCCGGTTCACGCACTTGTCCGGCCCGGCAGGAAAAACTGCGCGCAACTGCATGAGCGTCTCCTTGCACCGCGACAAGTCGCCGCCGGGAAGGGTGGCTGAACCGGGCGCAGACAGGTCTCTGTTTGCGGAAAACTCCGCGATGCGCTTATGAGCCGGTCGGGCAACGGCCCGTTTTCCGTTTCGGGCCGGGCGCACCTGCATGAGCAGAGTATGAGAGCCGCAACGACACCCATGACAGCCCGAATCCCGCCGGACGGCATACCGCAGGGCCACTGTTTCCGGAGTTGTCCTATTCTTCCGAAAGCAGCTCGCGGAGCGTCTGCCGCAGCCGTTCGCCGTTAAGGGGTTTAGACAGGTATTCGCTGGCCCCGGCGTCGAGCGCCTTCTGCCGGTCGCGGTCGTAGGCGAACGCCGTGACGGCGACGATCGGCACCGACGGATCGAAGGCGCGGATACGCCGCGTGGCTTCGAGACCGTCCATGCCGGGCATTTTGACGTCCATGAGAATTGCGGCGGGTTTGAGTTCGCGGCATATCTTCACGGCCTCTTCGCCGTCGGAAGCGCGCACGATGTCGAACTCCCTGCGCAGCATCAGCGACACCAGCAGGTAATTGCTGTCGGTATCCTCGGCCACGAGCAGCCGCGGCAGCCGTCCGTCGCCATGCACCGCCGCCGGACGCGGTGCGGGAGCGGCGCCCTTTTTTTCGGGCGCGTCGCACGTCACGGCCGGAATCGTGAACCAGAACCGGGAGCCGCGCCCCACCTCCGATTCGACGCCGATACGGCCGCCCATCTGCTCGACGATGCTCTTCGAGATCGAAAGCCCCAGTCCGGTGCCCTGCGCGAAGCTGTTGAGTTTGACGAAGCGGTCGAAGATGCTCTGCCTATGCTCTTCGGAGATGCCCGATCCGGTGTCTTCGACATGGAAAAGCAACTCGCCGCCCTCCGTACGGTACCCCAGCGTAATGGAGCCTTCGTCAGTGAACTTCACCGCATTGTTGATGAAGTTGGTGATGACCTGAATCAGCCGGTTCTTGTCGCCGACCACGCAGCACTGCGCGTCGTGCTCCCCGAAGATCAGCTCGACGGGTTTGTCCTTGACCTTGAGACTGAGCGAGCACACCGTCTCCTCGCACATGCGGTTGACGTCCACCCGGCCGTAATTGAATTCGAAGGTGCCTGCTTCGATCTTCGAAAGGTCCAGAATGTCGGATATGAGTTTGAGCAGCAGCTCGTTGTTCTCCTCGACGACACGCATGTACTCACGCCGCTCCCCGATGTCGTCCGTCTCGGCCAGCAGGTTCGAAAATCCCACGATGGCGTTCAGGGGCGTGCGGATTTCGTGGCTCATGTTGGCCAGAAAAGCCGATTTGAGCCTGTCGCTGACCTCGGCTTTGTTCTTGGCCTCGATCAGGTTCTTCTCGGTCTGCTTCAGCTCCGTGACGTCGAAATTGACGCATACCATTTCGATCTTCGACGGGTCGGTGTTCAGCGGATTGCGCACCACGTTAACACGTGTCCATCCCGTCGGTTCGCCTTTGGGCGTGACGCGCAGGTCGAGCGTGAAGCCGTTGGATTCGCCCGCCTTGACGCGCCCGATCTCCCGGAATATGGCGGCGCGGTCTTCGGGATCCACATGGTCGTAAACCCCGATCACCTGCGGCATCGGCGTATCGCTCCGCTCCCTGATATTGTGGAACCACTGCGGCACGGCATAGCCGTCGCGCGTCATCAGGTCGAATCGCGCATAGCCCACCTTGCCGAAGCGGCTCACCAGCGAAAACGAACTTTCGAACTCGGCAAGACGGCTGTAGGCTTCGTTGATCTCGGTGTTGTCGATGTTGATGACCACGAAATTGATCAGCTCGCCGTACATGTCGTAGAGCATGGTGACCGTCGTGTATATTTGGACGTTCCCCTTCTTTTCGGAGGGATAGTAGCCGTCCAGCCGGTTGAAATGGTAATCGAGTTTGAAAGCCTGTTCCTGTCCGTTGCGCACGTTTTCGCGGATCTCCTGCGGAACGAGCGGATTGCGGAAGAAATTGACGCCCAGCACCGCCTCCTTCGTTTTGAGTCCGAAGATTTCGAGGTCCTTGTTATTGAGGTCCACCAGATACCCCTCCCGGTCGTACAGCTCGACGCCGACCTGCACGTTGTCGAAGATGTTGCGCAGCAGCTTTTCGCTGTTGAAAAGCGCTTCGTGGGCGTTGTGCACGTCCGTCGTGTCGGAAAAGAGACAGATCACCTCGTCCTCGTGGGTCGTGTAGAGAATCGAGTGTATCCAGTGTTTCGATTGCTCGTCGTAATAATCGTGTTCGACATAATCGCCGCCGTCGAGCACCTGCGAAAAAATCGGCATGTAAAACCGCATGTCGAGTCCCAGCTCGGATGCGCGTTTGCCGATGTAGCGCTCCCGGCGGCTGCCGGAGATCTTGTCGGCGGCGTAATTCGAATCCAAAATCCTGAAATCGGACGGCGCGCCGTCCTCGCCGCGCAGCATTTGCAGCCGTGCATAGCCCAGCGGCATGTGGCGGTAAAGGCCTTCGAGGTAGGTGCGTTCGGACTGCGCCTCCCGTTCGGAGCGCTGAAGCTCGATACAGAGGCTGATGATGTTCATCAGCGACGCGAACCACTGGTAATCCTCCCCGCTCCATCTCCGGGGTTCGTTCACGATGTCGATGCCGGCGTATCCCCACACCTTGTCGCGCGAGGCGAGCGGTACGGCGATCAGCGATTTGATGTCCTGCATGGCGAGCACCTCCTTTTCGCGGAACGCTTCGTCGGGCAGTTCGTCGAGCGAGGAGATGATGATGGGATTGCCGTTCTCGATACGCCGGGTCCACCACGGCACCTCGTCCATCGACAGGCTGTTTACCAAATCCTGCTCGGCCGTGACGTTCTCGGCCGTAACCTCGTATGTGCAGTCGTGCGTCCTGCGCTCGCGGTCGAATTCGATGATATAGGCCCGGCCGCCGTGGAACATGGTCTGCACGTCGGTGAGTATCTTGTCGATGACGACATCCAGATCGTTGGTTTTCAGCAGCGAGAGCAGCGTATGCGAAATGCTGTTGAGCCGGTACAGCAGGTCGTTGATCTGCTGCCGTTCGGGCGAGTTGATCTTTTCGAGCGGCGGATCGCCCACGCGGAAATAACCCGTCAGCAGCATCCCTCCGTCCTCGGTGGTCTCCTCGCGCAGCAGTTTCCAGTAGCACCAGATCTCGCCGTTCCGTCCCCGAAGCGGGTAAAGGCGCTCCTCGTTGAAATCGCCCCCGCGCACCCCCACCGAAGCGAAGGCGTAGTCCCTGTAGGCGGGGCTTATCATATCCCGGAACTCCTCGTAGCTCACTTGGCACGTGGCAAGGCCCAGCAGATCGCGAAGCCCTTCCGATACGTGGAACATACGACGTTTGCGGTCGGCCTGCCACCAACCTATCTTGGCATCCCGCATGATCTCCTGCAGGATTTCGTATTCTTTCATTCGATAAATTTTAGCGTCACTGTCCGGCCGGAATCTCCCGGCACGTCTATACAAAAGTAGGCATGCCGGGGCGGATATGCAAATTATTGCGGTTATTTTATGAAAACAAACGGCTGATTCATTAAACAAAAACATCCGCAAACGCCTCTCCGAAACCGGACCGAGGCCCGCCGGAGGTATTTTTTTCGCTTCGGGAACTTTCCGGAACGAATATTTTGACTATCTTTGGAAAATAATTCCAGAGAGCGGCTCTATGAGTGAAAAATACGTTGTAAGACTGAAAAACGCGGCTATTTATCATGCGGACAACCCGTTCGGCAGCACGTCCGAATCCAAATTGCTCCAGCGGGGCGAGATGGTACTCTCCGATGTGAATTTGTGCGTCGCGCCGGGCGAATTCGTTTATCTGCTCGGCCGCGTCGGGAGCGGGAAAAGCACCCTGCTCAAAACGCTGTACGCCGAAGTGCAGCTGCTCACGGGCGAAGGCCGTGTGGCCGGCTTCGACCTGCGAAGGCTCAAACGGCGCGACATCCCCTACCTGCGCCGCAGAATCGGCATCGTGTTTCAGGATTACCAGCTGCTGACCGACCGCAACGTCTTCATGAACCTCTATTACGTGATGAAAGCCACGGGCTGGAAACACGAGAGCGAAATCCGCGAGCGGATCGATCAGGTGCTGAATCTGGTCGATCTGGGGGCCAAAAGCTACAAAATGCCCTTCGAGCTTTCGGGCGGCGAGCAGCAGCGTCTGGTGATCGCCCGCGCACTGCTCAACGACCCGCAGGTGCTGCTGGCCGACGAGCCTACCGGCAACCTCGATCCCGTGACGGCCGAGGGCATCATGCAGCTTTTCGAGGAGATCGCCTGCCGCGGCTGCGCCGTGGTGATGTCCACGCACAACACCGCCCTCATAGAGAACCATCCGGCCCGCGCCATCCTCTTCTCGCAGGGCAAAATCCGCGAGGTGGACCTCAAGGCGGAGCTGGGCTGATCTTGGGGATTTGGGCTATTGGATTATCCGGAAATATTTCGTATATTTGTACGATATTTTAAAGACAACAGATGAGTACCGAATTAGAAAACGTAAAAAAGCAAGAAGAAGAATATTCCGCGTCGAATATTCAGGTCCTTGAGGGCCTCGAAGCGGTGCGCAAGCGCCCCGCCATGTATATCGGCGACATTGGTGAGAAGGGTCTGCACCATCTGGTCTATGAGGTAGTCGACAACTCGATCGACGAGGCGCTGGCCGGCTACTGTACCGACATCGACGTGACGATCAACGAAGATAATTCCATCACCGTACGCGACAACGGCCGCGGCATCCCGACCGACTACCACGAAAAGGAGGGCAAATCGGCGCTCGAAGTGGTGCTGACCGTGCTCCATGCCGGCGGCAAGTTCGACAAGGGCAGCTACAAGGTTTCGGGCGGTCTGCACGGCGTGGGCGTATCGTGCGTGAACGCGCTTTCGACCCTGCTCATCGCGGAGATTCACAGCCGCGACGGCAAGATTTACCGCCAGAGCTACAGCAAGGGCGCGCCCACCTCGCAGGTCGAGGTGGTCGGCGAGTGCACCGACCGGGGCACCACCATCACCTTCAAGCCCGACGGCAGCATCTTCACGCTCACGACCGAATACAAATACGAAATTCTGGCCAACCGTCTGCGCGAGCTGGCGTTCCTGAACAAGGGAATCCACCTGAACCTGACGGACAAGCGCAGCAAGGACGAGAACGGCGAATACGTCCACGACAACTTCTATTCGGAAGAGGGTCTCAAGGAGTTCGTGCAGTATCTCGACGCCACGCGCGGCACGCCGATCATCGACCAGATCATCTACCTCGACACCGAGAAGAACGGCGTCCCGGTGGAGGTGGCCATGCAGTACAACGATTCCTTCTCGGAGAACGTACACTCCTATGTAAATAACATCAACACCATCGAAGGCGGTACGCACCTGACGGGCTTCCGCCGTGCGCTGACCCGTACGCTCAAGAAGTACGCCGAGGATTCGGGCATGCTCTCGAAGCTGAAGTTCGACATCAACGGCGACGACTTCCGCGAGGGTCTCACGGCCGTGGTTTCGGTGAAGGTGCAGGAGCCGCAGTTCGAGGGCCAGACCAAGACCAAGCTGGGCAACGACGAGGTTTCGGCCGCCGTCGATCAGGCGATGTCCTCGGCGCTGGGCCACTATCTGGAGGAGAATCCCAAGGATGCCAAGGCCATCGTGCAGAAGGTCATTCTGGCCGCCACGGCGCGCCATGCGGCACGCCACGCCCGCGAAATGGTACAGCGCAAGACCGTGCTTTCGGGCGCGGGACTTCCCGGCAAACTGGCCGACTGTACGAGCCGCGACCGTTCGATCGCCGAAATCTTCTTCGTCGAGGGTGACTCGGCAGGCGGCACGGCCAAATCGGGCCGCGACCGCAACTTCCAAGCCATCATGCCGCTGCGCGGTAAGATCCTGAACATCGAGAAGGCGCAGGAGCATCGCATGTGGGAGAACGAGGAGATCAAGAACATGTTCACGGCGCTGGGCGTGACGATCGGCACCGAAGAGGACAGCAAGGCGCTCAATCTGGAGAAACTCCGCTATGACAAGATCATCATCATGACCGATGCCGACGTCGACGGAAGCCACATCGCAACGCTGATGCTGACGTTCTTCTTCCGCAAGATGAAGGAGCTGATCGAGAACGGCCACGTCTATATCGCCACCCCGCCCCTCTATCTGGTGAAAAAGGGCAAGCAGGAGCGCTACTGCTGGACCGAGAAGGAGCGCGATACCATCTCGGCCGAATTCGGCAAGGGCGTGCACATACAGCGCTACAAAGGTCTCGGCGAGATGAACGCCCATCAGTTGTGGGACACGACGATGAACCCCGACACGCGCATTCTGCGTCAGGTCAATATCGAGAACGCCGCCGAAGCGGACCGTATCTTCTCGATGCTGATGGGCGACGAAGTGCCGCCCCGCCGCGAGTTCATCGAGAAGAACGCACATTACGCGAACATCGACGCATAATCGAAATCAGGAAGAGGATTGCCCTTGCGAAAGGTGCGATCCTTTTCTTTATATAACCGCACTAATTGGCCGACACTATGAAAGTTACCGTTATCGGAGTCGCCGGAGGAACCGGCTCAGGAAAATCGACCCTCGTCAAGCGTCTGCAGGAGGCTTTCGAGGGCGACGACGTCGTAACGCTCTGCCACGATTACTACTACAAGGCGCATCCGGAACTGACTTACGAGGAGCGCACGAAGCTCAACTACGACCACCCGCAGGCATTCGACACCCAGATGCTGGTGGACCACATCAAGGCGCTCAAGGAGAACGTTCCGATCGAACATCCGGTCTATTCGTTCGTCGAGCACAACCGCATGACGGAGACCGTGAGCGTAAAGCCTTCGAAGGTAATCATCGTGGACGGCATCCTGATCTTCGAGAACAAGGAGCTGCGCGATCTGATGGACATCAAGGTATACGTCGATACGGATGCCGATATCCGCCTTGCGCGGCGCATCCTGCGCGACGTCTGCGAGCGCGGACGTACGATGCAGTCGGTCATCACGCAGTACACCTCGACCGTGAAGCCGATGCACGAGGAGTTCGTCGAACCTTCGAAGAAATACGCCGACGTCATCATTCCCGAAGGCGGCTTCAACTCGGTGGCCGTAGCGATGCTGATTCAGAACATCAGTTCGCTGATCGCACGCAACGAATAGCACGGAGTACCCCTTCCCTGTTTCATTACAAATCCCGAATCTCCGGCGAGATTCGGGATTTATATTTGACGCTGCGCCGGCACGGCCGCAAAAAGAGAGATTTCGCACGGAAGGGAAAATCTCACACGGAGCGGCGCAGCACGATTTCAGGGACCGTGCGGCCCATATCGCGAAACCGGTCGAACCGGAATAAACGGCGCCAGCCTATATGCCGGTTATCTTCTTGATTTCGTTGAGCTTGTTGAGCGCTTCGATCGGAGTCAGGGCGTTGATGTCGAGTCCCTTGATCTGGTCGCGGATCTGCACCAATACGGGGTCGTCGAGCTGGAACATCGACAGCTGCATGTTCTGCGGCGCTCCGTTTTCGGCAGCTTCCTTGACCGAAGGCGAAGGTTTCTTGCCCCGGTTCTTGATGCTCCGGCTGGGCACGATTTCGTTGTTGCCGTAGACCAGTTCGAGGTTACGCAGAATTTCGTCGGCGCGCGACACCACCGACACCGGCATGCCGGCCATGCGGGCGACGTGGATACCGAACGAGTGTTCCGTGCCGCCCCTTTCGAGCTTGCGCAGGAAGACGATCTGGTTGCCCATCTCCTTGACGCTCACGTGGAAGTTCTTTACGCGCGGACACATCTGCTCCATCTCGTTCAGTTCGTGGTAGTGCGTGGCGAAAAGCGTCTTGGCATGCGCCGACGGATGGTTGTGCAGGTACTCGACCATGGCCCATGCGATCGAAATGCCGTCGTAGGTGCTCGTGCCGCGGCCGATCTCGTCCAGCAGGACGATACTGCGGTCCGAAATGTTATTGAGGATGCTGGCCGATTCGAGCATCTCGACCATGAAGGTCGATTCGCCCTGCGAAATGTTGTCCGAGGCTCCGACGCGGGTGAAGATCTTGTCCACGACGCCGATATGGGCCGACTTGGCGGGTACGAACGACCCCATCTGCGCCATGAGGATAATCAGCGCCGTCTGCCGCAGCAGGGCCGACTTACCCGACATGTTGGGACCCGTGATCATCATGATCTGCTGCTCCTTGTCGTCGAGCATCACGTCGTTGGGAACATACTCCTCGCCCACGGGCAGCAGGGTCTCGATCACCGGATGGCGTCCCTGACGAATGTCGATGAGCTTGCCGTCGTCCAGCACGGGACGCACGTAACGGCGTTCGCAGGCCAGACGGGCGAAAGACTGCAGGCAGTCGATACGGGCTACGACGGCCGCATCGCGCAGGAGATGCGACAGCGAGCGGCTTATGTGGTCGATGATGTCGGCATAGATGCGCTGTTCGATGACGAGCATCTTCTCCTCGGCGCCGAGGATCTTCTCTTCGTACTCCTTCAGCTCCTCGGTGATATAGCGTTCGGCATTGGCCAGCGTCTGCTTGCGGATCCACGTCTCCGGCACCTTCTCCTTGTGGGCGTTGCGCACCTCGATATAGTAGCCGAAGACGTTGTTGTAGCTGATTTTCAGCGAAGGAATGCCCGTCGCCTCGCTCTCGCGCTGCTGGATGCGGGCCAGATAGTCCTTGCCGTGGAGGGCGATGCGGCGCAGATCGTCCAGTTCGGGGTCCACGCCGTCGGCGATCACGCCGCCCTTCTGAATCTGGTTGTTGAGCGGATCGGGATAGATCTCGCGGGCGATGCGGTCGCGCACCCCTTCCAGCAGGTCGATCTGTCCGGCCAGTGCGTGCAACTGCGCGTCGTCGGTCGATTCGAGCGCGGCCTTGAGCAGCTCGACGGCGAAAAGCGAGTTTTTCAGCTGCACCAGCTCGCGGGGCGTGACGCGCGCCGCGGCGATGCGCGAAGCGATACGCTCCATATCCCCCACCAGCGCCACCTGCTCGCGCACGACGTCGGCCAGATCGGCGTCCCGGACGAATTTCTCGACCACGTCCAGCCGCTCCCCGATCTTCACGGGGTCCTTGATCGGCATGGCGATCCACCGTTTCAGCAGACGGCCGCCCATCGGCGTCAGCGTACGGTCGATGACGTCGGCGAAACTGCACTTCTCGCGGGCGCCGTTCGACGAGAAGAGTTCGAGGTTGCGGATCGTGAACTTATCGACCCAGACGTAATCCTCCTGATCGATACGCGATATGGAGGTGATGTGCGCGATGTCACGGTGCTCGGTGAATTCGAGGTAGTAGAGAATCGCCCCGGCGGCCGAGAGACCGCTGGTGAAGTGATCGACGCCGAATCCCTTGAGCGAGCGGGTGCCGAACTGCTTGCAGAGCTTTTCGCGGTTCACCTCCTCGGAGAAAACCCATTCGTCGAGGCGGTAAGTATAGAGTTTCGACCCGAAAGCGTCGGAAAAACGATCTTCGTAGCCGCGCTGGTAGATGACCTCCTTGGGCGCGAGGTTGGAGATGAGTTTGTCGATGTAACTCTCCGAACCTTCGGCCACGTAGAACTCGCCCGTCGAGATGTCGAGGAACGCCACGCCCGTGGTCTGACGGCCGAAATAGACCGACGCCAGAAAGGCGTTCTCCTTGTTGGCCAGAATATTGTCGCCCAGCACCACGCCCGGCGTCACCAGCTCGATAACGCCGCGCTTGACCAGTCCTCTGACCTGCTTGGGATCCTCCAGCTGTTCGCAGATGGCGACACGTTCGCCCGCCCGCACCAGTTTGGGCAGGTAGGTGTCGATGGCGTGGTAGGGAAATCCGGCCAGCTCGACATAGGTGGCCGAGCCGTTGGCGCGCCGTGTGAGCGTGATGCCCAGAATGCCGCTGGCCTTGATCGCGTCCTCGCCGAACGTCTCGTAAAAGTCGCCGACCCGGAAAAGCAGGATAGCGTCGGGATGCACCGCCTTGATGGAGTAATATTGCTTCATCAGGGGGGTCTCGACATATTTTTTTTCTATTTTCTTCTCTGCGTTCACAATAAAAAATTGTATGTTATTTTCACACAAAGATAACGGAATTTAGCGGTCCTACCAAGCCTAAACGGGAAATTATTTTCGGTTTATCTGCTACGAAGGCGTGCCGTATATTACAGAATTTCATTATCTTCGAACACTTTGCGGTAAAATCCGGCCTTCCACTCGACCGGCCGCGGATAGGCCCTCGACGACGACGGCATGCGCCACAGCCGCATGCTGCGTCCGGCATATTCGAAAGCCACGCTTTCGCCTACGGCGGGTTCGCCGCAGCCCGTGACGGCGCGCAGCGTATCGGTCGCCTTCTGCCCCGTCGTAACGAGGGTGCGGCAGTGGGGAATGCGTGCCAGCAAAGCCGCCAGATCGACCTCGCGCACCACTTGAAGAAAATTGTCCGACGCATTGTCTTTCAGTCGGATAACTTCGACCGCCGTATCGTACAGCGCAATCCCCCGCTCGCGGCAGAACGCCTCGATGCGCTCCTTGTCGAACTTCCGCCCGCCGGGCATCAGGAAGTGCGACTTGTCCCCCGCGGCGAGGTAGCCCACGATGCGCCACATGTCGTTCTGCAGGTTGGGATAGAAGAAGTCCATCGACCAGCGGATACGCTTGGGCGGGAAACTCCCCAGCATCAGAATGCGGGCGTTGGCGGGAAGAAACGGTTCGAGCGGATGGAGTTCGCTATTCATAGAATTTTTCATCGAAATTTACAAGATATAATTTATCCGTGGCGCGCGTCAGGGCCGTATAGAGCCAGCGCAGCATGTCGCGCGTCATCGGCTCGTCGCCGAACAGGCAGCGGTCGACGAAGACCGCCCGCCACTGTCCGCCCTGCGCCTTGTGGCAGGTCACGGCGTAGGAAAACTTCACCTGAAGGGCGTTGAAGTGCGGATTTTCACGTATCTCCTTGAAGCGTTTGAGCTTGCTTTTGACGTCGAGGTAATCCTTCTCGACCTCGTAGAAAAGACGCGTGGACTCCTCGCGCGTGAGCGACGGGGATTCCGAAGCGATGGTGTCGAGCAGGATCTTGCACTCCAGCTCGGCATCCTCGTAATCGGGGAATTCGAGCACGACGTCCGCAAAGCGGAAGCCGTAGAAATCCTCGTAGCGCCGCAGCCGCTTGAGCCGCGCGATGTCGCCGTTGGCGATGAAGTGCATGGGGCAATCCTTGTTCCGCTCCGTAAAATAGTAGTTGTTCTTCACCACCATCAGCATGTCGTTGCTTTCGATCTCCTCCTCGGCGAACGTCACGTTGCGGCGGATACCTTCGTTATAACGGTTGGCGCGCTTGTTAGAGCGGGTGATGACGATGGTTTCGTCGCGGCCGTACTTGGCGTAGCAATCCTGCAGTTTGTCGAGAAACTCCCCGCCTTCGACCGCCTCGATGTCGGGATAGTCCGTTTCGAAGTGCGGAATCTCGTAGATGCCGTTTTCGAGCATGCAGCGCACCAGCGTGGCGTTGAACAGAATGCCCGACTCGGCCTCCTGACGCACGACCTCGTCCATCGTACCGTACTCCACGTCGCCGAAGCGGGCCAGCACCGACGGGTCGAGCGCCGGGCTGCAATCGGCCCCCACGGGCGGCAGCTGGGCGCTGTCGCCGACCAGAATCAGACGGCACGCGCGGCCGCTGCGGACATACTGCACGAGGTCCTCCAGCAGCGATCCGGAACCGAACAGCGCCCCGTCGCCCGGAGCGTCTGACAGCATCGAAGCCTCGTCCACGATGAAAACGGCCCCCTTTTCGGTGTTGATGTTGAGCGAATATTTCGATTCGTAATCGGCGTTGGTCCGCTGCCGGTAAATCCGCTTGTGGATAGTAAGTGCCTTTTCCTGAGCGTATTGGGCCAGCACCTTGGCGGCCCGTCCCGTCGGAGCCAGCAGAACGGGTTTGATATTCAAATCCTTAAGCGCACCGACCAGCGCCGCGATCAGTGTCGTTTTGCCCGTACCCGCATACCCGTTCAGGACAAAAATCCGGGAAAAATCGTCGTCTGCGAGATATTCGGACAACTTTTCTATAATTTTTTTTTGCCCAGAAGTTGTTTCAAAACAAATTTTAGCGTAAATTTGGGTCGCAATACGTGTGCTAAACATGCGTCGGTTTATTTTGTACAAAATTACAAACAAATATTAGATTAGCTTAAAAAATGAAAAAAATCGCTCAAATCATTCTTGCTGTAGTTATCGTGGCGCTGGTCTACGTTATCTACGACCAGATTTCGACCCCGATCCGTTTCGAGCAGGAGATGAAGGCCAAGAAAGCCCAGGTCATCGACCGCATCAAGGACATCCGTACTGCGCAGCGCGCGTTCAAGTCGAAGTACCAGCGCTTTACGGGCAGCTTCGATACACTCGCATCGTTTATCCTGAACGATTCTCTGGAGCTTGAGCGTAAGATCGTCGACGAAGACGACTCGGTGGGTATGGCCATGCTGAAGAAGATGAACAAGAAGAACGTCGAGAAATTCACGGTAGCCGTTATCGACACCATCTTCTCGCCCAAACGCCTTTCGCGTCAGGACGTAGAGGACCTGCGTTACATCCCCACCACCGACAAGCAGGCTCAGTTCATCATGGAAGCCGGTTCGGCCGTCGCATCGAACGTGACGGTGCCCATCGTGGAGTGCCGCGCGCCGTACAAAATGTTCCTCGACACGGTGGCTTACCGTCAGGAGATCATCAACCTGATCGACGACGAGGAGAACAACTTCAACCGCTACGCCGGTGTCAAGTTCGGTTCAATGGAGGCAGCCAACAATGAAGCAGGCAACTGGGAGTAACACTCCGCAATCCATAAACAAGGTGTCCATTCAGCTAACGTTGGATGGACACTCTTTTTCGGCGCCTGCGCTGTCCGGGGAGTTTCCGGGCGACGGTCCCGTGGAGGTCGAACTGCTGACGCCCCGGACGACGCTCGTGCCGGAGGAGTTTTTCGACGAAGCGTGCGCCGGGGAACTGCTGGCCGCCGCCGGCATGGCCGCACTGCCCGGAGAGCGTGCCGTATGGAGCGCACCGCAGCAGAATGCCGTCGCCGTCATGGCCGCGGCGGAAGATGCGCTGGCTGCGGTGCATGAACGCCTCGGCGGCCGTGCGCGCTACACCACCCCGCTGCTCTGCGTACCGCAGGCAAGCGTTCCGACCGTGTGGATGTATTACGCCGCGGGACTGTTATATATAAAGGTATACGACGGCAAACTGCGTTTTGCGGAGGTCGTACCCGCCCCCGACGAGGCCGACCTGCTATACATGCTCGAACGGCTCGGAAGCGAATTCCGGCTCAGGGATTACACGCTTCGCATCGGAAGCGGCGACGGCTGGGCGTTGAAACGGAAGCTCGGCGGATATTTCAGACAGATCGTATGCGAATAGTAAGCGGAAAATACAAGGGCCGGGCCATCAACCCGCCCCGCAACCTGCGGGCGCGGCCGACGACCGATTTCGCCAAGGAGAACCTCTTCAACGTCCTCGGCAATCTGCTGGATTTCGAGGAGTGCGACGTGCTGGACCTCTTCGCGGGAACCGGCTCGATCAGCTATGAGTTCGCATCGCGCGGAGCGCGGAGCGTAACCTCGGTGGAAATCAATCCGGTACACTACAACTTCATCCGCCAGACGGCGGCGCAGCTGGGCATCGGCAACCTCTATGCGGTCAAAGCCAACGTCTTCCTCTACCTCAAAAGCTGTCCGAAACAGTTCGACGTGATTTTCTCGGACGCCCCCTACGATCTGGCGGGCAGCGAGCAGGTCGTAAGGCTGGTGCTCGAAAACGACCTGTTGCGTCCCGAAGGCGTGCTGATTTTCGAACATTCGAAGAAGATGGACTTCTCCGCATATCCGGAATTCTGGCAGCAAAGGAGCTACGGAAGCGTGCAGTTCTCGTTCTTCCGGAGACAGTGATAATCGTCGGAAAAGGGCCCCGGCGCCAGCCCCCGCGGCAGTCCGGCCCTCTTGGCGGCATGGGCAAAACAGGTGTCCGCATCCGTTGTCGCCGCATCGCCCCTTTTAGCGGAAAAATCCGGCTCCCCGGCGGCCGACACGTCCCAACATACTTGCAGACAAGCGATTTCATACGCCCGCCCCGCCGGCGAGACAACGGAAAAATCGGCAACCTCCCCGCATACGGGAGCTGCCCGCAAAAATCCGCCCTATCTTCCGCCCGGCACCCCTGCATACGAAAAAACCTGCAACTTGAAGTTGCAGGTTTTTCATTTGCCGATTCCGGTCGGCTGGCGGTGCGTAGGGGACTCGAACCCCTGACCCCGTGCGTGACAGGCACGTATTCTAACCAGCTGAACTAACGCACCATGGTTATGTATGAGCCGGATTTTATTCGCTCTTCGGCTCCCGGAGCGGTGCGGTGCGTAGGGGACTCGAACCCCTGACCCCGTGCGTGACAGGCACGTATTCTAACCAGCTGAACTAACGCACCATTCCGGTTATTGCGAGTGCAAAGATAGTGTAATTTTTTTAATCGGCAAATGCTTTCGGGGATTTTTCGAAAAAAGAAAACCGCACAGATTCATAACTCGCTGTCTGTCAGAAGTGATTATTGCATGAAAAAGTTTGCTTTTTTGCCTGCGCAGGGAATAGAACGGCCGCAGGGAGGCCGCGGCGGCGGAACCGCCCTGCCCCCGCAGGTTCCGGTCTCGGCGCCGCCGGACGGGAAATAAGTATTTTTGCTGTAGGCGGCCCGCCCTATTTCCGCTATTTTTGCAACATATCGGATTTCACACGGATTATGAAAAAGACGACACTCGCCGACAACCTGCCCGAATGTTCCGCCGCAGCCGCGGGCTTCGGGGATTTCTTCTCCGGCCTGCTGGAGACGACCGCCGCAAAAACGATAGACGACGCCCTCGGACAGCAGATTCGGGCGTATGTCCTCGGCTGGCTGCAAACGCATCCCCTGACCGCGTTCGACGACTATTCCGACACGGCATACCGGCGCACCTACCTCGGACGCTGCCCCGCCACCGGCTGGGAGGCGATCGTGATGAGCTGGAAAAACGGCAACCGGACCAGCATCCATGCGCATCCCCAATTCGCGGGCTATCACATTGCCGACGGCACCTTCCGGCTCGAAATATTCGAACCTGCGGCCGGAGGTGCGGCGCGGCTGACGGAGAGCGCCGTCGTGGAGGGGCCTTGCGCATTCTTCGCCGTAGGGGCGCCGGGGCGTTTCGACAACCACATACACCGCATCACCTGCCTGAGCGACACGGGCCACAGCCTGCACGTCTACTCCGACGACGCCCTGCGGGGCGAGGTCTACCGGGAGGAATAGCGCCCCGCCGCAAAAATCCCCCGCCCCGCTGAAACATCGGCGGGCGGCACGACGTATTATATAACAACGAAGAACATGCGACGATGAAATACGATTTCGACGAAATAGTCCCGCGCCGCGGGACGCACTCGGTCAAATGGGAGCTGGACAGCGATCCCGACATACTGCCCATGTGGGTGGCCGACATGGATTTCCGTACGGCGCCGCCCGTCGTCGAAGCGCTGCGGCGGCGGGTCGAGCACGGCATATTCGGCTATGCGCAGGCGCCGCAGGCCTATTACGATGCGGTCGTGAAGTGGTTCGAACGGCGTCACGGCTGGCACACGGAGCCGGAGTGGATACTCCATACGACGGGTGTGATTCCGGCGCTTTCGGCCATTCTGAAAGCCTTGACGCAACCGGGCGACAAGATTCTGGTTCAGACGCCCGTCTACAACCACTTCTTCATCTCGATCCGCAACAGCGGATGCCGGACGGCAGAAAACGACCTGACCTACCGCGGCGGCGCCTATACGATCGACTTCGCCGATCTGGAGCGCAAGGCAGCCGATCCTGAGGTCAAAGCGATGCTGCTGTGCAACCCGCACAATCCGGCCGGGCGTGTCTGGTCGCCGGAGGAGCTGCGCAGGATCGGCGAAATCTGTCTGCGCAACGGCATCTTCGTCGTGGCCGACGAGATTCACTGCGAGCTGGTCATGCCGGGATTCCGCTACACGCCGTTCGCATCGCTCGGCGAAGAGTTCCTGCACAATTCGGTCACCTGCTGCTCGCCCAGCAAGGCGTTCAACCTCGCCGGACTGCAGGTCGCCAATATCATCGCAGCCGGCGAAACGGTGCGCGCAAAAATCGAAAAGGCGTTACGCATCAACGAGACGGGCGAAATCGGTCCCTTGGCGATCGATGCGCTGATCGCCGCCTACGACCGGGGCGCGGAGTGGCTCGACGCGCTGAACGAATACCTGCACGCCAACTACCTTTTCCTGCGGGAGTACTTCGCGCAGCACCTGCCGCAGTACCCCGTACTGCCGCTGGAAGGCACCTATCTGGTGTGGGCGGACTGCCGGGCCGCGGGACTGGCGTCGGACGAACTGGCGGAACGTCTGCTCGCCGAGGGCAGACTGCGCGTCAATTCGGGCACGATGTACGGTGCGGCGGGCGCAGGCTTCATCCGGCTGAATATCGCCTGCCCGCGCACGCTGCTCGCCGAAGAACTCGAACGGCTGCGGAAGGTGCTCGAATTGCGGAAATAGCTAAAAGGCGGTATGGCGATATTTGCGACGACAATCGGCAGCGTGTCAAAACCTGTCATTCCCGCCGCGTATCTTTGCCGAAACTTAAAACCGAACGATTATGGGACGGGCAAGAGAAAACTTCAACGACGTCTATTTCAAAGACCTGCGCGGACAGCAGATGTCTTTCGCAGGTTACGCCAATGTACTGAGGCACATTTTCTGGAACCTGATGGACGGACACTCGATGGTCCGCGAATCGGAGAAGTGCAATTACACGATCGAAGCTTGGGGACGCCGCTGCTATCTGGTTCAGACCAACCGCGAAACCAAGGCAATCGACCGCTATGAAATCCTGAACTGCACGTACGAACAGCTTCGGGGCAAAATATCGAAACGACACGAAGCGGAAGAGGTTCCGGCGCGCTAAAACGGCAGCCGCCGTTCGCACCGCAGGCTCTTCATTTCGCGCTCCCTGATCACGTCATCCCCGCCCACCCGGCCGATCATCAGCGGGGAGTCGGGATCGTGCCTGCGGCGGTTGTATTCCGCCGTGTTGTAGTTGCCCTTGAGCGCATAGCAGTAGGCGCAACCGTTCAGGCAGGTTTCGTACGTGCCGACGTCGATGCTTTCGATGCTGTTGCACACCTGCCGCTGGTTTTTGTCTTTTTTCGCAGCTATGGGATAACCGGCGATCCGCTCGACCAGCCCGCGGTCGATGCACATTCCGGACGGAATCCCCAGATGACGCAGATCGACCTTCACGGTGCAGGTTTCCAGCGCAATCGGGTACGGTTCCAGCGCCCGGACGAACGATTGCGCCATGACTTCGATCTCGTCCCGGCGCAGCGGACCGACGCCCAGCTCACCCAGCGCACCGCGAATATGACGATAATGGTCGATAAATCCGAGCATGCACTTCGCGGTATGGTCGCGCAGGGCACGGGCGATTCGGGCGATCGAAGTCAGCGTCGGCCCGATACGCTTGATCGCCTGCACCAGCGTCATGTTGGAGAGGGCCGTGGCGGGAAGCGCGAGACCGAGGATGCAGAGCCACGTCATGCCGTCGGTTTCGATCCGGACGCCGCCCGTCAGCAGGCCGCCGAGGATAAAATAGAGCGCCCCCAGCCCCATGACATAGCAAGTCAGCACCGCCGAGTCGATCTCCACGGCCCGGCTCTTGCGCACGCCGACAATATAGCCGCTGTAGGAAAAGACCGAAACGCAGGCCGAAACCATGCCGAGCGCGCTATTTTCCACCGTGAAATCGACATTCCCCAGCGAGAGCAGCACCGCGCCGACGACGGACATGCCGATAGCGGCGAAAACCCACGCAGAGCCTTTCTCGCGGAAGAAACACATCATGGCGAGAGCCACGGCGAGCGGATACATGAAATAAATGGTCGATGCGACGCCGCTGGCGATATGCTGATAGGCGATGATAAGGCTCAGCGACGTGACGGCGCGAAAAAGGCTCAGCAGGAAGACGGTGACCAATTCGCGGCGTCCCAGCCGGAAACTCCGTCCCGAACACACGGCCAGTGCACCCGGAAACAACGCCGCGACGCCCCAGCGGTAGGACAGCGCCTCGAACGGCGAATAGCCCCCGGCGAGCAGCAGCAGCGTGAAGAGCGGCGCCAGTCCGAAAGTGGACGACGACAGCGCCGCATAGAGAATACCTTTTGCACGTTCCATAAAACGGATTTACGGCTGCAAATGTAGAAAATATATCCCCGGTTGATACTCTCCCGGCGCAGGAATTGCCGCCGGAAGCCGCATTCCGCGCAGCTCCTTTCCTGCCAAGATACTGCGGCAAATTCCTGCAACGGAAATATTTCGTCGCCGGACCGCCGGTTTGCGGGGATTTTTTTGCAATTTTGCAGGAAATGCGGCGGCCCGGCAAAGGCGGCGCAACGAAACACACGATGAATACGAAAACATATCCCCGCACGAACGACCGCCGGACGATCTATCTGAATACGGTGATTGACAACCCCTGTATCGAGGTCGGCGACTACACGATCTACAACGATTTCGTGAACGACCCGACAGAGTTCGAAAAGAACAACGTCCTCTACCACTACCCGATCAACAAGGACCGGCTGGTTATCGGCAAATTCTGCTCCATCGCCTGCGGCGCGCGGTTCCTGTTCAACAGCGCGAACCACACGCTCGGCTCGCTGGCCAATTACACCTTTCCGCTCTTCTTCGAGGAGTGGGAACTCGACCGGGCGAACGTCGCCGCGGCGTGGGACAACAAGGGCGACATCATCATCGGCAACGACGTATGGATCGGTTACGAAGCGGTCATCATGGCGGGCGTCAGGATCGGCGACGGCGCCGTGATCGCGGCGCGGGCCGTCGTCACACGGGACGTTCCGCCCTACACGATCGTGGGCGGCGTCCCGGCCAAAACGATACGGCCGCGTTTCGACGACAGAGCGGCCGCACGGCTGCTGGAGCTGCAATGGTGGAACTGGCCGGTCGAAAAGATCCGCGCAAACCTGCCCCGCATCATGCGGGGCGAAATCGACAAGCTGGGGTGATCCGGCAGGCGAGACGGCACTGCGAATAAATTCCGCAGGAGAATTCCCGGCCGACATCCTGCATACGGTTCGAGAGCAAGCAGAGCCGTATGGTTCGCCGGGCGGTCCGACGCGATCGTACAACAACGACGGTTTTCGGGAACTCAGAAGGTTCGCAGTCCGGCCTGCAAAACGCGCCGGCTTTCTTCCCGGCCTGCCGACGCAGCGGCAGGTCCGGCTAAAACCGTTTGGTATAGGCGTGGCAGTACGGCAGCGTCCCCTTGCGCTTGTAATACTGCTGGTGATAATCTTCGGCGGGCCAGAAACGGCCTGCGGGGGTCACCTCGGTCACGACGTCGTACCCTCTGCGGCGCAGCTCGCCGATCAGTTTTTCGGCCGTCTGCTGCTGTGCGGGCGTCGTATAGAAAATCTCGGAACGGTATTGGTCGCCTAAGTCCGGCCCCTGCCCGTCGAGCTGCGTCGGATCGTGAATCTCGAAAAAGAACTTCGCCAGCTTTTCATACGACACCTTCGCCGGATCGAACGTCACGCGCACCGCTTCGGCATGCCCCGTGGTATGGCTGCACACCTGCTCGTAGGTGGGGTTTTCGGTCCTGCCGCCGGTGTAGCCCGATTCGACCTTCAGCACGCCGGGCATCTTGGACAACAGGTACTCTACGCCCCAGAAACAGCCTCCGGCGAAAATCGCGGTTTCGGGCCCCTCCTTTTTCTGCGCCTGCTCCCCTCCGGCGGCCGGCTGTTCGCCGGCTTTCGCTTCGGGTTCGAAGAGAAGCGAAACCGAATTGACGCAGTGGCGCGTATTCTTCGGGGTAAATCCCTCGTTCAAAAACACATGCCCCAAGTGAGCCCCGCATTTGGCGCAGGTGATCTCGGTGCGCCGTCCGTCGGCGTCGGGCGTCCGCATCACGGCGCCCGGAATCTCGTCGTCGAAACTGGGCCAGCCGCACCCCGCGTCGAACTTGTCGGCGGAACGGTACAGCGGCGCGCCGCATTGGCGGCAGTGGTATACGCCCGCCTCGCGGTGGTCATAATATCGGCCCGTAAAGGGTGCTTCGGTACCCTTGTCGACGATCACACGTCGCTCTTCCAGTGTCAGCGGTTTCATATTCTGTCCGTTTACGGCTCCCGACAGCAGGAGACCGATTGTTAAAATCAATAATCGCATACGAATCCCTCCGGGTCAAAAACTACGCCACATACTCCTCGCCGCGCAGGAATACCCGGCGGATGAGCGGCGTCGTATAGGCATAAGGCAAGAATTCGACCGAAGGTATCGGTTTGGTGATGAAGAAATTGGCAACTTTACCTACAGTAACGGAACCGTAGCTGCGGCTCAGGCCCATGGCGTAGGCGCCGTTGAGCGTCGCGGCGTTGATCGCTTCGGCCGGGGTCATCTTCATGCGGATGCAGGCCAGCGATACGACCATGCGCATATCGCCCGAAGGCGACGAGCCGGGATTGTAGTCCGAAGCCAGCGCCACGCCCAGCCCCGCGCGGATCATCTCGCGGGCCGGCGGATAGCTCATGCCGAGGAAGAACGCCGCGCCGGGCAGCATCGTCGGAGAGGTCACCGCGCCGCGCAGCGCCCGAATCTCCGCTTCGCCCATGCGTTCGAGGTGATCGACCGAGAGGGCGTCGTACTCCACGCCCACCTGCACGCCGCCCGAAACGGCCAGTTCGTTGGCGTGAATCTTCGGCTGCATGCCCAGCTTGCGTCCGGCTTTCATGATGCGGGCCGTCTGTTCCACGGTAAAGAACCCTTCGTCGCAGAAGACATCGACGAAATCGGCCAGTTTCCCGGCCGCCACGGCCGGAAGCATTTCGTTGCAGACCAGCTCCACGTACTCCTCCTGCCGGCCGATATAGCTCCGAGGTACGGCATGCGCGCCGAGGAACGTGGCGCGCACGGCCAGCGGAGCCGTCTCGCGGATGCGGCGGATGACGCGCAGCATCTTCAGCTCGTCTTCGGTCGTCAGGCCGTAGCCGCTCTTGATCTCGACGCAGCCCGTTCCCTTCGCGGCGATCTCGCGCACGCGCTCCATCGCCTGCGCGTAAAGCTCCTCTTCCGAAGTTTCGTGCAGCAGGTCGGCCGAATTGAGGATACCTCCGCCGCGGCGGGCTATCTCCTCGTAGCTCAGGCCGTTGATCTTGTCGAGAAATTCCTGTTCGCGGCTTCCGGCATAGACCAGATGCGTGTGGGAGTCGCAGAACGACGGGAAGAGCATGCCCCCTTCGGCGTCGACGGTCCTGTCCGCGGCCATTTCACCGAGCGTCTCCATGCGCCCGAATGCGGCGATCCGGCCGTCGTCGGCCAGCAGCCACGCATCGTCGAGCGTCTCCAAGCGGTCCATCTCCCCGCCGCAGAGCCGAAGCCGTCCGGCGGTCTCGATGCCGACGATTTTGCCGATGTTCTTTACCAGAAGTCTCATGATTTGCGGATGAATCGGATGGATGATTCGATATGCGGGTACATCACCGAATCGTTGTCGATGAAGGGCACCTCTTTGCGGTATTCGGCGACGAGACGTTCGAGCGTCTCCGACGAGCGCGCCGGACGGCGGAATTCGAGCGCCTGCGCGGCGTTGAAAAGCTCGATGGCCAGCACCCGTTCGGTGTTGCACACCACGCGGTAGAGTTTGGTCGCGGCGTTGGACCCCATGCTCACATGGTCCTCCTGCCCCTGCGACGAGGGGATCGAATCGACCGACGCGGGCATGCAGAGCCCCTTAGACTGGCTGACGATCGAGGCCGCCGTGTACTGGGGAATCATGAAGCCGCTGTTCAGCCCCGGCTTGGCGACGAGGAAGGCCGGCAACTCGCGCGCACCGGAGATCAGTTTGTAGGTGCGGCGTTCGGAGATGCTGCCCAGCTCCGCGAGCGCGATGGCCAGAAAGTCCATCGCCAGCGCGATGGGCTGACCGTGGAAATTGCCCGCCGAGACGACCATATCCTCTTCGGGGAAGACCGTCGGATTGTCGGTGGTGCTGTTGATTTCGGTCGTCAGCACGCCCTCCACATAGTCGATCGTGTCTTTCGATGCCCCGTGCACCTGCGGGATGCAGCGGAAGGAGTAGGGATCCTGCACATGCTTCTTCGGACGGGCGATCAGCTCGCTGCCTTCGAGCAGACGGCGGATGTTGCGGGCCGTGGTGAGCTGGCCCTTGTGCGCGCGGATCAGATGCACCTCGTCGCAGAAGGGTTCGATGCGGCCGTCGAAAGCGTCGAGCGACAGCGCGCCGATGCGGTCGGCCCACTCGCTCAGGCGGCGCGCCCCGATCAGCGACCAGACGCCGTATGCGCTCATGAACTGGGTGCCGTTCAGCAGAGCCAGCCCCTCCTTGGATTCGAGCCGGATCGGCTGCCAGCCCCGCTCGGCCAGCACCTCGGCGGCAGGCCGGACACGGCCTTCGCACTCCACTTCGCCCAGTCCCAGCAGCGGCAGGCTCATATGCGCCAGCGGCGCCAAGTCGCCCGAAGCGCCGAGCGACCCCTGCTGGTAGACCACGGGCAGTACGTCGTTGTTGAAAAAGTCGATCAGCCGCTCCACGGTCGCCAGCTGCACGCCGGAATGGCCGTAGGAGAGCGACTGTATCTTGAGCAGAAGGATCAGTTTCACGATCTCGGAGGGGACGCGCTCGCCCGTCCCGCAGGCGTGCGACATGACGAGGTTCTTCTGCAGCTGGGCCAGCTCGTCGTACCCTACCGAAATGTCGCACAACGATCCGAAACCGGTGGTGATGCCGTAAACCGGGCGTTCGGGGTTTTCCATCTTGCGGTCGAGGTATTCGCGGCAGCGGACGATGCGTGCGCGGGCATCGTCGCTCAGGGCCAGCGGCAGACGGCGGAAGAGGATTTCGCGGATGCGGTCGATCGAAAGATGCTGCGCGGAGATAAGATGATGTTCCATATGAGGTAATCCTTGTTTATTCGTTTTCTTTCAAGACATTGCGTATCATTTCTTCGTCGGCGGCATTGGGCAGCGTCACCTGCAGGCCGGGCGTGCGCTCCATCTCGCGCCGGATCGCCGACACAGCCCCCTCGTTGCGCGCCCAGCTGCGGCGGGCGATGCCGTTGTTCACGTCCCACAGCAGCATTTCGCGGATGCGGCGGTCGGAAGCTTCCGAACCGTCGATCACCATGCCGAAGCCGCCGTTTATCACCTCGCCCCAGCCTACGCCGCCGCCGTTGTGGATCGAGACCCACGTTGCGCCGCGGAACGAGTCGCCGATGACGTTCTGCACGGCCATGTCGGCCGTAAGGTTCGACCCGTCGTAGATGTTCGAGGTCTCGCGGTAGGGCGAATCGGTGCCCGAAACGTCGTGGTGGTCGCGGCCCAGCACCACGGGAGCCGTAAGGCGTCCGTCGGCGATGGCCCGGTTGAAAGCCTGCGCGATTTTCGTGCGGCCTTCGCTGTCCGCATAGAGGATACGGGCCTGCGAACCGATGACGAGCCGATTGCGGCCCGCTTCGCGGATCCAGTGGATGTTGTCGTCGAGCTGGCCCGCGATTTCGGCGGGAGCCGTGCGGCGGATCTCCTCCAGCACTTCGGCCGCGAGGCGGTCGGTAAGTTCGAGGTCTTCGGGTTTTCCCGACGTGCAGACCCAGCGGAAAGGTCCGAAGCCGTAGTCGAAGAACATCGGTCCCATGATGTCCTGCACGTAGGAGGGATAACGGAACCGGCCGCCCTCGCCCATCACGGCGGCTCCGGCGCGCGAAGCCTCCAGCAGGAAGGCGTTTCCGTAATCGAAGAAGTACATGCCGCGAGCCGTCAGCTTATTGATCGCATCGACCTGACGGCGCAGCGACTCCTGCACGCATTCGCGGAAACGGGCAGGCTCCTCGGCCATCATCTTGTTCGAAGCCTCGTAGCTCACGTCCACCGGATAATAGCCGCCCGCCCACGGATTATGCAGCGAAGTCTGATCGGAACCCAGATCCACCGGAATCTCTTCGGCGGCGAGCCGCTCCCAAAGGTCCACGACATTGCCCACATAGGCCATCGAAACCGCTTCGCGCTCCCGGCAGGCCCGGCGGATGCGGGGAATCAGCTCGTCGAGCGAATGGTGCAGTTCATCGACCCAGCCCTGCTCGTAACGCTTCTGCGCCGCCTTGGGGTTGATCTCGGCGATGACGCTCACCACGCCCGAAATGGTCCCCGCCTTGGGCTGCGCGCCCGACATGCCGCCCAGTCCCGACGAGACGAAGAGCATGCCGCGAGCGTCGCGGCGATCGGCGGTGAAGCGTTTGCGGGCGGCGTTCATCACCGTGATCGTCGTCCCGTGAACGATGCCCTGCGGCCCGATATACATATAGGAACCCGCGGTCATCTGTCCGTACTGCGACACGCCGAGGGCGTTCATGCGCTCCCAGTCGTCGGGTTTCGAGTAGTTGGGAATCACCATGCCGTTGGTCACCACCACGCGCGGAGCGTCGGGGTGCGACGGGAACAGCCCCAGCGGATGGCCCGAATACATCGCCAGCGTCTGGCTGTCGGTCATCTCCGAGAGGTATTTCATCGTCAGGCGGTACTGCGCCCAGTTCTGGAATACCGCGCCGTTGCCGCCGTAGGTGATCAGCTCGTGCGGATGCTGGGCCACGGCCTTGTCGAGGTTGTTCTGGATCATCAGCATGATCGCCGCGGCCTGACGGCACTTGCAGGGGTATTGGTCGATCGGCCGGGCGTACATCTCGTAATCGGGACGCAGGCGGTACATATAAATACGCCCGTATTTGCGCAGCTCCTCGGCAAACTCCTTGGCCAGCACGGCGTGGTGTTTGGCAGGGAAGTAGCGCAGAGCGTTTTTGATCGCCAGCACCTGCTCCTCAGGCGTCAGAATCTCCTTGCGCTTGGGAGCGTGGTTGATCTGCCTGTCATAAGGTTTCGCGGCGGGCAGCCGGTCGGGAATACCCGCACGAATATCGTTTTGGAACTCTTGCAGTGTCATATGGTTCAGATTTTACGCTCTACGATTTCCAGCACTTCGCGCTCGGCCCGTTCGGCGGCGGCGGCAACGGAGTTCGCCTCGGCGACGAGCGCGTCGGCCGCGGCCCGGTCTTTCAGTCCGGCGGCGTTGATCTTGACGTTGAGACACGCCCCCAGCACCGCGCTGCGGGCCGCAAGCGCACCGACGCCCGCATCGGAGACCGAATTGGGATTGCCCTCGGCGGCCATGGCGCGCACGATCGCGAAGACCTCGAACGCCGTTTTCATCGTCCGCAGCGGAACCTGCGTGGCGTAGAGCGTCGCCGCCTGCAAAGCCGCACTGCGGGCCGCCTTCTCCTCGTCGGTCGATTTGGGCATGGCGAAAACGTCCATGATGCGGTTGAACGCCGCAGTGTCTTCGTCCACCAGATGCAGCAGCTCGCGCAGCAACGCCTGCCCCTTCTCGGCCCAGCCGGAGAACTCCTCCCAGCGGTCGTCCCAGCCCGCCTTATGCGACGAGAGGTTGGCTACCATCGTGCCGAGGGCCGCGCCCAGCGCGCCCATATAGGCCGCGATGGAACCGCCGCCCGGAGCGGGCGATTCGCTCGCCGTCTCCTCAGCGAACCCTTTGCAGGTCATGTCGATAAGCCGCTTCTTCTGATCCTCCGCTTCAAGCAGGTATTCGATCACTTTTTCCTTGGGATCGAAGGGTTTCAGGTCGTCCAGCCCCATCGACTTGACGGCGATGCGGACGATCTCCTCCTCGGCGATGCCCGCCGAACGCTGTTGTTTGCGGAGGAAATACCGCCCCGCTTCCAGCAGGGCGCGTTTCGGCACGAGACCCACGATCTCAGTGCCCGTCACACGCACGCCGCGGGCATCGGCCTTGCGGCACACCTCGTCGAAAGCGACATGTAGCGGCGTTACGGCGATGTCGGTGATGTTCATCGAAACCTGCGCGATGCCGTACTCCTCGATAAACCAGCCGATAGCCTTGGTCGCCCGGAGCGTACCCGGCCGCATCAGAGGATTGCCGTCGGCATCCCTGACCACCTTGCCCGTGATCGGATTGCCCTCGCGGACGGGACGGCCCTTTTCGCGCACGTCGAAGGCGATGGCGTTGGCGCGGCGCGTGGAGGTGGTATTGAGGTTGAAATTCACGGCGATCAGGAAATCGCGCGCACCGACGGTCGTGGCGCCCGTGCGGGCTACCCCCTCGTCGAACGGACGCGCCCCGAAATCGGGCGCCGACTCCTCGTGCGCCAGCTTTTCGGGCAGCGCCTCGTATTCTCCTTCGCGGCAGACGGCCAGATTGCGCCGCCGGGGCGTAAACGCCGCGGCTTCGTAACAATAGGTCGGGACATGCAGTTCCCCGGCGATACGCTCGGCCAGTTTGCGGGCCAGTTCGGCGCACTCTTCGAGCGTGATGCCCGCGATCGGGATCAGCGGCAGCACGTCCGTAGCGCCCATGCGCGGATGCGCCCCCTTGTGTTTGCGCATGTCGATCAGCTCGGCGGCCTTTTTCACCCCCGCGAAAGCCGCTTCGACGACGGCTTCGGGCGAGCCGACGAACGTGACAACGGTGCGGTTGGTCGCTTCGCCGGGATCGACGTCCAGCACTTTGACGCCCCCGGAGGTTTCGATGGCCGATACGATCCGGTCGATTACTGCCTTGTCGCGTCCCTCGCTGAAGTTGGGGACGCATTCCACGATACGCTTTTCCATATGTTGTGCGGTTATATTGATTCTTCTTTTCAAAGATAAGAAAAACCCGGACAAAACTGAAAAATTCGTAAGGAAAAAAGGAGGTTCACATGCTGAAATGACACCATCGGGGAATTATCGTACAAAAGCGGGCGTCCGCAGCCGCCGGGGAAAGCCGCCCGGCGACAAAAAAGCCCGCCGCACGAGGCGACGGGCAGGATTGCAGCCGGAAAAAGAACAGCGACCGGGTTCCCGCGCCTTATGCGGCGGGCGGGAGCGCGGCCGGAGAGGGGTCAGCGGCCGATGGTCAGCACCACGCCGCCCGTGACCCATGCGCCGGGCAGGCGGATGCCGCCCAAATCGCAGTAACGGGTATCGGTGATGTTCGTGGCATCGACATAGAGCCGGCAGACGCCTTTTTCCCACGACAGACGGCCGTCGAGCAGGAAATAGGGTTCGTAGTCGCGCACCTGAGAAACGGAAGCGTCGCCCGGCGTCGGATAGTCCGTATAGCTGCCGTTGCGGTCGTAAACCGAAGCGGTCAGCGCCAGCGACATGCGGCGCAGGAAACGCACTTCGACGGCCAATGCCGCCTTGTGCTTCATGAAGTCCATGGCGCTGCGGGCGACGACCTCCGTATTGCGATCGGTCGTGATGTAGCCGTAAGAGAGCGTCGCACGCCGCAGGAAACCTTCGGCGGCGGCATAACCGCCCGTCAGCTCGACACCGTAGGTATCGAGACGGCTGGTCTGCTCGGAGTGCCACTTGCCGTCCATATCCTCGCGCCACACCCAGTCGATGATGTCGCGTCCGGCACGGTAGTAGGTGCGCAGCGAAGCGTTCCAGCGGTCCTTTACATAATCGGCTTCAATGCGGTATGTCACAGCCTTTTCCGGAATCAGGTCGAGGTTGTTGATCTGCGCCGGGGAGGAGTAATAGAGATCGGTGAAGGTCGGCAGGCGCATCGACTGCGACGCCCCGACGGCCAGACGCAGTCCCGCAGCGGGCCGCCAGCCGCCCGAAACGTTCCACAACGCCGAAGTGCCGTAAGGCGTCAGGCTGACGCCGGCCGAAGCGGCCGCATCGAAGCGCCGCCACTGCTTGGCGTGACGCAGCCAGACGTTGCCCGTATGGCGGGCCTTGGCATGCGTGTAATGGCCGTGCGGTACGGAGAGTTTTTCACCGAGATTGGTGCTGTAGATATGGTTGAAGGCATAGTCGCCGCCGAGCGAGGTCGTACCGCCGGCCCAATCGAAGTCGGTCCAGAGCCGCGCGCCCGCATTGTCGGTATTGTGGCGGTTCATCACTGTGCCGCGCGTCCAGTCGTAGCGGTCGAAATTCTTGCGGTAGCTCGCCGAGGCCCCCAGCGAGAAGCGTCCGGCCTGCCTGAGCCACCGCAGCGACGCCAGCGAAGTGGAGGTGCCCTCCCACTGGTCGGGATTGTAGGCCGCATAGAAACCGTTGGAGCCGAAGCCGCGGTTCTGCCAGCCGGCTTGGAAATCGAAGAATCCGAGCCGCCGCGTCTCGTAGGTCGCACGCAGGAAGGCGTTGCCGTTGGTGAAATCGGTGTTGTGCCGGTAGCCGTCGCTGCGGCGGTAGGAACCTGCGGCGAGCAGCGAGAAGCGGCCCGCAGTCACGGCGCCCGAAAGGTTGGCGTAAGCATACCCGTACTGGCCGCCCGTACCCTCGAAACGCAGGTAGGTCGGCCTGAGGGGAGCCGTGCGGATATTGACCGCCCCGGCGTAGGCCCCGACGCCCGGCACGCCGTCCAGCAGATCGACGGCCGAAATGCAGTCGAGATCGACCGGAAGCGAGTGGGACTGGTGCCCGGTGCGGGCGTCCGTAAAATCAATGCCGTTGAGAAGGACCATCGTCTGGTCGAAAGAGCCTCCCCGAATGAAGATGTCGGCCTGCATGCCCTTGCCCCCGCGTTCGCGGATATCGACCGAAGGTGCGAGGCGCAGGGCGGACTCCAGAGTCTGGACGGGCGCTGCGGCCTGTGCTTTCCGGTCGAAAAGCGGGGTTTGCGACTGTACGTTGCGCGTCGGGGCAGTCTGGCTGCCCGATATGCCGACCTCGTCGATCCTCAGCGTACGGAGGACGGCGGCCGTGTCGGCATGCTGCGCAGACGCACTTTGCGTCGCGAGCAAGAGGATCGACATCGTCGCGGCGAGGACTCCGATGGTTACATGGCGGTGCAGGCTCGCAAAGGCCGACCAGCCTTTGCGGCTCCAACGCCTGAAGCAGGGAGTCTGCTTTGCTTGGATGTTTTTCATCTTGTTTTTTGTTGGGTTGATAAAATAATTTACAGCGGTCGGAAAGCGGGTCCGGCTGCGCCCCCGCTTTTCAAACCGCTGCAAAGGTAACTTTTTCCGGCAGCTTTCCGACTTTTGCAGCCATTTCTTTTTCAACATTGCGCGCTTATGCGCTCCCGGCCGCCGGCTGAGCGGCGCGGGCGGTTAGGTCCGCATCCGCGTTTACAGCCGTCAGCGCCGCCGCAAAGCGGCGCTCCGCGGGAAGCACGCCGCACCGGCAGCTGCCGGCATCGGGAAAGGCACGAGCCGGGGAGGGCCGCATCCCCCGCCGGTTCGAAAAAGGTCCGGAGAAACGGGAGCGCACTCACGCCGACACAAATCTGCCGGAAACCCTGCAAAAAAAAAATTCCGGGGAGAATTTTCTCCCCGGAACCAATCGGCGACCGCTGCAACCGAAGGTGCAGACAATCTATGTATCGTGCTATTCTGCAATGTTTTTCGCAAACAGCGCCTCGACCTTGGCGACCACGTCGTCCGTGTCGGGTTCGAGCGGGAAAACGTGGCTCGGCTTGAGGTACCACAGCTCCTTGTCCTCCTTGAAATGCTCCTCGCCGCCGCCCGTGATGTTGAGCATGACGACGGCGTCCTTCTCGATCTTGCCCGCGGCGACCGCATTGACAAGCGACGCGAGCGCGATGCCCGACGCCGAGTAGATATCGACGCCCTCCAGCTCCTTGAAGAGTTTGCGGGCCTTGCGGGCCATGGCGTTGGTGGCGACGAAGAATTCGCCGCCGGTAGCCTTCAGCGCGTCGTACAGACCGCCCGTAATGCCGTACGGCGGACGGCGGTTCGAGAGTACTTTGGCGTCGATGATCTCCGCATCGCGGCGCGCCTTGTCATCCTCGTAGGCCAGCATCTTGCGCGAACCGGCCTGCCATGCGTCGTACATCGGCACGAAAGGCGCATTCTGCGACACCATGAGTTTCATGGTGTTCGAACCGAAGCGGCCGTCCTCGATCAGGCGCATGTTGGCTTCCCATGCGGCGATGGCTCCCGTACCGCTGCCCACGGCCTGAAAATAGTAGTCGGGAATGCGGCCGATGGTCGTCACGGCCGAAAGAACCGTCGTGGCCATGCCGTCGCGGCGGGCGATGTTCTTCGCACCGCCCTCGGCATAGAAGCCGGGGCCTTTAAGGGCGATGTCGCTCAGGTGGATGGCGTCGAAATAGTCGCCGCCCTTCTCGCACGAAATGAGTTTCACGCAGGGGTTGAGCGGATGCTCGAACCAGAGGGCCTCGATATTGTCGTAAGGCACCGACAACAGCAGTTTGATGTGGTTGTCGGAGCATACCTTGGCGAAGGCGCGGGCCGTATTGCCGGCCGAGGCCACCACCAGCACGCGCTCTTCGTCCTCGGCGGCACGCGCGCAGACCGAGAAAGCTTCGGTCTCCTTGAACGAGCAGGTGGACATCGTGGCGCCGATGGCCGGATAGTAGCCGTTGAAGGTTATGTAGAGGTTCTCAAGTCCGAGGTGCCGGGCAAGCCCCTTGCTCTTGTAAGTGACGGGCGCCGAAGAGCCTTTGAGCATGCGGCGGACGGGAAGCCAGTCGCAGAATTTGTAGAAACCGTATTCGTCGGGTTTCACTTCGAGCTGCCTGCGGGCGTACTTGGCGCGCACGAGCGACGGCGTCTTGCACTGCGGATCGGCAAGCATCCAGCCCGTATCTTCGAATTCGCGCCCCGTGGCGACGCACTCAAGCGTGTAGGGAGTAGGTGTAAAATCTTTCATTTATTTGTGTTTGTGTTATTTACGACATGCGGTTCCTGAAATCTTCGTAGCCGAATTCGCGGACGACGTCGATGCGGCCGTCGCGGCGGGCGATGACGATGGCGGGATGCGCCACGCCGTTGAACATCGTGGTTTTGACCATCGTATAATGGATCATATCTTCGAAAACGATGCGCTCGCCCACTTTCAGCTCATGGTCGAAGGTCCAGTCGCCGTAATAGTCGCCCGCAAGACAGCTCGTGCCGCCCATGCGCCAGCGCTTCTCGCCTTCGGCGGGTTCGTGCGCCCCGACGATCGCCGGTTTGTAGGGCATTTCGAGGCAGTCGGGCATGTGGCAGGCGAACGACACGTCGAGCATGACGGTATGCACGCCGGCGTTCTCAACCAAGTCTTCAATTGTCGACACCAGATAGCCTGTGCGCCAAGTAAATGCACTGCCCGGTTCGAGGATCAGCCGCAGGTGCGGATGGCGGGCCTTGAACTCCCGAAGCAGCGCGATCAGCTCGTCGCAGTCGTATTCGGCATGCGTCATCAGGTGGCCGCCGCCCATATTGAGCCATTTGATCCGGTCGAGGTATTGGCCGAAGTGTTTTTCGACGGCTTCGAGCGCCAGCCGCAGGTGGTGCGGACGCGACTCGCAGAGCACGTGGAAATGCAGGCCGTCGATTCCCGCCGGCAGCTCCTTCAGGAGGTCGGCCGTAACGCCCAGACGCGAACCCGGAACGCAGGGGTTGTAGAGGTCGGTCTCGACGGGCGAATACTGGGGATTGATACGCAGTCCGCACGAAATGCCGCGCAGCAGGGCCATCGGTCCGAAACGCTCGAACTGGGCGACGGAATTAAAGGTGATATGGTCGCTGCAGCGAAGTATCTCTTCGATATTGCGGTCGGTATAGACCGGGGCGTAGGTATGGGCGGGGCGGCCGAACTCCTCGAAAACAAGACGCGCTTCGGCGGCGGAAGAGGCCGTCGCACCGTCGCTATGGCGGGCCAGTTCGGGAAAGATGCTCCACATGGCGCAGGCCTTCAGAGCCACGATAATTTCAGCGCCCGATTCGCGGCGCACACGGTCGATTATCGCCAGATTACGGTCCAGCAACTCTTCGTCGAGGACGTAACACGGAGAAGGCAGTTTCAAGAAGTCAATCATCGAGTCGTTTTATTTCAAAACAGTTGCAAAAATAGCAATTTCCCTGCTAAAACCGCACGGCTCAGGGTGTGAATTGCCATCAAATAGGTATTTATACTTAGCCGTCGGACGGCACGCGGCAAATCGGAACAGGAATGCGGGAAGCACAGGCCGATAAGGGAGATGATGTGAAACCGGCCGCCGGGCTGTCCAACAAGTCCTATTCTTACGATTTCACCCCCGTCAGAATTTGTTCTGACAGGGGTGATTTTCAATTTCGGGGAGTCGTCAGACAGCCGCTACAAGCCGGTAAGGGTGCAGTCCCCTACTTCGCGATACAGATGCTGACGCGGTTTTTCTCGACGCCGGGGAACGGCTGGGCGGTGTCTCCCCTGCCCTCGGCGCTGATGCGGGAGGCGGCGATACCGGCCTTCTTCAGCGCGGCGGCGACGCTCTCGGCGCGCAGCTTGGAAATTTTCAGATTGACGGCATGCGAACCGGTCGCGGCATCGGCATAACCGACGATTTCGACATTCGCTTCGGGATTGGCCTTCAGGTACTCGACCAGCGCGCCGACCTTGGCCTCTTCGGTGGTGCGGATCTGCGACGAGCCGATCCGGAAGAAGATGTTTTCACGCAGCTCGGCCGGTCGCTCGGCAACGGCCGCAGGAGCCGGAGCAGGCGTCTCCTTCACCGCGGGTTTCTCCTCGACGGGAGCGGGAGCGGGTTCCGGCGCAGGGGCCGGGGCCGGAGCGGGAACGACCGCCGCCGTGCGGGCTTTCTTATGGTTCTTGCCGAAGCGGAACGTGAAGCCGCCCAGCGCGTTGAACTGCCAGTCGAGGTTGCCGGCCTTCTTCGAGTTGTACTTGTCGGAGAGCATGTTGGCATTCATCTCCACCCCAAACAGCACACAGTCCGACAAGCGGAAATTCACGCCGAGACCCAGACGGCCCGCAACGAACACTTTGCTTCCGGACCAGATGTTGCCCAGCCGATAGCCGCTGTCGTTCAGGGCGTTGGCCTCGTCGTTGTCGAACGCTCCGTTCAGGCCGACACCGGCGAACAGGAAGGGATTGACCGTCCGGCGGGGATTGAAGCGGCCGAAAAGGTTGGCCAGATCGAGCGTGGCTTCGACATTGCCCTGCAGGTATTTATACTGATAGGTAGTTTGGGGCGACACCCATGCGCCCTTGCTCTGCCAGCCGCTCAGGCCGAAACGCAGCCCCCAGACGGGCGAGAACTGATACCCGGCCGACAATGCCGCGGCGGGCGATACGAGTTTGCCGAAAGGCCCTTCGCCGAGCGTATAGGACGCTCCGGCCTGCACCTGCATAAACCAGTGCGGGTTGAATTCCGATTTCTCTTGCTTATTCGCAGCTTGTGCGAAAACCGGCGCCGTGCACATCACAAGCGCGCCTAACGTACATAGGATACATTTCATTTTCATAACTATCAAGTGGGTTAATTGACAGCCAAAGATAATAAAATTGTATCATATATTATACATACTCAGCCGGAAAAATCTCCCTCCGGAAAAAGCGCGGACCTGCGGCGGAGGTATCGGACCGCGATTCGGCATAGCGGAGCGCGCCCCGGTTCAATATCTATCGACGACCACGACGCGGTCGGCTGTGCACACCGAGATAATCTTCAGCCCCAGCAGGACGGGCCACGATCGGCATACAAAACCCGGCGGAAATCTGCGCCGGGGAGGGGCCGCTGCCGGGTATGAAAAAAGCGCAAACAGAATCGTCTGTTCGCGCTTTGCGGATTGTCGCACCTTGCGGGGAATATCGGAAACGGGTCTGCGGATCAAAGCTCGATATCGGTATCGAAAAGCTCGTGCCACGGCAGCCCCTGCTCGCCCAGCTCGGCCAAGAACGGATCGGGATCGAACTCCTCGACGTTGAAGACGCCGGCGCCGCGCCAAAGGCCCTTGGCCCACATCGACGCGCCGAGCGCCGCGGGAACGCCCGTGGTGAAGCTGACGGCCTGCGTGCCGGTCTCCTTGAAAGCCTGCTCGTGGTCGCAGTTGTTATAGATATAATAGGTGCGTTCCTTGCCGTCCTTGACGCCCCGGATGCGGCAGCCGATCGAGGTCTGGCCGTGGTAGTTGGCGCCGAGCGACTTGGGATCGGGCAGCACCGCCTTGAGGAACTGGATCGGGACGATCTCGACGCCGTTGTAGATGATCGGGTCGATACGCGCCATGCCGATATTCTGAATCACGCGCAGGTGCGTGAGGTACTCCTGACCGAAGGTCATCCAGAAACGGGCGCGCTTGATGGTCGGATAGTTCTTGACGAGCGATTCAAGCTCCTCGTGGTAGATCACGTAGGATTCGCGCTCGCCGATGCCGGGATAGTTGAGCGGACGGTGGATTTCGTGCGGCTCGGTGACGACCCATTCGCCGTTTTCGTAATAGCGGCCCTTCTGCGTCACCTCGCGGATGTTGATTTCGGGGTTGAAGTTCGTGGCGAAAGCCATGCCGTGATTGCCGGCGTTGCAGTCCACGATATCGAGGTAATGAATCTCGTCGAAATGGTGCTTGGCGGCATAGGCCGTGAAGATGGCCGTAACGCCCGGATCGAAGCCGCAGCCGAGGATCGCCGTCAGCCCCGCGGCCTTGAAGCGGTCCTGATAGGCCCACTGCCACGAATATTCGAAATGCGCCTCGTCCTTGGGCTCGTAATTGGCCGTGTCGAGGTAGTTGCAGCCGCATTCAAGGCAGGCGTCCATGATCGTCAGGTCCTGATAAGGCAGGGCCACGTTGACCACGATGTCGGGACGGAACGCGCGGAAGAGTTCGCACAATTCGGCCACATTGTCGGCATCGACCTGCGCGGTCTTGACACGGCCGCCGCCGATAGCCGCCGCAACGGCGTCGCACTTGGATTTGGTACGGCTGGCCAGCATCACGTCCGTAAAAACGGGATTGGCGGCGATTTTTTGGGTTACGACCGTTCCGACGCCTCCGGCACCGATAATTAACGCTTTACACATAGGTAATATGAGTTTAGAATTGAATTTTTTCACTTAAACGCCTACAAAAATATCGTTTTATTTTGGTAAAACAAAAATATTCTATACATTTGCACCACCAAAAACGGGAAACACCCCTCTTGGCATCGGAGATTCCGTAGCTCAGCTGGTAGAGCACAACACTTTTAATGTTGGGGTCCTGGGTTCGAGCCCCAGCGGGATCACAGAAAAGAGTCCGAAACTCGGCGAAACGTCCTGAATCATTCGGGACGTTTTTTCATTTGCCCCACTCCGCAAAACTCCGGCCGTTCCGGCAAGATCTTGAATATTTGCGGAAATCCGCTATCTTTGCACGGCAACGACACTACACCACCGCAACACTCAAAAGCATCTTATGTATTCGGAAAACAATACCCGCCACTTCTTTCAGCTGCTGCGCAGCGGGCTGAAACAGGACTGCACTCCGGCTGTCACCGGGAAAATCTCAGCACGGCAATGGGACGACATCTTCCGCATGGCGGCCGATCAGGGCGTATGCGCGGTGATCGGAGACGGCATGGAGCGTCTGCCCGAAAAGCTACGGCCGCCGCGGGATATTCGGCTCCGCTGGGCCTTGACGGCCGAAAGGCAGGAGAAACGCTACCGCCGCCAGCAGGAAAAGACCGCGAAGATGGCGGCAGCCTTCGCCGAAAACGGCATCCGCATGCTCGTACTGAAGGGGCTGGGGCTGAGCAGGGACTACCCCGTTCCGGCGCATCGTGAGTGCGGCGACATCGACATCTACCTGTTCGGGGCCTCCGACGAAGGCGACCGCCTGCTGCTGCAAATGGGGGCGCAGCCCTATTTCGACGTTCCGAAACATTCGTCCCATACGTGGGACGGCATTCTGATCGAAAATCACCGGACCATTCTCAATGTCCGGCGCAACCGGAGCGAACGGGAACTGAACGCCCTGCTGACGGCAGTGCTGGAGCAGGAGGGCGTGTGCGAAATCGGCGAAAACATCGCCGTCCCGCCGGCAACCTTCAACGCGATATACCTGCTCCGCCATGCGGCCGTGCACTACCAGAAGGAGGGAATCGCGGTCCGGCATCTCTGCGACTGGGCCTGCTTTCTGGAGCGGCACGGCCATGAAATCGACCGGCAACTGTTCCACAAAGCGCTGGCCGACTACCGGCTGGACCGTTTCGAAGCGCTGATGACGGCCGCCGCCGTCCGGTATCTGGGCACCGAAGTTCCGGAGCCGGCCTGCGATGCAGGCATGCTGGAGCGTTTCATGCGGGAAATATACGCCATGCGCCCCATGCCGACCCGGACGCTGCCCAAGCTCTATTTCAAGCTGTTCAGCCCCATACACAACCGCTGGCGGCTGCGCCGCGTCCTGCGGACGTCCCCGTGGCGCTATTATTACGACACGATACGCGCCCAGTGGAACGAAAGGTTCACCCTGTTCCGATAATGCGCCGCAGGCCGCGCAGGGAAGTGCGGACGCAGCGCCGTACGGCCCGCCGCATCGGCACGGCAAGGGCGGCAGACCGGCGCCCGTCACCCGGCGGCAGCCGCGAATACGCCGAACAGGCCGCCGGGCCGGCGAAGAAGTCTTCTTTCGCCTAAAAATCAAAAAAATCGTCCGTTTATTGCCAATTAAAAATAAAAGATTAACTTTGCGTCCGAAAGGAAAACCGATATGCACCGTTTGGGGCGTGCCGGTACGACAAAGGACATAAAGAGGCGCGAATCCGGAATTTCCGGACCTTTTTGTGCCCTTTATTGTTTAGGCTGCAAACGGAATCGACCCGCCGCGGTGTTGCCGTATGGGGAAAATTGCTTATATTTGCACCGGACGAAAGGATGTGCAGGTCCTATGGGTAGGAATGCACGCGAGCGAATGTTTCAATAAACCGAATCAAAACGACTGACAACCGCACTTCGTCTGCGGAGGTGTCCCCAAGGTGTGCCCATGTGTGAAGAGCCGCAAACCGAACAGCAATGGTACGCAATACGTGTCACGTACAGCCGGGAAATGGCCGCAAAGAGCTATCTGGACAGTATCGGGATCGAGAGCTACGTACCCATGCACTTCGCTGAACGGACCTACGGCGGCAAAAGACGCAAGGTCTGGGAGCCGCTGATCCACAACCTGCTGTTCATCCGCACATCGGCCGACCGGCTGCGGGAGATAAAAGCGACCACCACCCTTCCGATCCGCTACATCATGGACCGCGAAAGCAAATCGCCGACGGTTATTCCGGAGCGGCAGATGCAGGACTTCATGGCCGTCGTCGCCACGCAGAACGAGCACGTCGAAATCGTCGCGCCGCAGGACGTGGATCTGGAAAAGGGAGATCCGGTACGCGTCACGGAGGGCATATTCGCCGGAATCGAAGGCCGCTACATCCGCCACAAGGGACACAGCAAGGTCGCCGTGGCGATCCGCAACGTCGCAACCGCCCTGACGGCCTATATTCCGCTGAAATACATCGCAAAGATAGATTAGCAATTCATTTTATATCCATACGTAATCCGACATACGTTCAATACGGAAATTCACGCCTCTAAATTTTCGATTTATGAAACAAGTCATGCAGGAATCCCTGCTGATCAAGCTTCCTGTAATTATCGGTGATCTATTTCTACTCAATCTTTCTTGGATATTCGCGCTGACGCTGTTTCCCCAGCCGGCATATGTCGCCCACTCGCTGGAGATATTCGCCTGTCTCAACATCTGTTTCATCCCCGGACTTTCGTGGTTCGGCGTGATCCTCTCTTCGCGGATCGTTCCCTACGAGGAGATCATACGCCGCGTGTTTTACGTCGTACTCTGCCACATCGGATTCTTTACACTGATACAGACCGTATGGAGTTACGGCCTGCTGCCGCTCCGGCTGATCGGCGTCTTCTACATATCGCTCACCGTCGCGCTGATGCTGTGGCGCTACATCTGCCGCATGGCGGTCAAGATCACCCGCGGACACGGACGCAACTCGCGGCGGGTCATCATCGTCGGCAGCAAGGACAACGCGCAGGAGGTGTATCACGAAATGGTGGACAACACCAGCACCGGCTACCGCGTACTCGGTTTTTTCAGCAACCACGACGACAAGGCCCTGCCCGGCAACACCCCGTGTCTGGGCAGCGTAGACGAAGCCCTGCCGTGGCTGAAACGCCATCCGGTCAACGAGGTGTACTGCTGCCTCTCCACCGACCGCTATCTGGAGGAGATATTCCCGATCATGGACTACTGCGAAAACAATTTCGTGCGGTTCTACTATGTGCCCAACCTGCGCAACTACATGAAACGCGCGATGAACCTCGAACTGCTGGGCAACGTACCGATCCTCTATATCCGCGAAGAGCCGCTGCGGCAGGTTTCGAACCGTTTCGTCAAACGCGCGTTCGACGTCGCGGTATCCGGCGCCTTCCTCTGCACACTCTTCCCCGTCGTCTATCTCTTCGTGGCCTTGGGCATCAAGCTGACTTCGAAAGGCCCGGTATTCTTCATTCAGGAGCGCAGCGGCGAAAACGGCCGCACGTTCGGCTGCATCAAGTTCCGGTCGATGCGCGTAAACGACGAGGCCGACCGGGTGCAGGCGACGAAAAACGATCCGCGCAAGACCCGTTTCGGCAGCTTCCTGCGCAAATCGAGCATCGACGAGCTTCCCCAGTTCATCAACGTGCTGAAAGGCGACATGTCGATCGTCGGTCCCCGTCCCCACATGCTCCAGCACACCGAGCTTTACTCCAAGCTGGTCAATAAATACATGGTGCGCCACCTGATCAAGCCCGGCATCACGGGCTGGGCGCAGGTGACGGGATACCGCGGCGAGACCCACGAGTTGAGCCAGATGGAGGGCCGCGTGCGCCGCGACATCTGGTATCTCGAAAACTGGTCTCTGCTGCTGGATATACGCATCATGCTCCTGACGGTGTGGAATGCGCTGAAGCGGGATGAAAACGCATATTAATTCATTCGAACAATGAAAGGCATCATTTTGGCGGGCGGCAGCGGCAGTCGCTTGTATCCGATCACAAAGGGGGTCAGCAAGCAGCTGCTTCCGGTCTACGACAAGCCGATGGTCTACTACCCGCTCTCGGCGCTTCTTCTTGCGGGCATCCGCGAAATCCTCGTGATCTCGACTCCGGAGGACCTTCCGGGTTTCCGGCGTCTGCTGGGCGACGGCTCCGACTACGGCGTGCGTATCGACTATGCGGCACAGCCATCTCCGGACGGTCTTGCACAGGCATTCCTTATCGGCGAGGATTTCCTCGGCGACGACTCCGCGTGCCTCGTTCTTGGCGACAACATCTTCTACGGTTCCG